>SAMEA104315435__coassemble_1434_pt1 | contig 9885 bp, 9 predicted proteins | sample SAMEA104315435__metabat2_high_PE_028 | metagenome-assembled genome bin SAMEA104315435 (sample SAMEA104315435) | gut metagenome | biome: Monkey gut; feature: monkey-associated habitat; material: faeces | place: China | collected 2013 | reverse complement strand
TGTGATGGTCATTTCGACAGGCTCAATGACCACTGCAATTTATACTTTTGGGACAACCGCTTTTTATTTTATTGATAAACTTCTCTCATGTCTAGAAATGATATTTCCAGACTTTTTTTCCGGTGGAAAAACCACCTCCTCCCTCTTTGTACCTTTTCTGATACCATTCTGCCTAAGCAGAAAACTTTCTCCGATGACCGTATCGATACAGTTTATGTTTTCCCAGAAGAAATATTTATCCTCAAGGCTCTCTACAGAATCATCATTATTCTATATGCAATATCCGTGCCAAGTATACATTTTTAATTATAGTAAACGTTTTTTGACAAAATATTTTTAAATAACCGCGGTTATTTAATAAAAAAGTACAAACCTTTATAACCGTATCCATATTTATACTATTTTCTTTATACATTGTATAAAAAATAATACTATCAATATATAGTATTACTCATAAATACCATATATTAATAGTATTTATAAAAAAATATGGTAGTTTTTATTATATTTTAGGTATTATTTTTCTTGTTTTCAGAATTGAACGGAATTACGGTATTCATTATAATTCAACTAGTACTTATAAAAGGAAGTGAGGATTTTTATGTATATCACATGTTTAGATTTGGAAGGTGTTCTTGTTCCAGAAATTTGGATAGCATTTGCAGATGCAACAGGTATCCCTGAACTTCGCAAAACAACAAGAGATGAACCAGATTATGACAAACTTATGAAATATCGTATTGCAATACTCAAGGAACATGGACTTGGTCTTAAAGAAATTCAGGATACAATCGCTAAAATCGATCCTTTACCAGGTGCAAAAGAATTTTTAGATGAACTTCGTTCGTGTACACAAGCAATAATTCTTAGCGATACATTTGAACAGTTTGCCGCACCATTAATGAAAAAACTTGGATTACCAACCATATTTTGTAATACTCTTGAAGTTGCTCCAAACGGAGAAATCACAGGATACAAAATGCGCTGTGACAAATCTAAGTACACAACAGTAAAAGCTTTGCAGTCTTGTGGTTTTGAAACTATTGCTTCCGGTGATTCTTTCAACGACCTTGGTATGATTGAAGCTTCAAAAGCAGGATTTTTATTCCGTACAACAGATAAAATTAAAGCCGATTACCCACAATATCAAGCCTTTACAGAATATTCAGAATTATTGAACGCAATAAAAAAAGTAATTTCAGAATAATTTTCATAAAACTGTATGGTAAGAAAAGAACTCTCTTTCCATACAGTTTTTTAGCAGTGTCGAAAAAATTATTGTTATTTGCCACTCTTATAATTACGATTAATGCCTCTGTTTTTTCAAAAACAAAATGACCGGAGTAATTTCGTATGGCAAAACTATTTTGTTGGTGCCTGTCTTACTCTTCAGGCAGAAAATATAAAATATATAAATCCGATGTTCAGAATTGCCGCTTACTACCTTTTTACAATATATTCAATGGAATGCAGCAGTTTCCAAAACAAACCATTCTGTATGCTTTTGACGTATTCACTGGACCAACTTTTAAAACAAATATAAAGGACATTCGTTTTACTCTTACCCCTGGAATACATTATATGTATCAGCTCTTTGATGAATATCATCTGAATTATCTTGGAGGAGGAACTTCTGCAGGCATAGAACATCCTGTTGCACGACATTGGAGTATTCTGAATAATGGCACAATTACATTGGATTATGCAAATTCAGGTACAAATAAAGATATTCAAAATTTTGATATTTCGTATCAATATCAGGCTTCCATAAGAATTAGATACAGCAAAAAAGGCTACAACAGAAGAGCTTATATTCATAAAATCAGAAAAAAACTTCCTGCTTCTTCCCAAATTGAAGAATCTGAAACAACAATTCAGGAAACAAATCAGATTTCAGATTTTACAGACCAGCATCAATAAGCTTATGTGCATAAAGAAAACAACCTGTTTCTATGATTAAAATCATCAGTCCGTAAACCTTTATGCACAGCTTTGTATTACTATCTCTTGGAATAATATTTTTCCACATAAAATCTTTTTCAGTTCTGAAACAAAGAAAAATTATCAGATTATAAAGCAAAAGAATAAAAATAGAAATTTCAGAAGCTGTTACAATCTGAACATCACCTTCTGTTACACCAGTTATGAATTGAAGACCAGTAAATAAAGAAACACATACCAGTGAATAAATACCACAATTCCAGACCGACTGAACATATCCTCCGCTACCTGCAAAAATAGCTGACGTTCCAGTTGAGAAAAGCGAAAAAAGAAAAAAAGTCACAAAAATAAAACTTGTAAAAACGTAAAATAAACCCCAGCCCAAATCCTCAGAAGTTACAAAAAAAGCAAAAGATTCTACCGTTCTGCCTATCATTATCAGAGATACAGACAAAGTTAACATAAAAAAGACAATCCCTGTAATGCGCAATATCAATGCTTTTAAACCAGTCATATTATGCTTCTATTTCCGGAATTCTACGTTTTAACTCTGCCATAAACTGATCGCCAGAAACTCCCTGCCTTAAACAAGCAAAAAGACAATTATCACCGGCAACAGTTCCCAAAATTTCGTCCATATTCATATTATCCAGCGCATTTGAAACAGTATTTGCATGGCCTGGAAATGTCTTAATAACTACAATATTACCGCTCCAGTCAATGCTAACATATCCTCTAAGAAAATCCTGAACATAAATCAATTCTGATTCCTGTCGTTCATCTTCGCCAGGTAATGTATAAACATAGCCACTGTTACCATCAGCGATTTTTCCAACCTTCAAAAGCTTCAAATCACGGGAAAGAGTTGCCTGAGTAACTTCAAAGCCTTCTTTCTCCAGATATGCTAAAAGAGCTTCCTGACTTTCTATCCTATAATTTTTTATAAGCTTTCTTATAGCTTTTAGACGGGTAAGACGTTCTTTCACAGAAACCTCGAACAAAATGAATATTTATGCAAAAATTATACAATAAATATTCATTTTGTTTCAAGTTTTAATAACAAGACAAAAGAGTTACAAGCAGCTGTAATTCAGCATAATCTGCATAATTATCATAAATTTCAGAATTATTTTCTTGCAGCTTTAAATCAAAATCAGATAATTTCCCGGCTTTGTTAAGTTCCGTGTAAGAATCAAGCCTGTTTTTTTCAAGATTACTAGCATTTTGCATCGTTTTACAATAAGAATCATATAACAAAACATACCCTTCTCTTTCTTGTTTTGAACTTTTTTGACTGCGCAACAACTTCTGTTTCTCTAATAAAGTCATATTTTTATGAATGACCATTGAATCTATTGAGTTCAGACCAGCCTTTTGTTTTAATGGAATATTGAATGCAACATTTATATTCCAGTTTGCTTGTGAAAAGTCTGGAAAATCCTGCTGACTGTAAGGCGAATTAATTGAAAATCCTGCAGAAAAACTAGGAATTGACGAACTGACCGATTCAACATAACTGAAATGATTTATGTCTAATGCAAGTAAATTTTGTTCATCCTTCAGAAAGGATTCTCTATGATATAACTTACAATATTCTTTCCATTTCTCTACAAAAGATTTCAAATCAAATTCCAGCAATAATTCTTCTGCTCCAAGTTCCATAAGACTTTTTTCAGCGGCTATATATTTGCCTTGTAACTCAACCTTTTCCTGAATAAATTTCAATTTTTCAGAAATCTGGTCATGCACATTTATTGCATTAATTTTTCCCAGAACAAATAGCTTTTCATAATCATCAGTCTGTTGTTCAAGCAAGCTTAATTTTTCTTCATAAAGCCTTAACATTCTTTTGTAATACAGATAGTTGCCCGCCTCAGAAACAAGACGGCATACACCTTTATTCAACGACAACAGATACGAAATATCACTATTTTTTTTCCTGATTTTATAATTGTTCATTCCATAATTATGAAAAAGTTTTATGTAGCCAGGTGTATTAATCAGAGGAAAAGACAAAGAAACAGATTGAGATAATGAATATTTGAATTCAGATTCTTTACTGTCACTCAATTCCGCTGACAACAAACACTGCAATTTTGCTATTCCAGGAAGATTTTGTGTAATTTTTACCGTTGGAACACCTCTAAATAAGGTAAAATTATCTTCAAAATCTCCGTTAAAATCAGCATTTACGTATAAATTAATATCTGGCGCATAAAACAAACTGCAGCCACTTATATTTTTAAGTTCAAAATCATGGAGAGTTTTAGCCTCCTGAACAAAAGGAAGACTAAAAAAATCAACATCCTTTTTCTGAGCATTTAACGAAAAATGCAGACATAAGAATAAATACAAAAAAAATATTTTTTTCATACAGTGAAATCCAGTTTTTTAAGAAGAAAATACATCAGGCTTTGGTTTTCCAATATAATTCTGGCATTTACTTCAAAACCAGGTTTTATCTGATAGGAAATTCCTTTTTTGTTGCGTAGTTCCATAGAATTTACATCTGCATAAACAGTGAAAAACAAAGCCCCGGAATCAGAAATTTGAGAATCTGGCTGTATGATTTGAAGAGTACCGTCGATTCCCTTATATTCTGAATAAGGAAAAGCAGGAAAACGTAATTTGACTTTCTGCCCGACTTCAAGTTTTCCCATCTTTTCTGCAGGAACATGAAGTTCAATACGGCATGTTTTTTCTGCACAAGGAACAATATTCAGAACTTTTTGATCAGAAAAAATATAGTCTCCTGGATTCAATGACGAAATTTCCTGAACATAACCTGCTATCGGAGAAACCAGCATAAGATTTTCAATGGAAATATCAATCTGCTTTAACTGCTGGTTCAAATTTTCCTGCTGAATTTTAAGAGAATCTAATTCCTGTCTTACTCCGCTGATAAAATTTTTACAGAACTCATTTAATTCCAATTCTGCAAATTCATAGTCAAATTTCAAAGACTCAATATTACTTTTTGTTGTAGAAGATTCAGGTAATTCAGATTCAAGATTATATAAGTATTCCATGCGTTGAACTTTTGCTGTCAACAACTTCTTTTCCGCCAGAAAAGCTTCATATCTTGCTTTAAAAGTTTCGTTGTTATCCTCAAAAAAATCTGTTTGAATCTCATAATTGCGAATAATATCCTGCAACCCCGCAACATTTGAATTCACTTCGGAAAATTGAGCATTAAGCGCAGTTCGTTGAGCTTCAAGAGCATCTCCTTTTATTGCCAGCAGTTTTTGACCGCTATTAACGAATTCCCCAGGTTTATAGAATAAGCTTTCGATTTCTCCAGAAGTTATGTTATTGACAGAAGAAATATTACATTCAGGTCTTACTATACCGTTAGATTTTATTACTTCATCAATATGACCAAAAATCATAAAACAAATAATCGAAACTACAAAACTAAAAATAATCCACAAAACAGAATGAAAAAATGCAGGTTCCTTATATTGCAATATTTCCATGGAATTTTCCATGTATCGTTCAGGATAAATAACTATCTTCTTCATGTTGAGCCTTCCACATTTCGTAATATTTTCCTTTTTTTTCAAGCAGGAATTTATGATTACCTCTTTCAACAATTCGACCTTTATCAAAAACAAAGATGTTATCACAATTTTTAATTGTAGAAAGACGGTGAGCTACAATTATCATGGTCGTATTTCTACTGGTTTTTCCTATCGTTTCCATAATCGCTTTTTCTGAAATACTATCAAGACTTGCAGTAGCTTCATCTAAAATCATAAGAGACGGATTTCTAAGCAAAACTCTGGCAAGAGAAATTCGTTGTCTTTCACCACCAGAAAGAGTTGCTCCTTTTTCTCCAACTTTTGTATTATATCTGTCAGGAAGTCGTTCAATAAAACCATCGGCCTCCGCTGATTTTGCAGCACAAAGAACATCCTTTACTGAATAACCATCTGCGCCCCAAATAATATTTTCAAAAATTGTTCCACTAAAGAGCAAAACTTCCTGAGGAACGTATCCTATGCACTTTCTATAAGATTTTGTATCTATATCATCACTATTTACATCATCAATACAAAGAGAACCTTTATCAGCTTTATAAAATTTCATCAGAAGCTTTGTCATAGTAGTTTTCCCGGAACCAGAAGTACCCACAAATGCAACCTTTTGCCCCGGCAAAATCTTTAATGAAACATTATTTAATGTTATAGAGAGATTTAATATATTACCTTATAGTGCAGTTCCTCTTGTGCCATACGAAAATGAAAGATTTTTAACTTCGATTTTCCCTTTTATTTTTTCGAATTCAACAAGATTCTTCTCTTCTTCAGCTTCTTCATTCATATCAAGAATTTCGCCTAACCTGTCAGATGCAATAAGAGCCTCCTGAAGAGACTGCTGCAAAGTCAACAGTCTTGCCAAAGGACCAAGAAAATAACCTGACAAAGTAACAAAAGAAATTAACTGTCCAAGCGATAAACTGCCATTAAATATCATTAGACTTCCAGACCAATACAAAGCAAGAGTTCCTAAACTTGAAATAAGATGTTGTAAAGAATTCTGAACATTCGACATGGTGCCTAGTCTCATAGACTTACGAACGCAGTTTACAATTTTACTTTCCGCTCTGGAAAAAGCAGACTGTTCCGAAGACAAAGCTTTTATTGTAGCAATGCCGTTTACACTTTCAACTAAAGATGATTGCTTGTCAGCTTCCATAACAGCCATTTCTTTAAGACTTGTCTGAAAAGGTTTAATAAACAGCCACACAATTATCGTTGAAAAAACAACTGGAATTATTGCAACAACCAGCAGACTAGAACCAAACATAAACAGGAAAAAACCACCAACAAAAAGCATACAGGCATCAATTACAACAGAAAGAGTTGTAGATGATACAGTATGTCTAATAGTCTGCGTATCTCCAATTCTAGAAATAATTTCTCCAGTTTTTCGACTAGTAAAAAAATTCATTGGCAAATGCAAAATATGCCTGAAATAATCACAAATTAAAACCATGTCAATTTTGTTGCTCATAACATTCATAAGCTGGTTTCTTGAAAATTCAGTAAGTACTTGAAAAATTACAACAACCAGATATGCAAGAGAGCAAAGTGTCAACGTATTTTTTAACTGCGAATAAAGCACGTCATCTATTAAAAACCTGAAATAAAATGCAGAAGCAGCACCAAGCAGACTAAGCAAAAGTCCTGCAATAAAGCATTCTATTATTGTCTTTTTGTACGGAACAATCAGATATAAAAACCTCTGAAAAAGCCCCTTTGTTTCTTTTGTACGTTGAAATCGTTGTTCTGGCAAAACAACAAAAAATATACCTGTCCATATTTTCTTAAAATCCTCAAGTGCCATTTTTTTTACACCATCAGCGGGATCTGCCACAATCACTTTATTTCTGCGAACACCATATACGATAACATAATGATCAATAACATCTTTCTTTACGTGACATATAACAGGAAACGGAATATCTTCGCTCAATTCATGATTTTCGCTCATCATACCACGACAACTCATTCCAAGATTTTCTGCACCCTTAACGATACCCAATCCAGAAGTTCCCATAGCATCAGTTCCAGCATAAAATCTGATTCTGTTTATAGACACTTTTTTTCCATAATATTTTGCTACAGAAGCAATACATGCAGCTCCACAATCAGTTTCATCATGCTGCATTACCAGAACAACTTTTTTCACAATTTTACCTACATAATACCTAAAGCTTTTGCCCAGCCACAAAGCAGCGCATAATTTGCACTGTATCCAGAGTTATAGCAGCCAGAACTTGTAGTGCGATACGATGTTGTTGTTGAGTAATTTGGAGTACTGACAGTACCACAAGAATAACTGCTTGAAGTTGATCTAGAAGAAGAATACGCCCCACCATAATTATAGTTAGTACTTCCGCCTCCACTTCCTCCGCTGTAACCACCATTTACATCCAAAAGTGATTCCACATCCAATACTGCATACTGCTTATGCAAAGTTTTCATTCTTGACCTCCTTAATTTGCCCAGAACGTTTATAAATTACTGCACCATACGGCACAGTTTTTTCCATAACAAAATGTTTTTTATAATCACAATCCCAATCAGAACAGTTTATTAGCTTCCAGTCCTTTTCATTTTCCATCTGAAAAGTTTGCCATGAATAAGGCTGCCCTTTTTTAAATAAGACGAGAACATCGTCTGCTGCAATTCTTTCCAATTCCATCAATGCACCACATGGATCAAGAACAGATTCCCATGCACCAGCAACAATAACCTTGTCAAATTCATTATTCTTAAATGGAAGGCATTCCAGACGGACAGTTATTCCATCACGACTTTCATTCAATACAGATACAAATTTAATATTGCCCTCAAAAGTAACATCCTCCGGCTCATAATTACCTGTTATTACAAGAATTTTTTTACCGTTATCCTCAGGTTGTAATGCGTTAAGAATCATAGATGATGAAATTCTTTCCATTTCCGCACAATGAATTTTTTCTACATCATTAGATTTTTTATACGCATCAAGAACCTTTCGCTGTTCCAGTCTGTAAGCAGAACTGATTTGCGAAATCCGATCACTTGCAATTTGTCTGTAAATATACAAATGAGCTTTTACACAACGATTCCAGGTCCATTCTTTTGCAGTTTTAATTGCGTTATCTTTAATCAAGCCAAGCTTGTCATAATCAAGGACAGCATCACGTATTGTACGAACCATTTCTTCCGGATTACGCGAAAGCTTAATACAGTTACGTCCAGGTTCTGCATACATATCCATACCTAAGCCTTCAGGAATTAAAGTGACAGCACCACTAGCCATTGCTTCCAGACCTGTAAAACCAAAGGGTTCATAACGACTAGGCATAACAACAATGTCAGATTCCGCATAAGCATCATATAAAGCCTGTCCTTCTAGAAATTCCGGTTTTTCAAAAAGGCTCAAATCCTGACCGAAATCAATTGTTCCACGCCCATAAAGATGAAATTTCACATTATTTTTCTGTTTAAATCGTTTCCCCAATTTGTTGACAGCATAAATAAAATCGTAATAGCCCTTCTGCACATCTTCAAACCGACCAAAATAACTTACATTCAGAACACCATCACCACGTTTTTCTCTCTTATTTGAATAAAATTTTTCTACCCTTAAACCAAGCGGAAGAACCACTGGAGAGCATTTTCCGCCAGCAACCTGCATCACGCTTCCTGCTGCAAAATCAGAATATGCCGCAACCACAGAAGAATTTTCCAAAGCACATCGCTCAACTTTAACTTCCTGGAAATAAATATCATTCATGGAGTTAGAAGTTAGCAAATCTGTAAAAATCAAATGTGACGAATAAAAAACATTTTTTTCAAACCTGAAAGGAAGATATGTCTGACGATCATTGCAATGAATAACATCAGGTTTAAAACTCTTGATTAACGGATCAAGCTGAGCCCTAAACGAAGCCGCAACCTCCAAAATCTGTGCATCCGGTGAAAAAGCCTCAAAAATACGATTTGGCGCAAAAACATAATCCACAGTTTCATCTGGAACAGGCAAAGGTCCTTCACGCAAATGAAAATAAACACATACAACATCCGCATAACGTCGCAATTCACGAACATATTCACGAGTGAAAGTACCTAACCCACCATATAAAAAACCAGGATGTTCCGTCGTAACAAATAATACTCTCAATTTCATACCACCGTTTTTTAATTTCAGAAGCCGTAAAAACTTCTCGCTATATATAAAGTAAATTTTTAACGAATTCTGCAGTGTATTAAATAAAAAATAAATTTTTATTTGCATTTTTTATGAAATTACACTATATTTATGTAAAGGGTATTATATTTAACCCGAAATTCGAGTTTTTTGAAAATTAAACATAAAATTGATTTTACAAAAATATTGTTTAATTATGAAAATACGGGAAGGAAGAAAGAGGCTGTCAAAAACATTCGC
>SAMEA104315435__coassemble_1431_pt1 | contig 9910 bp, 2 predicted proteins | sample SAMEA104315435__metabat2_high_PE_028 | metagenome-assembled genome bin SAMEA104315435 (sample SAMEA104315435) | gut metagenome | biome: Monkey gut; feature: monkey-associated habitat; material: faeces | place: China | collected 2013 | reverse complement strand
GCGGCTGGCAGATGCGAATTGCCCTTGCCAAAGCTCTTATGCAGAATCCAGATATTCTGCTCCTTGATGAACCTACAAACTATCTTGATATTGAAGCCCGGGACTGGCTTGAAAAATTCCTTGTGAATTTTAAAGGTGCTTTCCTGCTTGTAAGTCACGACCGGTATTTTCTTGACGTTACAATCAACGAAGTTTATGAGCTTTTTAACGGTGATTTAAAACGATATAAAGGCAACTTTACGCATTATGAAAAGGTTCGTGAAGTTGAACTTCAGACTCTGATGGCAGAATATGAAAAGCAGCAGGATGAAATCGCAAAACTTCAAGATTTTATCCGGCGTTTTGGTGTGCAGGCAACAAAAGCTGCTCAGGCTCAGGACAGACAGAAAGCTCTGGATAAAATTCTTGCCAATAAAATTGAAATTCCTGAATCTTTAAAAAAGATTCATTTTAAATTTCCACCTGCACCTCATGCAGGAAATCTTGTTCTGCGCACAAAAGGACTTACAAAATCTTATGATGGCGTAAGAAATGTCATTGAAAATCTAGATTTAACGGTAGAAAATGGCGAGCTTCTTGTTGTTGCAGGCCGCAACGGTACTGGTAAATCAACTTTGCTCAGAATGCTTGCAGGTGTTGATCCAGTTTCAGCCGGCGAAATTATTCCCGGAAGCGGCGTTAAAATCGGATATTTCAGTCAGGACAATGCAGAAACAATAAAGGGTAGCGAAACAATTCTTGATTACGTGGAAAGCCGCGCACCAACAGAACTCATTCCAAAAGTTCGCGATATGCTTGGCGCTTTTCTGTTCCGTGGCGACGACGTATTTAAAAGTCTTGATGTGCTTAGCGGTGGAGAGAAAAGCCGAATTGCCCTGCTTCAGCTTTTGCTCAGTCCTAATAATCTCCTTATTCTTGATGAACCTACAAACCATCTTGATATGCATTCAAAAGATGTTCTGATGAATGCTTTAAAGGCGTTTGGCGGTACGGTAATTTTTGTAAGCCATGACCGCGGATTTATTGAAGGTCTTGCAACAAAAGTTCTTGAACTTACTCCAGGTCGTCACAGAGAATTTCCTGGTGATTACCGCTATTACATGGAGCGCATTCAGGCAGAATCAGAAGGAACTGTAGGTCAGTTTGAATCTGGTACAGGAATTGCCGTAACTTCTGTAAAATCTACAAATTCCGCAGCTGGCCGAAACGCGGTGGTTGAGCCTGTCGAAACCACAAAATCTGCCGGCAAAATGAACTGGGAAGAACAGAAAAAACTGGAAGCTGAAAAACGAAAGAACGAAAAGGAAGTTGCCCGCATTGAAAAAGAAATAGAAGATGCGGAAAACGAAAAATCCGCTTTGGAACAGAAGATGAGCCTCCCGGAAGTATATTCAAACGGTGCAAAGGCAAAAGAGGTTCAGTCAAAAATTGATGCTCTTGCAGCTAAAATTGATGAACTAAATGTGGCGTGGGAAGAAGCAATGGAAAAGCTGGTGTAAGTCTGAAGCTAAATTCTGTTTTCAGAATATAAAAAAATTGCAGAAAATGCGATTTTTTTAAAAAAAATTTGACAAATCAAAAAAATGCCCTTACTCTAAAAGTAGTATAAAAAGTGAGGACATAATGAAAAAAAGTTTTTATGCATTTTTAGCGCTCATTGCGTCTTGTCTTGCCTTCTTTGGCTGTTCTAATCAGCTGGAAGACAATGGATCAGTTTTACTTCTTTCACAGTTAAGTAATTCAAAAGCTGTAGAATACGGTTCACTTACAATTGGTGATGATTCTCGTGCTTTGGATGTTTCTGAACTTACAGAAGCAACAGTTACTGTTTACGGTTCAGGAATGACTCCTGTTTCTGCTTCTGGAAAAGTGGAAATCATGTCTGGAAGAGCATCTGCAACAGTAGAAAGAATTCCTGTCGGTGCAAACCGAGTTGTAGAAGTTCGTTCAAATGTGGACGGAGCTGTTCTTTATGCTGTAACAAATATAAAATCTGGAACAAACAGCACAACAGTAGACTGGAATACAACTGCTTTAGGTGCAGTTTATTATAACTTAATTCAGAAAGGAACAGATGTTTCTTCTATTTCAGCCAGCATTCTGGAAGCTGCAATTCCTTCTGTTCATGGAAGTCTTGTTGATTCAAAAAAAATAGCAGATGATTATCCATCACTTAAAGCTTCTTCTAATTACAGAAAAGCAACAGGAACAGTTTCTGTAACTGCTGCTGATATTGCAGGTTACAAAGTTCAGATTACAGACCCAGCAAGCGAAGTAAAAGCTGTTGCTTCTGCCAGTGATACACTTTCATTTGACGTTGCAGAAGGTAATTACCGCATTCTGGTTCTTGATTCAAATGGAGCAAAAGTTGCAGAAAAAGCTATTGTTGTTGGCGAAGGGGTTGAAACAAAGGTTACTGCTAAGAAAGGCGGCGAAATTACGGACAAAATCGTAGTTTATTCTGCTAAATCTCTTGGCTTTCTTGATATGTATGTATGGAGTAATGGAAATGCTTCATACGAAAAAGTTCATGTTATAATGACAGAAAATGGTGATGATTATGTAGCTGAAGTTCCTGTAACCAGTACATCTGTTATACTTACAAAAGCAGCAAATGATTGGAATGGACAGACTGAAGACTTGTCAATTGAAGCTGCTGGTGCATATCGTTTTAATGGTTCAAGCTTTACAAAAATTGGTTCTTCAGAAACTGGCGGCGTAACACTTAACGTTGTAAATCCTGCAATTGTTACAAAACCAACAGTAACAATCAGTCCTGCATCTGGTGAAGTTTCTTTGTCTGGAAAAATCACAGTTACACTTACAGACGGCAGCGGAACAATTTCTGCCGCTTTAGTAAAAGCTGGTTCAAAATCATATTCATATTCTGATTTTACAAACAATGTTCTTACAATCAATGTTTCTGACGTTGCTTCTGCAGGTAATTTTACTGTTACTGCAAGCGCAACAAACGAAAAAGGTACTTCAAATGCCAGTGCTTCTCTTACAGCTGTTGAAAAAGCAGGCGTAAAGATTTACGTTTCTGCAGATTCTGCACCAAAAATCTGGGTATGGCAGGAAAGCGGACTTGAATCAACTAAGTTAATGGGTTACGCTTGGGCAAATCAGCCTGTAATGGAAAAGGCAACTGGTTTAAACAATGATGAAAACTGGTATGTAATTAAAATTCCTTCAGACTATTATACTGCTGGAAAAACATTTACATTTAAATTGAATTCTAGTGAAGATATTGCTTCTGGTAAGGCAACTACATTCTGGTATGATGCAAAAGGCGTGTGCGGTGCTGAAAAAACTTTCTACGATTCAGACCCTACTATAAAACCAGACCCTGTAGCGCCAAGTGTAACATTGAAACCTGCTTCTGGAAGTACAGTAAAAACGACCGGTTCAATTTCTGTAACATTTACAAACGGTTATGACACAATTTCTTCTGCAAAGGTTACGATTAACGGCAAAGAATATGATATGGGAACAACTGCCGGAACATTTACAAAGACTCTTTCAGATTTAGGAATTACACAAGATGCTAAATCGATTACGGTTTCTGCAACTGTAACAAACTCTGTAGGAACAACAACAGAAAGCGCTTCTTATACAAGCCGATATGTTGACCCTTCAAAAGAAGACCCATTCACCTGGGACAACGTAAACGCATACTTCGTTCTTACAGACCGCTTTTACAACGGTGACACAACGAATGATCATTCATATTTCCGCCAGAACGGACTTAGTGGCGATGAAAATGTTGCAACATTCCACGGCGGAGACCTTGCGGGACTTACACAGAAACTTGATTATTTTGACAAACTCGGTGTAAACGCAATCTGGATTACCGCTCCTTATGAACAGGTTCACGGCTGGGTATCTGGAAAGGATCAGAAATTCCCACATTATGCATTCCACGGATATTACACACTCGACTGGTCTAGTATGGATCAGAATATGGGTACTGTAGAAGAACTTAGAACATTCGTAAATGCCTGTCACTCAAAAGGAATCCGCGTAATTATGGATATTGTTATGAACCATGTTGGCTATAACAATACTCAGGATATGGTTACATTTAAGCACGGTTACACAGCACACACTGACGGCTGGCTTGAAAAAGCGTTAAATCCTGATACAGGAAAAACTGAATGGTATGCAAATGACACTGTAAAATGGGATAAGTCTTACTGGAATGATTCCTGGTTTGGTCCTTGGATTCGTTCGTTTGGGTATGCTACTGGTTCTGAATACGGTGGATCTTGTGGTGGTCTTCCTGATGTAAAAACTGAACTTACTACAAGCGTAGGAATTGCTCCAGTTCACAATAAAAAATGGAACAGCGTTGATACAGCTGAATACAAAGCATCTTATTACAATCCTTCTGTCGCTGCTACAGACTGGCTTTCTGTAAACGGTAACTATCGTACAGATATGAAAGTTGCTCCTGCTGATTATCAGGTTGCATGGCTTTCTGCATGGGTTCGTGAAGTTGGTATTGACGGCTTCCGTTGTGATACCGCAAAACATGTTGAACCGTTCCGCTGGGGACAGTTAAAAGATGCCTGTACAGCTGCTCTCGAAGCATGGAGAAACGATTCTTCAAAGTCAAAATTGTATAACGGCGTTGATACTGGCGCTGCTGACTGGGATGAATCATTCTGGATGACAGGTGAATGTTTCGGCTGGACTGCAATCGGTGGTTCTGGTGGTGAATACTACGGAACAGGTAAGTTTGACTCTATGATTAACTTCAGTTACAACGGCTCTCAAGGTGGAGGAACTTCTTCTTCTTATCCTTCTTCAAGCGACTGGGACAAATATCTTAGCATAAATACAGCAAAGAAAGATGATGATAATAACGGAAACTTGAACAATGTTCTTACATATCTTTCAAGTCACGATACAAAACTCTGCCGTCCTTCTGATGCAATTGCACAGGGAACAATGTTTACGCTTTTACCGGGCGGAATCCAGATTTACTATGGTGATGAATCAAGTCGTCCTCAGGCATATTTAGGATGCGGAGACACAGACATGATGACTCGCGGCGACATGAACTGGGATGAAATTGAAGGTTCAAAGAAAGCGCAAGTTGCTCACTGGGGAAAAGTCGGTAACTTCCGTAAATATAATCCTGCAGTCGGTGCCGGCGTTGGTTCTGGAACAAAACGAACTTACTCAGGTGCTGCCGGAGAAAACAAAGTTGCAATCGGAATTGACGGAACTTCTGTTGATGTAAGCGGATTGTTCTCTGATGGAACAACAGTTTACAACTGGTACGATGGAACTTCTGCAAAAGTTAGCGGTGGTAAAGTTACATTTGCAGGCGGTACAACAAGCACTCCAATTCTTGTTAGCGAAAAGAATCCTGCAAGCTGCGGTGTAACATTCTAAAAAAACAGCTGGTGGTTTTGTTTTGCAAAATCATCAGTAAAATAAAATAGAAAAGGGGCTGTTCCAAAAGTAATGAGTGTAGCGCTCATTGAGCCCTTCGACAGGCTCAGGAACCACTCGTCGAAATGACTGCTACACTAAATGTGGTGGTTTCGATAAACTCAACCACCGTAATGCAAACTTATTGGACAGCCCCTTTTTTTATAAATTTTGTAATTTTTTTTAAATAAAATTTGCATTATTTAAAAATGTGACTTACACTTAAATTAGAATTAAAAAAGTTGGAGTCATATATGTTCAAATCTAAATTTGCAGGAATTCTCTGCATTTTTCTGGTCGTTTTTTTAAATTCATGTAGTAATAACGTTGTTGAAAACAATTACGGTTATTATCTTCTTTCATCTGTAAAAGCTTCTGAAAATCAGGTTGGTTCATTAAAAATTGAATCTGGTTCCAGGGCAATAAATGCAGAAGAGCTGAAATTTGCAAAAATCAGCGTTTCTGGTTCTGGTATTCAGACATCTGCAGAACCATCTAGTGATTTTACCGCAATGACAAATGGTTCTGGTTCAGCAGCAGTAGAAAACATTCCTGTTGGTTCAAACAGAATCGTTACTGCTTATGCGTATGACTCAAGCAAAGCAAAAGTTGGAACAACAATGGTTCGCAATGTTGTAGACATCAAAGCAGGAGCAAATACTTGTTCCCTTGATAAATCTACAACAGCCTTGGGAAATGTTTTTGCAATTCTTCTGGCTTCTGGTTATGACATCAGTTCAATTTCTGCTGCTCAGAAAAATCAGATTAGCAATGTAATTGAAAATACAGTTTCATGGACAATGATTGATTCTGCTGCAATTGCCAGTGATTTTAAGAATGGCTCATTAAAGTCTTCTGGTGCTTACGTTCTGCAGTCTGCCAGAGCAGCTTTTGTAAATAATCTGGAAAATGCAAAAATTCAGATTGGAGATCCTGTTTCTGCGGTAAAAAATGCAGAATCTGGCAGCGGCTCAATTGAAAATGTTGCTCCGGGAACATGGCCTGTTTACATCATTCAGAACAATAAAATTGTAAAAAAGACATTTGCAACTTTTGTTAGCGGTTCAACAACAGATTTGGGAACTTTTGGTAGTGCCGTAACTGATAGAATTATCGTTCATATAGAAAAATCTTCCGGCTATAAAAATATCTATGCCTGGGTTTCAGAAAATGAAAAAGTTTTTGGTGCCTGGCCTGGAGCTGCCATGGAAGATACTGACGGCGACGGCTGGTACGATGCTGTTATTAAAAAAACTTCCTGTAATCTGATTTTCAATGGCAATGGTCAGACAAGTAACCTTTCACGGGAAGCTGGCGAATGGTGGTATAAAAATGGCGAGTGGCAGGATTACAATCCAAACGACTCAACTGCACCTGTATTGATTTCATTTACAGCTGATAAGTCTGGCACAGTTTCTGGAAACGTTACATTTACTGTTTCTGCCAGCGATGATAAAGCCTTGAAATCCGCTGTTGTTAAAATCGGCGATAAAATCATAAAGACAATGGCTTTGAGCGGAACAATGGCCAGCGAAAGCTTTGTATGGGATTCAACGGATGTAGTAAACGGAACTTATAATGTTTCATGTACTGTTTATGATGCCGGTGAAAATATTGCTGAAGATATTGGTACTGTTAATTTGACTGTAAATAATGCAAACGTACCTCCAGTTGCGGTTATTTCTGGTGCAGGTCGTGCTGACCCGAATTCAGAATCAATGTATTCAGCATCTTCTTCTTATGACAAGCATGGAACTGTTACAGGTTATCAGTGGTCTGTAACTGGCGGGGCAACAATTAAATCTGGCGCAACAAGCGTTGAATGTAATATTTCTTTCCCTGCAACAGAGGATTCAGAATGTACTGTTACTCTTAAAGTAAAGGATGCAGAAGGTTTGTGGTCTGATCCAGTTTCTATGACAGTAAAGGTTAAGACAAAGGTTTCTAATGACTTCCGGGAAGAATCAATTTACTTCCTTATGACAGCCCGTTTCTATGATGGTGACAGTTCAAACAACCGCTGGTGCCGCTCTGATATGGACGGAAGTTCTGGAAACAAGGCAAACAACGATTATCCTTGGCGCGGTGACTTTAAAGGTCTTATAGAAAAGCTTGATTACATTAAGGCTATGGGCTTTAGTGCTGTCTGGATTACTCCTCCAGTTTTAAACCGTTCTGATTTTGACTTTCACGGTTATCACGCATGGAATATGAATAAAATTGATTCTCGTCTTGAATCAGCTGGCGCAACTTACCAGGATTTGATAAATGCTTGCCATGAAAAAGGAATCAAGGTTATTCAGGATATCGTTTTGAACCATTCAAGCCGTTACGGTCTTGAAGATTTGTTTGTTCCAAAACATTACGGAAGCAAATCAATCACATGGGGAAATGGCAAAGGTATTGGCGCAGAATATTATGACGACTTTAATCCAAACTTTACATACAACGGTCTTGATGCAGAACCAAACAGCGGAAAGACTTTCTACAACGGTGACTTGTGGCAGGAAGCAAAACCTACAAATCTGTGGTGGAATCCTGATTTAAGCGACTGGGGTGTTTTGAATCAGCAATACAATTACTATCTGTGTCAGTGGCCCACATTAAAACTTTTCGATCCAAACTATTTCCATCAGAAATGGCTTGGTAACTGGGAAGATGAAACATGTCAGTCTGGTACAATTCACGAAGACTGTATCGACCTTAACACAGAAAATGCGGCTGTTCAGAAATATTTGATTGACGCTTACACACGTTACATTGAAATGGGGGTTGATGCTTTCCGTATTGATACTGTTAAGCACGTTAGCCGTGTAATGTTCAACCGTCATTTTATTCCTGCATTTAAGGCAGCTGGTGGCGAAAATTTCTATATGTTCGGTGAAGTTTGTACCCGCGTAAATGAAGTCTGGAACCACGGTGTTGCTCCTCTTTCTACTCCATTCTATACATGGAAAGAAAGAAGCGAATACAGTGCTGATGATTCAGTTGCAGTTCATGAAGGTTATGAATACGAAAAGAATATGGGTCCAAATAATCAGCCAGTTTCTGATAACCATGCACTTACTGGAGCAAATGGAAACGATTATCACAAGCCAGATTATTCAAAGGCAAGCGGCCTGAACGTAATTGACTTTCCAATGCACTGGAACTTTAGCAATGCAAGCCAGGCTTATAATATGAGAAGTCAGGATTACAACTACAATGATGCTACATGGAACGTTGTTTACGTAGACAGTCATGACTACGGTCCAAATATGGATAACCGCTACCCAGGAGATACAAACGCATGGGCAGAAAACATGACATACATGTGGACTTTCCGCGGAATTCCTTGTTTGTATTACGGTTCAGAAATCAGATTTAAGGCTGGTGCAGATGCAGATAAAGGTCCTTCTGCTCCTTTGGAAAATACTGGCCGCGCTTATTATGGAGATAATATTGAGGGTACTGTAACAGCTACAGATTTTGGTGAATATACAAATGCCAGTGGTGCTGTAAAAGCAACTTTGGAAAAACCACTTCCACAGCACCTTCGTGATTTGAATAAAATCCGCCGTGCAATTCCGGCTTTGCAGAAAGGTCAGTATTCAAATACAGGATGTGATGGTTCAATGGCATTTAAACGCCGCTATGTTGATGACGAAGTAGACAGCTTTGTTCTTGTAACAATCAGCGGTGATGCAACCTTTACAAAACTTCCAGCAGGAACTTATGTTGATGTTGTAACAGGAGATAGCAAAACAATTGCAGAAGGAGATTCAATCATTACATCAGGATGTTCAGGTGCAGGCAATGCCCGAATTTATGTAAATACAAGTCTTAAAGGCTGTGAAATTGCAGGTAAGATTGCAAAATATAGTTCATTCTTAAAATAAAAATTAAAAATGTTGAAAATAAACAGGTATGAAAAGTTTTTACGGCGTTTTTTTAGAGTGATTGCCGCTTCAAAAATTGAATGATAGAGATATTGTGGCATAAGATTCATACCTGATTTTTAATCATTTTAAGAGGTTATTATGATTAAAAAAATCGTAAAATTATTGGGTGCACTTGTTGTTGCAGGTGCAGCATTGTTTTCGTGTTCAAACGATATTACAGACAATTCACAAAAAATCATGCAGGCATATCTGCTTACTCAAAAGCAGAATGTGGTTGAGTATGGTTCCATTGTCTTAAACGGGGGCGAAAGTCGGGCTGTTGATACGAGCGAACTTACTTCTGCCAATGTGAGTGTTGCTGGATATGGATTTTCTGATATTTCTGTTGATAACGTTTCTATAGTCGATGGCCGTGGTAACGGTCAAATTGATAAAATACCTGCAGGAAATAATCGTGTTGTAAAAGTCCAGTCTAATGTTACAGGAGCAGTTTTGTATGCTGTAACTGAAATTAAGCCAGGTCTAAATAATGTAAGTGTAAACTGGTCTACTTCTGCACTTGGGCATGTTTACTGGGAACTCTTAAA
>SAMEA104315435__coassemble_1423_pt1 | contig 9960 bp, 9 predicted proteins | sample SAMEA104315435__metabat2_high_PE_028 | metagenome-assembled genome bin SAMEA104315435 (sample SAMEA104315435) | gut metagenome | biome: Monkey gut; feature: monkey-associated habitat; material: faeces | place: China | collected 2013 | reverse complement strand
GTTTTGTAATCCTGCAGAAGAAGGTATACTTCGTCTGTTTCGTAAAGAGCACCACCAGGAGAATCAATATAAAGGGCGATTGCCTTATTGTTTTTGTCTTCTTTTAGTTTTTTTATTGTTTCAATGAGCCATTTCTGGCTGTAGGTTCTGTTGGCTTCCTGAATTACACCATTGATGTGAATCTTTGCAATGTAACCGTTTTTGTTTGTGGAAAAAGTTTTCATGATGTCAGTTTTTTTGTTTGCAGAACTGAACATTTTTTTCTGATCAAGAAAGTTTAATGAGCCTAAAATTATTGTGATTGCAATTACTATTGAAAGAGCTGTTATTCCGTTTTTTTTAGTTTTATTCATATCTGCCTGCCAGGTCATCTGATGTTACCATTCCAACAGCTACCGCATCTTTTAACAGACTGTGGAATGCGTTTGTCAAAGTCAATTCTCTGTATGGAACTAACCAGAGAAGTCCAGCGCCGCAAGGAATCATGCTTAAAAAAAGCCATCCGATAAAGCTTAAATCAAGAATGAACAGGTCAGCTTTGTGACCGTTAGTGATTGCTATGCTGATTTTCATTGCTTTTGTAATGGAAAGGTTTGGGAATTCGGTTACAAGGAATTTAGTCTGCGAATAAGCGTAGTGTTTTACAATGCCAGGAATAATGAAAAGCAAACTCCACAAGAAAGTCCATAAAGATTCCCACAGACCAGCAAGAATTCCGCGGGCCCAGTTGTTGAATCCTTCTACAAAATCACTGAAATGAACAGGCTCAGGACTTTTTGACATTTTGATGTACACAAAAATCTGAGCGTAAAGAATTACGTATTCTATCAATAAAGCAGCAAAACTCCGCAGTTCGGAATAAAAATTTCCGTCATTTTGTGTGATGGAAGGGGATGATTCCATCATATTCAGATATTCTGTGAAAAATTCCTTGAAATCAGGAGCTTCCAGAAACATAATGATTGCACAGCAAATCAATGTCATCAGAATTGGTGTGCTCCATCGGCCTTTCAGCTGCATTCTTGCATATTTTTTATATTTTCTTCTATCAAACATAGTTAAAATCTACCTTCTTGTTTTTATACTGTCAAGTTTTCTATTTTTCCTTGATTTCCCTTAACATTTGCGTGTAATATTTTTCTTCTATTTGGGAAAGTGGAATATTGCACTTCTTAAGAAGTTTTTTCAGTTCCTGCTGAATGAGTTGAATCTTTTCTTCAGTTGGATTTTCAGAAAGAATTTCAATTTCTATAAAATCTCCCAGTTCAGGAATGGTGCAGAGCTCAAGAGTGGCTTTTCCGAAATCTGTTTCTGTTTCGTAAGATTCAACAATTTTCTGTTTTTTGTGGGCAACCGTAAAACCTATGTCTGCAAAAAGAATTTCCAGCGTTTCCCGGTTTTCAACAACTGTTTCCCGCTCGTCGTTGATTTCAATTTTTTCACCGTCCGGGCCTGCAGAAAGTTCCTTGTTCTTGTAAGTCAGATAGATTTTTTTTGAATCACCATTCATGTCTGAAAAATATTCTTCTCTGATTCTTGCAGTGACATAAGGTTTTCCTGATTTTGAATTTTCTCTTTGCAAATGGTAATAAGTGTCATATTTTTTAATTGATTTTACAAAGGTTGAAAAAGATTCCAGTTTCTCGATGATGTCTTTTCTGTCGTAAACATGGGCTTTTAATTCTATTTCTTTCATTCTTCTATTATACACACTTTTGAATAAATGTTATATTGATTTCATGAAATTAATTTGTGCTCCAATGGCAACTTTAAGTCATCCTGGTTTCAGAATTATTACAGAAAAATTTGGTGGCTGTGATGAATATTATACAGAAATGATAAATGCGCCTTCCTTGATTCATGGCGGTCAGTTTGAAAAATTCTATATTGATCCAGCGCCAGTGCCAGAAAAAATTGTATGGCAGCTTACAGGTAAATCAGCTGAACCAATGATAGAGGCTGCTGCGCTTGTTGCAGAAATTGGCGGAATCGGTGTTGATCTGAATATGGGCTGTTCTGCTCCTGAAATTTACAACAGTAGCGCAGGCATTGCATGGATGATAAAGGATATAAAGGAAACAGAAGCCCTGGTAAAAGGTGTCAGATCTGTCCTTGATGCTTATGAGCATTTCAGCGGAATTAAGCGCCGTTTTAGCGTAAAGTGCCGTCTTGGAGATGAAAATTATACAGATGATGCTTTTTTCAGCTTTACAGATATGCTTGTGCAGAACGGAGTGGAACAGCTTGCCCTGCATCCAAGGACACGAAAAGAAAAGTACAGGGATAAGCCAAGATGGAACTATGCCCAGAAGCTGGCAGAACGGTATCCTTCTGTAAGTATCATTGTAAATGGTGACATCTGTGACAGAAATTCCTTTGAAAAAGTAAAAGCTGTGTGTCCTGACTGTAAGGGTGCGATGATTGGACGAATGGCTGTGCAGAAACCGTGGATTTTTGCGGAACTTGCTAAATCAAATGATTCAGAAAAAAAACAGATTGATTTACTTTTGCTTGGACTTGATTTTATTGATGCAGTAGAAAAATACCAGCCGCCTGAATTTTATAAAACCCGACTTCAGCGTTTTTTTGCCTATTACTGTACGAATTTTTCGTTTGCTCATTATTGCCGCACGCAGCTTTTAAATTCAAAATCAATAGAAGAAAGTCGGAATATTTTAAGAGAATATTTTGATAAAGTACCATCTGACCGGTTTAAGTATTCTTATTAGGGATGTTTTAAATAAGTTTAAAATGTGTTTTGCATTGTTTTTTTTCATTGACCCTATGATAAATCATGTGTTATCCTAGTAGGACTGATTTTTGTCAGTAATTAAATTTATAAAAAAAGGATAACGTCATGTCTTTTATTTCATTTCTAGATGGAACTGTTGGAGCTGCTGGTAGTGCTTCGTCAACAAGTCAGCTTGTAAGTACATTTGTTCCATTCGTTTTAATCATCGCTATTTTTTATTTCTTTCTTATTCGCCCACAGAATAAAAAACAGAAAGAAACAGAAAAAATGATCAATGCTCTTAAAAAGGGTGATAAAATTGTAACAATCGGAGGAATTCACGGAGTTGTTTCTTCAACAAAAGAAAAAACTGTAATTGTAAAAGTTGACGACAACTGTAAGATTGAATTCTCTCGTTCTGCAATTGCTGGTGTTGAATCAGATAAACCTGCAGAAACAAAAAAAGCTTCTGAAGCAGAAACTACAGAAGAAAATAAATAAATTATTAAAATAAATGAGGACATCAAAATGAAGAAAACTACACGTTTTGTAATTCTTCTTGCTGTTTTGGCTATTTGTTTTGCTTTTTTATGGCCTTCAATCAGCTGGTACTGGAGAACTCCAAAAGAAGTTCAGGTATTGGCTTTAGGTTCGTTGGAAAACATTAAAGACTATGCCACAGTAAAGGCAAACGAAGATTTTAATGCTGTAATCAAGGCTTACAATACTGATCCATCAGCAAAAATCGATGCAAAATATGCATGGCTTGAAAAAGCTGCTGCTAAAAACTACAAAAAGATGGGTGAAAAAGTACCATCTCCTATGACTGTAAAAGATATTCTTGATTCATACAAAATGAGCAAGGGTGTTCAGCTCCGTGATGATTTTACAGCACTTTACCGTGATGAAATTCTTGCTGCAAAAAAGAACTATCAGAACTCTGTAAAGCTTGGTCTTGATCTTTCTGGTGGTATGAACATCATCGTAAAGGCTGATCTTGATGCTGCAGCTGCTTCTCAGACAGAATCAAACGTAATTGCAGACATTGAGCAGTTCAAGAAGGATGCAATGGCTAATGCAATTGAAAATCTTTCAAGCCGTATTGACCGCTTTGGTCTTACAGAACCAGTTATCCGTCAGCAGGGTGAAGACCGCATTTATATTGAAATGCCAGGTGCTGCAGAAGCTGATTCAATCAATACTATCATCATGGGTAAAGGTATCTTGAACTTCCGCCTTGTTGATAATGATGCAACAGAAAAATTCTCTGCATACTACACACAGCACATTGCAAATACTTTCAATTCTGCCGGTGAACTTATTGATCCTTCTATAATTCCTGCAGATTGTGAGATCATGGGACAGTACACAAAAGATGATTATGGTCTTGATGAAAGAATCGGTTATCTTGTTGTAAAGAAAGAAGTTGCTCTTGACGGTCAGCACATTAAATCTGCAACTGTTGGTTCTGATAATCTTACAAACCGTCCTGAAGTTGATTTTGTTCTTGATCCTGAAGGTGCAGAAATCTTTGCTAAATTTACAGGTGCTCACAAAGGTGAATATCTTGCTATCGTAAGCGACAATAAAGTTAAGTCTTATGCACGCATCAATGATGCAATCACTGGTGGTCGTGTTGCTATTACAGGTTTTGGTCTTGAAGAAGCTCAGAATCTTCAGAAGGTTCTTCAGACAGCATGGTTGAACGTTCCACTTTCAGTAGAAAGCCAGCAGGTAATTGGTGCTTCTCTTGGTGAACAGGCAATCAGCCAGGGTATTAAGGCTATCATCCTTGGTCTTCTTGCTATCATGGTATTCATGCTTATCTGGTATAAAGGCGCTGGTTTCAACGCTGTTGTTGCTCAGGTTTTGAATCTTTACATCATGTTCAGTATTCTTAGTGCTTTCAATCTTACTTTGAGCCTTCCTTCTATTGCCGGTATGATTCTTACAATCGGTATGGCAGTAGATGCTAACGTTGTAATTTTTGAACGTATCAAAGAAGAAGTTCTTCTTGGAAAGAGCCGTGTTGCTGCTATTGCAACAGGTTTTGACAATGCTTTCTGGGCAATCATGGACTCTAACATCACAACATTTATTGCTGCTATCTTCCTTTCTCAGCTTGGCAGCGGTTCAATCCAGGGATTCGCAGTAAGCCTTGCAATTGGTGTTATTTCATCAGTATTTACAGCATTGTTTGTATCTCGTCTTATGTTTGACTTTGATACAGATGTTCTTCATGCAACAAAAGTAAGTATTGGCTGGAGGGTAAAATAATGGAAAAGAAACTCCATCTTTTTAGTAAAGGTTTTGTGCCATGTGGAATCTTAAGTATTGCCATTATCCTTTTTGGTGTAGTTGGTTTTGTAACACGTGGAATTAATTTTGGTATTGATTTTAAGCCTGGTTTTATTGAAGAAGTTCGTATTGCTCCTGCAGTAGCTGAATTTTCTTACAATGGAACAGCAAAAGTTTCTGTAGATGCTTATAAAACTGGTTTTGACCTTGTTGTAAGTGGTACAGGTGCTAATAACGAAACAAAGTCTTATGCTTACAGTGAATATGCAACTGTGGCTGACCTTGTAAAAGCAATTGATCTTGATGGCGTAAAGGCTGTTTTGAAAAGCGACGGTTCAGAAAAAACTTCTGACTTGTTCCTTAACTCTGCTGTTTCAACAGTTCTTTCTAAATCTCCATTGTATGTTTATGCTGGCAACGAAAATGTAACAGTTGATGATGTTCGTGCAGCTTTGGCTGGTTTTGAAGGTGTTTCTGTAAAATCTTTGGGTGCAAACGGATTTCAGATTCGTATGGCTGCTTCTGAAGAAGAATCTAATCAGAATCTTCAGAACTCTGTAACAGAAACATTGGGAGAAGCTTTTGGTGCTGAAAAGATTGCAATCATCAAAACAGATTTTATTGGTTCAAGTTTTTCTAAATCATTGGCTCAGAAATCTCTAATTCTTCTTGTTCTTACAGTTCTTTTAATCTGGGTTTATGCTGCTGTTCGTTTCCACTGGGATTTTGCTCTTGGTGCTACCATTGCTTTGTTCCATGATGCTCTTTTCATGCTTACATTCATCATCTGGACTCGTATGGAATTTACAACAACAGTTCTTGCAGCCGTTCTTACAATCGTAGGTTACTCAATTAACGATACTGTTGTTATTCTTGACCGTGTTCGTTCTAACCTTCGTCTTAAGAAAGTTGATAATTTCAATCAGCTTTTGGACAGATCTTTGTCCGATACATTAGGTCGTTCTATCATTACAACTTTAACTACTTTGTTTGCCGTAGTTGCTTTGTATGTGTTTACAACTGGTTCAATCAAAGATTTTGCTCTTGCATTGATGGTTGGTCTTGTAAGTGGTTGTTATTCATCATTGTTCATTTCAAGCGGCTTTATTTCTCTTTTCAGAAAGAACTGGAAACAGGAATATGGTATTCACCATTCTTTGAAAAACGAAGTTGGTGTTCTTCAGATGAACGATGGAGTTACAGTTTAATTACTGAAACATGACGTTTAAGGCCCGGTTTTGCCGGGTCTTTTTTTTATTTTAAACCAGTTGTATATTCTATATATGAATGTAATTCTTGCTGATGTACTTGGCTACTGCATGGGTGTTCGCAGAGCTGTTGATAGCGCAATTGAAACTTTGAAAAATAATCAAAATAATAAGGTTTACTCGCTGGGACCATTAATTCATAATCAAGTTGCTCTTGATAAGCTGTCTTCTATGGGGCTGAAGGTTTTACGGGAACCAAATATTGATTTGCTTGATGAAAGAAGCGTTGTGATAATTCGTGCTCATGGGGTGCCACCTCAGGTTATTGAAAAGCTGACTGAAAAGAACAGTTTTGTTGTAAATGCTACATGCCCCCGGGTGCTAGCCAGTCAGAATAATGCAAAACGTTACAGCAGCATGAATTATACAGTTATTCTTGCAGGCGATAAAAATCACGGAGAAGTTGTAGGTATTGCAGGATATGCTGGTAAGAAATTCATCCTTGTAGAAAATAAGGAAGATGCAGAAAAATTGCCGTCATTCAATGATGATGAAAATGCTGTTCTTTTGTGTCAGACAACTTTCAGTATGGAAGAATTTAAACAGATTGCAGATGTACTTTCTGAAAAAATCAGAAATCTTAAAGTTTTGAACACAATATGTTCTGCAACAAAAGAACGGCAGGAAGCTTTGCAGAGGTTATGTCCTTCTGTTGATGGAATTCTTGTTGTTGGTGGTAAGAACTCAGCGAATACAAAAAGACTGCTGCAGATTGCTCAGGAAAACTGTCCGCTGGCTGCCCTAATTGAAACTGCAGATGAAATTCCAGAGAACTTTTTTGCGCTTGATAATGTTGGAATTACAGCAGGTGCCAGCACTCCTGATTCTGTAATTGATGAAGTTATGAAAAGATTGAAAGACCGTAATTAATAGGTTATAATAAAATATTATGACAAGATGTTTTGCAATGTTAAAGCCAGGCGTATTGAATCGCCGGATTGCTGGTGAAGTTATCAATCGTCTTGAAAGAAAAGGGTTGAGACTTGTTGGTTTGAAGATGATGCAGATTAGTTCAGAACTTGCTTCTAAACATTATGCTGAACACAAGGAAAAGCCATTTTTTGGTGAATTGTGCAGTTATATTACATCTGCTCCAGTTGTTGCCATGGTTTGGGAAGGCGATGACTGTGTTACTATTGTAAGAAAGGTTGTTGGTGCAACAAAGCCAAGTGAGGCTGCTCCTGGAACAATCCGCGGAGATTTTTGCGCACACACTAATTACAATGTAATTCATGCTTCTGACAGTGATGAAAGTGCAGCGCGGGAAATTGGTCTTTTCTTTAAAGATGAAGAAATCTTCAATTGGGAAGATAGTCTTAAGGACTGGATTTAATCTAAAAATAAAGTAAGGAAAAAGAAGGTTATATAATGGAATCTAAATCTGTTGGTGTTCTTGGTGGTGGAGCTTGGGGAACTGGTCTTGCGCAGGCGCTTGCGAATGGCGGACATAAAGTTCAGATGTGGGCACTGGAACCAGAAGTAAAAGAATCTGTAAACAACGAGCATGAAAATAAAAGATATTTGCCAGGCTATAAGCTTTCAGAGAATCTGACTGTTTCCAATGATATTATTGAAGTTGCAACTGATAAGGAATTTATTATTATTGCATCACCTTCTTTGTTCCTTGCGAGCACAATCCGCAAAATTACGTCAGTTCCAAATGTAGCTGATGGTTCTACAATTTTTGCTGCTCTTACAAAAGGCTTTGTTCCATCAAAAGATGGTCCAAAGCTTGTTCTTGAAACTATTGAAAACACACTTCCTGGAATTTACAAAGGAAATACAGTTTATGTGGCAGGTCCTAGTCACGCAGAGGAAGTTGCTATGGGTAAGCTTACTGGCCTTGTAGCTGCTTCTGAAAATCCTAAAAATTCAATTAAGGTTCGTGAACTTATGAGAGTTCCTGGCCTTATGGTTTATTCAAGCCTTGACGTGATAGGTGTTCAGATTTGTTCTGCAGCGAAAAACGTTATTGCTGTTGTTTATGGCGCAATGGATGCTATTGCTGAACATTCTCAGGTTTTTGGTGATAATGCTGAAAGTCTTTTGATGGCAGCCGGATTGAATGAAATTCAGACATTAGGAATGGCAATGGGTGCTACTCATCCAGAAACATTTACATCTATTTCTGGTGTTGGTGATCTTGATGTAACTTGTAAAAGTAAATTTGGTCGTAACAGACGTTTTGGTCAGGATATTATCAAGTCTGATATTCTTTCTAAATTTAAGAATCTTGATGATTTAATTGAAAATATCGGAAAAGTTGGATATCTTCCAGAAGGTGCTGTTGCCTGTAAATATATTCACGAAATCTGTGAACGCAAAGGAATTAAACTTACAATTTGTGACGGATTGTTCAGAGTTCTTAACAAAGAAATTCGTCCTTTGCAGCTTATGACTGAACTTATGAATTATGGGGATCAGTCGTTATCATAAAATTTGATTTAAGGTAAAAATAATGTTAGAGAAAATTACAGGAACATTCAGCGGTATTGTAAAAACTTTAAGCGGAAAGTCTACAATTACTGAAAAAAATATTGAAGAGACAGTTGAACAGATTAAGATGGCATTGCTGGAAGCTGATGTAAATCTTAGAGTTGTTCGCAGATTTGTTAATTCAACTATTGAAGAAGCAAAAGGGGAAAAGGTTCTTAAAGCCGTTGATCCTGGCCAGCAGTTTGTAAAGATTATTTATGACAAAATTGTTGCCATGCTTGGTGATGAAAACAAAACTTCCCTTAATCTTCGTGGTCCTGATGTTACATCTGTAATTTTGATGCTTGGTCTTCAGGGTGCCGGAAAGACTACTGCTGCCCATAAGCTGGCTGCACGACTTAAAAAAGAAGGGCGTCGTCCTCTGCTTGCGGCTTGTGACCTTGTTCGTCCTGCTGCTGTAGAGCAGCTTTCTGTTCTTGGTGAAAAAATCGGAGTTCCTGTTTTCAAGGAAAACTCCAGAGATGCAGTAAAGAACGCTGAAGAAGCTCTTAAATATGCAAAGAAAAATCAGTTTGATACTTTGATTATTGATACTGCCGGTCGTCTTCAGATTGATGATGACATGATGGCAGAGCTTGTAAAAATCAAGAAAAATGTTACTCCTGATGAAGTTCTTCTTGTTGCCGATGCAATGACTGGTCAGAATGCAGTTGATATTGCAAAGACTTTTGATGAACAGTTAGGCCTTACTGGTGTAATTCTTACAAAATTCGATTCCGATGCCCGTGGTGGTGCGGCTCTTTCATTGAAAACAATTACTGGTAAACCAATTCTGTATATTGGTACTGGTGAAAAAACAGAAGATTTTGAACCTTTCCATGCAGAGCGAATTGCCAGCCGTATTCTTGGCATGGGAGATGTTGTTTCTCTTGTAGAAAAGGCACAGGAAACTGTTGATGCTGAAGAAGCTGAACGTCTTCAGAAGCGCATGATGGAAAATGAATTCACTCTTGATGACATGCTTGCTCAGTTCCAGCAGGTTAAAAAGATGGGTTCTATTCAGTCACTTATGGAAATGATTCCTGGTATGGCAAATCAGAATGTTGATATGAGCGGAATGAAAAAGCAGGAAGCAATCATTCAGTCAATGACAAAAAAAGAGCGTGCCAATCATCTTATTATCGGGCCTAGCAGAAGAAAGCGAATTGCGGCTGGTTCCGGTACAAC
>SAMEA104315435__coassemble_1407_pt1 | contig 10043 bp, 13 predicted proteins | sample SAMEA104315435__metabat2_high_PE_028 | metagenome-assembled genome bin SAMEA104315435 (sample SAMEA104315435) | gut metagenome | biome: Monkey gut; feature: monkey-associated habitat; material: faeces | place: China | collected 2013 | reverse complement strand
ACAAGCATCGGGGTATTCAACCCTCCGCACGAATAAAACTTAAAAAGCCCTGTTTGAAGTCCCCCCCCTAAAATTGGACAAATAAAGTTCAATTTTAGAGTTGCATTTTTTTATGTCTAAATACTCAAATGAGTTCAAGCTAAAAGTTGTAAATGCATATTTATTAGGAAAGGAGGAACAATTGCAAACAAATACAAAGTTGCAAGGACCTGTGTCCAATAATTGGGGTGCAATTCAGTTTTATATATTTGTATTTGAAATTTAATAAAATTTTATTGAAAATAAAAGTCGCCTGTAAGTTTACCGTCTTCCTGAAAAAGAGTGATATAATGTAATCATGAACAATAACAGTGAAAGAATACAGGAAACAATCATTGTTAATGGAAAGAAGTACGATTACATTATGACCAGCAGCACGGAAGTTCTGAAAAATGAGCTTGAAAAACTTGGCTGCAGGCTGCCTTATTATTATGATTATCGTTAAATCCCAGCCTTTCTCAAGATGTCCGCAGAAAAATGGCTGAACATAAAACAAAGTGGACGCTTACTACAAGTAACGGTTCAGGCTTTCTGAATTTTTACAAGAAAGAGGATGATGTAAAGGGAACTCCATATATCATTCACCTTAGCGAGCTGATAGATCTTTCACGAAGTTCAAATCTATTTTCAAAAAGCCTGATTTTTGCTTTAAATCAGCTTGGTAAAAACAAGCTTCCTGCCCTTACTACAGAATGGACTCCCTTGATGATAGCCATAAGCCAGCGAAAAGTTGAAATTGTCAGGATTCTCCTGGATAGTGGTCTTTCGCCAAATCAGTCAGATTCAAAAGGTTATACACCTCTTATACTTGCAAGCTTTTTAAATGAAACAAATATTATTCAGCTTTTAATTGATTACGGGGCCGATGTAAATGCAAAAAGCAGGAGTGGTTTTTCAGCCCTGATATATGCAATTTATGTGAATGCCATAGAGTCAGTTAAAGTGCTTCAGAAAAACGGAGCAGATTTGAATCTTTCTATTACACCACATACTATAGAAGAAAAGCATACATTCCTGGAAACTTTGAATTTTTATATCAGTACATTTTCTCTTGGCGGAAAAAGTGACATCAGCCTGATTTATAAAAAAGGCGGAATGAGCAAACAGAATTTTTCTAAAATCAGGAGCAGAACAGATCCCGATTATCGTCCTAAAAAAAGAAACTGTGCTTCAGCTTATAATTGGCTTGCGCCTTACGCTTGCTCAGGCAGACAGTCTTTTGGAAAGTGCGGGATATCTGTTTGATGAGAAAAATCCAGTAGATTCAATTTTTAAGGAGCATATTTCACATCTTGATTTTGACATTATGAAAATAAACAATGAAATATTTGAAAAAACAGGGAAAGCATTTTTGAAGGAGTAAAAATTGCAATACTTCTCGAAAGAAAGTTAAAAAGTCGCCTGCAAATTGACCTATAAATTATCAGCTGATGATATATTGTTATATAGAAGCTTAGAGCTTTTCTTCAATCAGGGCTGCAAAATCACTAAGCGAGAGGTTAAAAAATTGAGCGGTTTTATAAATTACAGACAGGGAAGGTATCTTTTTGCCGTTTTCAATCTCAGAAATATAAACCTGGCGCGAATCTATCGCTTCCGCAAGCTTTTCCTGAGAAACACCTTTTTTCTGACGAAGCTCCCTTAGAGTTTCTGCCACGGCAACATAAATCGGCATAAATTATAGAATAAAGGTAAAACTGTTGAAATGTTATAAGCTAAAGTTTATAATTTTTAGAATATAAGCGATTGCTTATGTATAGATATTGGAGGTTTTTATGAAGAAGATTTTGGGTATGATGGTGATTGTTGCATCGTTCTTGGCTTTTGTGGGATGTGCTACAACAAAAACAAAAGGCTCTGGAATAAAAGGCAAGGGCTCTAAAGTCGATACTGGAAAAAGAGTCTTAATAGATTATCAGGGTGCGACATTTGGATCAGAAATTCCTGAATGGGTAAAGCTAATAGGCGAAGGCCAGTATTCGGAAAAGGCATTATCAAAATCAATGCCGGACGTAGAAAATAAAAAGGTGTTTGTAGTAACTAACCGTGGTAATAAACTTAATTATATTGAGCAATGGGCTGACCTGGTAAAAATTGAAACAGAAGTTGCTGGTATTATGGAAAGAGTTGCTGGAAAATCTGTAGAAGCAACAATGAACGGCAGTGATAACGAAGATTTGCAGGAAACATTGAATATGTACCGCGTATCTCTGACAAATGTAAGGCTTTCTGGACTGGAAAAAGTTGCAAGCTATTGGACAAAGAACAAACTTGTTGATGATGATGGTGAAACAATAGAAACATTTTATGAGTACTATGCTGTATGGGGAATGGATAAAAAGATTTTTAATAATCAGTTAAAAGAAGCCCTTAAAGGAATAGATGAAACAGCAACGGAAGCTGCATATCTCAAAGCAAAGGTTACTGAAGATTTGATTGATTCTGTTACAGATGGTAGCTTCACAGATGCCTATTCATACTAAAACAAAAAAATCTGCTCAATTACTTTTCTGTTTTTTTGTAGCGATTTTTTTTATATCGTGTGCTTCTACATCAAGGCACGAAAAGCCTTTATGGGCAGATTCTTTTACAATATCTCAAGTTTTTCCATCTGAAAGATATATTGCCAGTCTGGGGTATGCAGCCACAAAAGAGATGGCTGTTTCTGCTTCAGACGGAAATCTTGCTTCTTATTTTTCACGGGAAATATCCTCATTTACAAGAGCGACTCAAAGTATTTCAAATACAGATGAAACGAAAGAAAGCTTGTCTAGAGAAATAATTATAAAATCTCATATTGAACTGTTTGGTATAAAGCATACAGAGCCTTATTTTGATTCTGATAATAAGAGTTATATTGTGTGTGCTTATATTTCAAGGGAAGAGGCATGGAGTATTCTGGAACCCAAACTGAATATACAGTATTATTCTATTTCGAAAAGCATAAATCAAGTAAGAAATCAAAATGGATTAAAGGCAATAATCAATATAAATAAATTAATGTCAGCAGCTTCCAATTTTGAGGAATTGTATTATATGGCTCTTTTTATTTTTCCAAATCGTTGTGAAAAATATACAAATTTAATGGAAGAACTGTCTGAGCTAAAGCAGATGTCTCAAATCTTAAAACATGAAGTCAGAATTAAAATAAATATAAAAGGCGATTCTGATGAGCGAATTTATACAAAAATAAGCAGTCTTGTAACAGACACGAGCTTTACAATATGCAAATCCGGCGAAAACCATATTATGAGTGTGGATGTTGATATTGCAGAACAAATTACAGGAAACATTCATTCAATTTATCCTCAAATCTCTGTAGTCATTTCTGATAGAAAAGAAGTTGTCTCGTCTTTTTCAAAAACACTTGAAAAGGTCTCAGCCTTTAATTCAGCTATAGTAAAAAAAATGGCACTTTCCAGAATAGAGAATGTCTTGGAAGAGGAATTCATAGAGACATGCTTAAAATAGAAAAATTCAAGGAACAATAAAGGCAGGAGTTTTTATGAAGAAATTTACAATTGGTATGGTATCAATTTTGATGGCAATTCCGCTTTTTGCAAAGACTTACAGCTTGCAGGAAGCAATAAGCAATGGCTGTGCTGAAATATGCAAGAAAATAGATGGTCATATAAATACAGTGGTAATTGTAGATGTTCAATCTGATTCAGAAAGTTTAAGTGATTATATTTATTCTGAGCTAAATTATAACTTTGTAAATAATCTTAAAAAGACAGCTGTTGCAGAAAGAAATGAATTTACTCTTTCACTTATCAAAAAAGAATTTGAATATCAAAACTCTGGTGAAGTGAGTGATCTGACCATTCAATCTGTAGGAAATTCTCTTGGTGCGGAGTGTGTAGTTTTAGGTAAGATTGAAGATTCTTCATCTGGCTGGAAGTTTAGCTTAAAAGCCGTTCAAGTGGAAACAAAGAAAATTTTATCTGTCTGGAGTGGTACGATTTCAAAAAATGACAAAGATGTGAAGTTCATTGTGTCAAAAGATAATGTAGCAGACTCGCTAAACAACGGAGTTTCTTATGTAGATCTGGCAAATAAAGCTTATGAATACGGTGATTACAAACTTGCGTTTGAATATTTCTTAAAAGCAGATGAAATAACTGATTCTTATTCACAGGGAAATTTGGGGTGGCTATATCAGACTGGTGAGGGGGGCTTTCAAAATTACGCAAAGGCTTTTGACTGGTACTTAAAATCGGCAAAACAAGGAGATGCCTTTTCTCAAAATAAAATAGGATTTTTTTACTTTAATGGCTATGGAGTAAATAAAAGTTACAAAGATGCAAAAATATGGTATGAAAAAGCTGCTGAGCAGGGAAATATATATGCACAAACTAGTTTGGGATATTTATACCAGTATGGTTACGGTGTAACTAAAGACTTTAAAAAAGCAAAAGATTTGTATAATCAGTCTGCTGTACAAGGAGATCCTGTTGCTCAATATAATTTAGGTGTTCTTTATCAAAACGGTTTCGGTGTACCTGTTGATTATGTTGAAGCTATTGAATGGTATGAAAAAGCAGCAGCCCAGGGCTATGAATTAGCAGTAACAGCTTTGGAAGTATGTTATGCTCTACAAACACCAGAAGATAGAATCAAGTATTGTCAAAAATTAGCCCAGAAAGGTGATGTAGATGCAATGTTTGAATTAGCTGGATTGTATGACCTACTAGATAATATACCTTTATCTATAGAATGGTGTAAAAAAGCTGCTGAAAAAGGACATCTTCAAGCTCAATTGGAATGTGGAGATTACTATCAGCATGAAGAAAATTATACAGAAGCATTTGTATATTACAAAAAAGCAGCAGATATGGGAAATGCTTATGCTCAATCTTGGATGGGATATTTTTATCGTTATGGAATAGGTACAAAAACAAATTTTACTAAAGCAATCGAGTATTTTGAAAAAGCAGCTAATCAAGGTGATTCTTATAGTTCTCGTAACCTTGCAGAAAATTATGAATATGGATTTGGCATTTCTGTAGAGGATGCTCCTTATGGAGAAGCAATAAATTTTGATAAGGCTTTTTATTGGTATAAAAAGGCAGCAGAGCAAGGAGATGTAATGTCGCAAGTTTGGTTGGGGAGCCTATATTCAATTACTTATCATTTTTTCGGTATTAAGAAAAATATTCCAGAAGCAAAGAAATGGTATGAAAAAGCATCAGCTCAAGGTGACAGCTATGCAAAAGAACGATTAACAGAATTGAAATAATAATGAGGAAAAATGAATATGACCGAATTCAAATGGCATAGAGAAGTCGTTACACCATCAACATATTTAAAAGAAGATAAGGATAAATTAGACAAAAGTAAAGATTATAGTTTAGAAGAAAAATCTGTTTCTAATGGAAAAAAAAAATTGTTTTATCAGAAGATTTGATATCCATTATAAGCAAATCAAAATCTGAAAAAGCTTATGAGGCTGCAAGTGATGTTCGTAAGTTTGAAATAGGACTCTTTTGGCAAAGGGCTGCATATTTCTGGGCATTTATTACTGTAGTTTATGCTGCATATTTTAAAGTCCTAACAGAAATTTATGAAAAGCAACATGGATATCTACCCCTCATCATTCTTTCTCTTCTAGGTTTATTTTTTAGTTTTTCTTGGTTTCTTACAAGTAAAGCTTCAAAACATTGGCAGGAGAATTGGGAGTTACACTTAGATTTGCTAGAAGATGACGTAACAGGACCTCTGTATAAAACTTACCTTGCAGAAAAATCATATTCGGTTTCAAAGGTTAATATTTATGCGGGTTTTATAGTTTCTGTTTGTTCTTTTGGATTACTGATATATGAATTTGCAATATTTGAAAAGAAATATCTGCATGTTACAGTTTGGCTTGGAATTTTGGTGTGTTTTTTATTTGCGATTATTATTTTATTTGGGTTATTTACCTATGCAATGTTTACTATTGGAAATAAGAAGACTTCAGGACAGAAAGTGATGCAAAGGAAGGTTTATGAAAAGATTTCAAATAAGAGAAATGAATAAGAACAGAACAGATTATTCGCTTGTGATTTTTTTTATACTAATTCTTATTTTTACAGTTATATGCTTTATTTTAAAATTTGGAGATGTAAACATGAATAGTGAGAAGATAAAAAATGGAATCTTTTTGGGAATCTGCTTTATAGTGGCTGTACCTATTATTTATTTTGTATTTGTTGATGATAAGCACGAAAATTCATATTCTAATACACTGGAAGTTTCAGATTCTGGAATCACTCTTGTTTATACGGGTGATGATAGAAAAGCAAAAATATGTCTTATAAAATACATAGATGAATCAGAATTGAATGATCAAAAACTTGAACTTGGAGATAAAGATATAATTTACATTTCAACTGATACTCCGATAGATAAATCATTCTTTGAATCTTTGAAAGATTATGATTATAAAATTAAATTTCCAAAAACAAATGCAGTTATTGAAATCTCAAAAAATAAAACAGAGGAAAAATAAAAAAGAATGGTTAAATCTCATAATCATATTTTAGTATAGAAACCATAAAAACGGAGGTTATATATGTTTTGTAAATACTGTGGAAAAGAATTAGCGGATGATGTGAAATTCTGCTCCAAATGTGGGAAGCAATTGTTTCACGATTCATTAGATTTGCAAGGTGAAACAAAAGAAGGACCTATATCAGCAAATGACCAACTAAATGGTGGAGTTGAAATTCAGTCATTTCAAGTAAAATCAGCTGAACAAAACTGTAACGTTGTTGAAGAAAAATCAGTTAACACCAAGAAATTTTGTGAAAATTGTGGAGAACAGCTTATTGATGGAGCTAAATTTTGTTTATCTTGTGGTAGTCCTGTTTCTACATCAATTTCGGTAGAAGAGCATATAAATCAAAATGATCAGCAACCTGTAAACAGAATCTCTCAATTTGAAACAAAGAATAATCCTGCTTCGTATAATCCAACTCAATCATCAAAATCTCGTCTGGTAGCAGCCTTGCTTGCTTTTTTCTTGGGAGAATTTGGTGCACATCGTTTTTATGTAGGAAAAAAATCTTCTGCAATCTGGCAAATAATTTTTGGATTTTCTTTTTTTATAGCTTTAATCTGTATGGCGGGCGATTTCCCAGAAGCAGGAATTTTTTTCTTAATCCTTGGATTAGTCTGGGCTGTGTGGATATTGGTGGACTTCATAATGATTTTATGCGGTTCTTTTAAGGATAAGGATGACTTACCTCTTGTAAACTGGGATTTTTAATTGGAGTGCAAAATGTATTGTAGTAATTGTGGTAAAGATATTAGTGATGCTGCGAAATTCTGTCCATTATGTGGAAGTCCTCAATCTGCTAGCCAGCAAACTAAATCAGAGTCAGAATCAGTTGTAATTGATGGTGAAAATGCAGAAGTTTTCAATTTTCATGAATGGATTGTACAAAACGGTCTTGAATCCTACGAAGAGTTACTGAAAACACAGGACTTGAATACTCTTGATGTTCTGATGACTTTGACAGAATCTGATTTAGAAAAAATTGGAATTGAAAGCATCGGCGCAAAAAAGAAGATAATCAATGGTATTCAAAAATTAAAAACTTCGGCTTCAACTTTTTCTGCTACCCAAGAGATTTCAGAAAAAGAGAGCATCCCAAACCGTTGCCCTAATTGTGGAAATATCTGGGGAATGGAAAATGAAACATCGGGAGCAGGAAATACTTTGGGTAAGGCTCTCGTTGGCGGGCTTCTTCTAGGTCCTCTCGGAGTAATTGGAGGGGCTGCTTTTGGAAATAAAACTGTAACTTATATTTGTAAAAAATGTGGTTTTAAGAAAGATTATAAGAGCTCTATAGTAAAAACAGCTGCCAGAGGCGTTAAGAATATTTTTAAGTAATATTAGACAAGGAGAAAACAATGTTTTGCAAGAATTGCGGAAGTAAATTAGATGAAGATGCAATATTCTGTACGAACTGCGGTAAAAAACTTTCTGATGTTTTTACTGCAAAGTATTGTGTAGCTTGTGGTGCAGAATTAGATGACGATGCAGATTTCTGTTCAAATTGCGGATATAAAGTTCATGAAGAGAAAGTAAATAATGATATTACGGATGAAAAGACTTTTAGTAATGAAAGCAGTATTGACGAGGAAACTCAAGAGAAGTTTGAAAATGCTGACGAGAATTCGGCTGATGTTGATAGAACTCCAAAAATAAATGAAAATTTTTCTGGAGAAACATCTGCTGATAACAAAGAAAATGATAAACTGGCGAATAAAGTTGCAATAATAATATTGGAAATATTTTTTCTGGTAATCATTATTGCTTGGATTATTCAAAATCATTAGCAGACTTCTTTGACTCCGTGGGTTTCTAATGACACTTTCTCTTTTGATATTTATAATTCTTATACTTTCAATCATTATAATGCTTATGAAGATGATGACTATGAATTTGACTGCTATAAGCTTCCCGCCAAAAAATCTACAGTATTAGATTATAATTCTTCCAAAACAAATGGAAGCATATATATTGGTTTATACAAAAGCTGCTCTTTAGCGTCCACATCTTTTTGGGAAAACAAATATTGCCGATAGATTTTTCTTGAAAATTTTGAACAAAACTCTGTTATTGATTTATGAGTGTTTACGGCAGAAGATTTTACTTCAATAGGAACAAGTTTGGCATTTGATGCAAGCAAAAAATCAATTTCATAATCGTGTGCCATATCGGCTTTCTTCCAGGTATGATAAAAAAGTTTGTTTCCGCTTGCAATTATCATTTGTGCAGCAACATTTTCATACAGGTAGCCAAGGTTGGCATCTAATTTATCGCTTAAAAGCTTTGCATAAATTTTTGTATTAAGCTTATCAGCAGAATTAAAAAGAAGGGTGGTAAAAAGCCCTGTATCTGACAAATACATTTTGTAAGAGTCTTCGTCAGCTGTAGCAGAAAGAGAAATTTCAGGATTTGTTGTGTTGTAACTTATAAGCACGGTTTTTGAATCTAAAAGCTCCGAAAATATTTCTTTGTCTTTTAATGTTGTACGCTTGCCTGTAGCATTTGAGATTACAAAGCGTTTTTTGTTTAGACTCAACTGAGGTGGAATTGAGTTATATATTTTTGAAAGCCTGCCAGACTTGTCTATCTTGTAAAAATCCTCTTCATACAGTTTTAAGATTCCACGCTTTATCTTGTCAATTTCTTCAAAGTTTTTTCCGCTGACATAGGCATCTACAGCCTGAGGCATTCCGCCAACTGCCATATATATTCTAAAATCGCGCATCAGTTTTCTGTTTGTTTTTTCACCCACACTTTTACCAGTCTTATATAATTCTCTTAGCAGACTGAAAGTATTGTTACCAGTTGCGAGCAGAAATTCTTCGTAATCCATGGGATTAACCTGAATAAAATATTCTTCTGACGGTATGACAATATCCTGAACATTTTTTTTAATGCTTATAAGAGAGCCAGTTTCTATGTACTTATAGCGCCCGTCTGCAACAAGATATTTGATGGCCTGTCGGACAAGTGGCTGTCGCTGAATTTCATCAAAGATAATTACAGATTCATTTTTATATAATGTTATTCCAGTTACAGTCTGAAGCCTTAAAAAAAAAGACATCAAGATTCGCAATATCCTTAAAAACTTCCAGAACTTCCTCTTTTACATTTGCAAAGTCAATTTTGATGTATGTCTTAAAATAGTTTTTGGCAAATTCTTCTGCAATCGTAGATTTTCCGACTCGTCTAGCCCCTTCAAGCATTGCAGCATAATTTTGAGAATACTTTTCTTTCCATTCCAAAAGCTGATTAAAGGCTTTTCTTTCAAACACCCGTAGCCCTCCTTTGTATATAGAATAGCATGGTGATGTAGTTTTTGGCAACACTGTTTAATGTAAAATGTGCAGTTTTTGGTAGTATATTTAAATGTGATATGTGCAGATTTTGGTGATATTTTTTTTCTAAAAGTGTACCAGTCAATAAAAGTGGACAAAAAAAATGTTTTTTTTTAATTTCCTTTTTT
>SAMEA104315435__coassemble_1365_pt1 | contig 10366 bp, 12 predicted proteins | sample SAMEA104315435__metabat2_high_PE_028 | metagenome-assembled genome bin SAMEA104315435 (sample SAMEA104315435) | gut metagenome | biome: Monkey gut; feature: monkey-associated habitat; material: faeces | place: China | collected 2013 | reverse complement strand
GTTTATCGAAACCACCACATTTAGTGTAGCAGTCATTACTTTTGGGACAGCCCCATAATTCTAGAAAAGCTATTCTTTTCCGAACCAGGTTTTGATTATTCTGTATGGTGATTTTGGAGTTAAAAGGCTTACAATCACCATAATTAAGAAAGAAATAAATGTTGCCATGACACAGGCGTTCATTCCTAATCCAACAGGTAAAATTTTAGTATCAATCAAAATATATAAAGCTATTCCGCTTAAAATGCCGGCGCAGGCTCCGTATTCATTTGCGCGTTTCCAGTATAATCCTAATAATACTGTATGAAAAAAAGCAACAGTCATGCCTCCAGTGGCGTAAGTTATTAATGAAGCGAGTAAAGCTGGTGGTTTGCATGCAAAAAGAAAAATTACAAGTGAAATTAATACAGTGCAAATATTATTAAACAGCTTCAGTTTTTTTCCATGTGCATCAGGATTTATGAGATTTATATACAAGTCTTTAACAAAAGTTCCTGCAAGAGATACAATCATTCCTCCAACAGAAGATTGAACTGCTGAACATACTCCGGCAAGAACAAGTCCTGCTGCCCAGGCAGGCATTGTTTTTACGGCCAGCATAGGAATTCCTAAGTCTGGAGTTGGCAATGAGCCTTCTGGAAAATTGTATTTAACGGCAAAGCATAATCCGTTTAATCCCAGCATCCAGATAGCAAAAACAATTGTTCCGATTTTTATGGAAGAGTGAAGTGTTTTTGTATCTTTGTAGGTAAGGGCAGTCATGGAAACGTGGGGCATTGTAAAAGTCGTTAATCCCCACAGAATTGAAAAGCTAAAAACTGTTGCCAGTGCTTTTTTTAATGGCATTGAACCATCTGGAGCAAACCATTCAGGAGTAGATTCAAGGAGAGCATTTATGGTTCCTGTATAACCTAAACCTGTACTGCGTACTCCCATTACAAAAAGAATCAGGACACTGCAAGTCATAATAATTCCCTGAATAATCATTGCAGTTGCGATGCCCTTTATTCCACCTGTAAGGGCTGCAATTATTACAAGAACAGTAAAAATGGCAAGTCCGATTCTATAATCCTGACCAGTAAGCACCTGAAAAATACGTCCGCCACCTGTAATTGTGGAAACAGCAAAGGCTCCTAAGAAAAATAGAATTACAAGGCTGCTTAAAATGATAAAAAATTTGCTATTGTTGTAGCGGTTTTTAAAAAGTTCTATAAAGGTGTTAGCATTAGTTCTTCTTGCAATAATTCCTATACGTTTTCCTATCAGACCTAAAACCATAAAATTAGAAGTCATTGACCAGAAGCAGCAGACCATCCATATTGCACCGAATTTGTAAGTAAAGCCTGGTACTCCCATGAATACACCAGCTCCAGCAACACCTGCACTTACCATCATGGCTGTCATGATTTTTCCACCAGTTCTATTACCAGTGTAGTATTTTGAAAGAAAATCACCTTTGATATTATTTGTGCTATTAAGTCGTGAAAAAATTCCGTAAAGAAGAAGCAAAAGAGTGTAGGCGGAGAATACAAAAATAATAATAATTCTAGAAAATGTAGTAATTTCCACTAGGACACCTCGTTGACCTTAGAAGGTTCTAAGGATATGTCTTTATAAACAAAACTGCAGATTACTTCAACTGTGATGACCATTCCAAGTAAAAGGCAGATGAGAATGAAAATCCACAAAGGAAATCCTAGTGGCTTTGGAAAATCAGCAGAATGACGACCGAATATAAATAAATTCAGAATCATAAGAGCTGCATATGTTACGTAGGTAAAAATTGTAATCCAGAATTCTTTTAAAGTTCTTTTAAGTTTAGGATCATCTTCAATGTCACAAAAAGAATAATTTCGGCTTTCTGGATCAATATTTTTTTCATTCATAGTAAAGAATTTTAATAAAAGCATGTCCGTCAGGTCAATATATACAACAGGAAATTAAAGAAAAAAAGTGTTTTTTCTAATTGTTTCTGCTCCAATTAAAATTAAAGGTCTGTTCATTCAAAATTTGTGGCAAAAAAATACAACTGATTATCTTCACCGTTAAATGCTTCTTTCATTATTCCTGTTACGGTGATTAAGGAACTACTTTCAGGGAAATCAATCGGATATTCCATAGAATCTGGAGGAATAAAATTTAACCCTGACGGACAGCAGCCCGTTAAATCCCAGTTGACTACAGAAAAATATCTGTTTCCTTCATAAACAGAAGTTTCAAATTGACCTTCAATTTTTACTGTTTTTTCAATGTATTTTTCTGGTTCAACCATCATTTCAAACATAATGCTGGAAGCCATATTATAATTCATTTTTGTAAAATCCAGATCGATTTTTTTTGGAATTTCTGTATATGGATTTGATGGAATAATAGTGACAATTTCTTTTTCGTTTTGTACCGATTTTGTTTTAGTTTCTTGATTTGCAACAGAACTAAAATCATTCTTTTTGTTACATCCAGATAAAGAAATCGCGAAAAATGATGTCAAAATTAATTTTTTAATTATTTTCATTTTAACTCCTAAATTTACTTATTACTGTGCAGATTGCAAAAATCAATATATCGATTACAACGATTGTTGCTCCCACTGGTGTTCCTGAAATTACAGAAACAAAAAGTCCTGTTATGGTGCCTGTTATAGAAAAAATGCAGGAAAAAACAGTTACTCTTTTAAAACTTTTAAAAATAATCATTGAAGAAACGGAAGGAAAAATTATCAATGCCGAAATTAAAAGAGTTCCAACAAGATTCATGGCAAGAACTATTACTGCAGCAACTACAGATGCAAAAATAATGTTCACAATTTTTGTATTTGTGCCACAGGTATGAGCAAAATCTTCATCAAAGGTTAGGGCAAAAATTCTGTTGTAAAAGTATAAAAACAGAATGATTACAAAAGCCGCGATTACTACAGAAAAAATCGTATCAGCCTTGGTGAGTGTTAAAATCAATGTGGAACCGAACAAAGTGCTGCACACATCGCCTGAAAGATTGGCAGGTGGCGAAAAGATGTTCATTAAGAAATACCCGATTGCAAGAGCCCCCGTAGAAATCATGGCAACGCTGGCATCTCCTTTTATTTTTGAATTTTCTTTTGCGCACAAAATCAAAACTGCAAACAAAACTGTAACTGGCAGGACAAAAATTGTATCGCAGGAAAGTTTTAAAACAGAAGCCATTGCCATTGCTCCGAATGCAGTATGGGAAAGTCCGTCTCCAATGTAAGAAAATCGTTTAAGAACCAGAGTTACTCCCAATAATGACGAAACAGCTGCAATTATAATGCCAGCAACAAAGGCATAAATTACAAAAGAGAAGGAAAAATATAATTTTATGGTTTCAAAAAGTTCTATCATTTTGTTGCCTCCCATAGTAAGATAAAGCCGCGCTATTTTAGCGGTTTTATCTTACACTCCTTTGATTCTGGATTTTTTTCAAGCTTTATGACTTTAGAAGCATATTTTTCTACTGCTTCTTTGTCGTGGCTTATGGTGATAATTGTAAGCCCCTGGGAGTTCAGTTCCTTTAATATCTGGTGCATTTTTTCTGTAATTTCTGAATCAAAACCTTTTGCCGGCTCATCCATTACAAGAATTGAACTGGCGGCACACAGGGCACGGGCTAGAAGAACTCGCTGCTGCTGACCGCCAGACAGCTCTTTGAAGCTTTTCTTTGCATAACTGGTCATTCCAAGCCTTTCAAGATTGTATTTTGCTTTCTGATAAGCCTTTTTTGAATAGAAAGGCAGCCATCCCAAGGCAGCCTGATTTCCTGAAAGCACAATTTCCCAAACAGTTGCCGGAAAGGATTTCTGAATTTCTGAAGTCTGAGGAAGATAGCCGATTCCTTTTTCGTTCCATTCAGAAGAATAGTGGATAGAACCGGAAAGAGGCTTAATGAACCTTAGGATTGTTTTCATCAAAGTGGATTTGCCGCTGCCGTTTTCGCCTACTATAAAAACAAAATCACCTTTTTCCACACAGAAATTCAGATTTTCGCATACAGTTTTTGAACTGTATCCTACGCAAAGATTTTTACACTCCAAAAGAGACATTTTTTTCCTCGATTTTTTCTAGTTCAATGCTTTCTTCAAGACTTCCAGGTTCTTCTTCATGGCAGAAAGATAATTTCTTCCATCGTTGATTTCCTTAGTTGTAATAGACTGCAAAGAATCCATTTCAAGAACCTGCTGATTTTTATTTTTTGTTGTTAAAACGATTGTTCGCGCAATTTTTTTGTCTGATTTTTCAATAGTCAAAACTGCATTCAGACCAAGTTCATCAAGTTTTTTTGCAAGAAAGGTAATTGTTTCAAAGCTTGCTTCTGATTCTGCAGAACAGCCGACAAAAGCTGCAAAATATTTCAATCCATAATCATCTGTCAGATAGCGGAATGGAAACCGGTCTCCGAAAAGCACAGTGTTTTTCTTTGCAGATTTTACAGCAGACTTGTATTCTTCATCCAGAGCGGCAAGCTGTTTTGTGTAAGATGCAAGATTTTTTCTGTAAGCAACAGAGTTTGCACCGTCAATTTTACAGATTTCTTCGCAGAGAATTTTAGAAATATCAATTGCATTGTTCAAAGAAAGCCAGACGTGTTCATCGTATTCAGGTTCTTCTTTATCCTCATGGTGATGGTGTTCTTCAGCTTCTTCATCATTGTGATGATGATGTTCATGCTCTTTTTCCTTTTCGGCCTGCATGCCTTCTACAATTTCTTCTTCACAAACTTTGTCCCCAAGAACTTCCAGAATGTTTACTGCAACCTGATTTTTATTTACCGACTGGGAAAGGACTTTTTCTACCCATTCATCACTTTCGCCTCCAACATAAACGAACAAATCTGCTTTAGAGATTTTTGCAATGTCTTTTACAGAAGGCTGGTAGCTGTGTAAGTCAGTTCCGTTGTTCTGAAGAAGAGTCACATCAAAGTTTGAAGTCTTTTCTCCAAGAACGTTAATAACCCAGTCGTATTCCGGGAAAGTTGTACATACAATTGATTTTTTTTCTGAACTGGCAGTTTTTTTGCAAGAAACAGATAACAGTGTTAAGACAATAGCCCAACACACTACAATTAATCTAGTGAATTTAGTCATTATTTTTTCCTTATTAAATTATTAAAATGTGAATTTAGTATCTGAATAAGAAGGAAAATTTTAATCGTTGATTCGGATTTTTTGAGAAATAAGTGTATTAGATTTTATCAGCGGGATTTTCGATGAAATTAAAACTGATTTATTTAATGCAATGAAAAGGGGTCTGGTAGCGGCAAAAATTGCAGTCAGTGATAAGAGTTTTAGATTCTGTTCTGCAGTTGATATTACAAAACATATAGGACAGTTTTCACCAGAACATTCATGGTTTCTTTCCAGAGCAATGTTTATAACAGAGAAAATTGAAAATACCAGAAGTAAAACTGCAAGGGCAATTCGTACTTTATTTAATTTTTTGTTCTGCATTTCTTGCAAATTCCATTAAGGGATGAAAGGTGAAGATCAATTTCAAGACCAAGACTGGCAGAAACCGACCTAAGATATTCCACAGTTTTTTCATCATCAAGGTGAACTACAGAACCACATTTGCAGCACTGAAAATGAATGTGTTCGGCGCAATGATTTTCGTCATCTACAGTCTGATAAACGAATCCATCAGAAATCATGGATTTATGTTTTATAAGCTGGCCATTTTCTGTCATTTTATCCAAATTCCTGTATACAGTTGTTTTATTCACATCAACACCATTTGCCCTTAAATATTCAGAAAGTTCTCCTGCAGTAAAACTTTTTTCCTGTCTTTGTGTGATAAACTGAGAAATCAAATCTGTTGTTTTAGTGTGATATGACTTTTGCAACATGGTTGCAAATTATACAGAAAGAATAGAATCTGGTCAATTACAGCGATAACAAAATTGAATGTGCAGAGAAGCTGTTCAACGTAGTTTCTAAAAGACGAATAATATCTTAATGCTGGTAGACAGAATACTGATTATACCTAGTAAAACGTATAGCTATTTTTTAAATTCTGTCTACCTGGTCTGAACCCCAAAAATACGTAAATGGTTGATTTAATTCAAGTTTTTTTTCTAAAATTATTATTATTACAATTATGAACACAACAACTAAACCAAATTACAAGAAAACTTTACGTGCCTGCTACTTAGGCTTTATAACTCAGGCAATTGGAGCCAATTTTGCACCTTTGCTGTTTCTTAAACTTCATAACGACTATCAGATTTCACTTGGACTTATTGCCCTTATTCCAACTGCCTTCTTTTTTACTCAGCTTGTTGTAGATATTTTTTGTGCCAGGTTTGTAGACCGCATTGGCTACCGTGAAAGCATTGTTGCTTCCGAAGCTTTTTCTGCAGTGGGATTAATTGCACTGGCTTTCCTTCCAGAGATTTTACCATCTGCCTATGCAGGAATTATGATCAGCGTTGTACTTTACGCAATTGGCAGCGGTCTGATTGAAGTACTTTGTTCCCCGATTGTAGAAGCCTGCCCTTTTGAAAACAAAGAAGCAACAATGAGTCTCCTTCACAGTTTTTACTGCTGGGGCTGGCTTGGAGTAACTCTCATTTCAACTCTACTTTTCACAACTTTAGGAATTGATAACTGGAAATACATTGCCTGTTTCTGGGCCATTGTTCCTTTGTACAACATTTATAATTTTGCCACCTGTCCTATTGAAAAAATAGTAGAAGACGGCAAAGGCATGACCATCCTTCAACTTTTTAAGACCCCTCTTTTCTGGGTGACAGTTGTACTTATGGTTTGTTCCGGTGCCTCAGAGATTTCTATGGCACAATGGGCATCGGCCTTTGTAGAATCTGGTCTTGGATTTAGTAAAACTGTCTGCGATCTGGCAGGTCCTTGTCTGTTTGCAGTTACTATGGGCATTTGCCGCGTATTCTATGGAAAGTTTGGCGAAAAAGTTGACTTAATAAAATTTATGATTGGTTCAGGTGTGCTATGCTTTATCTGCTACATAATGGCATCTCTTTCCCAAAATCCGATTATTGCTTTAACAGGATGTATTATGTGCGGATTTTCCGTTGGTATTATGTGGCCTGGAACTTTGAGCATTTCTTCAAAAAAGCTTCCTGCAGGTGGAACTGCAATGTTCGCTCTTTTAGCTATGGCCGGAGACTTAGGCGGTTCAATTGGACCAAGTACAGTAGGATTGATTTCTCAGAAAGCTGGTGACAACCTTCAGTACGGACTTTTTTTTGGAGGAATCTTCCCTGTTGTTCTGGTAATTTTCCTGATTATTTTAAAATTTATGACCCATGTAAACCTGCGCTCCCCCATTAGAGCGAAGAAACATTCTGCAGCAGGAAAAGGCGGCGTACTTTTACAAAAGAACTGAACTCTTTCGCCTTCTATAGAATTTCTTCCATAGTGTATTGCTGTATTTTCATTCCTAAGTGATTATAAAACCCAACTGCTTTAGGATTACATTCCCAGGCATGAAGCGTTAAATTGTAATAACCATTTTCTTTTGCAAACGTCTTTGTATAATCATAAAGAGCCTTGCCTACATGGTTTCCTCGTGAATTTTCATCAACACAGAGGTCATCTATGTATAAAGTCTTGTATGCGTATGTTGAAGGTCTTTCTTCATGTACAATTGTCTGACAGAAACAATGCCCCAGAATGTTTTTTTCATCATCTTCAAAAACAAATATGGGATTTTCTGTTTTTTTAATAAGTAGTTCCAGTTCAGAATCAGTATATTTCTGTCCTGTTTCTTTAAAAATATCTGCACGGCCTTTGTGATGAACAAGTAGAACCTGAGCAAGAAGTTTGTTTATACCTGGAATATCTTTTTTTTCTGCTCTTCTGATTAATGACACTTTATCCTCTTAAATTAAGTTTAACACAAAAAATACTAATTGTAATCAAACCAGCTGTAATTTTTCTGAAAAACTATTAAATCTGTAAAATTCTAATATTTTTCGCATTTTTCGTAACGTTTATTTTCTAAAGTGTGTTAATATATTGTAACATTTTTAAGTAATCATTCTTACTGAGTAAGTGTTTAATCTGGAGAATTTATATGAAATATATTTTATGTCTGATTTTTAGCTTGTATTTTGCTTTTTCATCGTATGCAAAAGCTATTCCTGTTGAATCTACTGTAAATGACGAAGGAGATATAGAAATCATTAATCCAAAAGGTTTAATAAGCCAGCGGATTGCGTGCAGAAACCATACAAACCTTAATTTTTATGTGGAAATCGAAGGATTTAAGCTTAAAGCAGACACAAAAACTCGTATAACTGGAAAAACTAAGAAAAATCTAAAAGCTAATAAATGGACGGGACTGTCCTCTATATTTGACGGAACATTAGATAATTTTGGAAAATTCATAGTTTCTGTTAAAGATGGCAATATTCTTGAATACAAGCTTTCAACAAATCATGGAGATCTTTACATAGATATTTTTAAAGTTGAAATGAATGATGGAACTGTATCAGAAGAACTGGAAGAAAATAGAAAAACTGTTGTAAAAGAAAGCAAAGGCACAAAAATATCAATAAAAGACAATAAAAAAGAAACTCCTCATAATAACCAGGAAGAATCTGTAGTTGACCAGCTTTTCAAATGGAAGCAGCTTCTTGATATGGGAGCCATTACTCAAGAAGAATACGACGAACAGAAAGCAAAATTGTTAAATGAATAACTATTTTCCTTCATAACAAATTAATATTAATAACAATATTTTAATATTCTCTCGGAAAAGCCAGTTTATAATCAAATTTGAAAAGATTTTTTACGGGAGAAACCTATGAAAATAAATTATTTCTTATCTAAGATTATGTTGATTTTAGGATTAATCTTTTTTTCAGTGATAACAGCTTTTGTTACTCTTTCCTGTAGCAGCGGCTCTGACAGTAGCATGGCAGGATTAATTCTCATGTCTGGGGAAAACAACGGCACTCCAACGCCAACTCCTGCACCTGTGCCTACACCTGAACCAAATGAACCGGAGCCAACTCCAGACCCAAATCCTACTTATGTAAAAGTGGCAGAATTAACAAGAAACGACTATGACACTTCCCATGATGCCCAGAAAGAAATCTGCGGAATTCAAGCGAAAATTCCTTTAAGAAAAGTTCTCTCTGATTTTCCAGGAATGCAGGTAAACGACACATACACAGTTACTCTTACAGGAAAAGCATCCCGCGAATTTACCGCTCAGATTCTTTTCTTCGATGACACTGAATCTGGAAATTATTCTGGATTGAGCAAATGGGGTGAGAACGTAACATTCGGTACTTCATTCTCAATCACAAAAGATATTGTTCTTGAAAAGCTTCCAACTTTCAGCGCTGTTTCGTCAAAAGCATGGGATGTGGAAAAATCCTTCTCCCTGATGATTGATGTTCCTGCAGGAGCCTTTGCCACAGCAGACATTCCGCCGGCAACATTGTCATTTACAGAATTCAAAGTTGAAAAGAAGTCTGGCGGTGTAATTACTAACTGGACACTTGTAAATGATTTTAACAGTGCCACAATCGCTTCTGGCTGGGAGAAAGCCAACTGGACAAACGGCGATATGTTCAACTGCTGGTGGGATCCAGAAAACATTACATTCAATGAATCTGGCAACAGCCTTATGAAAATGAAAATATGCCAGAATTCAGATTCTTCCCATAAACTTGATGGAAACGTAATGGACTACAACGGAGCTGAACTTCGCACAACTGGAACCTATGGCTACGGCTATTACGAAGTTCGAATGAAGCCATGCAAAGCAAGCGGCACAAATTCATCTTTCTTCCTTTACACAAGAGATGATGAACACAACATCGAATGGAACGAAGTTGACATTGAATTCATTACAAAAGACATGGGCGATGGAAGAGGTTTAAGATCAATTCCTCAGTTCAATTTCTTTATTGACAACGCAGGCCAAGGCCACGAATTCCTTTACACAGACCTGGAATTTGATGCCAGTACCGCATTCCACGTTTATGGCATAGAATATGCTGCAGACCACATCAGCTGGTATGTAGACGGCAAAAAAGTTTACACTGCAACTGGCTGTGAAAAAGGCGGTCATAATCATGCACAAGGCTCATTGCCACGGCGCAAAATGCAGATTATGGTAAATTTCTGGCCTGGTACAGGCGTAGACGACTGGCTTGGTCCTTTTAACTACTCTGCACCACTTTACGCAGAATACGATTACATCAAATTCAAAGCAGCTGAATAACAACAAAAAGCGGTTCCAGAAAATATTGAAGGAGCCGCTTTTTTCCTTGGTGCAACGGCTATCGAAAACGTTGCACTTTTCTGTTATAATTGGCGTATGTCAAAAATTCTTCTGGTTGCAGTAAAAGCTTCTCAACCTCATACAAA
>SAMEA104315435__coassemble_1364_pt1 | contig 10380 bp, 9 predicted proteins | sample SAMEA104315435__metabat2_high_PE_028 | metagenome-assembled genome bin SAMEA104315435 (sample SAMEA104315435) | gut metagenome | biome: Monkey gut; feature: monkey-associated habitat; material: faeces | place: China | collected 2013 | reverse complement strand
TGGTTTCGATAAACTCAACCACCGTAATGCAAACTTATTGGACAACCCCTTTTTTATTTTAAATTATTCAGCAAAAAGTGCTGTAGAAAGGTATCTGTCACCTGTGTCTGGCAACAGAACAACAATATTCTTTCCTTTGTTTTCCGGGCGTTTTGCCAGCTGAATTCCAGCCCACACTGCCGCACCAGAAGATATACCAACAAGAACACCTTCTTTTTTACCAACAAGTCTGCCGGCAGCAAATGCATCGTCACTTGTTACAGGAATAACCTCATCATATACTTTTGTATCAAGAACATCAGGAACAAAACCCGCTCCTATTCCCTGAATTTTATGAGGACCAGATTTTCCCTGAGACAAAACCGGTGAATCAGATGGCTCTACGGCAACAACCTTTACAGAAGGATTTTTTGATTTCAGGTACTGACCAACACCTGTAATCGTTCCGCCTGTTCCAACCCCTGCAACATAAATATCAACCTTACCGTCAGTATCATTCCAGATTTCAGGACCTGTAGATGCAACATGAGCAGCAGGATTTGCAGGATTTACAAACTGGCCTGGAATAAATGAATCAGGTATTTCTTTTGCCAGCTCATTAGCCTTTTCAATCGCACCCTTCATTCCCTTTGCACCTTCCGAAAGCACAAGCTCAGCGCCATATGCCTTCATAAGAATACGTCGTTCCACAGACATAGTTTCTGGCATTACAATGATTATTCTGTAACCACGGGCAGCGGCAACAGCAGCAAGGCCAATGCCTGTATTCCCAGAAGTTGGTTCAATAATAACACTGCCCTTCTTTAATTTCCCACTCTTTTCAGCGTCATCAATCATAGCTTTGGCAATACGATCTTTTACGGAGCCAGCAGGATTAAAATATTCAAGCTTAGCAAGCAAAGTTGCATCAAGAGATTCACTCTTTTTAATGTTGGAAAGTTCCAATAAAGGTGTATTTCCAATAAGTTCATCAGCAGTTTTATAAATTTTAGACATATATATCCCCCTTTTATTCAGCTCGCCTTAAATTCGAAGTATTTAAGTATGAGATAAATATAAAACCTATTCCCTAGTAAGTCAATAGGTTTTATATAGAAACAAAGGCTTTTTTATAGTTTTTTTTCATTTCAACTAAGATTTTTTCTGACTCCATTCCATCTTTTTCCCACCGCAAAACTCCCGCTTTCTCATATATTTTTCCAAGAAAATCAATTCCCATCTCATCAGATTCCAGAAGCAGACGTTCTAAAGGAAGCTCTCTAAAAGCAGTCTCCGCTCTGCTTCCTTTCCTTAAAATGCCGCTTCCAAAACTAAAATAACTTTGCGGAATCTTACTCATCAGCATTTGTGCTTCCTGGACATTACCACCAAACCCGTGAAAAACTACTGCAGGCAAGCGGCAAAGTTTTTTTGAATCCGCAACAACAAATTTCAAGCCCTTTCTGCAATGAATTACAACAGGTTTATTGTATTTCTCCGCCAGTTCAAGCTGGGCATTCCAACAGTTTTTCTGTATCTCCAGCTTTTCTTTAAGTTCAGGAGTAAAAAGGTCAAAACCGGTTTCGCCCACAGCACAGATTTCATCACCTTTCAAAAGCAGTTCCAGAAAATCAACCTGTGAAAAATCCCCATACCAGGGATGAATGCCGTAGCAAAGCTTTATTTTAGAGGAAAGATTGTTTTGCTGAATAAAAGCTTTCTGAGTAAAAAAATCATCTTTTGAAACCCCACAGCTGCAGCCGCCGCCGATTTTCTGGCAAAATTCAGCATTAATTTCGACATTTTTAACATTTTTTGTCGAAAAAAGATGAAAATGTGCATCAAAAAGTGAAGAAAATCCTAACATTAATAAAAATAATACCGAATATATAATTGTAGTTCAAATATCTGACTTTTAACTATATCCATTTGGGAGGATTTTTATATGAAAAGTTATTCACTTAAGAGTTTAGGAAACAAGAAAGACTACATGACTATTATTGCAGAAAAAGAAGACGGTTACGTAATTCGCATTGTTAGAGATCAGGACGGTTACGAAGATGTAAAAACTGACTGGCTCAGCAAAGAATTATTCGAAAGCTGCCTCCGCACAGGATACCTTACAGAAATGGATCCTGTAGAAGCAGTTGCTGTAAGTGCTTAGTTGAAATATTTTGCAGCAAGATTTATTGCTGCTGCAATTCTGGTCTGCTTGTCCTGAACGGCTGGCAGCCAGTTGATTTCAACTCCATTTTTTTCCATAAAACGGAACCAGGTATCCTGTCGTTTTGCAAATTGCCCGATGGCAATAAAAAGCTGTTCAAACATTACTTCCTTAGATTCAATCTTACCTTGCAGAAATAACGAACAATAACGATATTCAAGACCAAGTTTTTCAAGCCTTTCCCAGGAATAACCTGAATCGTGCAATCCCTGAACTTCATCCAGCATTCCTTCATCAAGCCGCTGTTTAAGTCTGATTTTTATGTTTTCACGGATTTTTGCTCTGTTAAAGGTAGTTCCAATTATTAAAGGACGAATGTCTGGTCGGGGATACATTCCTGAGCGCAGCTGACTGGCTTTTGGTTCCTGATGCCCCAGTGCAATCTCAATTCCGCGGATGACACGTTCCCGTTCAAGAAGATCAGCTTTTGTATGAAGCTCCGGCTTTAACTTAAGGTACATTTCGCCCAGCTCTTCCAGGCTTTTATCTTCCAGGCTTTTTCTAAGCTCTTTATCTTCCGGAACATCTATAAGTGCGTAATTTCGTACAATTGCATCAAGATACATTCCTGTTCCGCCAACAATCACTGGCAGAACATTTCGCTGGATAAGACTGTCAAAAACCTTGTAAAAATCCTGCTGATAATGAAAAACGTTGTATTCAACCGAAAGATCAGTAATGTCTATCATGTGATAAGGCACAGGTTTTCCGTCCACATTGTAATCAGCCAGATCCTTGCCAGACCCCAGATCAAGACCTTTGTACGTCTGGCGGGAATCTGCTGAAATAATTTCACCACCAAAATTATGAGCCAGCTGAACGCCGATTGCAGTTTTTCCAACAGCAGTCGGTCCTAAAACAACTATACAGTTATATTTCTGCATATTTACATTACCCGACAGATTGCACATTTAAGATATTCTGATTTTGGATAGCCAAGTAATACAGGATGATCAGAACCTGCACCACGTTTTTCGAGAACCTGAACACGCTTGTGACTGTCCATTGCGGCGTGCATGAGCATATCGTAAAAATAGTGGGAATCAAAGAAATGCGAACAGGAACAAGTTACAAGAATTCCGCCCTCATTTAAAAGACGCATTGCCCTAAGATTTATTTCCTTATAACCGCCATAAGCCTTCTGAATTGCCCTGGCGCTTTTTGTAAATGCAGGAGGGTCAAGAATGATAACATCAAATTTTTCGCCTTCCGTTTCATATTTTTTAAGAAGATCAAATACATCAGCACAGACTGCCTTTACAACCTTACCAGCACCGTTAAGGAAAATATTTTTGTTTACCATTTCTACGGCTTCTGGACTGATATCTACGCTTGTAACATCCTTTGCTCCAGCCTTGAACGCATTAAGGCCAAAAGCACCTGTGTGAGTAAATGTATCAAGAACTTTCTTTCCGTGACAGAAAGTTCCAATAAGCTTTCTGTTGTCCTTCTGGTCAAGGAAGTAACCTGTTTTCTGACCGTTTGCAATATCAACGTTAAGCTTTACCTGGTTTTCACAGATTGTGATTGTAGTCTTTCCGCTCTTTCCAATCCATCCGCTTGTTTCAGAAAGTCCTTCTTTCTGTCTTACATCTGCATCATCACGTTCGTAAATAAAATCAGGTTTTACAGCCTTTTCAAGAGAATTAAGGATTTCTTTTCGGAAAACGTCGCAGGCCATGGCAAGAAACTGAACAACAAGGTAAATTTTTCCGTCAATATCGCAATAGCGTTCACAGATAAATCCCGGCACAAAATCTGCTTCCGCAAAAATAAGGCGGTAAGAATCGCTGGCAGAATATTTTAACTGACGGATATTTACGGCATCAAAAATGCGTTTTTCCCAAAAGGATGCAGTATCTTCAAAAACCTTGTCTGCATGTTCGCTGGAAATAAGACGGATTGTAATTTTTGAATTGCGGTTGATGATTCCAGTTCCAAGAAAACCGCCGGCCTTTGTAAAAACTTCAACACCGCTGCCGTTGGCTACAGCACATTCAGAAAGAGGCTTCTGCTGCCATTCGTCCTTTTCGCTTTTTCTATATTTTACGTGTGAAATCTCATTATCAAAAACCCATGGAAAACCAGTCTGAATCTCTTTTTCTTCCTTTGCATTTAAAAATACACGTGCAAAATTACTCATAAAAAACCTCGCTATATCAATGTATAAATTATAGAGAAAAGCAAACCTTTGAGCAATGAACATTGATTTTTACCATTATAGCGGTTAAAATAAAAGAATGAATAAACGAATAATTTTTGCATTTGGCGTTGTTTCTCTGATGACTTCTTTTTTATTTGCAAAGGAACGCCCTATTGTTTCCGATATCAACGCAGTACCAGGAAAAGGAACTGCTATAAACATTTCATGGAAGCTGCCTGTAAATCCAGAAAAAAAAGTTCAGATGTTTTACGTATACCGCTCTTCAAGTCCAATCGGAACTTATTACGATATTTCAAATGCAGTTCTGATTGCAAAGGTTGACTCCGTTACAGCAGGCTTCATTGATAACGTAAAAAATTACAATGATTACTATTACGCTGTAATTGCTCAGGTTGACGGACAGAAATACGATATCATTCTGCCTTCAATAAATTCAACCGTAAATGGCGTTCATCTAAAATTTCCAGAACGTACGGAAGAATATTATGAAACTGCCTCCGCAAAAGAAAAGCTTATTGGTCCAGACGAAATGCGGGACACACCTCTTCCATTCATAAATTTTTCTGATGTTGCAATACGCAAAAAAATGCCCTTCAGTCTGGAAGTGCAGAATGCTGCTAAATCTTTGACAGGTGACAGAAAATTCAAAAAACAGAAGCTGCTGGAAATTTATGTTTTTGAAGAAGATCTTATTTCTCCAGAAAGCGGCGATGATTACCTTCTGTTTGATATTTTAAAAAATACTTTCATTCAGAAAAAATATTCAGAAGCCTGCACACAGCTGGAATCTTTGCTCAGAACAAATTGTTCACTGAAAGTTCAGCATAGGGCCACATTTTATCTTGCGGAATCTCAATATTACAGCAGAAGATATAAAGATGCGGTGCGCACTTTTCTGCATATTTATGAAATCTACCCTTCACTTACAAAAAAATGGGTAGATTCCAGTCTTGATTTGCTAAAAGTAGAATATTAATACTAGTAGATAGAACGAATCAAATCTATAAATGACGGAGTTCGACGTACGCCTAAATCTTCTGCTGTAAGGCCTGGTTTAGAATTTAACGAAATTCCATTTGCATCTGCGTTTGGAACATTTTGAATTCCAGCATTTTCATTTTGTTGTCCAGGCTCCAGAGCATTCTGTTCATCTGTTTTTGGCATAGCAATCAAAACGACTTCATCACCAGTATTTATTCTGTCATAAAAACCCCGGTATTCTAAAATCCCTTCACTGATTTCTTCACCTGCAGTTGTAACTGTAAAACTTCCCAAAATATCAGAATCTTTATATGCTACACCAGCACCTGTTCCAGAAGTTTCTATAGAATTCTTACGAACTATTTCAAAAACAGCTCCATTTACAATATTTTCAGAAATTCCTAAATCTATAAGAGCCGTTTTTCCTTTTCGGTCAATAAGATTTCCACGGATTGAAAGAATTCCCATTACATCGGAACGAAAATTTCTAAAAACAGAAGAATAACGGAAATTTCCTGTACTGTACAAAGAATCTTCCTTTATTTTTGAACCAGTTCTTGCGGAATAAACAGCGTATTCCAGTGTAATATCACGAGTTCCTTCATCAACAGAAAGAATTATAAAGTAATCCTTTCTGGAAGTTCTAGCTTTTTGATACGCATCGCCAAAGCCATTAACTTCCTGAACTTCAATATTAAGAGTGCCTGCTGAAAGTCCTGAAAAAATATCATTAGCAAAATCAGCGGCAATAGAATTATTTTCAACATGACGCTGACTTACATTTGAAGGAACATAATAAATTCCAAGAGACCAGCGAGTTTTTTCAAGATAAAAAGGCTGTACATTCCACTTCTTTGCCAGAGAATCCTGAAGCAAATCTTCGTAAGCTTCTATGGTGTCTGACATTTCTTTTTTTTCAGCAGAATTTAAATTTTCATCATTTCTGTTTTGCTGAACAAATATAAGCTGTTCCAGATACCCTTCATGAAGACCTTTCATTTCAAGCATTCCTGCAAAATTCATGCGTGCTTCTGTGTTGGAAGGATATATTTTCAAAGCTCTCTGATATTCATAAATAGTTCCAATACCATCATATCTGCGGCTGTATTCCCGTGCATTCTGAATATGAAAGTCAGCCCATTCAATTCGTCTTTCATCTTCTAAAGGAATATACTTATTTACAAGCATTTCCATTGCACAACGCATAATTTCATCTATAGGATTTATCTTAATACCAATTGACCAGATACGGATGGCATCTTCATATTTTCCCTGAGCCTTTAACGCTGCGCCTTTTAAATACCATGCAATTGAATTATTTCGGTTACGACCAATTATAAAGTCACATAAATCTATAACTTCGTTATAATCCTTCTGCAAATATCTGATTTTAGAAAGAAGCTCATATGCTTTACTATTATTTCCATCTACTTCTACAGCAATTCTACAGTGTTTTTCAGCTTTTTTTATATCACCATGCATTGTTTCAATGATAGAGGCAATATAATGAACCTCTGCTTCTTCTGAATAAAGAGAAAGGGCCTGATTTATATATTTTTTTGCATTTTCAATTTTTCCAAGCTGAGCAGAAACGATTGCAAGACTTAATAACGCTTTTCGATTCTCGGACTGCCGCTTTAAAGCTTCTGTATACTGCTTTTCAGCACCTGAAATTTTACCGTCAAACAAATCCAGTTCTGCAAGACCAAAACGAGCATCAACATCATTAGGAGTCTTTTCCAAAATTTTTTCAAAAATTTTACGGGCATCAGAAAAATTTCCCATGGCAATAAAAGACATTCCCCGTAAATTGTTGATGGAATTATCATCTTTAGAATATTTTTCAGCTTCATCAAGTTGAATAAGAACTAAATCAAATTCACCAAGCTGATAAGAACACTGAGCAAGATGAAACCAGGCATCTCCATAAACTGGATTCAACTGAATTGCTTCCATGTAAGATTGACTTGCAATGTACCAGTTTTCATTTGCCTGAGCTTCTACTCCTGCATCAAAAAGTTGAACTGCAGTTTTATCTTCTGCAAAAACAATTGAAAAAGAGAAGAAAAATACAATTAAAACGATAAATATTCTATTATTCTTTTTCATTTTCCGAATCAACCTTTTCCTCGCTGTTGCGGACTACTTTAATCAAATTAATTCTGTGTCCTTCCATATCCTGTACGATAAAATCAAAATGATTCCACGAAGTCTTTTCAAATTTTACAGGAATTTTTCCGAACAAATCAAAGACAAAGCCTCCAAGTGAGTCAAAATCTTCGGAAGGAAAATGAGTTTCAAGAGATTCATTCAAATCATCAAGATCCATGCGGGCATCACAAAGCCATACATTATTTCCTAAACTTAGAATGTCTTCTCTTTCATTATCAAATTCATCCTGAATATCACCTACAATTTCTTCAATTATATCTTCCATTGTGATTATGCCGGCAATTCCGCCATATTCATCAATGGCAATGGCAATATGCAGATGTCTTCTCTTAAACTCTCTAAGAAGAGTGTCAATTCGTTTGCTTTCCGGCACAAAATAAGCCTTTCGAATGATTTTTTCCAGTTCCACTGGCTGTTTTTTATCAAGGCCAAAAATTAAATCTTTTACGTAAAGAACACCAATTACATTATCAATTGATTCACTGTAAACAGGAAACCGGGAATGACCACTTTCCTTTACCTTTGCAATAAGTTCATCTCCCGGGGTATCCACAGAAATAAAATCAACGTCAATTCGAGGAACCATAACTTCCTTTACAGAAGTTTCGCTAAGGTCTTCTACGCCGCGAATCATCTCTTTTTTTTCTTCATTTAAAATTTCAATCTGTTCCGGTGTTAATTCTTCACCGGATGTTTCTGTTTTTACATTTTTCTTCTTTTTGAATAACGAAAACTCCATTTTCCGCATGTCCTTATCTATTTTGAAATCAAAATTTCATCTTTTAATTCTTCCAGAATCTGCTCTTGAAGAACAAGCATTTCCCCCTCAGGAGAAACACCTTTCTCAATATGTTCATCACCGTGATCCATGCCATTCAAATGAAGAAGCCCATGAACAAGAAGCCGCTTTAATTCAGAATTTTCATCAACTTCAAAATAAGCGGCATTTTTTGGAAGAGTTTCAACGCTGATAATTATATCGCCTGCGCAAAACCATGTTCCTTCTTCATCTTCATATTCATCGCCGTTTTCAAAAGAAAGAACATCTGTGGCACTATCTATCTGGCGGTAATTTTTGTTTAATTCCTGAATAAACGCATCATCACAAAACAACAGAGACAATTCTTCTCCATCATAGCCAATTCGTTTCAGGGCTTTCTGAACAAATGGCTCTACTTTGCATAACCATACAGGTTCATCCATTTTTTCTTGAACAGAAACAAAAACCCGATTAGCCATTAAGCTTTACCTCATTTAAAGTCTTGTCGCCCAAAACAGAATCCTTTTCGTCCTGCTTGTCTTCCACAACTTCTTCTTTCTTTTGAATTTCATCAGGATCTTTCTGATTAGGATATTTTACACGGTTATGATAAAATCCCACAAGAAATTTTACAAAAGAAAGTTTAATTTTATTCAAATCACAGAAAGTCAAATCACAGTTATCCAGCTGTCCATGTTCCATTTTGTCAGTAAGCAATTTCTGAATAAATTTATCCAGACGCTCTTCTGTTGGATTTTCAAGAGAACGACAAGCTGCTTCAACTGTATCAGCAAGCATTACAACTCCAGATTCTTTTGATGACGGAGGAGTACCAGGATATGCATAATCTATAGAGTTAACGTTGGGATCAAGTTCCTTTGCCTTTGAATAGAACCACATCATAATGCTGTTTCCATGATGTTCTTCTATTATGTCAACAACACTTGATGGAAGGTGCATATGATTTGCCAGTTCCACACTTTTTCTAACATGACTGCGCAAAATAGAAGCAGAAAGACTTGGAGCAATTTTATTATGAGGATTTACACCGTCTACCTGATTTTCTGTAAAATATTCACTTTGATCCATTTTACCAACATCGTGATACCAGGCTCCTACCTTTGCAAGAAGGGCATTTGCCCCGATTTCACGACAGGCATTTTCAGCTAGAATTCCTACATTCATAGAATGATTGTATGTACCATTTGCAGTCTGATAAAGCTTTTTTAAAACTGGAGCATTAGTGTCGCAAAGATCCATCAATCTGAATACAGAAGCTGTATTTAATAAAAGTTCAACAGGTGTCAGCAGTGCAAGAGTAAGAATTCCAGAAAGGAACCCGTTCAATGCCACGCCACCACAAATAATGCCTATGTGAGTAAAAGGTTCATTAAAAATTACTGCAAGAATTACAACAACAACTGAATTAAATACAGCCTGCATAAGAGAAACAAGTATTAAATCCATACGTTTTTCTATTTTTCGAACAATTGTTGAACTGGCAAGACAAGTTGCAAGGGTGAACAAAAAAGGAACTACATGAAACTTGCTGGCATCAAATACTACAAAGGAAACAATAAAAGAACAGAAAACAGCACTAAGCTGACCGTACAGAATTGCATCCATAAGAATCATCAGCGAAGCCGGAATAATTACCAGCATTGCAAAATCATCGCCAAAATAAGTTGTTTTTGAGCCAAAAATAATTGCCGCGTACACAAGCAGAAAACAAATCACCTGAAAAACCAGTTCTCTAAGCTTTATTTTTCGTCCTAGTGGAGCAAAAACAAAAAGCAGATACCATAACGTTGCAATCATAAAAAGGAAAAGCTCTGAATTAGAAAAAGATCTGTAATCAAGGTAATAAGGCGATTCTGCCATTTTCTGAAGTTTTGCATAACCTTCAGAAGTGATAGGAAATCCTTTTCGAATGATTTTTTCACCTTCTTCTATAAATACAGGATTCATTTCATCTGCAGGAATAGATTTTGGAGCAAAAATAGTCTGATCAGCAATCTGCCCCACTTCAAAATCTTCAATATGATAAGAAAATACAGTCTGACTTAATGTCATATTAAAAAAATTTATAGTAGAAAATAA
>SAMEA104315435__coassemble_1347_pt1 | contig 10518 bp, 10 predicted proteins | sample SAMEA104315435__metabat2_high_PE_028 | metagenome-assembled genome bin SAMEA104315435 (sample SAMEA104315435) | gut metagenome | biome: Monkey gut; feature: monkey-associated habitat; material: faeces | place: China | collected 2013 | reverse complement strand
CGTGTTCCCGGCTTTAATTAACCACTGCCATTTACACAGAATTTATGACAGGGTCGACAGAAAACACCTTTTGGAACCTTATCGCCGAAAAATAAGTATACATTTTTTATTATAACTGGAACAAATCATCCATTGTTACTTCAGATTGTATCATTCCGCTATATTTATTTTGTTTTAGTCCATAAGTTGTTATGAAGGTATGCTGCAAAGCTTTTTTTGTATTTGTGACTTTCTTAAAAAGACTTGCACGTTTTCTAAGAGTTTCTTCATAGGCATCGGTTATAGCATATTCGTCAGAAGAAAATTTTATTTCACAAATATTTATTACTTCGTCATTACGGTCTATGAGCATATCTATTTGTCCGCCAGACCATTTTGTTCCATCTTTATCGACAAAACCTTTACAACTCCAGGAATAGATACTGCTTAGAACACCCAAAATACTTAATTTTGATTTTATCTGTTTTATATGATGGAAGCACACCTGTTCAAAAGAATACCCAGCCCATGAGTTCTTATCGCCAGTAAAGGCAAAGTTTGACCAGAAATTTTCATCCTGACTGTTTCCCTTCTGAACGAAGTTCAAGTAAAAGAGTGTAAATAAATCTGTAAGCTGAAACAGGCTGTCCCGCTGTTCTTTTCCAATAGCGTTATATTCGCGGATAAAATCACATTGAGCTAAATTGGAAAGAATTTCTGTAAGAGTTCCACCTTCTTTTATATGTGTTGCTTCTTTAATCTCTTCTCTGGATAATCCTTTCTTTTTTTCTGAAAGCGCTTCTACAACTTTTCTATAATTTTTTGAATCCTTAAATAAGGAACGGAAGAGAAATTCATATTCTGTTTTAAGATTTGCATTTTCCTTAAAGAATAGATTATCAATATTCTTTGTAAGAGGAAGGTCTTTTCTAAGCATATCCAGATAATAAGGGATGCCCCCAAGAATCATATAAAATTCAAGAATCTGATGACGGTTCATTTCAATCTGTTTAACCTTTTTCAAAAATTCTTCAGTTTCACCAAGATTAAATGGAGCAAGATAGATGGAACAGCTTGTTCTTCCGTAGAGACCACCTTTATCACCAACGAATTTATTAATCATCCATGTAGTTGCAGAACCACAAACATAAAGTTTAAGAAGAGTTTTATTGGACGGCCACATATTCCAGAAGTAAGAAAATGCTGCCAGGAAGTTGCTCTTTGGAGTATCCATCCATGGAATCTCATCTAAAAAAACAACAACTTTATCTTTATTTAATGAAAGAAGATAGTTTTTTAATGCTTCAAAAGCCTGGAACCAGTCCTGAAGTTTTTTAATTTTTGTGCCGCTTTTTTCATTAAGTACATTCTGAAACTGAATTAGATGCTGTACTCTGGTGGCCTTATAAATACCTGTAAACCAAAAGTCAAATTCTTCATTGAAACATTGCTTGATAAGAAATGTCTTTCCAACACGACGACGACCATATACAGATACTAATTCAGATTTATCTGATTCAAAGCACTCCAATACCTGCTTTACTTCTGCTTTTCTACCAATTAGTTTGTCCATAATTGTATTTTCTAGCAAAATAATGAAAAAAGCAAGGATTCTTCAGCGATAAGTCACTTTTTTTGATAGTTATCGCTGAGGAATAAGGGGGATTTTTTACCACATAGCATCTAAAAGTTGTTGCTTTAATCCAGGATTCTTTTTTTCCATTTCTGGAATGTATTTGCCTATGTTTTCAATACTTTGCTCAATATCTGAATATGAATCAGAGAAAACATTTGCAGAATAGTCTATGTATTTTTCAAGGTCTTCAAGCGATTGTTCTGTTGCATCAATTTGAAGCCAAATGTTTTCTTGATAATAGAAAACCCTTGCATTCAAGAGTTCAATCTGTTCTGTCAGCAAGGCCATCCTCTTGTTTTCAAGTGCTGTTTTTTTAATTCCCATACCGACATCAGTTCCAATTGCTATTGCAAATCGTCCGATACCTACAAAATTAACCCTTAGTATAAAATCCTTCCAGAAAGTAGGACTTCCTACTTGGCCGACGTTTTTTACAGCTGAACGGGCAGCGGCATCTACCAAATCTATGGTTGTAAATGTACCAGTGGAAATAGTGAGCATTCGAACTATTGTGCGGTTTTTGAAAGGAATAACGTTTTCCCAATTTACAGATTTCCAATTATTATATGCTTTATATTCTTCAATAAGATGACGAACGAAATAAAAACTTCTTGTAATAGTTTCATTTATTAAAACAGGAATCGATTGTTTCTTAGCAGCGGTAAAAACAACGCCACCCCATTCATTTAAATTGTGTTCACCTTTTCTATAAAGACTATCTACATATACTCTGAAATTCGTATTTCTTAAAATTGGCAAAATAGATAATTCTTTTAATAATGACAAAAAGATACCTGGAATACCTTGTGATGTAGAAACATCACTCATCATATGACCAACCCAAACATCAACTGCTTTTAATATTTCAATTATCATTGGCATAGAACCAATGGCTTTTACAATTTTTTTTAGAGGTTTGGGCATTTTTTCATCATTTACTGCTTCATATTTTTTTTCTGCAACATGAACTAACCATAAACAAATGCCACCAATAATTGCACCAACCCAAGCTTTCATTAAATCTTTAAGTTCTCTCTTTTTTGTATTACCTGAACTTGTATCTGAGAAAAAAACATGAGGCTTACCATCTGTGCCATCTATAAATATAACAAGACGTAAGTATCTTGAGAGAATAGATGCTACTAACCCTAATAGCGTAGGATGATGTGCTAAATCATCTAGTCGATGAAACATTGCACTATCAATCCAATGGTCGCCTTCTGTTTTATGCTTATATCCACTGTCATGAGCTGTATGATATTTTTCTTCGAGGATTTTTTGAATTTTTTCTTTATTTATTTCTGTTTCCCCAACAAAGAATGAATCTATCATGCCGCATAAAACACCACTGGCAACAGCTACAGTATAATCCAACCAGTCGGCGTTATTTGTGAGCCTTTCTATTTCTGTGTTGAGCTTTGAAACTTCGTTATCGATAAGCTCTACACGCTTGTCGATGTCTGATATGGCATCGCGGATTTCATTTTTACGAGATGATTGCAAATCTGACGGCGAAAATACCGAAATAACTTCGTACTCCACGGTAAAATCATCATCAACAAGTTCTTGCTTATAGCTAACTAACGCTTCTTCTGAAACCATCTGTTTTTCTCCTTTGTTGGTTCTGACTTTTCTTCATCGTCTACATAAGCCGCAGAACTTTCATCTTTATCAGAGAACATTTCTTCTCGTTCAGGTTTTTCTGATTCAGACTCTTCTTTCTGCAATTTATCAAGCTGCGCTTTAATATAAGCTTGAACTTGTTCCTTCTGCTTTTCGTTTTCAAGTTTAAGTTTTTCTATTTCTGCTTTTTGGTTTTTGCTCTGTAATTCAAGAGCTTCAATTGCAGATGCCTGATTCTTAAGCAGATCATTATGCTCATGCAATTTCTCACTAAGTTTGTTCTGTTTTACCATCACATCCTGTTGTTCGTTGAGCTGCTGCATAACGGCAAGAACTTCGTTTCTTGCAAAATCAGACAATTCTTGTTCTGATGCGCCTTTCATTTTCAATTCAAGCTGCCTGTAGACAGAACGGTTTGCAGCAACATTACTTATGCCAAGAGCAAAAAGCGCTTTTGTAGCTTCAATAATTCTTTCTTGAAGCATGGCAATTTTTGTAATTGCCTGTGTGTTTGTTTCTGTTGCAAGCGACTGTTCTTTTTGTGCGGCTTGCAATGCTTCTATCGCTTTCTTTTTCTTGCCAAATCCGGCTGATTTTTTTGAAGCCTCATCTGCAGCCGTCAATGCTTTTTGTGCTCTGTCTCTTGCTTGTTCTGCTAATGCACATGTCTCTTTGTATTCTCTGTCGATTACGCAAATTGAATCGATTTTTTCATCAACATTGAGCTTTAAGGTCAAGTCTGATACAGAAGACTCTGGCAGAAGAGGATCTGAACTTTCACTTACAGAATATGAATCCTCTGTATATGGTGCTGCAACAACAACTTTTCGTTGTTTTCTTTCTATAATTTTCTGCTGATATATTTTCAAGCGAGATTCATCGTTATTTTCATTCTCAAAATCAAACATTCTTAATCCTCCTTTTCTGTTTCGATATTTCCCTCTGCTGTTATGGATTCTTCTGCTGTTAAAGTTTCATTATCTTCATCAATATTATTCTTTTTGGAATCTGCAGACGCATTTTCTTCCAAAGTTTTCCAAGCCACAGCCATATCAGTTGTAGTGAGAGATGTATTTTCAGATAAATAATCACGCACTGTTTTTCCATTGGAATCCCTTGCATTAAGATTAGCACTGTTATCTATTAACATCTTAATAACAGCCGCATTCTGATTATTTTCACAGGCATACATCAAAGCTGTCTTTCCATTATCTGTTACAGAATTAATTTCATTTTTATATTTTAGCAGAGTAAGAAGGACGCCTGGATTAGGATTGCAAGATGCAAGCATTGTTACAGTAAGTCCTACCGAATTTGGTTCAGAATTAGCTCCACGTAAGATTAAATCTTCCATTACAGCAGGATTAGGATTATAACGGGCTGCATACATTAAAGCTGTCCATTCATTACTATTCTTAATGTCTATGTTTGCGCCCTTATCAAGAAGATATTTTACAGTACGAACATCAAAACTACATTGTGCTGCATACATTAAAATAGTCTTATTATTCGTATTGATATGATTTATATCATTAGTCAAATCTATACATTTTTGGATAATAGAAAAATCTGCATTGCGCTCAAGAAGTTTGATTAATGGCAGATTACCTTCTGAGTCTGTAACATTCCAATAAGAAACTGGCATTTTCGAAATAGCAAAATCAATAACTTCTATTCGAGAGTTATAAACAGCATAATCAAAAAAATCTTTACCTGTTGAATCTTTTTCTTCTACTGATGCACCTTTCTCTATGAACAGTTTTACTTTTTCAAGATCACCATCCTTCATAGCAATCAAAAGAGGAGTTGCATCATGCTGTGAAAAATCTTTGATGGTAAAGTATGTATTCTTTTCTATATATTTACAGAATCCATCCATACCATTTTTATCATAAGAGGCTTGAGCTTTTGTGAATTCTTTTTCTTCTTGCGTATTTTTTTTGTTATCGCATGAAATGAAAGTGAAGGCAGCAAGTATAATTGTCATGTTGATTATACAACGAAATATTTTTGTGTCCATTAGAATTTCCCCTTGTTGAATTTTTCTGCCAATTCCTGATATTTAGTAGAAAGACCAAATAAGTGTTCTTTTAGAGATTCATCTATTTCAGAATCCTTCATGACATTCAATTGTTCTGAATTACTTCTTAATACAGGCACATATGGTTTCAGCATATTTGCAATTTCTGTAGTATAATTTTTAGACATGCAAGCACTTATCGCATATTTCTCATATTCAGCTATATTTGCTTCGAAATCTGAAATGATACCTTTCTTTGCTTCAGTATCATCACCTAAAGAGTTCCATGTATTAAAAAATCTCTTGGGATTTAAGTCATCAAATTTCCTTCTGTATTCATCAATTGAAAGAGTTATGCGCAATATATCAAATTCTTTTTCTGCCATCTCAAGAGCTTTACGTTGCAACATTTTCATATCAGAATTTTCTTGTGATTCATTAATTTCTTTATATATTTGTTTTATTTCATCACGATAAACATTACTACTTCCAACTCTTTTTAATCTGTTTGAATATTCTGCTTTATAGGTGTCTATTTTTTGATTTTTATCTGCTTCCTCTTTTTGTTTTGCAATTATTTCATGTTTATTTTTTATAATAACTTTAACCAACAACCAACAAAGCAGAATTATTACAGCTACGGTAATTACAGCAGCAATATACGGAATTATAATTCTCAATCTTTCTGTTCGAGCATTTGTTTCTTCTAAAACCTGTTTTTTGTTTTCTTTTATCCAAGCTTTCATCTCAGATTCTTTTTGTTGCTCAATTTCTGTTATTTTTGCTTCATATTCTGCTACCAGTTTTTCTGTGATATCTCTGAGTTTTTTCTCATATTCAGAATCATATTCAACTGTAAATTTTTCTGTCAATTCTTTTGATATTGAATTGTTTAATTCTGCTGATAGCTTTTCATATTCATCGTTTCTAAGCTGCTCAATTTCATTTTCATAAATTTCTTGTTTTTGTCTTGCAAGAGCTTGATTAAGTTCTTTCTGAGCCTTTTCCCGTTCTTGACTAAGTTCTTGCTCAAAGTTATTTTTTACTTGAGAAAGTTCTTCTTGATGCTTTTTCTGCTCTTCTAAGGATTTTTCTAGTTCTTGCGCCAGTTTTTGCTCATATTTATTTTGAGTTTGAGTTAGATCCTCTTGACGGATATTTTTTTCTTCACTACGAATGATTTCTTCGCACCTGCGAATTGCTTCTTCATATTGAAGATAAATATCCTGAAAAACTTGAGTACTCTCATCATATGGAGGGATATTTGTTGGTGCATCAAAATTTACATCATATAAATCAGTAGATTGTGAGTATACATTCATGCAAATATACAATGCAAAGAGAATCAAGAATATTTTCTTCATTATTGGTCATCCCCTTTATAGCTCAAAAATAATGTCTTAACATTCATTAGTTTTTCCTGCCCTTGCTCTAATTCTCGTTTTTGTGAATCACTAAGCATTGTCAGTTTTGCTGCTAAATCCATATCAGCTTCTTTATCTGCATTTTGCATGTCTCTGATATTTTCTTCGATATCATGTGCTTCATTAAGATAGTTGATTTTTTCCTGGCCTTTAACATCTTTTGACAAATCAAGTAAGTATTGTTTACGTTTTCCGGCCTCTTCAATACTAGCAAGAAATTTTGCTTTACGATTTTCGCTTTGATGAATAAGGAATTCTATTTCAGCCCTCTTACTTTCAGAAATAAACTGAAGATAATTTGAAAACATTTCTTCTGTTGTTTCTATTGCTTTTATTTGTACCTGCTTATTTTTCTCCGCAAGTTCAAGTTCTTTTTCTGCATTTTGTTGCGAAATCTCTTTTTCATTCTGCATACGAGTAAGGATTTGCTCATGTTCCTTTTCTGCAGAATCAAGTTCAACCTTAGCTTGAAGTTTTGCCTGTTCAGTGCTTTCTTTTACTTCTTGTATTTTTATTTCTTTCTCATTCTGAGAACGAATTGCATATTGTTCATTCTCCTTTTCAGCATTGATTTTTATCTGCCGAGTTTTTTCCTCTTCTTGTTTTACTTTTAATTCTTTTTCTTCGCGAGCACGAATTTGATATTTCTCATTTTCCTTTGTAGCAAGATCTATCTGAGTCTGTCGTTCAATTTCAGCTGCTTTTATTTCTGCATCGGCTTTTATACGTTCTATTTCTTCCGCACTCTTTCTTTTCTCTGCAGCTTCTTTTTGTTCTGCGGCGATTCTTTGTTGTTCACGCCTATTCTGCTGTTCCTCTTTATTCCTAGCTTCGCGTTCCCTAGATTCGTTTGCTTCTCTCGCCATGTCTGCTGCAATTTCTGCCTGACGCTCTTGTGATGCCAGTTCGGCAGCTTGAATTCTTTCTTTATGTTTTCTTCCAAAAAGATCCATTTTTTTTGATACTCCATATTTCCTAAAAATATTTTATCATTACCCCACGACATCTACTGTCATGAGTATCTTTTCTTATTGCATACTAATCTTTCTGCTTTGCACCACATTCAGAACAATAAATAGCATCTTCTTTTAAAACTTTGCCACAAGCAAAACAAGTTCTTTCTTCAATTTCTTGTTTTTTTCCACAAATAGGACAGAAAACTGCATCACTTGAAATTTCTGAACCGCACTTTATACATTTTGACTGTTGTCCCTTTAATAGGATATCACCTTTTTTAAGATCAAATCTTGATGCTCCATCTAAAAATAGGGCAGCATTTTCATTTTCTTGAACATAATCAACGTTTTCTGCTTGAAATTTATCAATGCTGTTTATATGGAAAACTTTATGTAGTTTATTTTTTCTATATACAGTAGTATCTACATCTTTTAACACGCACCCCCTTGTTACTTTTCCAATGACAACAATTTGGCTTGCAACCTTCATTACTTTGTCTACAACAAATTCAAAATCATTAATTAACATATTCTTCTCCCAGTTTATTTTAATTTTACTTCGCATCCCACGCCATCTACTGTCATGAGGTCACGATTCTTTATTATCTGTACATCTTTTCTGTACGTTGTAATTCTTCTTTCACTTCTTCCACCAGCTCCTCTGGTCCCAGAACCTTTACCGTATGCCCTTGTCCCAAAATAAAGCGCAGAAGTTCCTTCTTTTGGGTGGTCTTAAACTTCAGGTACACGCTTCCGTCTTCTCGTTCTTCAAGTGTCTGGTCTGAGTGCCAGATTCGATTTGTGGCGTAAGTTGCTATTTCTTTATCAAATATAAGTTCAACTTCAAGAGGAATTTTATCACTAAGCCAGACACCCATTTCTGAATCGAAGTAATCTGAAGTCTTAAAATCTTTTGGAATGCTGAATTTTTTGCTTGTCATTACGGCGTTTTTCATTCTTCCAAAAGAAAAAATACGGACATCGCCTTTATCATGACATTTACCGATTACATACCAGTTACCTCTTTGGCAAACGGCGTGATATGGATCTATTGTACGTTCCATAAAGGATGGTTTTTGAAGAGGTCTGTAATCAAATGAAATGGAGAACCCTTTTTTTATAGCGTCAAAAATCGTTGTGAAAAGCTCTGGTTTTATATTTTCTATTCTGTCAGGGATAAAAGTTATTCGGGGATTTAAAAATGATATATCTACAGTAATGCGTTCTGGCAAACAATTTGTAATTTTTTGAAACACTGAGCGAAGTTGATTTTCTAATGGTGTATTACGATATTGTTCTAAAAGGGGATTTAATATAGCAACTGAAAGGGCTTCTCCCTCGGTAAGAGGAATACTTTTTATAAAAAAATTCTTTTCAGTGTAATGATAACCATGACTATCACTTTCGATGGGGGCATTGAGAGTATCACGCATGTATTCTATATCTCTCTGAATTGTTCGCGAACTATAGCTTCCATCTTCAATGGATTTAGCAATTTCTTTAGCTGTATACCATCTTCCCGATTGCAACAATTCATCAATTTTTACTATACGCCAGTTATTAATCTTTATCTGCCGTTCCATGTCTTTTTTTTCTGTAAACTTTTTAGTGTTAGTCAAAACTTGTTATGACAAAATATGTCTTATTATACACCTATAAATGTCTAATCGCAACATTATTATACTAAATATGTTGTGAGTTAATATTCAGAATATTAGATTATCGTTGAAGAATATATGCATGACCTCAGATGATATTCAAACTAGACTTGGGGAGAATGTAAAACGCATTCGCAAGGAACTAAAGCTGACTCAATTTCAGCTTGCAGAAAAAGCTGATCTTTCTGAAGAAACTGTAAAGAATATAGAGCTTTCCAGGTGTTGGACAAGTGATAAAAATCTTGCAAAACTCACAAAAGCTTTGCAAGTGGACATCCATTGTCTTTTTTTACCAGTTTGTACTTCATTTGATAATGATTCAGAAGATTCTTTAGTAATTAAAAAGGCTATAGCAGAAAATTTAAGGAATTATGTTAATTCCGTTCTGGATGATCTCACTTCTAAAAAATAAAATGACAATGCCATGGGTGGTAAGGGATAAGATTTTTATGGCATTGTCATTAAAATAAATCCACTATACTCATAATTAAGTTTTTTCATTTATTCGTAAATAAGCGAATTAACCACAATTTACGATTATTCAAATTTTTATACCTGTCTGTATAAAAATTAACTGAATAATAATTTAATTTGTCTTAATTTTGAAGCTATGAATTTTATATATAATTGACTTTTGATAACATAACCGTAACTCAAAACCAAGCACTGGCACCTTATATTCAGTTTGCGGCATGGTAACTAAAAAAAAGCCACTTTGCAATATCCACAAACTGAATATTTTTGAACACAGTTTTGTTTCCGTTCAAGCCTTAAAAGACTGCTAATCACGCTGTTGTATTAAAATAATTATATAGATAATATTTTCTTGCTCAGACTTAGATATTTATCAACTTTCATATCAATTATTTCTACGCAACATTTGAATTTCTTCATTATCAATAAAAAGTTTTGGAGTTGCACCTCCTATTTTAGCAACAACAAATCTTTCTTCACCATCAATAAAAACTTGTGCACCTATATCTTCTGTGGATAAACCTGTAAATGTATCTTTTGTTGAACCATATTGTTGTCCATTTATTTCAAGGCTTACAGTGTGATTATCCATGTAAATAATTTCTATAGTAATTCCTTTATAAGTAGATGTATAATAATGTGTACAATAGGAAATACTTCCTTCTCTATTTTTTCCCAAACCAAACATAACTTTCTCCCATAAAAAGTCAACGAACAAGTCGACTTTCTAAAATACTTAATTCATGGC
>SAMEA104315435__coassemble_1334_pt1 | contig 10623 bp, 10 predicted proteins | sample SAMEA104315435__metabat2_high_PE_028 | metagenome-assembled genome bin SAMEA104315435 (sample SAMEA104315435) | gut metagenome | biome: Monkey gut; feature: monkey-associated habitat; material: faeces | place: China | collected 2013 | reverse complement strand
TTGCATTACGGTGTTTGAGTTTATCGAACCCACCACATTTAGTGTAGCGCTCATTACTTTTGGGACAGCCTCTTCATTTGTGCAGGTACTTAATCATTTTAAATAATTAATTTGTGTATTTAAGAAAATTGTCATAAAATATAAGTATGTCAGAAAATAAAGCGAATAATAATTTTTTTTCAAAAATACCTGCAAGAGTCAGCATAAAAAAAACTTATGAATCCTATATAGATATTCTTGAAGAAATTATGGTGGCAATACGCCTTAAATTAACAAATAATTTAAAGCTTTCATCCCAACCCACTTATAAATCAAGAATAAAAAGCTTTAATAGTTATTACAAAAAAGTATTAAGACAGCATCCAGAAGAGGCTGCTACTTCAAATTCTCTCGTATGTCTTACAGATATGATGGGAATCAGGATTATATGTACATTTCTGGAAGATATTGAAATTGTACTTGCTCAAATTAAGGAAATGTTTGATATTTACGAAATTGAAGTAAAAGGCGCTCAACAAAGTTTTAAGGAATTTGGGTATGAGTCTGTCCATGTTCTTGTAAAAATTCCAGAAGATTGTGTTCCAGAAAATCTTCCGGAAGACAAAAAATTGCCGGATGAACTTGTTTGTGAAATTCAAATCAGAACAATTTTACAGGATGCTTGGGCAGAAGTTGAACATGAACTTATTTATAAAACTGAATTTACTCCATTTGATATGCCGTTAAGACGTAAACTTGCATCTATGAATGCTTCTTTAAGTTTGGCGGATATTATATTTCAAGAAATTCGTGATTATCAGAAGAATTTGCAGTCAGAAATGACAATGCGGCGTCGTTCATTTTATGAAAAAGCTGATGAATTAACTATAAACGAAAAATCTGAGCGAAAGAATGAATTATTTGAAAAAATTAATCCTTATGTACAGGGAACAATTGATGAACTTTTGCTTCAGGCTATTAAAGCTCATAATGCCGGGGATTTGGATAATGCAATACTTATTTATACAAAAATTATTGAATCAAAACCTGCACCTAATAATATTGTTCTTTCTGTAATACACAAACACCGGGGAATGGCTCACTTTTCAAAGAATGATTATGAAAATGCGCTTGTCGATTTTAGATTGTCATTTGAATATGATAATAAATCTTTCCGTTCTATATATTATGAAGGAATTGTTTATTCTATTCAGAAGCAGTATGAAAAAGCTGTTGAATGTTTTACAAAATCTCTTGAAATTAATGAATATCAATCTCATACGTTCTATAGACGAGCTCTTGCATATTATGAATTACAGGAATATGAAAATTCTATGAATGATACAATTGCTGCTCAAAAGCTTGGTCTGGAAGAACCTGGACTGGAAGCTCTTCATTCAAAGTTGATTGAAAAATTTGATATGAATATGTAATTAATTTTTATTAATACTAGTATATAAATGCTTGACGAAGTTTTATGGATTTGATATATTATTTGTATATTAAGTCTCCTTCGTCTAGTGGTTAGGACATCGGGTTTTCATCCCGACAACAGCAGTTCAATTCTGCTAGGAGATGTATAAAGCCTACATACAAAAAAGTATGCAGGCTTTTTTTTTGTTGTTATGAAAACTGAAAAATATTTTTTACCAGAAGTAATTGAAATAATTAAAAAAAAGATTGATGATTCTCATGGAAATGAAGTTTTTTTTGCAGGAGAAATAAATTCTTCTGGTATTGTTGTGTCTGTTTTTGACGCCGCACATGGTAATGAAAAGTCTGTTCCTGTTAATTTTAGTGAAGCTAGAAAATGTTCTGTTTTAATACACAATCATCCAAGTGGTAATCTTGTTCCTTCAGATGCTGATATTGGAGTTGCCAGTAAGGCAAGTGAAAGGGGGCAGGGATTTTACATCATAAACAATGATTGCTCTGATATTTATGTGGTTGTTGAGCCGGTAAAACCAAAAGTTTTGAAATTGCTGGATTCTATGGAGCTTGGTAATTATCTGGCAGATGGTGGTCCTCTTTCAGAAATTTCAGAAAATTTTGAAGAAAGACCTGTTCAGATAGAATTGTTAAAAGCGATTTCGGAATGTCTTAACAGAAATTCTATTGGCGTTTTTGAAGCAGGTACTGGAGTAGGAAAATCGTTTGCATACTTAATTCCTTCAATTGTATGGGCTTTACAAAATCAAGAAAGAATTGTTATTTCTACTGGAACTATAAATCTTCAGCAGCAATTATGTGAAAAGGATATTCCTTCTGCTCAAAAAATCATTGGGAAGCCTGTAAAATTTATTTTGATGAAGGGACGTCAAAATTATATTTGCAGACGGCGATTTGAAGACGTAATTGCACAGAGAGAATTGTTTGATGATGACAATGACGTTCTTGATAAAATTTCTGAATGGGTTAAATCAACTGATTCTGGAAGCAAAAGTGATCTTGCTTTTATGCCGTCTGAGGCTATCTGGTCACGAATAAATTCTGAAAGTGATGCTTGTCTTGGAATGAGATGTCCTTATCATTCTGAATGCTTTATTATGAAAGTAAGAAAAGAAGCTGCGGGGGCAAATATTCTGGTAGTAAATCATCATCTTTTATTTGCTGATATTGAATCCAGAATGCATGGCGCTGGTTACGACGACACCGCTGTTCTGCCTCCTTATAAAAGAATAATTTTTGATGAAGCTCACGGAATTGAGGCTGCGGCAACCAGTTTTTTTAGTGAAAATCTAAATCGATTTAAAATAACAAAACAGATAAATCAGCTTTACAGAAGACGAAAAAATTCGGACAGCGGATTTCTTTGTACTTTAGCAGTACTCTCGTCTAATGAAGATCAGGCAGTGTCTGCCTATGAGGTTGTAAATAGAATTAAAAATGATATTTCCAGTCTTGAAATAGCTGCAATTGACTTGCTTCAGAATGAATATAATATGCGGCTTTTTGAAGGAACTGTAAGAGCTTTTAGTCCTGTTTTGTCTTTGTGTAAAACTTTATCTGATGATTTGGGAAGATTTACTGGTCTTTGCAGGGAAGTTATGGACGGAGTGGAAGATGATGATAAGGATATTCCTGCTTATTATGAAACTAAAATTTTAGTGCGGCGGCTGGAAGATTTGGTTGTTCTTCTTCGTGATTTTTGCGTTTGGGATGAAAAAAAAGATAAGGTTTTCTGGATTTCTAAAAAAATGCTTCCAAGAGAACTTGTAAAAGATGGAGGGGATGCAGTTTATATAAATTTTACTGAAACACCTTTGGATATTTCTTCTCTTATGAATCAGGGCGTTTATGAACCTATGGAATCAGTAGTTTGTACCTCTGCAACATTAAAAGCGGGAAGAGACTTTTCTTACAGGATGAAAAGAGCTGGTGTTTTTTTTACAGATACGAATCGGGTAATGACAGGAGAATATCCGTCACCGTTTCCTTATAAAAAAAATATGCTTTTTGCAGTTCCTAGTGATGCCCCTTTACCAGAAGATGGTTTTAATTTTCAGCAATGGATTGAAGCAGCTATAATAAAACTAATAGAAGCTGCGGAAGGAAGAAGTCTTGTTCTTTTTACTTCCTATGAATCTTTGAAAAGCGCGTATAGCAGAGCTCAGGTATCATTTAGAAATAGTGATATTACTGTCTTGCGGCAAGGAATGGATGATAATTCCCGTTTACTTGATTTGTTCAGGAACGATGTTAAGAGTGTTCTTTTTGCAACTGATTCTTTCTGGCAAGGCGTTGATGTTCCTGGAGAAGCTTTAAGTCAGGTGATTATTGTAAAATTTCCTTTTACAGTTCCTAATGATCCGGTTTTTACGGCACGGGCAGAAGCTATATTTAAACGGGGTGGCAGTTCGTTTATGGAATTGAGCGTACCAGAAGCTGTTATAAAATTCAGACAGGGAGTAGGCCGTTTAATGAGAAGGGGTTCTGATAAAGGTTCTGTTGTTGTATTAGATAGACGAATTTATGAAAAACGTTATGGAGCATTTTTTTTAAGTTCTGTTCCTGAGTGCAAACGAATTTATGAGCCATTGGAAAATATCTGCAATCATATTTCAGAATTTATCTTTGGTTAAAGAATTGTTGACACCTGTTTTTTTTAAATATAAAATTGGTATTATTTTGAAACCGCATATAAATAATTTTAAACAGAATTTAATGTTCTTATAAATATTTATATGTCTTGCTGGAGTCATATTTTGAATAGTATTATTGCTGTTGCGTGTCTTTTTGCTGCTGTTATTCCTGCTGCTTTTTTGAATATTATTGCATATCCCATTAGTAGAACTTGGAGTAAATCAATTTCTCAATATATAGTAAAGGTTCTTGCTCCAAGAGTTTTTGCAATATTAAATAAATATATGGAATTTCATTTTTTTGGCTACGATGAGTCAAAGAAAGATTTGCCTCCTCAGTTTATTTTAATATCTAATCATCAGAGTCTATTTGATATTCCATGTTATATGAATTTTCTACGTGAAAAAGAAGTTCGGTTTGTTGCAAAAGATAATTTAAGCCGTCATATTCCATTAGTTTCTGAAATGTTACGAGTTCAGGAGCACTGTATGGTTCCAAGACGTGGCAGTCCAATGCAGGCTATGAAAGTTATTGAAAGTTTTGGTCATCGTGTAATAAAAAATAATCAAATTCCAATTCTTTTCCCGGAGGGAACTAGAACAAGAGATGGAAATGTTGGAAAATTTTATTCTGCCGGATTTAGAAAATTAAATGAATCAACTGGTTTACCTATAGTTGCCTGTGCATTGGATGGTGGCTGGGAAATTCGTGATATTAAAAAGATTATGACTAAACTAAAAAATGGTTCGTATAGAGTAAAAGTTCTAAAAATTTATGAAACACCTAAAACAAAGGAAGATGAAGTTTTTATTCTTGATGAAAGTAGAAAACTTATTCAAAATCAGATTGATGAATGGCGAAAATTACCTTCATCACAAAGATAAAATAGGGTATGACCTTTGATATGGTTGTTTTAAGGTCGTCCATATAAAACGTCTTTTTTTGTAAAAGAGCATAAAAAAAAGGACTATCAAAAGCGATAGTCCTTTTTATTGAATAAGACAAAGATTATTTAAAATCCTTTGGACGTCTTTCTGTGCGTTTGCATTTTGAGCATTCAGCAACGTTCTTGAGCTTTCCTGCTTCATACAATGTTTTCATAACTATTTCACCGCCACAATCTGGACATGCGAATTTCTGTGTTGCAACAGTAGTACGAGAGTTTTTACTTGCTCCGGCCATGGTGTTCCTCCATAAAAAAAATAATACGTATTACCTAAATAATATAACGATTATAAAATCCTTAGTCAATTATTGAATGGGATAAAAATTAAAAACAAAGAATGATAATTATTCTTGTAATTGACAAAAAATAATGGCTTCATTAATATATTACAAGTTAACTTTTTTTTGGGGGTCCCCTTTGGCTACTAAGAAAACATCTGCAGAAAAGCGTTATGCACAGAGTGAAGTTAGAAGACTTCATAACAAGGCTATTAAAAGCACTTGTAAGACATATGCAAAACAGTTTGTAGAAGCTGTTCATGCAAAAGATCAGGCTCTTGCAGAAGCTAAGCTTAAGACACTTGTAAGTGAACTTGATTCAGCTCGCAGCAAGGGTGTTTTGACTAGAAACGCTGTTTCTCGCAAGAAGTCAAGAATGATGAAACTTTATAACGTTTCATTTGCTGCTGATGCAGCTAAATAACTTAATTTAAGTTATGGTTAAAAAATCCAGTTGATAATTCAGCTGGATTTTTTTAACTTTAAATGAGTTTTAATAAGGGCGTGAAAAAAATACATCTGTGTAATATTTTTTACTGAAGTTTGTTCTTGCGTTGCGGTTCCTGATTTCAGATGTTCACCGTCCTGCCTTGCCGCTGGCAAAGATTTTTTATTGGTTGGGATGGGTAAATATTCTGACTTTCTGGTCGTATAAAGGCAAAAAAAAATCGACTGCAATATCTTATGAGAACTAAGAATATTCCCATGCTTTTGTCGGGAGTATCATTCATTGGAGGTTTTAGATGGCTTCAGGTAAAGTAACAAAAAATGATTTGGTAGATGCTATATATTTTAAATCTAATTGTGAAAAATATCTTGTTCAGGACATTGTTGAAAAGTTGCTGAAAGAAATAAAAAAATCTTTAGAAAATGGATCAACTATTGAGCTGCGTGGTTTTGGAACATTTGAGCCTCGTTTACGTAAAGGTCGGGAAAAAGCTCATAATCCAAAGACTGGTGAAATTCTTTCTGTGGCTCCTCATTATGTAGCTGCTTTTAGAGCTGGACAAGACTTGAAGAAAGCTTTGTGGAATTTAGACAAAAGTGAAGGATCTGAATAAGCTTGCTTAATTTTATTAAAAGTCGAAATTTATATATTGCTTTTCTTTTTGTTACAGCTTGTTTATTTTTTGGACTTTCGAATTGTTTTACGGGCTGGTTTTTGTTCTTACCTGTTTTTCTTATAATTGATGAATTTCGATTAAGGTTTGTCTGGATAGCAGGCGGTTTATACGGTATTTTTTCTTATTTTTTTTATGCAACCTGGCTTTATACATTTTCAAAAATAGCAATGGCAGGTGTTTCTGTCTTATATTTTTTTTATTGGGCAATTTTGTTTGTTCTTTTAAAAATCATCAGATGCTATTTTAGTAAAATTCAATTAATTCTTGAAATAGTACTAATTTTATGCTTTGAAATTATAAAAGCTTCTGGATTTATTGGATTTAGTTATGGTGTTTGTGGTTATACACAGTATCAGAATTTATATTTAATTCAGATTTCGGATATTCTTTCAGTTTATTCAGTTTCTTTTATTTTAATCTTTTGTTCTGCATTATCAGCGGAGTGCTTTGGAAAAGAGTGGCGAAACAAAATTCAAAAAAATAAGTGGTGGATTATCATATTCTTTGCATTGATAATTGTTTATTATGTTTATGGATTTATTAAAATTGAATATTGCAAAAAAATTGAAAATAAAAGCGAAAAACTTACTGTGGCTGCCATTCAGAATAATTCCGATCCATGGAAATCAGGATTCAATAATTATAAAAAAACAGTAAACCGATTGATGATTCTGACAGACAAAGCTTTGAACGAATGTGATTCAATTGATTTTGTTGTATGGCCTGAAACAGCTGTTGTGCCGTCAATACTTAAGCATTATGAAGGAAATGATGAAAGACGCAGGGAATTGGTAAACTCAATTCTGAATTATATAGATTCAAAAAAACAGGTTTTTCTTATTGGGAATTTTAATTCCGTTGGCAATAAGGATTATAACAGTGCTTTTGTTTTTATTCCTAAAAAAAATGTTTTACCGCCCAAACCATATCATTATGAAAAACAACATTTGGTGCCATTTACAGAGTATTTTCCGTATAAAAATACATTTCCCTGGATTTATGAACTTCTATTAAAGGGGGATACGCATCTGTGGGAACCCGGAAAAGATTCTGTGGTTTTTGATGTAAATGGATTTAAATTTTCTGCTCCAATTTGCTTTGAAGATAATTTTACTGGACTGAACAGAACTTTTGTAAAGAAAGGTGCTTCTGCTTTCTTTTCTTTGAGTAATGATGCGTGGTCAAAAAGTAAAAAATGTCAGATTCAGCATCTTAAAATGGGCGTGTTCAGAAGCGTGGAAAATCATATACCTTCCGTTCGTTGTACGGTAAGTGGAGAAACTTGCATAATCAATTCCTATGGTAGAATTGAAGCAAGATTAAAACCCTTTGAAGAAAATATATTGATTGGAAAAATCAGTAAACTTGCCATGTAAAAAAAAATAATATAGAATAAACTTATGTCAGATGAAGCAACAAAAGAAATTGTAAAAACAACTAAAGATGATGAAAAAAGAACTTTGACAGTTTTTGGATTAGAGACAGAATTTGATGGAGTTCTGGAATTTAGTGATGACCTTGTTATAACTGGAAAATATAATGGACGAATTAAGGCTTCTGGTAATCTTGAAATTGCAAAGGATTCAATTTGTACAGTTGAAAAAATTTCTGCAAATTCAATTGTTATTTCTGGAACAGTCACAGGTAATTTAGAAGCTGCGGAAAGAGTTGAAATTTGTAGTGGCGGTGTTGTGACGGGTGATATTACAACAGCCAGGTTAAGAATTGAAAATAATGTTGAATTTGAAGGTCAGATTACTATGCTGGATAAAATTCCAGAAGAAAATCTTTTTGCTTCTGCAAGTGCTGAGTACAAGCAGGCTATGGTTTTACGTACGGATATCATTGAATAAATCTTTTTATTAATTGATTGACATATTGCAATAAAAATTGTATTACTAAGAAATCCAACTTTTTAATAATTTTTCGAAAATTTTCTTTTCTAAATATATAATCTATTATAATTTATGGAGTTTTTATGGCCTTTAGCAGACGGCGAAAAGCCGAAGAAGGTGCAGAAGAACAGGCACAGACAGAAAACATTCAGAATCAATTAGATTTTGAATCTCAGCCAGAGTCTTACGAAGCATCTGAATCTATTTCTGGAGACAACGAAGATTTTTCTACTCAGGAACAGAATTATCAGCCTGAAAGTTCAGAACAGAATGAAACAAAAGCTGAAGAAGCAACAGAATCAGAGGAAAGTTCTCAGGGCACGGATAGTGACGAGCCTAAAAAAGTTCGTATTGTTCGAGCAAAGAGAAAGGTTTCTGTAAAAGTTCAGACTAATAACGAGGAAAGTCAAAATCAAGAACAGCAGAATGATGGTGAGAATGGTCACCAGAATAACCGCTGGAATAATCGCAATATCAACAATAATAATCGTCGGCCTATGAATAATAGAAGAGGCGGTTTTCATTCAGATATGCCGGTTCCTACTGGTGCTGTTGATCCTTCTGTAATGCAGCCAAGCGGAGAAGGAACAGATGATAACGCAAATAAGCCGCGTCTTTTAATCAATGATCTTACTGCAATGGGTATGCACGAACTTCGTGATCTTGCAGCAAAATATGGGTTTAATCCGGATGATCTTGCTCCGATGAAGAAGCAGGAACTTATTTTTGTAATTCTCAAGGCTCATTCTGAACACGGTGGACTTATTTTTGCTTCTGGTGCTCTTGAAATTTTGCCGGATGGCTATGGGTTTCTTCGTTCTCCACAGAACAGTTATCTTCCAGGTCCAGATGATATTTATATATCTCCAAGCCAGATTCGACTTTTTAATCTTAAAACTGGTGATACAGTTTACGGACAGACTCGCTCTCCAAAAGAAGGCGAACGTTTCTTTGCTTTGCTTCGCATAGAAACTGTAAACTTTGATGAACCTCGTGTTGCTCAGACACGTATTCCTTTTGAAAATCTAACACCTTTATATCCTAAGGAAAAACTTCGTCTTGAAACTATTTCAACGGAAGTTTCTTCACGAATCGTAGATTTATTCAGTCCTATTGGAAAAGGCCAGCGTCTTTTGATTGTTGCTCCTCCAAAAGCTGGTAAGACAACTTTGATGCAGAAAATTGCTAATTCAATCACAACAAATCATCCGGAAGTATATCTTATTGTGCTTTTGATTGATGAACGCCCTGAAGAAGTTACAGAAATGGAACGTGCAATTAAGGGGGAAGTAATTTCTTCTACATTTGATGAACAGGCTACACGTCACGTTCAGGTTGCAGAAATGGTTCTTGAGAAGGCTAAGAGGCTTGTAGAGCATAAGAGGGATGTTGTAATTCTTCTTGATTCTGTAACACGTTTGGCTCGTGCCTATAACGTTACTGTTCCTACTTCTGGAAAAGTGCTTTCTGGTGGTGTTGATTCTAACTGTCTTCACAAGCCAAAGAGATTCTTTGGTGCTGCCCGCAATATCGAAGAAGGTGGTTCTCTTACAATTATTTCTACTGCTCTTGTTGAAACAGGAAGCCGTATGGATGAAGTTATCTTTGAAGAATTCAAAGGAACTGGCAACTCTGAAATCAAGCTTGACCGTAAGCTTGCAGAACGTCGTCTTTTCCCTGCTATCAATATTAAAGCTTCTGGTACTCGTCGAGAAGAGCTGCTGCTTTCTGAGGACGAACTTCAGAAACTCTGGATTCTACGCAAAGTATTTGGACCAATGGAAGATACAGAAATCCTTGAACTTGTTCTTGACCGTATGAAGAAGTCTAAGACAAACGATGCGTTCCTTGCCAGCATGAATGCAGGAACTGCTGCAATGGATTGATTTGTACTTGATACAAATCTTGTAATGTAATATAATTATTGAACTTATATTTCAAAATTGTAAGTTGTGGTGACGTTTTGAGAAATCCGCGTAACCGGGCAACTACAGTGGGAGTCAAAAATGAAAAAAGGTATTCATCCAGAATACAAAATGACAAAGATTACTTGCGTTTGTGGTAATGTAATCGAAACACGTTCAACAGTTGAAAACATCAACGTTGAAATTTGTTCTGCTTGCCATCCATTCTATACTGGTAAGCAGAAACTTGTTGATACAGCAGGTCGTATCGATCGCTTCAACAAACGCTACGGTATCAAAGAAACAAAATAGTTCTTTGAGCTATAAAAAGAAGGGGCTGTCCCAAAAGTATAAATTGCAGTGGTCATTGAGCCTGTCCAAATGACCATCACACTAAATGTGGTGGTTTCGATA
>SAMEA104315435__coassemble_1330_pt1 | contig 10672 bp, 6 predicted proteins | sample SAMEA104315435__metabat2_high_PE_028 | metagenome-assembled genome bin SAMEA104315435 (sample SAMEA104315435) | gut metagenome | biome: Monkey gut; feature: monkey-associated habitat; material: faeces | place: China | collected 2013 | reverse complement strand
AACTGCTGTTGTCGGGATGAAAACCCGATGTCCTAACCACTAGACGAAGGAGACATACAGTGATGTATTTATACTATTTTACACAAATTATGTCAATCCCAAAAACCTTTTTTTCATCTATAAAAACACACAATTTTTTACAGTTTCCACATCTCCTGATAGCTAATCCGAACAAGTACGATGATTGTACAAGTCTAGAAAAAATTAACACCTATTAATTACACTACTCTTGAAAAATATACAAGATAATAGTGTTGTTTACTTATTGGAAATACCTGATTTCTTGGCGGTTGCCTCCCAGACTTAATCAGCTTTTGCTGAAATTTTGATTTGGGGGTGTGCATATGACGTTTGACAGAATCATTGCAGTTATTGCTTGTATAGCAACTGTTATCTGTACAGTTATTGCCGTGCTCTCTTATTTACGTAATAAAGATGAGTAAAAAAATAAGCCGCCAATAGTTTTCGACACTCTTTTGACGGCTTAGTACAAAAATGTGGAGACAACCGATAGAATCGGGTATTTCCTTTTTTCTAATATATCACAACAGTCTTTTGTCGTCAAACAACAAAATGAACGTTTCTTTAGATTACAACCTTACCGTCGTAAAGGAACTCAGTAGTACCTGTCAAATAAACTGTATCACCAGTGTACTTAACAATAAGTTTACCACCGCGCACATTTACAGTTACGTTTTCGTTCAACTTACAGTAACCGTTCAGAACAGCAGCGATTACTGCAGCACAGGCACCTGTACCACAAGCTGGAGTTTCACCGTTACCCCGTTCCCAAGTACGCATCTTAAGTTCGTTTGGACCAACTACGCGAACAAATTCAGTATTTGTTCTGTCCGGGAATTCTTCGTTGTTTTCGAACATTGGACCAATCTTCTTAACATCAACCTTATCAACAAAACCACAGAATACAACACAGTGCGGGTTACCAACGCTTACACAAGTTGCACCGTAGTTAATTCCATCAACAGTAAGCGGCTGATTAACGATTGCCTTTTCTGGAAGACCTTCCATATTCAAAGCAACTTCTTCCAAAGTTGTAGGAAGCTTTTCTGCAGCAAATTCTGGCTTACCCATATCAACAGTTACAGAAGAAACCTTTCCGTCTAGCTTATACAAAGTAAGTGTCTTTACACCGCTCTTTGTTTCAATCTTCATTGTTGCAGTAGGTTCCGACTTAGATTCATTCTTATCTGCAATTCCGTAAACATTGTTATCGTAGATGTATTTTGCAACAGCACGCAAAGCGTTTCCTGCCATCAAACCTTCAGAACCATCAAGGTTAAAGAAGCGAACCTTTGCATCAGCCTTATCAGATTTACCGAACAAAACGATTGAATCTGCACCAATACCAGAACGTCGGTTACACAAACGAACTGCAAGACCGCCAGGGTTGTTGATTTCCTGTTCATCAGTGTTGATAACGATAAAGTCGTTACCAGTGGACTGCATCTTTGCAAACTTAATCGTTTCTTTTTCTGTTCTAAGCTGATTGATGTCGATAAGTTCAACATTTTCTGCTGAATAGTGGCTCATCAAACAGTTAGCAAGAGCGTTTGCTGTATCAATTGCTGTAAGACAAGGAATATCACGTTCTACAGCATGGCGGCGCATCTTTACAGAGTCAGCAGCCGGGTTACGTCCCTTAGCTGATGTAGAAATTACATAGTCAATCTTACCAGAATCAAGCAAAGTCAAAAGGTTGTCATCTGGATTTTCGTGAATCTTATTAACAACCTGAACTTCCATTCCAAAGTCCTGCAAAGTTTTTGCGTTACCTTCAGTAGCATAGAGCTTAAAGCCCATATCGTAAAACTTGCGGGCCAATTCTGGGATTTCATAGCGGTCAGTCTTACGAACACTGAACAAAACGCCGCCAGAACGCTTCATTGTGTAGCCTGCACCAATCAGGCCCTTGAACAAAGCTTCTTCCATTGTTGCGGCAATACCAAGAACTTCACCTGTAGATTTCATTTCTGGACCAAGATGAGTATCTACGTCCATCAACTTTTCAAAACTGAATACTGGAACCTTTACAGCAAAGTATGGCGGAACGCGGTACAAACCTGTTCCAAAGCCCATATCCTTAAGGTTTTCGCCAAGCATTGCACGAGTTGCAAGTTCAACCATTGGAACGCCTGTAACCTTAGAAATATAAGGAACTGTTCGTGAAGAACGTGGGTTTACTTCAATGATATAAAGGTCATTGTTAAAGATAAGATACTGGATATTTACAAGACCTTTTGTGCCAAGCTTAAGGGCAAGATCTGTAGACTGAGCAATAATCTTTTCACGAAGAACATCGTTCAAATTCCAGCTAGGGTACACGGCAATAGAGTCACCAGAGTGAATACCAGTACGTTCAATGTGTTCCATGATACCAGGAATAAGAACGTCTTTTCCGTCACAGATACAGTCAACTTCAAGCTCAGTACCCATCATATACTGGTCAATAAGAACTGGATTTGTAATTCCCTGTGCAAGGATAATCTTCATGTATTCTTTTACATCGTCGTCATTAAAGGCAACAATCATGTTCTGACCACCAAGAACATAAGAAGGACGAAGCAATACTGGATAACCAAGATCCTTTGTGGCATTCAAAGCTTCTTCTGCGTTCATTACTGTAAGACCACGAGGGCGCTTAATCTGAAGCTTTTCACAAAGCTCTTCAAAGCGTTCACGGTCTTCTGCAAGGTCGATTGCATCAGCACTTGTACCAAGGATTGGAATTCCCTGATCAGAAAGGAAGTTAGCCAGTTTGATAGCTGTTCCACCACCAAATGCAACTACAACTGCAAGGGGCTTTTCTGTGTTGATAACGCCCATTACATCCTCTGGAGTAAGAGGTTCAAAGTAAAGGCGGTCAGCTGTATCAAAGTCTGTAGAAACTGTTTCCGGGTTGTTATTTACAATTGCAACTTCGTAACCAAGCTTCTTCAAAGACCATACACACTGTACAGAAGCGTAGTCGAACTCAATACCCTGACCGATTCGGATTGGACCAGAACCAAGTACAACAATCGTTCCTTTAGATTTCTTAGAAGTTGAGTCTGCATCTGCGGTGGTTGAGCCTGCATCTGCGGTGGTTGAGCCTGTCGAAACCACCCCATGCAATTCATTCAAGAAAATTTCTGCTTCGTTTTCTTTATCGTATCCAGCATAGAAGTAAGGAGTTTCTGCAGCAAATTCACCTGCACAAGTGTCAACCATTTTGAATGTTGCAGAAATATGTGCAACCTTTCCCTCTGCACGAGCCTTATCAAGCTTAGCATTGTTTTCTTCGATTGTTTTAGCAGTACCAACTCCAAATCCGGTGGTTGAGCCCACATGTTCAATTACACCAGAAGAGCCTTCAATTGCCTTGCCAGTCATCTTTTCAATAACTTTGTCTGGATAACCAAGTTTTTTAGCAGCAAGATAAACTTCCTGTGTCAGTTCAGCCTTTCCTTCTTCTGAAATTTCAGCACCTTCACGAATCATTTCGAACATATCTTCCATGTCTACAAGATTCAAAAGCTTGTTCAGGAACCATTCGTCAACCATTGTTACATTGTGAATGTCTTCAACAGTCATAATTCCGCGCTTAAGAGCTTCGAAGATGGCAAAAATACGCTGGTCAGTACACTGATTTACGCGAGCAATAATCTGTTCATCAGATTCTTCTTTAAGAATTGGAAGATTAAGACTTGTAACACCTATTTCAGCACCGCGGGCAGCCTTCATCATAGCTTCTTCAAAAGTACGGCCAATAGCCATAACTTCACCAGTAGCCTTCATCTGAGTTCCCAGCTTACGGGCAGCGTAAACGAACTTGTCAAACGGGAACTTTGGCATCTTAACAACTACATAGTCCAGAACAGGTTCAAAACATGCAGCAGTTTTCTTTGTTACAAAGTTCGGAATTTCATCAAGGTTGTAGCCAATAGCAATCAAAGTAGCAACTTTCGCAATCGGATAACCTGTAGCTTTAGAAGCAAGGGCAGAAGATCGGCTTACACGTGGGTTTACTTCGATTACCGCATATTCAAATGTTTCAGGGTTCAAAGCGAACTGACAGTTACATCCACCTTCCATTCCAAGGCTGGAAATGATATTCAAAGATGCAGAACGAAGCATCTGGTATTCTTTATCAGAAAGAGTTACAGCAGGAGCGATTACGATTGAATCACCAGTGTGAACACCAACCGGGTCAAAGTTTTCCATTGAACAAACTGTAAGAACGTTTCCGCTGTGGTCGCGAACAACTTCAAACTCAATTTCCTTCCAGCCAGAAATACATTTTTCAACAAGAATCTGGTGAATTGGAGAGCGATGCAAACCGTTGTGAGCGATTTCATCAAATTCTTCCCAAGTTTTTGCAATACCGCCGCCAGTACCACCAAGAGTAAATGCTGGACGAATGATTGCAGGAAGTCCGATTCCATTCTTTGCAAAATCAAGAGCATCTTCATAAGTAGTTACAACTTTAGAAGGAATACAAGGTTCACCAATTGATTCCATTGTATCCTTGAACATCTGGCGGTCTTCAGCCTTGTCGATAGTTTCTGGCTTAGCACCCAAAAGCTTTACACCGTGTTCCTTAAGGAATCCAGACTTAGCAAGCTGCATACAAAGATTCAAACCAGTCTGTCCACCAAGTGAAGAAAGAATTGAATCAGGCTTTTCTTTTTCAATAATTCTTTCGATTGTTTCTGGAATAAGTGGTTCAATATAGATGTGATCTGCCATTGCGTGGTCAGTCATCAAAGTTGCCGGGTTAGAGTTTACAAGAACAACTTCAAGTCCCTGTTCCTTCAAAGCCTTACAAGCCTGGCTGCCAGCGTAGTCAAATTCGGCAGCCTGACCAATGATGATAGGACCCGAACCAATTACCATTACTTTATGTATATCTTTATTAAGTGGCATATATGACTCCATTCGGCGGTTAAGCATGTCTAAACCACCATTATTTCTATATCATGGGAGGGGGAAGTCTCCCCCTCGCTTCAGCCATTCTGGCTTCCGCTACCCCCTCTGCAAGGCAAACTACGTTTGCCCGCTCAATCACCGCCCGCAACGCCCGCTTTTTCGTATTCCGCGGTGGTTGAGCCCTTCGACAGACTCAGGATACCACCTGTCGAAACCACCTGTGGCATTTCGACAAACTTAATATTGCTAAGCGTTTTCCCTAGTCTTTTTAATTGTTGAAGCAAAATAAGCAATTGCATCAACACGTTCGTATTCAGCCTTAAAGCTCTTGAAGTAATCCTTGTTGTTAATGAGCTTTACAAACTCGTCAAAAAGGAACGAAGTGTCCAAAGGACCTGAACAAGCTTCTGGGTGGAACTGTACGCTGAATGCAGGAACATTTGTATAAGCAAGACCTTCACAAGTTCCGTCGTTTGTATTTACAAAGCTGAGCACAGCGCCAGCAGGCAAAGTTTCGTTCTTAACCGCATAACCGTGATTCTGAGAAGAAATGTATACACGGCCAGTCTTAAGATATTTAACAGGCTGGTTAGCGCCACGATGACCATACTTAAGCTTCATAGTTTCTGCACCGTTAGCAAGAGCCAAAAGCTGATGACCAAGACAGATACCAAAAATTGGTATTCCAGTTTTCAAAAGCTTTTTGATTTCAGCGATGATTCCAACGTTTTCTGCAGGATCTCCAGGTCCGTTAGAAAGCATGATTCCATCAGGATTCATAGCCATAATCTGATCTGCTGTATATGTAGAAGGAACTGTAATTACTTCAAGACCGCGCTTCAAAAGCTCACGGCGGATGTTAGCCTTGGCACCAAAATCCCAGAGTACAACCTTTTTGCCTTTACCGTCTTTCATTGCTTCATCTGGATCGTTGATTTTTGTACCGTCTGCAGTTACAGGAACAAAACGATATTTAGCACTTTCACTAAAAACTACATCAGCAGGTTCTTCAACCCCGGTAGCACTGCCAGTTACAGAAGCAACTGCATTCACAATTTTATATTCTTTTATTTTTTCAAGAAGAGCAGCTTTTTTAGATTCATCATTCAAAGCGGCAAATGCTTCAACAGCTTCTTTTGAAGAGCCGCTGATAAGCATGCCGTTCATAACGCCGGCTTCTCTAAGGATTTTTGTAAGCTTGCGAGTATCAATATCGTAAAGTCCAATTATATTCTGACTTCTCAAATACGAATCAATATCTCCGCCACAACGGAAGTTTGAAGGTTCTTCACACCATTCACGAACGATGTAGCCTTTCAGATTACATTTTGAACTTTCGTAATCTTTTTTGATGTCACCATAGTTTCCAATCAGTGGAAAAGTCTGTGTAACAATCTGACCGTAATAACTTGGATCGGTAAGAGTTTCAATGTAACCGTTCATACCAGTTGTAAAAACTGTTTCACCAATGATTACACCTTCAGCGCCAAATCCAGTACCTTCAAATACTATTCCGTTAGCTAAAACTAAAACTGCCCTGTTCAATTTAGACCCCGTTTTTTATTTATGCAAAAAAAAACTGAACTCCTAAAGAATTCAGCTCTTAAAAATTACAAAAAAATAGTTACATCCAATCGACTTTAATTCATGAGAATTATTTTTTGTGCAAACTGTCATAACCATATCTTTATTAGTATAAAGAGTTTTAAATAGAATTACTAGAGCATATCCGCTATTTTCTTTGCCTTCACTCACTTTACTCACTGCACAACATTCTTCGCTGATTCAGGGAAAACATTCACAGCAAAGGTGGAACAATATCTGCAACTACTGGCGCCATGACTAGCAAATACTCTGACGACATCAGATTGCTGAAGGTGTTATTTCCTACAAATAGCATTATGGTTTTCGCCGCAAGCTGCCGTTATCAGTGGCTTGTACGGATTTTGGATGATCAAGCAATTTGATGAGATTTTGATCAGATGTGCAAAGAGGCTGTCCAATAAGTTTGCATTACGGTGGTTGAGTTTATCGAAACTACCACATTTAGTGTAGCAGTCATTTCGACAGGCTCAATGAGCGCTACACTCATTACTTTTGGAACAGCCCCTTTTTTTGTGCCCTAAACAGGCAATTCTACCTATAAAATCGTTTAATTTGATTAAAAAATAGGTATAGGGCAAATCTGTGCAAAACAAAGGGGTTTTATAGGCATTTCTTTCTGCAAATATACAACGGCGCCCATTTCCAGGATTTTTGTGCGTGTGGCCATTTAGTCATATTCAAAAGGAGTTTTTTTGTCTGCGTCGGTAATTGGTCTAAGTACTTTGCAAGGATTTCCCACTGCCACCACATTTTCAGGAATATCTTTTGTAACTACGCTGCCTGCACCTATTACGCTGTTTTTTCCGATTGTAACGCCGCTTAAAACTGTTGCATTTGCCCCAATCCACACATTTTCCCCAATATTGATAGGCTTTGCGTCGTCAAACATAAGCCGCTGCTGGGGATGAATACCATGATTTATTGTAGAAATAACTACTCCAGGGCCCACAAGAACATTATTTCCAAAGGTGATTGCAGCGTTATCCAAAAAAGTGCAGTTGTAGTTTACATACAAAAATCCTTCTGCATGAATGTTAAATCCATAGTTACAGTTAAAAGCAGGATGAATACATATTTTTGGATTCCATGTGCCAAAAAGCTCCTTAAGGATTTCCATGGAGCGGTCATGTTTTTCTGGCGGAAGATGATTGAATTCATAGCAAAGGGAACGAGCCCTTCCTTCTAATCCATTTGGAAATTTATCATAAGTTGCAAGAATCGGAAGCTTTTTTTTCATTGCTTCTATAACTGTCATATTTTTCTCCGTAAATGTATTTAGTTTTTTATAGTCCAGTCAGAACAGGTATGACAGTCACTTCCCAAACTAAGGTGAAAAAGAAAAGAAATCATAGACGGGTGATATGGAATAAAAGTTTTATCTTCTATCATTTTTAGGATTTCGTTTTCTGATGCCCATTTTACCGCCCGGACTTCTTCTTTCTGAAGTTTAAGCTGAGTTTCATCCAGATTTTGACGCACAAGATAATAGTCGTCAAAACCCTGGGCGTTTTTTGTAGACCCATGATTTTTCCAGTGAATGGTTAATGCCAGCCGCTTTTCTGAAAAATCCATCTGGCAGCCTATTTCTTCATAAAGCTCTCGATTTGCAGCGGTAGCAGAATCTTCTCCAGTTGAGGAGTGTCCGCCAACAGTCACATCCCACAAATTGGACCACCCGTTCTTAAATGGCTGCCGCTGCTGAATCAGCATCTGGCCTTTGTCGTTAAAAATGCAGATGTGAACCACCATACGATAAGTTCCTTCTGGCTGCACATCGCCGCGAACCATTGTCTGATTAAGTTTGTTTCTGTCTTTATCGTAAAGGTCAAAAATTTCCATAACACTTACCTATAAAATCAAATTCACGAAATTATCTATATTTTCATATAATTGTAAAAAGCGTAAACAGTACGCGCCTCATATTGTTCGCCTGGGTGCAACACAACAGAAGGAAAGCTTTCTTGATTTGGTGAATCTGGAAAGCTTTGTGTTTCTATACAAATCCCTTCATTCTGTTGATACCAGCGTCCTTCTCTTCCAGGCGTAAAGTGCACATAGTTTCCAGTATATAGCTGAAATCCTTCTTGATTAGATGACACACTTATAAAAAAAAGACTGATACTGTGACATTTTTACATACACCTATACAAAATAAAATATATATACTATACTGCCTTTTGGAAGTGCCTGATTCTATGGCGGCGGCTCCCGAACTCAACTGGTTTTGCCAGAATTTGATTTAGGGAGGCTTTGCGGAATGACTTTATACGAAATTCTTTCGTTGACTATTAATTTAGCCATTCTCATTCTGACAGCCCTTTCTTACTTAAAAAATAGAAAGAGTTAAAAAGTAAAGCCGCCCAAGTTTGACACACGCGGCGGCTTTATAACCATAAACGTGGAGACGACCGACAGAATCGGGCATTTCCTTTCTTTTAATATACCACCAACTAGCTTTCTCGTCAAATCTATTGCAATTCACTCAGAATAAAAACTCAAACACTCCTGAATAATAACCTATACAAAATTGAATATATATACTATACTACTTTTGGAAGTGCCTGAACTGGCGGTTAGCTCCCAAACTCTACCGGCAATTGCTGGAATTTAATTTTGGGAGGCTTGCGTATGACTTGTGAATGTGTTATTGCTTTGGTAACTTGTGTTGCCACAATAATTACTACAGTTATAGCAATACTCTCCTACCTACACGATAGAAAAGAGTAAAAATATAGCCGCCCAAGTTTGACTCACTAACGGCGGCTATTCGCAAAAAGTGGAGATAACCCAATGTTCGGGCATTTCCTTTCTTTTAATATACTACCAACTCGCTCTTTCGTCAAATCTATTGCAATTCACTCAGAATAAAAAATCTCAATCACTCCTGGATAATAACCTATACAATATAAAATATATATACTATACTGATTTTGGAAGTGCCTGATTCTATGGCGGCGTCTCCCAAACTCAACTGGTTTTGCCAGAATTTGATTTAGGGAGGCTTTGCGGAATGACTTTATACGAAATTCTTTCGTTGGCTATTAATTTAGCCATTCTCATTCTAGCAGCCCTTTCTTACTTAAAAGATAGAAAGAGTTAAAAAGTAAAGCCGCCCTATCTATCTACATGTGGCGGCTTTATCGTTACACTGTGGAGACGACCGACAGAATCGGGCATTTCCTTTCTTTTAATATACCACCAACCAGCATTTTCGTCAAATCTATTGCAATTCACTCAGAATAAAAACTCAAACACTCTGAATAATAACCTATACAAAATTAAACATATATACTATACTGATTTTGGAAGTGCCTGAACTGGCGGTTAGCTCCCAAACTCTACCGGCAATTGCTGGAATTTAATTTTGGGAGGCTTGCGTATGACTTGTGAATGTGTTATTGCTTTGGTAACTTGTGTTGCCACAATAATTACTACAGTTATAGCAGTGCTCTCTTATCTAAAAGATAAAAAAGAGTAAAAATATAGCCGCCCAAGTTTGACTCACTGACGGCGGCTATTCGCAAAAAGTGGAGATAACCCAATGTTCGGGCATTCCCTTTCTTTTAATATACCACCAACCAGCTTTTTCGTCAAATCTATTGCAATTCACTCAGAATAAAAAAATCAAACACTCCTGAATAATAACCTATACAAAATAAAATGTATATACTATACTGCTTTTGGAAGTGCCTGATTCTATGGCGGCGGCTCCCGAACTCAACCAGTTTATGCTGGAATTTGATTATGGGAGGCTTTACATGAATTGGATGCTGTTTTTTACCGTTGCAACTTTTTTTGTAACGACAATCAGTACGATTTATGTAGTGCTCTCTTTCTATAAAAAAGATAAAGAGTAAAAAGTAAAGCCGCCCTTTAAGTTTTCGAAGCTAGGACGGCTTTATAACCAAATAGCGGAGACGACCGACGGAGTCGGGCATTTCCACTTTTTTTAATATACCACCAACATGCATTTTCGTCAAATCTATTGCAATTCACTTAGAATAAAAAAAACGCAAATGCTTATGAATAATAACCTATACAAAATTAAATATATACACTATACTGATTTTGGAAGTGCCTGATTCTATGATTAGCCCCCATTAAACGTTACGGATTTAAGAATACGACACCCGTCAAAGGT
>SAMEA104315435__coassemble_1327_pt1 | contig 10727 bp, 6 predicted proteins | sample SAMEA104315435__metabat2_high_PE_028 | metagenome-assembled genome bin SAMEA104315435 (sample SAMEA104315435) | gut metagenome | biome: Monkey gut; feature: monkey-associated habitat; material: faeces | place: China | collected 2013 | reverse complement strand
TTAGCCATTGCCCAACCCTTTCCTTCCGGGTCGTTTACAGGATGAACAGCGATAAGATCAGGTACACCAAATCCACGGGCAAATTCGTGGTAAACTTCTGTACCAGGACCTTTTGGAGCACACATAATAACTGTGATGTCCTTACGAATCTGCATTCCTTCTTCAATCATGTTAAATCCATGTGAGTACCACAAAGCTGCACCCTGTTTCATCAACTTCTGAACTTCGTTTATAACTGGAGTGTGCTGCTTATCTGGAGTAAGGTTACCAACAAGGTCAGCAGTTGGAATCATTTCCTGATATGTACCAACTTTAAATCCGTTTTCTGTAGCGTTCTTCCAGGACTGACGTTTTTCTGTGATAGCAGATTCGCGGAGTGCATAAGAAACATCAAGACCAGAGTCACGAAGACACATACCCTGGTTCAAACCCTGAGCACCACAACCAACGATTACGATTTTAAGACCTTTAAGAGCCTTTACGCCATCAGCAAATTCTTCTTTTGCCATAGAACGACAGTGACCAAGCTGCAAACGAGCTTCACGCCATGGAATTGAGTTAAAATAGTTGATTCCCATTTTAGTTTCCTTTTTGCGGCAGTTGATTTTATCAAAACTACCTTTTTTAGATTTAGGGCGCATGTTTTCGTTTGTTCCGCTTCGCTGCACAAACGAAAACACCGGGCTATCCAGGGTTCCGGCTTTCGCCTTCATTGCTGCGCAACGCGCTTACGCGCGCCCTTCCTATCCCTTGCGCGATGTTGCCTTAATTATAGTTTAATCGGCATATTGCGTAAAGTGAAACAATCGCATTTTAATGATGATTTTTATGCAAGATACATCTTCTGTATTAGGCAAAGGCATCATCAAAATACTAAGAGTTCTTTTTAGCGAGTTTTACGAATGTTTTTGCGCCTTCAATAACAAGAATTACGGCAAGCATTGCCATAGCAGCGGCAAATAAAAGCTGGAACCAGTGTCCCCATGCAGGATCGCTGGCAGAAAACTTGCCGGCAGCAATAACGCCAGTCTGTTTAATAACTGTAATAACAAGCTGAGTCAAAGTAGCGGCAAGCATGAAAATCATTGGAATAAAGAACATCTTGTTGTTCTTTCCAACTTCGCCAAGCCATGCAGCAACAGCAAGCAAAGCAATGCCGGCAAGCAACTGGTTAGCAGCACCAAAAAGACTCCAGATAGCAGAAAGCTTAAGGGCTCCAAGAGTACTTCCAATAATTACCATCAGAGCTGTTCCAAATAAAGGATTAGCGAGCAACTTACGAACACCAGTTGCGTCTTTCCAGGTTACTTCGTCATCCTTAAGGAACAGTTCGCTGAACATAAAGCGGCTTAAACGAGTAGCAGAGTCCAAAGATGTCAAAGCGAATACAGAAACAGCAAGTGTTAAAAGTGCAGTGATTGTATTGTAAACGCTAGTTCCCTTGTCAGCGAACAAAGTAGCAATACCGGCACCAAAAGCTGCAGAAGGAGAACCAAATTCCTTGCCTTTCCAGGCTTCCCAAACAACACCAACGGCAATCAAAGAAACAATTCCAAGAGCAGATTCAATAAGCATTGAACCGTAACCAACAGCCTTTGCAGTCTTTTCTGAATCAAGCTGCTTTGAAGTTGTACCAGAAGCAATCAAAGAATGGAACCCAGAACAAGCACCACAGGCAACAGTGATGAACAAAGTAGGGAATATGAAGTTTCCGCCAACCTTAAATCCAGTGAAAGCTGGAATTGAAAATGCAACATCACGACTAGAGAATGTTCCAACGAAAATACCAACGAAAGCAATCAACATCATTGCATAAAGCAGGAATGAAGAAAGATAATCCCGTGGCTGAAGCATAATCCAGACAGGAATCAATGAAGCCACCGCAATGTACAAAGCAACAACAACAATCCAGAAATTGCGGTTAAAAGAAAGCCCAAAGTTCAAACCAAATATAACAATACCAACGATACAGATAATTCCGCCGATTGTAGCTGGAAGAGTCTTTACTCCAAAACGGTTTGTAACGATACCGTATACAACAGCAAGTACGATGAAGAGTACAGAAATCATTGCAGTTGTCTGATTGTTTGTAGGATTAGCAACAACACCAAGTTTTGTAACAGCATCAGCTGAGAAAACTGTAAGGAATGTACCTGCAACAACATTTACAAACGAAGCGATTACAAGAATCAAAACAAGCAAAGCAAAGATAATAAAAAGTTTTTTTGAAGTTTTTCCCAGTGACTGTTTGATGATTTCTCCAACAGATTTTCCATCGTTGCGGATAGAAGCGAAAAGTGAACCAAAATCCTGAAGTCCACCAAAGAAGATACCACCGATTACACACCACAAGAATACAGGAACCCAGCCGAAAACAGCAGCCATAATTGGACCGTTGATTGGACCGGCACCAGCTATTGAAGAAAAGTGGTGTCCCATAAGAACTGCTGGTTTAGCAGCCAGGTAATCTACACCGTCTTCTTTTTCCAAAGCTGGTGTTTTTCGTGCAGGGTCAATACCCCACTGCTTTGCAAGCCATGAGCCGTATACAACGTACCCAATGAAAAGCAAGGCGATTGCAGCAAGAATGATAAGTAATGCTGTCATTTAGTGTTTCCTCCTGAAACATAAAACATTTAATTTATATAAAACTTACGTAAAAAGCTTGCGTAAATCTCTTCCTAACCTGTTTGAAGAAGTTCTGTTTGTTTTTGTGCAATAAACTGCAAGACGAAAGTTGCTCCAGCCTTTTAGGGAAAAGGCGTAGGATTTTGAAAATTTTATCTTTTTGCACTGTTTCAGTACATCTTCTGCTATATTATCGGAAATAACAATCAAGGTTATATCAGAATTTCTGTGAGAAAAATCAGGTTTTACTTTTTCAAGACCATTGTTCCAGGCAAATTGTGAAAGTTCCTGAATTTTTTCCAGTGTTATGGAATCTGTTGTGTAAAAATAAACATATTCGTTGGAATTTATCTCTGTGATTTTTGCTTCTTTTACAAGGAAATACTGTTCGCTGTGGGATAAAAATTCCCCATAGGCTGTAAATGGAGCAGGCACATTTTCTGTGATTACGTTATAGTAACGCTGGTAGGATTTTAAAATTTTCTGAAGTTTTTCGCTGCTTTTCTGTTGTTCAGAATCCATTTTTATCTCCTGCATTTATGCGTCGACACCAGTATCCCATTCAACCGGAATAGTTCGCCTTTCAATATTTTCTGTTTTAAGATAATTTAAACAGTCCGCTTTGTGAATCATTACGCCCTTAGAAAAAGAAACATAGCCTACGATTGCATCCGGATAGGCAGGATGGCAGCATTGCGCAAAAGTTACTATAAAGTTAGGCATTCCAGCAACTTTTACGCGGGTAATGTTTGGAACAGAAGGTTTTTCTCCTTCGCCTTTTTTATGCCCCTTGCGTTTTGCAGTTTGAATTACTTGAGTAGAGGCACTATGTTCCGCATTTTCCAGTTCCTGTTTAGCAGAAGCTTTGTCAAGAAAATTCGGGTCATTTGCAACAAGCCAGGCATGAATCTTCTGTCTGGCCTTAGAAGTTTTTGCATATTTCAGCTGATTTTCTGTAGGATGAGCCTGTGGATTTGTAAGAACTTCAATAATCTGAGTGTTCTTAAGCTCCTGAGTAAGAGGAATGATTTTTCCGTCTGCTTTTGCGCCAACAACCTTTTCGCCAATGGCTGAATGGACTGCATAAGCAAAATCAAGAGCGGTTGAACCCTCTGGAAGATGCTTTACTTCACCGTTTGGAGTAAAAACGTAAATTTCACTGCCAAGAAGATCATGCTTCAATGACTGAAAAAAACTTTCGTCATTAACCTTTTTTTCCCGTAATTCCTGCAGCTGATTGAAAATTGAAAGACTTGAAGCATCAACTAAGTCATGGTTCGTACCTTTTTTGTAAAGCCAGTGGGACGCAACACCATGCTCAGCAATATCGTGCATTTTCTGAGTTCTTATCTGAATTTCAAGGGGCCGGTCCTCGCACATTACAGTTGTATGCAGCGACTGGTAACCGTTTGATTTTGGCATTGCAATATAATCTTTAAAGCGCCCTTCCAGCGGTTTCCAGAGTCCGTGAACAATTCCAATTAAAGTATAGCAGTCCTGATTTTTCTGACAGATTATTCGCAGCGCCAGTAAATCAAAAAGTTCTCCAGGCTCTTTATTACGTTTTCGCATCTTCTGGTAAATTGAATAAAAATGTTTTGCACGGCTTGTAATTGTAACGCTCAATCCCAGCTTATCAGCTTCTGCCTGAATTTTTCCAACTGCATTTTCAAGATAAGCGGAACGTTCGCCTTTTTTCTGACTTATTACGGCTTTAATCTGCTGGAATGCATCTGGATTTGTATATTTTAAGCTAAGGTCTTCAAATTCATTTTTAGATGCAGACATACCAAGGCGGTCAGCAAGAGGAGCCCATATATCAATAACCTCCGCCGCCAGCTGTCTTTGTTTTGCAGGCTCCAGACTTTTGATGTTGCGGATGCGGTCAAGCCGGTCTGCAATTTTTACAAAAATAACCCGAACGTCATCAACCATTGCAAAAAGCATTTTGCGGATTGCATCGGCCTGCTGAAGAGTTTTTGAATTTACAGGAATATTCTTGATTCTGGAAGTTCCGTTTATGATGTTAACAACATCCTGCCCGAATTTTTCCAGAATTTCTTTATCTGTGACTTCAAGAGAATAAAGACTGTGAAGAAGTCCTGCAATAACGCAGTCTGCATCAAATTCATCCTGAGCAAGTATGTAAGCGATTCTTAAGGGATGAAGATAATAGGGCTTTCCGCAGGTACGGGTCATTCCTTCGCAATGAGAAAGCAAAAACTGCCATGCTTCAAGAATTTTCTGTTTTTCTTCTGCAGTATAAAATGAGAATTTTTCAAAATATTCGTTTATAAGAGCAGATGTATCATCTTCTGGACTATTATATAGAACAACCTTGCTCATACTAAAAAGATAATGCAAAACTCTGCTGCTTTCAACAATTTTAAATCAACTTTAAGACAACTTACTGTATTTAAAAATATGTAACCATAAAAAAATTATTTTGTTTTATTGTTAGGAGCGTGATGATGAATTTTGTATTTATGTTTCTTGTTGCTCTGTTTGCAATTTTTATGCAGCCAATATTTTCCAGTGAATCGGATGTAAAGGTAATAACGCTGGAAGAATCTATTCAACTGGCAAAGAAAAATAATATCAGTGTAAAAACTGCGGAAAACACTCTGAATAATCTGAAAACAAAAAAGGATTATTCCTGGAACAGCATAAGTCCAACTGCACAGATAAACAGCAGCTATACAGGAGATTTCGAAAATGAAACTACAAGTTTTGGTGTTTCAGGCTCTGTAAATCTTTCTTTAAAAACAAATCTGATTTCGAATATTCAGGGAGCAAAACTGAATTACGAAAAAGGACAGATTACTTATGAGCAGGCTGTCAGGGCAGTTGAACTGAATGTGTGTAAATCTTTCTATAATATTCTTTTTCAGAAAGAAAATATCGTTCTGCAAAAAAGAAATCTGGCAACCAGCAGAGAACAATATCTGAACAATCAGGAAAAATTCAGAAACGGAAAAATCAGCGAGCTTGATTATCTTACAAGCCGCGTAAATTATGAATCAAAAAAGCCGACGGTTGAATCTGCAGAAATTACTCTGGAAAACAATCTTTCGCTGTTCAAACAGATTCTTGGAATTAATCAGAATGAAAAAATTGAATTGAAGGGTTCGCTTGATGATATTTTAAAGGTAAAGCCAGTGTCTTTTGAAGAACTTCCTGCTGCCAGAAAGCCTTCTCCGGAAATTCGTTCCGCACAATGTGATGTAGAAATTCAGAAAAATGCACTTTTAGATTCCAGATTTTCGGCTTATGCGCCGTCAATTTCTGGTGGTTACACTTACGGTAAATCCTGGAATGTAACAGAAGAGAGCGAACAGACTACAAATTCGGTGAATGTGGGGGTTGTTATTCCTCTTGATGGATATATGCCGTGGACAACAAAAGCTGTTGCCATAGAGAATAATAAAACTGCAGTAAAAAATGCGGAACTTAATCTGGAAAACGCAAAAACAGATGTGGCGGTAAAAACAGAAAATTACATCCGCCAGATAAATCTGGTAATTTCTCAGATTGAATCATTAAAGGCAACAGAAGAACTGGCGCAGCAGACATACAAAATGAATCTGACTGCCTACAACTACGGAAAAACTGATTTACTTTCCCTTCAGAATGCTAGCGATTCAGTTTTAAGTGCAGGTGTCAGCATAAAAAGTCAGGCCTATACGCTGGTGTGTGCCCTTCTGGATCTGGAAAATCTTCTGGGAATAGAATTTGGTACTTTGCAGATAGTAAAAGAATAAAGTTTACATTGAAAATTTTTACGGGAGTAAATCATGGAAAAAAAATCAAAAATAAGTTTAATCGTTACAGTGGCTGCTGTTTTGCTAACCGTTGCTGCTGTTGTTATAATAAATGCTACAAAGAATACTGAAAATGCCGGTGGTCCGGGAAAAGGTGGTGGACGTGGCCGAGGTGGAACTGGAAACACAATCTTTACAGTGCGCTCTGCAGAAGCCGTAAAAAAGACATTGAATGACTACGTTATTACAAATGGCGAAGTAGAAAGTCAGTCTGCAGTAGAAGTATTTCCTTCAATGGGCGGTAAAGTACAGCAGATAAACGTTCTTCTTGGAAGTCAGGTAAAAAAGGGCGATGTAATTGCAAAAATTGACCCTAGCGAACCAGGCACAAAATATGCCCTTTCTCCTGTAGAAGCTCCTATCAGCGGAAGCATCGTTTCTACTCCGTTAAAAGTCGGCACAAAAGTAACAACAAATTCCGCTGTAACAATGATTGGCGATATTGATAATCTTCAGATTTCTGCCAGTGTTCCAGAACGTTATGTTTCAGAATTAAAAACAGGTCTAAAAGCAGAAATAACAGTAGAAGCATATCCTGATGTAATTTTTATGGCTACCGTAAGTCGTGTAAGTCCAGTTGTAGATGCAGCAACACGAACAAAGCAAGTCATAATGAATTTTGACAAAAAAGACAGCCGTGTTAATGCCGGAATGTTTGCAAAGGTAAAACTTTACACTTCTAAATACAGCGGAAAACTTGTTGTTCCATCTGATGCAATTATCACCAATGACGATGATGTTTCATATCTTTTTGTTGTAAACGATGATTACACTGTAAGCAGACGTACAGTAAAAACTGGCAAGGCAATTGATGGAATGATTCAGGTTACTGATAATCTTATGGCTGGTGAACGGGTTGTTTATGAAGGAATGTTAAGCCTGAGTGATGGCGCAAATGTAAATGATCTTGCAAAACCAAAGCCAGCAGGAGATAAAAAATGAGTGTTTCCCGTCAGACTTTATCTCATCCTGTACTGTTTCTGATTGTTTTTGCTCTTTTAGGATTTGTGGGACTTTTTACAATCAAGAATGTTGCTGTAGGACTTTTTCCAGAGGTTGATTCTCCTTTCATTAATATTTCCACAACGTATACAAATGCGGGACCAGAAGCCGTTGAAAAGACAATCACAAAAATTCTGGAAGCCTCCCTTGTAAGCGTAAGCGGTCTTAAAAACATAACATCTTCTTCTTCAGAAGGAGCCAGCAGCATTTCTCTTGAATTTAATTACGGAACAAATCTGGAAACTGCTGTTTCTGAAGTTCGGGATAAACTTGACCGCGTAACGCGAAATCTACCCGACAACGCGGGGTCGCCGACTATTTTTAAGATGGATTCCAATGCAATGCCGATAATGCGAATTGCTATTCGTGGTAACCGTTCTGCCAGTGATCTTAAGCAGATTGCAGAGGATAACATTGTTGATATTCTGGAGCAGGGTGAAGGCGTTGCTCAGGCCAGTGTTTACGGAGGCCGCACAAAAATTGTTCGTGTGGAGCTTGAACAGAACAGACTTGCTGCATACGGTCTTACTGTTTCTGCCGTTTCTGCAGCACTTTCCAAACAGAATCTTGAGCTTGGCGGTGGTAAGCTGAATGAAGGTCAGAAGGATTATGTAGTCCGCACAACAGGTGAGTTTTCCAGCATTGAGGACATAAATAATACAGTAATAATTACGGTGAACGGATATGATGTTAAACTTAGTGATATTGGCCGCGCATGGCTTGGCTATGCAGATGTCACCAGCGAAGTTTACATCAACGGAACGCCAGGAGTTTATATTTCTGTAACAAAACAGTCTGGAGCAAACACAGTAACAGTTTCACGGAATGTTCATGAAAAAATTGAACAGCTGGAAAAAATCCTTCCAAGCGACATTGAACTGGAAATTCTCCGTGATGACGCTGACTCCATCAATGAAACTATAAACACTCTTGTTGAATCTGCATATCAGGGATTGATTTTAGCTGTTATCGTCCTCTTCATCTTTTTGCAGAACATTAAATCAACAATCATTATTGCAATCTCAATTCCGCTTTCGATTATCATTACGCTTCTGGCAATGAATTTTACAGGTATCACTCTTAACATGATGACAATGACAGGTCTGATTCTTGGAGTTGGTATGATTGTAGATGCGTCCATCGTAATGATTGATAATATTTATGCATACCGTACTCGTGGTGCAAAGCCAAAAGTTGCAGCCATTCTTGGTTCACAGGAAATGGTTGTTTCTGTAATTTCAGGAAACCTTACAACAATCTGTGTATTCATTCCTTTCCTTCTGTATATGAAAGAGCTTGGTATGATGGGGCAGATGTTCAAGGGAATCATTTTTACGATTGTAATTTCTCTTACATCTTCTTTGATGGTTGCAATTTTCCTTGTTCCTGTTCTTGCAGGAGTTTTTCTTCCCCTTACAAACCGCAATGAAAAGCCTGTAAAGTCAAAATTCTTTAAAGTGTTGTATGGTTTTTTTGAAAGTGGAATCAACCTTGCTCAAAAAGTTTATAAAGTGATTCTTAAAGTTGCCCTTGAAAACAAGCTTCCGACAATAGTTATTGCAGTTTGTCTTCTTGTAGTTTCAATCTCGCTCATTCCTACATTAAAAATCAACATGATGCCTAATGGCCGCGATGATTCTGTAACTTTGAATATTACAATGCCGATTGGAACACCTCTTAATGAAACTAAACGGGTAGCACTGGCATTTGAAGACATTATCAAAAATGAAGTGAAAGGCTATAAATATCTTACTACTACAGTTGGTTCTGGCGGGCGTGGAAGTTCTGTTACATACAAGGGATCAATTCAGATTCGTTTGCCAAAAACTTCTGAACAGATTGATGGTGCGCAAGTTATTCAGCAGAAACTTAGGGCTCATTTTGCAGATTTTGCTGGTGCCCGTTTTAGCTTTAGCGCAGGTATGAGGGGGCAGATGACAGGTTCGGATCTTGATATTGCTATTCGTTCTGATGACCTTGCAGCTGCAATGGATGTTGCAGAAAAAATTAAAAATGTCATGGATGAAATCAGTGATATTGGCGAACCGACTGTTGATACGGAAAGAGGACTTCCTCAGGTAGAAGTTGTGATTGACCGTGAAAGAGCCTATTCTTTTGGAATTGATGTAACGACTGTTGCTCGGGAAATAAATCAGGCAATTAACGGTGTTACTTCCACAACTTATAGAACTGGCGGAAAGGAATACAGTGTTATTGTAATGTACAAGCCGTCTGATAGAAAAAATGTAATTGATCTTGAATCAATGTACGTAAACGGAAGCCACGGAAAAGTTGCTGTAAGCAATTTTGCTTCGCTGCGTCGTGGATTAGGTCCTGTTACTATTAGCCGCGAAAATCAGACACGAATCATTCATGTTACTGCCGGCATCATCAGCGAAGAAAACGCAAATATAGTGGAAGAAAAAATTAAAGAAGGAATTGCAGGAAGCTTCATCATTCCGGAAGGTGTAACAGTTTCCTACGAAGGTTCCTGGAAAGACGTATCGGAACAGATGCAGATGTACACTTCAATCATTCTGCTTGCCATTATTCTTGTATTTGGCGTAATGGCTGCAACTTACGAATCCTTTAAGGCACCGCTTATAAACCTGGCTACAATTCCATTTATGATTATTGGCGTTGTTTTCCTTTACAAGATAATAAATCAGCCGCTTTCAATAATGGCGATGGTAGGACTTATCATGCTGGTTGGAATCGTAGTAAACAACGGTATCATTCTTGTAGACTACACAAATCTTTTAAGAGATCGAGATATTCCTATGTTTGAAGCATGTTATCAGGCAGGATGCAGCCGATTGCGCCCTGTACTTATGACAACGCTCACAACAATTCTTGGCATGATTCCAATGTGCTTTGCCACAGAAGGAATGAGTGCTATGGTTCAGCCGATTGGTATTGCTGTCGTAGGAGGTCTTACTTCGTCAACTTTTGTCACTTTGCTTGTAATTCCTGTTCTTTATTCAATCGTAATGAAAAACAGCAAAAAGAAAACGGTAGCAAAACTGAAAATTGATTATTCGTCTGCCCCTGTTGTTTCTGTAAAGAAAGTAAGAGGCACGGAAACTGAGTTGTTCCAGCCAGTTATATCAGATAAAGAAATTCCTTCGCGAGAAACAGATTCGGAAATCAAAGAAAAGCTTACTACAATCGAAGCGATGATGAATGTGATTCTGAATTCTGTAGAGGACGAATAAAATTAGGAGGGGTACGATAAAACCGCTAAAATAGCGCGGCTTTATCTTACCTAAAGTTTGC
>SAMEA104315435__coassemble_1315_pt1 | contig 10847 bp, 13 predicted proteins | sample SAMEA104315435__metabat2_high_PE_028 | metagenome-assembled genome bin SAMEA104315435 (sample SAMEA104315435) | gut metagenome | biome: Monkey gut; feature: monkey-associated habitat; material: faeces | place: China | collected 2013 | reverse complement strand
GCAAAATAAATTAATAAAAAACTTATCTCGTGGGCAAAAACAAAGAGTAAGTTTGTATCTGGCATGGACATGACAAACATTGCAGAACGAGTCAGTTATGCAAATAAAAAGCTTGTTACAACATTTACAGTAAAAGATTTGGCTTCAAAGACTTATGCAATCACAAATATTACAGGCATTGAAACAGTTGCCCAGTATAAAGAGCGTTACATTGAAGAACAGAAAGCAGAAGCAAGAAAAAATATAACAAAACTTCCGGTTCAGGTAATCATTCAGGAATCAATAAATCTTGTGGGTTCAGAAGCAGCATGGCTTCCAGGGCAGATTCAGGATAAATTAAAGGCAAATTTTCAGGAATATCTTGGAATGAAGACAGTTGTTGATTCAAAGTCAGAAGCAGCGCTTAAAAAGCTTCAGGCAGAAAGCGAAAGTGCAGCCCGCGATGAAAACACTGCCATTGAGCTTGGAAAAATCACAACGGCAAAATTCGCCGTTTTCACAAAACTCCGTAAAACAGGCACAGGCTACACAATCAGCATTGACTTTACAGACCTTACAACCGGCGAGCAGATGGCATCTACAACAAGCAAGGAATATTCAAAGGCAGAATATCTTTACGGTTCAACAGGTGCTGTGGATGAGCTTACCCTTGCGCTTGCGAACAAACTTGGAATTAAGATTTCTGATTTGAACAAAAATCTTCTTGCAAGCGGTTCAGCTTCTTTCAGTTTGGATGACCAGCTTGCTCTTGCAAGACAGAACGAAGAGCAGTTCAGAAAACAGATGAGCGCTTACGATGACTTCAAACGACATCAACGCAATCCAGAACAAGAACAGAATTGAAGCGGAAAAGGCTTTGCTTGTAGAAAAGCAGAATGCAGAAAGAAAACGCCAGGAAGAGCTTAATGCCCAGAAAGCCCGTGCCGCAGAAGACGAAAAACTGGAAGCAGAACGTTCCATTGCATTAAAGACCCAGCGTGACCAGATGGCAAAGGATGCTGCAGCAAAAGCCGCAGAAGTTCGTAAACTTAAAATGGAAAAGCAGGGAGTTTTAGGTCAGATCAATGTAATTGAAAGCAAGAAGAAGGCCCTTGTGGAAATCCGCCAGGGAGTAGAAAGAAGAAGTCAGGAACTTTACAATCAGCTTGTCAGTGACAGAGCTTCAGAAGAACAGAAAATCCGTAGCAAGAGCTACAGCACTGTAGAGCTTGGAAGTGACGGAAATCCGACGGCACAGGCAATGCAGCGCCGTGAAAACAAGGTAGTCAAGAGCAATGAGGATTTGACAAACAAGTTTTTTGCAGACTGTGAAGCTGTAAAAAAGGCTACAGCAAGTCAGGATGCTGCACTGCTTGCAGAAATCCGCGGGGACCAGAAGACACTTGCTACAACAAGAACTGTTTCTTCTATGGGTGATGAGCTTAAAGTAAGTTACGGTAAATATGAAGGAAGTAAAAACGGATGGAACGCATATCTTTCACTGTATTCTGACGGTATTTTACTTTATACAGATAACTTCATTGTAAACTATGAAGCTTTAAGCGGTAAAAAAGCACCTGATATGGCAACAGAACTGGATGATGCTGTAATTGAAGAATATACAAATAATGTGGACATGTATAACTCGCTCCTTACCCGCGGTGACCCGATTATCTACTTTGAAATTGATTATAACGTAATTGCAGAAGGTGATGAAAAGCCAAGTCAGTATAAGTTCAACTTCTCAAAGATTCGTGTAATTAATACTGTAAGTGGTAAAGTAACCCAGACTAGTAGCTTAAACAAGATTCAACCACGCACAATGAAGCCTGAATGGGATTTATGGGAAATTGAAGGAATTGTTGCAAAAGAAAAATCTGAATTTGAATTCCTTAAAAAGTATATTGCAAAAGGGTTTAATTTAAATAAAGCTAAAAAAGGTGTTGCAGACAATCATAAATTATACAAAGAATATCGGGAAACATTTGTGAAGATTCCTGGAAAGAATTTTGCAATGATTAAGACAGAAGTAACACAGCAATTGTATACCTCAATTATGGGCAGTAATCCAAGTCGTTTCAAAGGAGACCTTAATCCCGTAGAAAAAGTAAGCTGGTATGATGCAATTTATTTCTGTAATAAACTTAGCGAAAAGTTAGGTTTTACACCTGTATATGCAGTTGACGGTAAAACTGATGTTGTAACCTGGAATTATACACCACATGATGGTGTTTCAATTCGAGGAGAAGTAACTCAGAATACAAAAGCAAATGGATTCAGACTTCCAACAGAAGAAGAATGGGAGTATGCCGCAAGAGGCAGACAGGATTATATGTATTCTGGCAGTAATAATCTTGATGAAGTAGGCTGGTATGGTGATAACAGTGGAGGTAAAACACACCCTGTCGCACAGAAGAAGTCAAACGGATACGGCTTATATGACATGAGCGGCAATGTTCGGGAGTGGTGTTGGGATGTTTACCCGGGCAGCAGCAGCTACAACCGCTATGACCGTGGTGGCAGCTATGACTACCGCAACTACTACTGCAAGGTGGACCACAGGGACAGCCGCGACGCTAACAGACAGTACAGCTACGTTGGTTTCCGCGTTGTTTGTAACGACGACTAAAGTCGGCTAGTTCTGTAAGGAAATTATTGAATCACTTCCGCATTTGCGGAAGTGCGAATCCGCTTCTAATTAACAGGCGAGCGTAGCTTACAGCAGTACGGCACATGCAGGCGGTAAGCCGTAATGGGCAGTACTGCTGTGAGCGGAGCGAGAAATTATGGCATTACAAACATAATTCATGCCACTTCTTTATACCGCCTTTCTTTGAACTAAGTGCTGGCGCAGAGTTTAACAACTTCTTAAAATCTCATCAAATCATCAACGTAGAAAAGCGTTTGATTGACGATGAGCGTGGCACAGACTGGGTTTTTCTTGTTGAATACACTGATTTAGCCTAACGCAATTGAAAAATCTGAAAAATCTGCTACGCCTCAGCTGGTTATATTTTGAAAATAGAAAATTGACGGCAAAAGGTTTGTATGCTATAGTAAAAAAAGGAAATGACCTTTTGGGGTTATCTCCACGATGTAACAAATAAAGCCGTCCGTCGTGTGTCAAACTGAGGGCGGCTTTATGTTTTAACTCTTCTTATTTTTCAGGTAAGAAAGCACTGCTATAACTGTACAGGTTACAGTTGCTAAACAAGCAATTACTGCATTATTCCTATGATGCTTTTTATATAGAAAACGCTTTGCGGTTAGGTGTGTCTGTTTTGTCTTTGGATAAAGGGCTGATTGCTGTTGCGGAAAAAAGGGGAGTCACATGCTTGTAATGACATATTCTCAGGCCAGACAGAATTTTTCATCATTTTTGGATAGAGCAAAAGAAGATGGTGAAGCTATGGTTACACGGTCAGATGGAACAGAATTCAAAGTAATTCCCGTTCAGAAGCAAAAACAGAGTGTGTCTCCATTTGCTAAAATCAAGCCGGTTTCTATAAAAGAATCTGTTTCCATGCAGGAAATCATAGGCATGATGCACGAATCTTGGGATGAACGTTCTGATAAGATTATTGCGGCCGCGTCTGGAGAATCTTCGGAAAAATATTTTGGCATTCTCAAATAGCGTTGGCAAGCAGGTAAGTTATGAATTTTATTGTAGATGCAGATACGATTTTTGATTTTTTTAAGGGCAAATCCGAGCTTTTCCATTTTTTTGATGACACAGAAAATATTTTTGTTTCCTGTGTGACTGTTGGGGAGCTTAATTACCGTGCTCGCATAGAACAGTCAGAAAAAAACATCATGGAAATCGCAAATGATTTTGTTCATCTGCTTCATATCGTAAATATAGATGAACAGATTGCACTGGAATATGGAAAGCTTAAAGTGGATTATCCATCGCTGCAGGACAATAAACTATGGCTTTGTGCAACTGCCATTGTAAAAGACTTTGTCCTAATCACAAATGACGAAGAATACATAAATATTACGGAGCTGGTAACAAAGCGGGTGTAGCGTGTTGCATTGCATTTAAAACGTTGCCCCCTTGCTAAAAAATTTGCTATAATCTGAATTATGGAACACGGAACACACACACAGGACAATCACGCTGCTTTGTGGCATGGACGCTTTCAGGAAGGTCCGGACGCAGCAGCTGTAGAATTTGAAACTTCAATTCATGTTGATGAACGCATGGCTTTGGACGATATTCGCGGAAGCCGTGCACATGCAAAAATGCTTGGCCACGCAGGAATTATTCCGCAGAACGAGGCTGATGCAATAATTGCAGGGCTTGATTCAATCGAAAAAGATTTGAACGAAGGCACTCTTAAAATCGATTACTCTGCTGAAGATATTCACTCTTTTATAGAAGCAACTTTAACAGACAGAATCGGCGAACCTGGTAAAAAAGTGCACACAGGCCGCAGCCGCAATGACCAGATTGCTCTGGACGAACGGCTCTATCTTTGCCGCTTTATTCCAGATGTGCAGAACCGCATTCTTACGCTCATTTCTGCTCTTAACGAAATTGCAGAAAACCATACAAAAGACATTATGCCAGGCTACACTCACATGCAGCACGCTCAGCCAGTAACTTTGGCTCATCATGTTTGCGCATGGAGCTGGATGCTCACCCGCGACTGGAACCGCCTTGAAGACGCTCTTAAACGAATCCGCATTTCTCCAATCGGTGCCGGCGCTCTTGCAGGTTCTGGGCTTCCTCTTGACCGCAAGTACGAGGCAAAAGAGCTTGGCTTTGACGAAATCACAATGAACAGTCTGGACAGCGTTTCTGACCGTGATTACTGTATCGAAGTTACCAGCGCACTTTCGTTGATTCAGATGCACCTTAGCCGTTTCTGCGAAGAAATCGTTCTCTGGTCTACAACTGAATTTGCTTTTGTAGATTTGAGCGAAAAATGGTCAACTGGCTCTTCTATCATGCCACAGAAAAAGAATCCTGATTTTGCGGAACTTATCCGTGGACGCACAGGACGTGTTTACGGCGACCAGTTCGCACTTCTGACAATGATGAAAGGTCTTCCTTTGGCTTATGACCGTGATATGCAGGAAGATAAGCAGCCTCTGTTTGATGCCTGCGATGTTGTCCTCAGCTGTCTTAATGTTTTCACATACATGATTTCTTCTGCAAAATGGAATCTTAAGGCAATGAGCGATGCATGTCAGGACGGCTTCCTTAATGCCACAGACGTTGCTGACTATCTTGTTCGCAAGGGAATGCCTTTCCGCACTGCTCACGGCGTAAGTGCCCGTTCAGTTCGTATTGCCATCGAAAAGAACTGCCGCCTTGAAGAACTTTCTCTGGAAGACTTTAAGTCATGCTCTGATCTTATTGAACAGGATATTTTTGACATCATACCTCCTGCAGCCTGTGTAAATGCCCGCAAAACTGACGGCGGCCCAGCAGAAGAAAAAGTAAAGGAACAGATTGCTGCTCTCAAAGAGTTTGCAAAAAAAATAAAAGCATAAATTCATAAATTATGGAGACAAAAATGAAAAAAATCGCATTATTGATTGCCGCAGCTGCAATGGCAGTTGCATTCACTGGCTGTAAAAAACAGCAGAAAGCAGACAACTCTCTTGAAGCTTTAAAAGCTCGCGGAGTTTTTGTTCTTGGTCTTGATGACTCGTTCCCTCCAATGGGATTCCGCAACGATGACAACGAAATCGTTGGTTTTGACATCGACCTTGCAAAAGAAGTTGCTGCTCGCCTTGGTGTAGAATTTAAAGCTCAGCCAATTGACTGGGATGCAAAGGAAATGGAGCTTTCTACTGGTAAGATTGACTGTATCTGGAACGGACTTACAATTACTCCAGAACGTGAAGAAGCTCTTGCCCTTACAAAAGCATATTTGAACAATGATCAGGTTCTTGTTGTCCGCAATGATGGTGCTATCAAAACTCTTGCAGATGCAGCTGGCAAGAAAGTTGGAATTCAGAGCGGTTCAAGTGCTCAGGATGCAGTAGAAGCAAATCCAGATTTCAAGGCATCATTGAAGGAACTTGTTGCTTTCCGCGAAAACCTCACTGCTCTTAACGACCTTGAAACTCGTGGTATTGACGGCGTTGTAATGGACAGTATCGTTGCAGCTTATGACATCGCACAGAGTGGCAAACCTTTGACTATCGTAACAGAAGTTCTTGCAAAAGAAGGCTACGGTATTGCTTTCCGCAAAAACGACATAAAGCTCCGCGATGCAGTTCAGTCAACTCTTGAAGAAATGGCAAAAGACGGCACAGTAGAAGCTATTTCTAAGAAGTGGTTCGGTTCAGACATCACTGTAATCGGTAAATAGTTTTTTGCTTAGTGTTTTGGTTGTTGAACAAATACTGAGCAACAAAGCATAGCTTTGTTTTGAGCCGATTTTAAGGAAGAACCTAAAACAACCCTGGCGGCTTGTTTTTTAACGGTTCTTCTATCATAGGCTGGTTCGGTTCAGACATCACTGTAATCGGTAAATAATTTTTGCGCGGTGGTTTTGCCTGCTGAACCACCGCAGAATTTTTCGTTGGCACATCCGTTAATTAATCAAAAACTCCGCTTGAGTATGTTTCGCTCTACCTTTATAATTTAGTCATGAGCGCACGTTATGTAAAAATGCTGAAGGCAATGCTTGCCGGTTCAGTCACATCCCTTGAAGTTTTCTTTCTGACATTACTTTTTGCCATTCCACTTGCAATGATTATTGCAATGGGACGTATGTCTAAAAATAAACCTCTTTCAGGAGCAACAAATCTCCTTCTTCTTGTAATTCGCGGCACACCCCTTATGCTTCAGCTTCTGGTCGTATATTTTGGTCCTGGAATATTTTTCAACTGGCTTCGTTCTTTTGGATACGAAGTAAATCTGCGCTGGGAACGTTTCCCTGCAGCTATAGTTGCTCTTTCTTTGAACTACGCCTGCTATTTTGCGGAAATCTATCGTGGCGGAATTGAGTCAATTCCGAAAGGTCAGTATGAAGCCTGCAAGGTTCTGGGCTACAACAGGTCACAGACATTTTTTCTTATCGTCGTTCCCCAGGTAATCAAGAGGATTGTTCCTGCAATGGGAAATGAAGTAATCACCCTTGTAAAAGATACAGCCCTTGTTTCTGTAATCGGAGTTGCGGAGCTTCTGCTGGTTGCAAAAGAACGTCAGAGTGCGCTCTTTTCGTTTACTCCGCTTTTTATTGCCGGTGTATTTTATTTTGTGATGAACGCATTGGTTTCTTTTGGATTTCATAAATTAGAAAAGAAACTTTCTTACTACAGGTGATTTTATGGAAGAAATTATTAAAGTAGAAAACCTTAAAAAGTCTTTTGGAAATACAATTGTATTGAAAGATATCAGTTTTTCTGTTCATAAGGGAAAAGTTTTAAGCGTGATTGGTCCAAGTGGTTCTGGAAAATCAACCATGCTTCGTTGCATAAGTCAGCTGGAAACTGTTAATGACGGAACAATAACAATCTGTGGAAAAACTCTTGTAAAAAACGGTATTTATGTGCCAAAAAATGAACTGCATGAAATTTCATTGAAAAGCGGAATGGTTTTTCAGAATTTCAATTTGTTTCCTCATTATTCAGTTTTACAGAATGTTACGGATGCTCAGATTCATGTACTGAAAAAATCAAAGGAAGAAGCAGTAGATGTTGCAATGGCTTTGCTTAAGCGCATGGGGCTTGAATCTAAGGCAAATAACTATCCTTGCGAACTTTCTGGCGGTCAGCAGCAGCGAGTTTCTATTGCCCGCGCACTTGCATTAAAACCGGAAGTCCTTCTGTTTGATGAACCTACTAGTGCCCTTGATCCAGAATTGACGGGAGAAATTCTTGCTGTAATCAAGGATCTTGCGGCAGAAAAGATGACAATGGCCGTAGTAACTCATGAAATGGCTTTTGCCAGAGATATAAGCGATTATCTTATTTTTATGGATGGCGGTCTGGTCATAGAAGAAGGCAAACCTGAAGCTGTCATAAATAATCCTCAGAACGAAAGAACAAAAGCTTTTCTTTCCAGATTTGCCAATGCATAGTTCATTCATTGACCAAAACTGTCAAATTCGGTATCATAAATTCTCAAACTCACAATGAGTATTATTATATAGTTTTAAAATTTCGGAACTCGGTTACATTCGATTGAGTTCCGTGGAGGTTATAAAGTGGTCAAACTCAGACTTAAGAAATTCGGTACAAAAAAGCGTCCTTACTACCGTGTTGTAGTTCAGGATTCACGCAGCCCACGTGACGGTGTTTGCATCGAAGAAATCGGTACTTTCATGCCAGTTGAAGCAGAAGAACGTCAGGTTTCTATCGATCTTGCTCGTGCTAATTACTGGATTGGTGTTGGTGCACAGCCTACTGACATCGTATCTAAGTTGATGAAGATTGCAGCTAAACAGTCTAAATAGTTTATAGGGAACGAAAATGGAAAAAGACCTGATCGAATACATTGCAAAATCATTGGTCGATGATCCATCTGCGGTCTCAGTAAACGAAACTGAAGGCGAAAAAGGCATGGTTCTTCAACTTAAAGTTGCTGAAAGTGACATTGGTAAAGTAATTGGAAAATACGGCCGTATTGCAAAAGCAATGCGAACTGTTCTTAGTGCTTCTGCTACAAAAGACGGAAAGCGCTACAGTTTAGACATACTGGATTAATTTATTGATGAGTAATGAGCAGCTTGTTGTTGGGTTCGTTCGTGGCGCTCATGGTGTTACGGGGGAATTTAAAGTTGAAAGTGCTTCTGGTGATTACGAGCACATCGAAATCTTAAAAGAAGTTACTTTGAGGCGCGGTTCTGAAGCAAAGAAATGTAAAGTTGAATTTGCGGAATCAGGATGCAGTACCTTGTATATGAAAGTGCGGGAAATCAATTCTCCAGAAGAAGTGCGAAAGTACAACGGTTGGGAAATTGCAGTTGACCGTAAAGACGCTCATCCTTTAGAAGAGAATGAGTGGTACATTGAAGACTTAAAAGGCTGTTCTGTTATATGGAATGGCGAGGTGAATTCTGAAAAGAATTTGCAGGGAACGGCAGAAGTGTCTGCGCCAGCAGAAACTGTTGGAACAATCACAGACGTATTGGAAGGCGGAGCAGGTTACTTGCTAGAAGTTTCTCTCTCCGAGAGTTGCACTGTTCTTGCAGATGACATGAAATTTACTGCAAATGGTAAAGCGCGAAAGGTTCTTGTGCCTTTTACTTTACAGCATGTATGTAACATTGATGTTAAAAACAAGACTATTCAACTGATGCACCTCTGGATTCTGGAGTAATTCCATGAAATTTACAGTGCTGACCTTATTTCCTGAAATTCCGCGGGCCTATTTTGAAAACTCAATCATGGCAAAAGCGGTTGAAAAGGGAATTATTGCCTACGACCTTGTGAACATCAGAGATTTTGCTCTTGATAAGCACAAGAAGTGTGATGACGCTCCTTATGGCGGTGGTGCCGGTCAGCTTATGATGACTGAACCATTAAGTCGAGCTTTGGATAGTGTAAATGCAAGACGAAAGCGTGTAATTTACGTTACACCTGGCGGAGTTCCATTTACTCAGAAAAAAGCAAAAGAATTGAGTTGCGAAGACGAACTTATCTTTATTTGCGGCCGATACGAAGGTATTGACCAGCGAATAATTGACTATTACGTAGACGATGAAGTTTCAATCGGTGATTACGTAATGAGCAGCGGAGAACTTGCTGCAACGGTTATGGTAGACACAATCTACAGATTGGTGGATGGCGTAATCTCCAGCGAATCTCTTGTTGAAGAAAGTCATAGCGACGGGCTTCTTGAATATCCGCAGTATACAAGGCCAAATGTATACAAGGACATGGCAGTTCCAGAAATATTGCTTTCTGGCGATCATGAAAAAATTCGGAAGTGGCGACTGAAAAAGCGTCTTGAAAAAACCTTGCGCTACAGACCAGATATGATATGGCGTGCAAGACAGAATGGACTGCTTTCTGATGAAGCCGAAAAAATGATTGAGGAAATAACCGAGCAGGTACATGCGTTAAAACGCTCAAAAAGAAGAAAAAAGGCTAAAAAGCCGGAAGAAAAACCTGCAGACTCAGGAGATTTATAATGGATCTTATTAAAGCAATTGAAGAAGGACAGAAACGTTCTTTTACAACACAGTTCAAAGTTGGTGATACAGTAAAAGTTTACTTCAAGATTATTGAAGGTAAAACAGAACGTATTCAGGTATATGAAGGAATCGTACTCTGCATTAAGAATGCAGGTGCTCGCAAAACATTCACAGTTCGTAAGGAATCTTACGGTGTAGGTGTTGAACGTGTATTCCCAGTTAACTCACCACGTATCGTAAAAGTAGAAATCGTTCGTGCTGGTAAAGTACGTCGTTCTAAGCTTTACTACCTCCGTGACAAAATCGGTAAGGATAAGAAAGTTAAAGAAATGCTTGGTGGAAAAGTTTCTGCATTCATCAATGAACAGAACAAAGCTGCTGAAGCTGCTGCTCACGCAACAGAAGAAGCTATCAAAGCTGAAAGGACTGCTGCTGCTGCAGAAAAATAACTTTATTGCATGAAAACTAACGTAATCGTGCAAACTGCTGCCTTCGTAAATGGAAACGCTAATCGTTCCCTTAGCGAGGGCAGTTCTGTTTATGTACGTGTAATCAAAAATAATGGTAATAATTCGTTCACAGTTGCGTTTGCCGGCGGAAGATATAACATAAAATCTGAGCTTCCGTTAAAACCTGGGACAGGTTTTCTTACAACTGTAAAATTTGATGCCGGAAAAATAATTCTTGTTCAAAAAGATATAAAGCTTCAGCTTCCTGCCATTAATCTTCAGAAAATAAATACGGCGCTTGATGCGAGCGGAAATA
>SAMEA104315435__coassemble_1307_pt1 | contig 10904 bp, 11 predicted proteins | sample SAMEA104315435__metabat2_high_PE_028 | metagenome-assembled genome bin SAMEA104315435 (sample SAMEA104315435) | gut metagenome | biome: Monkey gut; feature: monkey-associated habitat; material: faeces | place: China | collected 2013 | reverse complement strand
AGGCGATTTTATTTCTTCAAAAGCTTTTTCTCCATACGAAATTGTTGAGAAGAGAGATGTGTTAGTTGCTATCATGAAGGAAATCCAAAAATCTTGGGAAGATTTTGAAGATCCTGATGCTAGAAGACTCCTCGCTGATGCTCTTACTTCAGACATATTGGGAATTATGTTTGACACAGGTTCTATAGATTCAAAATCAGACACTATATCATCTGATTATGAAAATCTGGATGTTTTTGATAATTTTTCTTTTATCAATCATCAGATGCTTACAAAGTATTTTAAGGAACCAAACTACAAATTACCAACGCTGGCTGAAGTTGGTTTGTCTCATGGTGGTATTTCCAAGAGTGGGGTTTCTAAAAAGCTAAAAAGATTCTATGCAGCACTTAAAGCAGACTGCCTGATGTAATTCTTATCCCCTCCCACCCAAGGATTCTCAACAAGTCTGCAATTTTTTTATATTTTCAAGCCTACATCAATGCGATTGGCATTTCTGTGTTTCTGTTCAGCTTTGTGTTGTTTTTCCTGCTGCTTGTTGTAGTCTTCAAGAAGTGTGTCTCTAGGAACTTCGTAATAAGATTTATTCTTATCCATTAATACAATCTTGTTACCTTCTTTTGAAGCAGAAATAACAGTCAGGTGTTCAAACACTTTATTTTTTTCTGATCCAAAAAAATTATCTACATTGAAAGCCAGATTTCGAAGCTGAAGCCGTTCTTTTCCATTGTCGAGGAGAAATGTATTGGTATTATCATCGAAAGATAAAACTTTTGCATTTTCAAAAGTTTTAAGACCTCTAGATTTCGCTTTTTATTTTATAGGGATGCAGATGTCCAGTTCCATGTAAAGAGTTTCGCTGTCAATTTTGCGGTAAAGGTCAAATCCACCCCGATTATCAATTTTGTTGTTTGATTTTGTGAGCCAGTTACAGAAAAAACTATGGTATGCCAGGTATATCATTTGGGGATACCCCGCATAATGATAAACAGCAAATTTCCCGCCTTCAATTATCATTGTGTTTTTTTGAGGTTGTGTACCTGATTTACTTGTAATTCCTGCAGCGGCCCTGTTTTGAAATTTTAGCCGCGAATCTTCTTTGCTGACTGTCATGCAAATGTCATAAATGCATTCGTCGGGGTTTGTAATTGAAGGGTCGTTAATAGTCCTTTCTATAAAAAGAGTGTCGTCAGTTACAAATTCACTGTTGGAATCCATAAATGTGCACCAGTGATTTTTTAGATTTGTGTAATTCCCTTTGTGCCGTTCGTAGAGGACGTAGAAGTCTGGCAGTTGTTCTATTGTGATTTTTTTGCAGCATTCTTCGTATGTTTCAAGCTGATTATTTTTGCCATAAAAAAAAGCATGCCTTTTGGAAATGTCAGGAATATCTTTGCGGAACTGTGCCGGTGTTTTTTCAAAATGGTCACGAAACAAAGTTGCATAATTCGAAGATGAATAACCGAACTCATTGCCTATTTCCGTAATGCTTCTGCTTTTTTCAACTTTGAGCCGCCATGCACTTTGTTCAACTTTTAACCTTTTTATAAATGCATAAATACTTTCGCCAGTTTCAGCTTTGAAAATTCGTGTAAGGTAATATTTTGAATAGCCGATGTATTGTGAGATTTCATCAACAGAAAGCTCTTTTTCGATATGAGAAAAAATATAATCTATTGCTTTGTTTACAATCTGATTTTCTATCATTTTATGCTAAGCGCTTCTACCGATTTACCGCGGGTTCAATCTTATCATAATCAATATTTTTATTCACTTGATTTTGCTTTGTTTATTAATAAAAAACAGAATAAAGGAGGGGAAAGCCTTCCCCTGGCTCACACTACGTTGCTCGCCACCCCTTCTAGCGGGGCAAAATTCATTTTAACGCAACCCCGCAACGCCCCAAAACTCACAGCGCAAACAGGGACAGACCTCGAAAATCTTTTACAATAATTTTAATTCCGCACGAATTCAGAAGTTTATTTTTTTATCTCATTGTAGATTCTACTTCAAGGAGTAAAATTTTATGGAAATTGAAAAAATCAAATTGAACAAAACAAAAAGCATTTTGCAGTTCGGCATTCCTGCAACAATCGGAATGTTGATGACATCACTGATTACAATCGTCGATGGTTATTTTGCCGGAAATTATATTGGTTCAAAGGCTCTGGTTGCCATCAATCTTGGACTGCCACTTTTGTATTTTTATCTTGCCGTAGGACTAATGATTGGCGTTGGCGGAAGTGTAATTTCCGGTATTGCCATTGGAAGCGGGAACAGATCTCGGGCAAACAACACTTTCAGCCAGTCAATGTTTCTGGTTCTATGCGTGGGAATTGCGATTTCTCTAGCCGCATTTTTTCTTTTTAATCCAATGCTTCGACTTCTCAAAGCTCAGGGTGAAGTTGCGGTTCTTTTTAAGCAGTATTATTCTGTTTTTCTTTTTTCAGCACCACTAATGATTATTGACTCGTGTTACGGAATGTTTTTGCGTGCAGACGGAGAACCACAGGTTTACATGGGTGTAAATGCACTTTCTATTCTTTTGAATGCACTTCTTGATTTTCTGTTTACTGCAAAACTCGGCTTTGGAATTCGCGGCTTGATTTTTGCATCACTCATATCTTTGAGCATTTCGGTCACAATAAACACTTTATATTTTCTGTTCAGACAGTCAAAAAATCCAGATCAAATTCTGTTGAACTTTTGTAAGTTTAAGTTTGACACAGACACAGTAAAACAGACTTTTTTCAACGGAAGTTCAGAATGTATCGGTGAACTTGCCGGCTGCATCAGCATGTTCTGTTATAACTTTGTTTTGCTGAAATATGTGGGCGAAAACGGGGTCGCTTCTTTTACAATTCTCGGATATTCAATCTTTATTTTCAATATGATTGCAATCGGACTTTGCGAAGGTATGTCCCCTCTTGTAAGTTTTTGTTTTGGAGCAAAAGAAAAAAACTTATGCATAGATTTAAGAAAAATTACAAACCGCATTGTATTTGGTGTAGGTGTAGTTTTTGCCGTGACATTATTTTGCGGAGGAAGATTATATTGTTCTTTTTTTGTAAAAGACCTTGAAATCATCAATATGGTTAGCCGCGGATTTAAAATTTTTGCGCTTGAGTTTTTGCTACAGGGGTTTAATGTAGCAGGTTCCATGTACTTTACTTCAATAAGCTGCCCAAAACAGTCCGCCGTGATTGCCTTCCTGCGCGGTATTTTTATCCTGCTCATTACAATTTTTGTTTTCCCTTCAATATGGGGAATGGACGGAATCTGGCTCACATCTCCAGTTACAGAAGTCATAACATTAGCCGCAACAGTGATTTTCTGCATAAAATCTGACAAACTGATGAAAAAAGAATTGTAGAGGGTGTAAGAAATAAATGTTAGAAAATAATGTTAAGTTTACTTAAATTATCGTGTATAAGCATAGGTTTATATATTTTTTACAATCTATAAAGTTTAATGTAAAAACTGCATAAATGGCACGTCTTTTATAGTAACTAAAGTTTGCGTTGCAAAATAACCGTCAAAGCAAGGTAAAATTTACACAAAGAAAACGGGCTGCATAATTTTTTACACCTTAAACCTGTAAAAATTTTGTGTTAACTAAATAGCGCATTTTAGATAAACTTGAAAATGTAAAGTTTTATTCAGAAAAGTGCGGATTTAATATCGAGTCAACTGAAAAAGACGGAAATGTTAAAGTTGTCCGCTTAGTTCTAGGGAAGTTCTGATTAACACTTGAAGCAATTACTCAATAGTTTCTGTCAAATTTGTATTTTATGAGGTGTTTATGTTGAAAATCATTGAAGCAAAAAAGGAAGATAGAGATACCGTAATGAATCTTCTGGAAAAATATCTTTACGAATTTTCTCAATGGGAGAAAACTGATGTAAACGATAACGGTTTATACGGATATGAATATTTGGACTGCTACTTTGAAGAAAAAAACAGGTTTCCGTATTTAATAAAAGTTGACGGTAAACTTGCGGGATTTATTCTTGTCAGCGATTATCCTGAAGTTCCGGAAGAAAAAACGGATTTTTGTCTGTCAGAATTTTTTATTATGAATAAATACCGAAGAAAAGGATATGGAAAGGAAGCTGTTTTTCAGGTGCTGAATATGCATCATGGAAAATGGCAGTTAAAAAGACATCCGCATAATATTGGCTCCGTTCATTTTTGGAATAATGTGATTGCAGAATATACAAAAGGAAATTTCCGTCTGGTGGAAAAATATTCCAACAAAGAAGTAGCCTATGATGACGGAACTCTGGCTGATGTATTTTTCTTTGAAAATTAATCTAAGCCAAAAAAAGTGAATTTGGATATTTCAAAGAAAAACTGCAGGTCATGTTATAAAAAGTTAATACTGAAAAATCTTCAATAATATTTATTCAGTGTTTCCATAACTTTTAAAAATTTATAAATGTTCATGTTTTGCTGACGGCTATCTGGTTGCAAACGTTTTCCGCCTTTTGGAGCAGGAAATCAAAACTTTTTTAGGGCAGAGTTAAAATCTATAACATTTTTTGGAAAAATTAAAATGAAAGAAAATATAAAATTTGATATGACAGTTTCATGCGGAAATGGTTTGTTAAACATTCGGGTTGGTGCAATTATCATGAAAAAAGATAAGATTCTTATGGTTGCAAACAGTAAAAATCCTGAGTATTTATATTCTGTTGGCGGAAGAATAAAGTTTGGAGAAACGGCTGAAGAAGCTGTGATTAGGGAAGTTTATGAAGAAACCGGGATTCAAATGGAAGTTGACAGATTAGGTTTTGTTCATGAAAATTATTTTTATGGAGATGTTGATTCTAATCTTGGAAAACTGATTTATGAAATTTCATTTTTCTTTTATATGAAAGTACCTGAAAATTTTGAGCCAAAAAATCAGACTTTTGCAGAAGATGACCATCAAGAATACTTGCATTGGATTTCATTGGATTCGACAGTAAAGTATTATCCTGAATTTTTTAAAACAGAATTGAAACATCCTCAAACAGCTGTAAAACATTTTGTTACTGATGGAAGAAATATTAAGGATATATAGACATGACGGAACATATAGTTCATCCTTTTGAGCCGTTTTTTAGGGCGGATTCAAAAATATTGATTGTAGGAAGTCTGCCGTCCGTAAAGTCGCGGGAAAATGGTTTTTATTACGGACATCCGCAGAACCGTTTCTGGAAAATGCTGGCGATGATTTTTTCTGAAGAAACGCCGTTGTCAATAGAAGAAAAAAAGCGCTTTTTGGAAAAACACAAAATCGCCGTGTACGATTCAATAAGTGAATGTACGATTTGCGGCTCATCGGACAGTTCAATAAGTAATGTTGTGCCTTCGGATATTGAAAAAATTGTGTCCGCCTGTAAAATTGCAAAAATTCTTGCAAACGGCAAAACTGCCGCTAAATATTTTCTAAAATATCAGGATAAAAGCTTGTGTTCCATGCTGAAAACTCTTCCTTCCACAAGTCCGGCAAATGCCGTTTATTCAGTTCAAAAACTTGTTGAAATTTGGGGAAATGAGTTTTAAAAGTTTTTGCGTAAAATTATTCCTGGAACCAGTCTTCAACCCTTAAAAAAGAGCGTTCTGTCGCTTCTTCAAAGTCTGCTGTGTTGCGAGTTACTAAAACCATTCCGTTTGCGATTGCTGTTGCCGCAATCTGAGTATCGTAGTAGGGAAGGGTTTTGCCTTCATTTGCACATTGCCCGGAAAGCTGGCCGCAGATTTCTGCCGCAAAACCATCGTAAGGAATTATTTCTATATTGTTCCTTAAATTTTCCACAAAATTTGCAATTGAGTTTTTACGTTTTCCGTCCGGCATTTTTTCCGCACCGTAAACGAGTTCCTGAAATGATGTTGCACTGATTGCGCACATATTTTTTCTTGCCTCATATAAGGCGAGTACGTTTTGATTCGGATATTCTTTTGTGAATTCCGAAACAATGTTTGTGTCAAGAAGATAAACTTTGTTCATTTTTTCTCCATGAGAAAGTCTAAGAAAATTTGCAACGCAAACTTTTAATGTTGTGAATAAAATTATTCTTCAAAAATAATCCTGTTTGGATCCTGAAAAACTTTCGGCCGAAGAGGAATTCCTTCGTCGTTCAAAACGTCAGCATATTCTTTGCGCCATTTGGAAAGCCAGCTTATTTCAGTTGACGAATTCTTTTTTTCGTATTCTTCATAGCTTATAATTACCGCAACAGGTTTATCGTAGCGTGTAAGTTCTACAGGTTCGCCTCTTTCTGCGATTTTTACAAAATTAGAAAGGTTGTTTCTTGCCGCGTAAATTGAAGTTCTGCACATAGACACCTCCAGGATATTTTATATAAGAAATAATAGCATGAAAAAAACATATAGTCAACATTAAAAATGTTAGCCAACATAAAAGCAAAAGATGATGAATAAAGCGTATTGCAATGCGTGAGGGTATGGAAGCCCTTTAGTCGACCGCAGGCGCGGAGCGGCGAGGACGATGAGCGGTTAGCGAAGGCTCGGAACACCCGACGGCGAAGCCGGCACGCCCGGAATCTTTGGTTTTTGATTTTTCTGAATGTAAAATGGTTTGTGCGTGGTAAAATTTGCCCGAAATGTGTTTTGTGATTATATTTTAGGTATCTGATTTTTAAAGGAGGTTAAATAAAAACTTTGCCTATAATGGCGTCAAAGTTTTTATTTAAAAGTTTGCGTTGCAAACTTTATTATCAACTGCAATTTCTCACTTTGTTGCGAAATTACGTTAAAAAATCAAATCGGAAATTGATATTTCCTCATTGATTTTTTACAGGAGGCATAATAAAAATTTTGCCTAAAATGGCGTCAAAGTTTTTATTTAAAAGTTTGCGTTGCAAACTTTATCATCAATTGCAATTTCTCACTTTGTTGCGAAATTGCGTTCAAAAATCAAATCGGAAATTGATATTTCCTCATTGATTTTTAAAGGAGGGAGTTATGAAAAAAACTCTTGTTTCTTTTGGAGCGCTTGCTTTGGTTGGAATGGCTGGCGCGTCTGGTTTTGCGGAGGAATTTCCTGACGCTCAGAAAACGTTGCCCGCTGCAATGGGCTGGATGCAGGGATTTCCGCCTGCGCAGGAAAAAACGCTGCATGCTTCTGACGGTTCTTTTTTTGAATTTCCGGCTCTGCGCTACAGCGTAAATCATATTAGGGAATTTTATCCCACACGCAATGTTTCTTCTGGAAAAGGCAAAAAATATTCGGTGAAGCAAAAACTTGATCCTAAAATTGACAGTGTTACTTTTACTCCCTGGGATTCCGACAAGACAATGACTTTTGAAGAGTCCCTGGATGCGAACTACACAGACGGAATTATCGTCATGCATAAGGGAAAAATCGTCTACGAAAAATATCCTGCAGGACTAAAGCCGGACGGTCTGCACGCGGCTATGTCTGTAAGCAAGTCGTTTACAGGAACGGTGGCTTCTATTCTTGCCGCGGAAGGAAAGCTTGATCCTTCTAAAAAAGTAACGGACTATATTCCTGAATTAAAGAATTCTGGTTATGCAGATGCCACTGTCCGCCAGGTTATGGACATGACAACCGCGATAAAGTACAGCGAGGACTACAACGATCCTAATGCAGAAATCTGGGCTTACTCGGCAGCAGGAAATGTTTTCCGCCCCATAAATTACCGTGGTCCCCAGAACTACTACGAATATCTTGCAACTGTAAAAAAACTTCCTGATTCAGAACACGGAGAGGCATTCGGGTACAGGACAATCAACACTGAGCTTTTGGCGTGGATTTGCTCCCGGGTAACAGGACAAGGGCTTGCGGAAATGGTTTCCGAAATGATTTGGAAGCCTTTAGGCGCCCATTATGACGGTTACTATCAGCTGGATCCTTCCGGAATTGCATTTGCTGGCGGTGGATTTGACCTTAACTTGCGTGATATGGCAATGTTCGGCGAGATGATGCGTAACGGCGGTAAATTGAACGGAAAGCAGATTATTCCTGAAAAAGCGGTAAAAGACATAGCATCTGGCGGTTCTTCCGAAGAATACAAGGCGGCGTTTGCAAAAAGCGACTATACAAAGTTAAAAGGCTGGAGCTACCACAATATGTGGTGGATAACAAACAATTCCCACGGAGCATACATGGCGCGGGGTGTTCACGGACAGGCAATATACATCGACCCTGCAGCGGAAATGGTGATTGCACGGTTTGCTTCAACCCATTTTGCTTCAAACAAATACATCGATCCCCTTTCAATTCCGGCGTACGAAGCGGTGGCTGAATATCTAATGAACAAATAATTTTATAGCGCAGGGCGGCTGGCGGCAATTGCTTGTATGGCACCCTGCCTGCGGTTTCCAAGAATCAGAGTTTCTACTCCAAGGTTTTTCAGCCTAGTGCCACATCTAGCATCATCATTATAGAAAAACCAATCATAAACATAATCGTTCCAAGATTTGAGTGAACGTTTTCTTCTTCGGCTGCCATTTCTGGAACGAGTTCTTCTACAACTACATAAATCATAGTATTGCATTTTACTTTTTTTTTACTTTCAATAAACAAAGAATTTACATGCGGGCAATATATTGTCGCATATGAATATACAACAAATTTTAGAGGAAAAAGAGATTGTTCCAGTCTTTCAACCAATTGTTTCTTTGGAAAATGGTGATATTTTAGGATATGAAATATGTTCACATTTAAACGACAAACCAATCACAAAATATTTTGAGCGCGCTGAAGAATTTGAAAAAATCTGGAAACTTGAAAAACTGTGCAGAAAATCAATCATAAAAAAAGTCAAACAAATTGGTTTGAAAAAAAGAGTTTTTATAAACATAAATCCAGATATTATTTTTGATGAAGATTTCTATCAGGGGTATACGTTAAAACTTCTTGAAAAGTTTTCGCTTGAACCAAATCAGATTATTTATGAAATTACAGAAAATTGTTCACAAAAAAATGAAGAAACACTTTCCAGACTAATTGAGCACTACAAAAGCCAGGGATTTAGAATTGCAATTGATAATGTTGGTACAGCTTATTCTGGCTTGGAAAGAATCTGCGTTTTGAATCCTGATTTTATAAAGATTGACATGCAAATCATCAGAAATATCGAAAAGGATTCATTAAAACAATCTATGGTAAAAAGTCTAACTCATTTTTCAAATGAAACAGGCATAAATTTAGTAGCTGTGGGAGTTGAATCTGCCAATGAACTTGATTTTCTTTTGTCTCTTGGAGTTCAATATGCACAAGGATATTACATTGGCTATCCAGCAGAATTTCCTGGAAAAGTTACCGCTGAATCTTATGCAAGAATTATTATAAATCAAAAGAATAATGAACAGGTGAATAAGAAAAATGAAAAAAAATTGATAAAATCAGCTGAAACAGAAAAAAAAGAAAAAACAAAAGACGCTGCTTCAAACTTTAATTTTCTAGAACAAAAAAATGAAACAAATACCCGAAAAATAGAAGAACTTGCATTTGAAGGAGTTACAATTTTCCCAGATATGGGAGTTCCTGAATTAATGAATTTCTTTACGGCAAACAAAGAATGTAATTTTGTTTCTGTGATTGATTTGAATTTTAATATATTGGGAGTAATGACACATTCAGTTTTATCTGAATTGCTTGGTGGAAGATTTGGTTTTGGTCTTAATTATCGAAAAACTGTAAAAGATATAATGATTACAGATTTCTTTTCAGTGGATAGCAAAGAATCAGTAGAAGATGTTGCTTCAAAAGCCATGAAAAGGGACGAAAAAAATCTTTATGAACCAATTGTTGTGTTAAAAAATAATCATTATTTTGGAATTGTTACCATAAAAAACCTGCTTGATACAATTGTTTCTGTTGAAGTTCAGGAAAAAACACTCGAAATCACGCGAAAAAATAAATTGCTTCAAAATCAGCAGAGAATTCAGGAAAGGGATATGAAAATGGCGGAACTTGTCCAAAAAAGTTTTTACACTTCAAAAGCGCCCTGTCAGAATAATTGGAAATCAGCTTTTGTTTTTAAACCTATGGCGTCCGTTTCCGGCGATTTATATGATTTTTATTTTGATGCAGATAAAAATTTTGTTGGAGCAGGTCTTTTTGATGTTTCAGGACATGGAGTTGCATCCGGTTTGATAGGAATTCTCTCGAAATATCTGGCAGAAAAAATTTTCACTCAAAATATTACAAAACCTTTGAATAAAGTGATTCAGCTTTTTAGTGAAACATTGGCAAAAGAAAAGGGCAGTGTTGAAAATTATCTGACAGGAGTTTTCTTGAGATTTAAAGAAGATTTCATAGAATATGTAAATGCAGGTCATACTGATGTTCTTTATAAAAACATGCAGAGCGGTAAAACAGAAGTCCTTGGAGATAAAGACGGACAGTTTCGCGGAATGTTTTTGGGAATGGAAGGTCTTCCTTCTGATGGCTGCAGTACAGTAAGTTTAAAAGTTCAATCAGGTGATTTTATTGTTTTATACACAGATTGTCTTTTAGAAAGCAGAAATATAAATGGTGATGATTTTAGATTGGAACGCTTGAAAAATGTACTCGATAATAGCAATGCAAAAAATCCAAAAGAAATGATTGCAGAAATATTAACGCAGTTTAATCAATTTACAAAAGGAGTTCCGCTTCGTGATGATTTAACAATCATTGTATTGCAATATTCTGATTCTAAGTAAAAAAATCTTACAGCAACTAATCAGTTTTTATTCCAATATACGTACAACTTGTCATTGAATGTCAGTTACTTTGTATCCCTGGTCAGCAACAGCTTGTTTTAGAATATCGTCAGAAACATCCTTTTCAAGAGTTGGTGATTGCGCGGTTTGCTTCAACCCATTTTGCTTCAAACAAATACATCGATTCCCTTTCAATTCCGGCGTACGAAGCGGTGGCTGAA
>SAMEA104315435__coassemble_1305_pt1 | contig 10923 bp, 8 predicted proteins | sample SAMEA104315435__metabat2_high_PE_028 | metagenome-assembled genome bin SAMEA104315435 (sample SAMEA104315435) | gut metagenome | biome: Monkey gut; feature: monkey-associated habitat; material: faeces | place: China | collected 2013 | reverse complement strand
TCCGCAGGTAGGTTGATTCCTTTGTGTCCTTCGAAAAAAAAGATTTGAAAACGCCGTCGCACCGCAGGTTCAGGCGGTCGCCCCGCTTGATAGCCGCATCTGCGCGGCGGCTGATTTCCTGCATTTCCGCATCTGTGAGTTCGTAAGAATAATTATTTTGCATACAAATTTATTAGAGAATATATGGTAAAAAATGCAATGAAATTAAAAAAATATAAAAAAAATTGGGCGCAAATTCCATTTGCAAGTCGCCTTCCGCTGCCCGCTAACGCTCGGTCTTTGTCTTCCGTCCGCTTCGCGAACTCCAGCCAAATCCTGCCTTCGGCACAGCTCCACGCTCAGCGCAGTCCTCCCCCACCCGTAACCATTCCCCCGCAACAACCAGTAAAATCTGGCTGCCGCCAGTCAAAAAAACGGATTTGAATCCATTAAACTTTCGTTTTTACATACCTTAACATAAAAAAAGAGTCGCACCTCGGCAAGAAGTACGACTCTTCTCTAAATAATATCTAACTGTTTATATTATTAATTTGCTGCAAATATAGGCTTATAATTGTCTGAAGAATCAACATACTGCCCATACTGACCATCTACACCATCTTCATTAAAGATGTAAATAATTGAATCAGCTTTTCCTTTATTACTAACAGTTGCTTTTTTTACCTGTACAGTTATTTCAGTTCCGGAAGGAATAGTTTTTTCACCATCAAGCTTAAAACGACAATCTGTTACACCATAATTAGGAGAAGCCCATTGATTTGGAATCATTGCAATCTTATCACTTTTATATGTAAATGGCTCGTCATTACCTACTTTTACTTCCATTTCAAAATCAGTTACATCAATTTTAAGACCATCTTCACTTTGTTCTCCATCATTATCAATCTGAAGAACAAAAGCAAAATTACCAGCTGCAACGTCTTTTATTGTAGTAACAGTATATTTTTTGCAGAGTCCATAAGTTTTTGAAGTAGATTCTCCTACGCCGTTATCGCCTTCACCACCAGCAGGTTTTTCATTTGCAATTTTTTCGATAGAAAAAGAAGTACATGTAATTGTTGCAGCTTCATCACTGTCAAGACCATTGATAGCAAAAACCATACTATCTGCACCAGTGCCAATTGGAGCTTTTGTAATTTCAAATACAAATTCAAAATTTATTTCTGTCGAAAAAGTATCTTTATTTGTTTCAGAAAGAGCAGTCCAATAATTTGCAGTTTCTGTTGTATCAACAATCATCAATTCTACTTTACCAATTTCTCTATCAGCAGTTCCTTTAAAAGCAACCTTGACTTTATCTCCAACCAAAAGTGAAGTTAATCCAGACGGAATTTTTACCTGAGTCTGTGGAGTTTTTGCATATTCATTTTTAATAAGTTTTATAGATTTTACTGGTGTTTCCTCTTTACCTGGCTCTGGCTTTTCATCTGGTGTTGGTGTTGGATTTTCACTTGGTTTTTGCTCTTCACCTGGTTTTGACTCTGTATCTTCACCTGTTGTAAGATCTTCCAAAGCACAGATGTTCTGGAACTGTTCTGTATTTGGAGCAAGTTCTTTGTAATAACCTACAGATGGATCAGTATCAATGAGAGCAAACTGTAAATCTGCCAATGTAATTTTGCCAGAAGCTGCACCAACTTTTACTACAGAAGCTTTTACAAGTTCAATCTTTACTGTTTCTCCAGATTTAACTGCCTTTCCAACGCTAAGTTTTGCTTTGTATTCTTTCCTTGCTTTTGGATCCTCAATTGGACCACGAGAAGTGATTTCAGCACCATATTCATCAAGTGCAAAAACAATCTCATTGTAAGTTTTTACCTTTACGTCATTGATGTATAAATTCAATTCAGCATCAGTTACTTTTACTTCTTCTTCTGCACCATAAGCACTTCTGTCGTACTTAACAAAAATCATTGTATTTTCAGCGTTAGTTGAATCTGCATTTACATGGAATTCAAGACTCTTTGATTCCTTAAGGCTGCCGCTTCCGCTTGGTTTTCCTGGTTTACTAGGATCCTCAGGTTTAGCTGGAGCTCCGCCATTTTCAATAGCCTTCTTAATTTCTGACTTTACATACTCTTCCAAAGTAAGAGGAGCATTAGGGTTAAAAGGGTCATCTGTTGTTGTTGAACAAGAAGCAAAACCAACTACAAGGGATGCAGCAAGAGCCACAGCCGAAAGTTTATTAAAAAGTTTAACTAATTTCATAAGTATCTCCAAAATATTTAATAATAGAGCGATTAGAAGTTTCTAACTTGATTAGAAGTTTCTAACTTTAACATCGAAAGGAACAGAGAAAGCCCAGTCGCAGCCATAGCGTTCCTTATGGTAATTAGAGAACTGGTCAAACTTAGCGCCAACGCTGATTTCTACGTTAGAGATTTTACATTTAATACCAGCTTCATAAAACATGTTGAATGAATCAGCAAAATGTTTGTCCAACATCCAAACGCGTGTATAAGCTGCATCCCACCTAGAGTCATCCTGGTTAGAACCAAGCTGAATATATGGAGAAAGGTCATCTACGTTTCCATGTGAACCAAGGTTATACTGAACGCGGAGGTTTGATTCCATGTAGCAAACATCATCAGTTACATCACGTGTCTGGCTAGGATCAGTCCAACGGAATGTTACAGGAGCGTGAAGCATGATTTTCCATGCATCGAACATAAGTTCAGAGTAGATGTCAAGACACATACCGTTGAATTCCCAGCGGTCGTTCTTATCGCTAAGTCTCTTAAGTTTCTTAATATCATCAAGTGAAGAAGCTGGTGAACCCTTAACATATTCAAAGCCGAAAATTGGCTGAATGAAAGTATAAGTATGTTCGTTAGAAATACCAGCACCAAAGCGAAGAACGCGCCATGTTCCTTCACCAGCAGAGTTCTGACCAGCATCACGGTAAGAAGCCTGGAATTCAAAGTTCTTCCAATAGTATTTAACACCAGCACCCCAAGGAGCAATGAAAGTATCTGTATCGCCAGATTTTGTAACAAAACCAGCTGCATCTTCAGGTTCACTAGAAGCTACAGAACCTTTCTTACCAGGTGTAATACCAGCATTGAAGATAAGGTTATCAAGTGGACGATATTCAACACCAAAACCCCATCCTTCTACATCGTTACAGTTGATGTACTGTGGAATTGGATCCCAGTTTCTTCCCTTCAATGAGAATGGGTTACCAACTTTCCATTCATCAATTCTTTCCTTGAAGAATGTATCGTTACCTACGTAACCAAGACGGATTTTCAAACAATCCCATGGCTTAAACCATACGAATGAACGTCTGAAATAAGCCTGCCACTGATTTTCTTCATCAGATTTTGCAGTAACATACCACATAGCAAACTGGGCACCAGCATTACCGTTGTCTACACTAAAAATAAGTCCATCACCTGGATTATCAATCTGGTTACACTGTTCATTCAACAAGTATGACCATTCCTTTGTTTCATCCAAGGTTCTTTTATACTCCAAATAACCTTCAAGATCGTTACTCTTTAAGAATTCAGCTTCTTTTCCAAAATCTCTGAATTTCTTTTCTTCAGTAACTCTCATCAAGTCACCACGCATTCTTAAATTCGCCTTAACGTCAACTGCGTTTGCAACTGAAGCTAAGCCAACCATCATTCCAATTACAGGAATAATTTTCCCAACTTTTTTAAGAGTAATCATATTACTCCTCCTTTTCCTTTTTATATTTTCCTTTCGAGTTTGATTATTAGTCTGGTTCCTTTGGAAAAATATCAAAAAGATGTAATAAATATCAAAAATTTCACTTAATTAAATAAATTCTGATTTTTTTCTGATTTTCGCTTTTTTATTTGGAAAAACTCTCATCAAAAAAAAACTTATTACGTATGAAGTCTAATTCATTATTGCAATATTTCAATAAAAATCGTAAATTTTCACAAGTTTTTAACTATTTCTGAAAATATTCTGTAGCCATGAAAATATTAATGATTTCTTCAGAAGCCGCTCCTTACGCAAAAACCGGAGGACTGGCAGACGCAGTTTCAGCATTGAGTAAGACTCTTACTGAACTAGGACATGATGTAAAAATCCTGATTCCTCGTTATTACGGAATTGACCGCCAGCAGCTTGAACTTTGCAAAAGTGCTGTTCCGGTAAGCACAGGATTTTCAATCATTTCTGTTGATTTCTATAAAGATGGTTTTACATACTTTGTAGATTATGAACCACTCTTTGGCCGTGACGGTGTTTACGGCGACAAAAACACTCCGGACTTTTACGATAATCCGCTGCGTTTTTCAGTACTTTCTCGTTCTGCTTTTGTTCTATGTAAAGCACTCAACTGGATTCCAGATGTAATTCATAGTCACGACTGGGCTGCTTGTTTAACACCAGTCTTATTGAATTACATTGAACGCCCAGATTTTCCAAAAACAAAAACACTTCTTTCTATTCATAATCAGGGATATCAGGGAATTTCAGAAGGCAAATGCTACGAACAGCTGGGCCTTTCTAAACTTCTGCGCTACAAGTCTGGTCTTGAATACTACGGAAACATCAACCTGTTAAAAGCGGGTATCGTTTCCAGTGATGCAATCTGTACAGTTTCAAAAACCTATGCACAGGAAATTCAGACACCAGAACAGGGCTTTGGCCTGGACGGTCTTTTACGAATCCGCAAAGACAAGCTTTTTGGCATTGTAAACGGGGCGGATCTTACAGAATGGAATCCAAAAACAGATAAATATATTTCTGCAAATTATTCTATTAAAGATATGAGCGGAAAAGCAAAATGTAAGGCGGAACTTCAAAAACGATTCGGGCTTCCGGTAAATCCAGATGTTCCATTAATCGGTATGGTCGGACGCCTTGCATCACAAAAAGGAATCAGCGAGCTTTTTGCGCCAGATTCAGGCTGCATCAAAAAAATTGCAAACGAACTTAACGTTCAGATTGTACTTGTCGGCAGCGGTGAAAAATGGTGTCAGGAAGAAATTCAAAAGCTTTCTGCTGAGCTTCCAAATTTCAAAGGTTACATCGGTTACAGTGAAGATTTAAGTCATTCTGTAGAAGCCGGCAGCGACTTCTTCCTGATGCCTTCCCGCTACGAGCCATGTGGCCTGAATCAGATTTACTCAATGCTCTACGGAACTTTGCCAATTGTTCGTTCAACTGGTGGTCTTGCAGACACCATAGAAAACTGTAATGAGACAGAAAAAAGCGGAACAGGCTTTAAATTCAATGACCTGACTCCAGAAGCAATTTTCAACACTGTAAAATGGGCACTTTCAGTTTACGAAAATAAACCGCTGATGAAAGCTCTCCAGAAAAACGGCATGTCTCAGAATTTCAGCTGGGAAAAATCTGCACAGGAATATGTAGAAATATATAAAAATCTTTAACAGCACGGTGATTAAGCCTGTCTAAATCATCAAAATAAAAAATAAGGAGTAACCTATGTCTAAACAGGAACCAAGAGTAGTATGTGTAATTTTAGGTGGCGGAAAGGGAACACGCCTCTACCCTCTCACACAGGAACGTTCAAAACCAGCAGTATCATTTGGCGGTAAATATCGTCTTGTAGATATCCCAATTTCAAACTGTATCAATTCTGATTACAAAAAAATCTACCTTTTGACACAGTTCAACTCAACATCTTTGCATCTTCATATCTATAATTCATACAACTTTGACCGCTTCTCTGGCGGATTCGTTGAATTGCTGGCTGCAGAACAGACTCCAAACAACGAAAAATTCTATGAAGGTACAGCAGATGCAGTTCGCAAGAGTCTTCATCACTACCGTTCACAGCATCCAACACACTACATCATCCTTTCTGGTGACCAGCTGTACAAAATGGATCTTCAGGATTTTATGCGCCAGCACCTTGAATCCGGAGCAAAAATTTCCATTGCCACTACAGCCGTTGACCGCGAATCTGCTGGTCGTTACGGCATCATGAAAATTGATGAAAAAAACCGCATCACAGAATTCCGTGAAAAACCAGGTCCAGTAGCAGATATTTCTGACTGGAAAATGCCAGCAAACGTACAGGCAACAGTTCCATCAAAAGAAAAAACTTACCTTGCCTCTATGGGTATCTACATTTTTGATGCGCCAGTAATTGAAGGTCTTTTGCAGGAAAGCGATTCTACAGACTTTGGTAAAGAAATCATTCCAGACGCAATCGGAAAGTGCCACACACACGCATACATTTTTGACGGCTACTGGGAAGACATCGGAACTATCCGTTCTTTCTACGACTGTAACATCGCACTTACAGAATTCAAACCGGCATTCAATTTCTACGATGAAGACCAGCCAATCTTCACTCACATGCGTAACCTTCCACCTTCAAAAATCAACCGCGCAACAATCGAGCAGTCTCTTACCAGCGAAGGTTGTATAATTTCTGATTGTAAGCTTACAAAATCAGTAATCGGTGTTCGTTCTATCATCGAAAAAGGCAGTGAACTTGAAGGCGTTATCATGATGGGTTCTGACTTCTACGAAAACAAAGAAGCCCGCGACTTAAATGACAAACAGGGAATTCCTCACGTTGGTATTGGAAAGAACTGTAAAATCCGCGAAACTATCATTGATAAAGACGCTCACATCGGAAACAACGTCCGCATCAATGTAGACGGCAAAAAATACGAAGACGGCGACCACGGCACATTCTACAGTGCAGACGGCATCATCGTAATCCGTAAAGGCGCAGTAATCCCAGACGGCACAGTAATCTAAAAAAATAAGTTAAAAAAAGGTGCGCGCGGTGGTTGAGCTGTGTCGAAACCACCCTGTGTCAAAACCACCGCGCACCTTTTTCATTTTCCGCTACCCCTTCTCCTGGGGTTCCGCCCCAAACCCCACTCCGCAATAAAAAACATTGTTTGCCAATTTTCAATTATTAACGTAAAATAAAATCTATGACTAAAGAATTCCTTCCATTTGATAAAGTTCGTAACGATGCCTTAAAACTGGCACACAAAATATTTAAAGAAGATAATTTTGTTCCAAACATAATTTACTGTGCTTTACGCGGTGGTGCCTACATGGCAAACGTCATAAGTGAATATTACAAGCTTGCGGTAAAAGACAAAAAGATTATGTTTGCCGCCGTTTCGAGCCATTCATACACAGGCGTTCACGAAGCAAATAATACAGTTAACGTAGAAGGCTGGACATTATCACCAGACAAAATAAAAAAAGATGACAAAATCATGCTGATTGATGACATCTATGATTCTGGAAACACTATCAATGAACTTGTAACTTTATTCTTAAAAGCCGGCATTTCCCGTGAAAATATCAAAGTCATAGTACATGATTACAAAGTTCAGACTTTTAAAAAGCAGCCGGACATAAAACCTGATTACTGGTGCAACAAAATAGTTGTGAACAAACCAGAAGAAAGCAACTGGATTCATTACATGAGCCACGAGCTTGTGGGCCTTACAAAAGCAGAGCTTGAAGAACACTACTTTAAACAGGACCCGGAACTCCGCAAGGTTTTTGAAGGTTTAATCAACAAATAATCCAAACCTCCCGCATATTTTCCGCTGCGGTAAATATTATAAAAGTCCATAAAAGAAAATTAATTATGCTGGACTTTTATAATACTTCATCAAAAATCAATAATCATAAAAGCACCTGTAAAAAAAATCTGTTATAACTGGACTATTATAATATTTCATGGACATTTATAATAATTTAATGCAAATTTTGTAAAATTTATTTGGAAATTTATAATACTTTGTGGACTTTTATAATTTTTTTAATGGACTTTTGTAATAGTTAATCGTATAATAATAAGAAAGAGAGCTCAGAATATTCTGTTATTGTCCTCTTTGGACTTTTATAATCAACAAATGGACTATTATAATAGTATTTTGGACTCTTATAATTTTTAACTGGACTTTAATAATATTGAAGTGCTTTATTTTGTTGTATTATAAGTATTTGGACTTGCGTAAAATTTAATAGTTAAAAATTTAAAACACTAATTTTAATTTAAAAGGAATTTTACTTTGAAAAAAAAGTCATTAATCATTAAGGGTTTCGAGCCAAATATACTTAAAATTCCAAACAATTTCTTAAGAGCCAGTTATAAATGTTCTGCAACAACTCAACGAATGTATTTTTATTCTATATTTAAATACATTTCTTCAGATAAAAATCAAAATTCAGTGTCTTTTTCTTTTTCAGATTTTTTTTCTGACTTAAATTTAAAAGACGGACAAAAAACCAGAACTCTCATAAAAGAATCTGCAAATGAAATTCTTGATATGAAAATCGTACTTGAAGATAACGAAAAGCAGTATGAAGTAACAAACGTTTTCCAGTCTGCAAAATGTGTTTTTACGGAAACAACTTTTTCTTTTAAATTTACAGAAGACATGAAAATTTTTCTTGATACATTAAAAGAAATCGGATTTTCTCTGTTTGAAATTAATGATCTTGGAAAACTAAAATCTTTTTACGCTTTACGTTATTATCTGGTAGCTCTTTCATTTAAAGGATTTAAGGGAAAAAAAGGAAATGAAAAAAATTCCTGGTTTTTTGAGTATTCTGTAGAAGATTTGCGTAAGCTTTTTGACATTCAGGATAATGAATATACTCAGATTGGTCCTTTCAGAAATATTGTCGTTGATTTACCATTAAAAGAACTGAATGAACGTAATTTAGGAATTCAAATTGTCTGTACTCCTATAAAAAAAGGTCGAAAAATTACAGGATTCCATTTTGATTGTATTGATTCAACTCATATTGCAAAAATCAACGAAAATAATTACGTATATATAGAAGATTCTAACAAAAATAATAAAAATTCTTCTGCACCAGAAGAAGATAGTCAGCTTATGGCGTTGAAAATTATTTCGCAAAACCCTGAGCGTTATGCAGAAATTCTTAAAGAAGAAAAAGCAAATCCAAATCTTTTTGGTTTTTCCCCAGAAATGCAGGCTCTTATGCGGCTGGAAGAAGAATTAAAGAATGCAGATTTAACCCAGTCTGAAGAAACTGATAATAAATGATAATCGTCTGAAAACTATTTTTTTCTAAATAATTGGACTTTTATAATTATACAATTCTATAAGAAACATTTATTAATGGAATTTTATAATCATATTCATGGACTCTTATAATATTTACTGGACTTTTATAATACTTGTGATGAATTTTACTTATATTTCACCAAATTCTGAATAAAAAAACTGAAAGTATTACAAAAGTCCAAATGGAATCTTATAATACTTTCAGTTTTAATTTGGAGTAACAGAAGTATTATAAAAGTTTTGGACTCTTATAATACTTCTGGACTTTTATAATAGTTTATGTCTTTCAGGTGGTATTGCTTTTATTTTCTTTTGCTTATTACTCCACCGATTGTAAGAATTGCTTCTCCATTATCAATTTCGTGCTTTAAATGTTCAATTGCAAATGTTATTCCTTGTGTCATGTTTACATTGCAGGATGCAAAAAGAACTTTCCATTCTGTTTTGATTTCTGGAGGAATACAAATATTTATCTGCCCTTCTCTATTTTGTTTTTTTGATGTATTAATTTTTTGTGTATTATCAGTCTGTTCTGATTTAATTTCCTGCTGTACAGGTTCTGTCTGTGCAGTTAATTCTTCTGCTGTAACATTGTCATTTTTTGAAAATGTCTGAGCAAGTTGTTCTCCCAGGCTGTCTGGAACTGCTGTATAAGATGTTTTTTTATCTGATTTACTTCTTGGTATCATTATTAACCTCTTATTGCTGCTGCAAGATCTGCAATTGCCTGCATAGTATTTTTCTTAGCTCCAATTTCCTGAATACTTTTCTGATATGCCTGTGCTTTCTTGAATGCCTGATCCTGAGGAATTATGATTTTGTTATAGTTTGACTGATTTACGATTGCATTTTTGATATTTGTATCAAGTGCAAAGGATGCGTTATGTTCATTAATTACAACTGTTTTGATTTCTGCCTTTGAACAGCGGCGTCTGCGCTTAAAATCGTTTATGTTTTCCAGGAAAATTGTGAGTCCGTCTGCAGAAAAAGTATCGCATTTCATTACAGGTACAATTTCATCGCAGGCAAAGAAAACGTTTTCTTCGAATGTACTGAAATCAGGACTTGTATCAAAAATGATAAAATCAAAATCGGCAGAAAATTCCTTTGTAAGATCATCCATTACAAAAGGTTCTTCTGTTGCTACGTTTTTTTTGTAAATTCTAAGTTTGCTTTTTTCTTTGCCTTCACTTTCAATTGGTTTTGTTGGCATTATCCATAAATTTTCTATTTCAGTTTTTGTAACAGGACCGTCTACAGAACAATTATCAAGAAGTGCATCCGCCAGTTCATAACCAATTTCTTTTAATAAAGCTCCAGAGGCGTTTCCCTGTGGATCTGCGTCTATAAGCAGTACTTTTGAAGATTTTGCAAGTTCTGCTGCAAGTGCAACTGATACAGAAGTTTTGCCGACTCCGCCTTTCTGAAGTCCAAGTCCGATAACTTTCATAATATTTTCCTTTGTAGTTTAAAACTAGATATTTTGTAGAAAAATTCTTTATATATAGAGTGTATAAAGAAAACAAGAAAAAATCAAGTAAATATAAAGATAAAATAAAGAAAAATAAAAGAAATTATATAGAATAATTCTAGATTACTATATAATTTCTAGTTATCTAGAAAATATATAGTAAAATTACAACATGGCTCTAGGATTGCGTATGACGCATCTTTTTAATAAAAACAGGTAAATATATCAAATCATGGTATAGTCGCTAATTTTGCGTTTTTTGACAGGCATAAAGCAATATAAGAAATATCTTAAAATGGGGCTGTACAATAAGTTTGCATTACGGTGGTTGAGTTTATCGAAACCACCACATTTGTGTAGCGCTCATTACCAATGTCATTAACTTAAGGACTATCTAAAATTTCATATTTCCTGTAGAATTCC
>SAMEA104315435__coassemble_1294_pt1 | contig 11054 bp, 6 predicted proteins | sample SAMEA104315435__metabat2_high_PE_028 | metagenome-assembled genome bin SAMEA104315435 (sample SAMEA104315435) | gut metagenome | biome: Monkey gut; feature: monkey-associated habitat; material: faeces | place: China | collected 2013 | reverse complement strand
TGGTTACTGAGCGCTACACTCATTACTTTTGGGACAGCCCCGGGTATTAAACCCTCCCCACCAGTAAAATCATTCCTGCTCCACTTGAGGGCAAGCTGCTCCGTTTTCCCGGCATCTTTCTGCTGCAAAACCACAGCGCGGAGCAAACGGACAGCCAGGTTCAGGAGCTGCAGGGTCTGTTACTCGCCCAGGAATAGAAATCATCTTCTTCTGCGTATAATGACTGCCAAATTCAGGCAATGCGCCTACAAGAGCCCTGGTGTACGGATGCTTTGGCGCTTTCATAATCTGTTCGGCAGTGCCGCTTTCCATTACTTTTCCGCCGTACATTACAGCAATACGATCACTTATCTGTCCAACAAGGTTTATGTTGTGGCTGATAAAAATAATTGAAAGCCCCCGTTCTTTTTTAAGACGAAGCAGCAGGGAAACAATTTGTGCCTGAATTGTAACATCAAGGGCAGTTGTCGGTTCATCTGCAATCAAAAGCTGACAGTTCTGTGCCAGCGCCAGGGCAATTCCAATTCGCTGCAGCTGCCCGCCGCTAAACTGATGAGGATATGCAGCAAGGCGGCCTTTTGGATCTGGCATGCCAACCTCTGTAAGAAGCTGAGCAGCTTTTTCATCTGACTGTTCCCTGCTGATTTCTGGTTCTGCATTACGAAATGTTTCCCAGAAAACAGAACCAATGTTCTGAAGCGGATCAAACGAACGGCCAGGTTCCTGAAAAATAAGGGCAATTTTTGTTCCGCGGTATTTTCTAAGCTCTTCATTTCCCAGAGACATTAAATCTATGCCATCATAATAAATATGACCAGAAGCTTCTGCATTGCCAGAAAATAATCCTGGAATTGCAGAGGTTGTAACAGATTTTCCGGAACCAGATTCACCAACAAGCCCAAGAATTTCGCCTCTGTTCAGTCCAAATGAAACACCGCGAACTGCATAAACCTGAACAGGTTTTATGCCTCTCAAAATAGTGAAAGTTACATGCAGATTTTCCACTGAAAGCAGATTATATTGCAGGCTGCGTCCCTCAATTTCCTGCGAAACGGGGCGTTGCGGGGTGTCCCAGCTAGAGGGGGTAACGGAAGCCGGGGCAGTTGAGCTTTGCGAAGCTGCCGTGGCTGAAGTTAGGGGCAGGCGCCCCTTTCGCTTTTTTTTGAAAACTGTTGCGTAGGGGTCGTAAAAGTCACGCAGGGCGTCTCCCAAAAAATTGAAGGCTAGAGTTACAAGCAAAAGCATGAGAACCGGGTATAAAAGCCACGGGAAATTGCGAAGATTTGACAGCGTAGAAATATCGCGATTAATAAGCGAACCCCAGCTAACAGACGGATCATTTATACCAAGTCCAAGATAGGAAAGAGCCGTTTCGCTCATAATAAAGCCAGGAATGCTCAAAGTTACATTTACAATCATGTAGCTGGCGGTCTGAGGAATTATGTGTCGGAAAATTATTGTTGCTGCAGGCACGCCTTCAAGAGCTGCATCCACAACAAATTCTTCCCTCTTTATTGCGTGAACCATTCCGCGGATTGTGCGGGCAAGGCCGGGCCAGCTTACAAGAGCCAGAATCAGCGTAATTATCATGTAGGATGTGCCGCTGTCCATTTTTGTATTCAGAATTGAGCGCAAAAACAGAATGAAATAGAGGCTTGGCATCAGCATAAAAAACTCAGAAAAGCGCATGATTGACCAGTCCGTTACGCCCCCAAGATAGCCGCTTATGCCGCCCAGCAGAATTGCCAGCAGAATTGTAACTGCTGTGGCAACAAATCCAATAGTAAGGGAAATACGGCTACCAAAAACTATGCGGCTGAAAAGATCCCGTCCAAGATTGTCGGCACCAAGAAGATAAACAGGATATTCAGAATCTGTTCCAAAAAGATGACGGTCAGATTTTATGATGCCGAACAGACGATATTCTGCGCCTTTTGCAAAAAAACGAAAACTATGTATGCATTCTTCATCTTTTACGCGAACATAACGCCAGGTTGACTTGTTTATTGCCCTGTATTCCCTGACATTGACTCCCTTTGCCGTAAGCTGAAGGTTTGCAGGGTGATAAGTATTGTTTTCATAGGTTTTTGTTGCAGGATATGGAGCAATGAATTCTGCAAAAATCATTGTAAGATAAAAAATCACAAGCACTATCAGGGATACATAAGCAAGCGGTCGAGTTTTTAAGTAATCAAAAAATTTCTTCATAATAATTTCCCGTTTTAATCTTTTCCGTAACGAATTCTTGGATCTACCACTGCCAGCAGAATATCACTGATGACCATGCCCACAAGTACCAGAGCAGAAGAAAACATTGTGTTTGCCAGCACAAGATTAATATCCTGCTGCAGAACAGCTTCGTAAGTAAGACGACCAATTCCAGGGTACGCAAAAATAATTTCCAGAATCATTGAGCCGCCAAAAAGGGACGCAAGAAGATTCGCACTGCCAGTAATATATGGATTCAGCGTATTTCTAAATGCATGATTAAGATAAACCCGTTTTTCGCTGATGCCGCGGGCCCGCAGCGCAAAAATGTAAGGCATTCCCATCTGATCCAGCATTGTAGCGCGGATTGTGCGCATAGTTCCGCCAAGTCCGCCAATAAAAGATGCAAAAAGCGGAAGCATAATGTGATGCACATAACTAAAGGTAAATCTGAAAGGAGCTTCGCTGAATGGAAAATCTGGATATGCGGTTACAGGAAAAAGCCCGGAAAGAGATGCGAACAGCTGAAGCAGAATCAGGAGCAGAATTCCTGGAAACGCGTGAAAAAATAATGCAAAAAAAGTAACTGCCGTATCCAGCTTAGTTCCCGCTTTACTGGAAAAATAGACTCCCAGCAAAAAAGAAAAAACTGTAATGAAAACAAGAGAAATGATGTTCAATAGCAGCGAATTCATAAGCCTGCTTTTTATAAGAAAAGAAACTGGCGCTCTGCTTACAAGGCTTGTTCCTAAATCATGATGAACGACAACCCTGTTTAGCCATTTGTAATACTGAACGTAAAAAGGCTTATCAAGTCCAAATTCAGAACGCAAGGCTTTAATCTGTTCTTCGCTAAAATTTTTGTCGCTGGAAGCCCCTGCAGAAGAATGATTTCCCAAACCGTTACCGTTTGCACTCTGCATAAGCTGCTGGGTCATCATCTGATCTACAATATCACCAGGGGCCAGCTCCATAAAACCAAAAAGCATAAATCCAAGGAAGAATAAAAGCACAAGCATTGTAAGAAAGCGGCCTGCAATAAAGGAGCCAAGAGGCATTTTTTTGCGGAACATCATCCATGGATATAGAACATGACTTTTTATTTTCAAAAACATAATGTTTCCTCATTCATCAATATGGTTACTGGTCAGAAAGCCATACATATTCTGTTCTGGCACCAGATTTATTGTCAAAATATACATTTGTAAGATTCCACCTGTTGCGGATAGCAAAAAAACTGCGGCTACGCAAAAGATAGATTACAGGACACTCTTCCAGCAGAATTCTCTGATATTCATCCCAGATTTTCTTTGCTTCATTTTTGTCAATCGTAAAATTTCCTTCATTGTAAAGGTAATCAATCCTGGCTTCCCATTCAGTTGCAGGCTTTTCCTGCAGCGGATTCCACAGATGCAGATTTCCGTAGCTGGGCCACACGTTGCTTCCCTGACTTGGAAAAAAATTGGAACCCAGCCCAATCATAATGCTCTGCCAGTCGTAAGTCGCTGTCAGCATTTCAATCATTTTCTGAAAATCAAGCTGACGAACATTAACTTGTATCCCAACCTTAGAACATTCGTCAGAAATAATCATTGCCATATCATTCATAAGATTATTTGTAGTCGCCACAGTCAGATCATATTCAACTGGAACTCCACTGGCATCGTGCATAATTCCATCGGAATCTCTGTAAAATCCAGCTGACTCTAAAAGCTTTACGGCCCTTTCCGGCGCAAAACGATATTGCAGCGTAATGTCAGGATTGTACATCGGATTTGCATCAGGGAAAAAATCATACTTTGGCATGGCAAGTCCGCGGTATGTCTGGTCAATGATTCTTTCCCTGTTCAAAAGACAGCTCATTGCCTGACGGAACTGCTTTATGCAGAACCAGCGGTAAAAATCAGTTTCCTTATTTTTTGGATTCTGATTAAAGCTCCAGAGCAATGCTCCCAGAGAACCTTCTGCATTAAAAACTGTATAATCGTCCTTCTGATTTTCAACAATATCACTGAGTTCTTCTGGTCGAGGCGAAAAAGTCTCCACCTTTCCCTGTTTGAACAGAAGAAATTCCGTATTCATGTCTCCAACAATCTGGCAAACCATCTGCTCAACATATGGAATGGAAGTTCCTTCTGAATCTTTTTCCCAGAAATTCGGATTTCTTCTATATATTAATCTCTGAGATGGCGCATAGTCAGTTAAATACCATTCTCCGCAGCTAGGAATTTCCCGAACATTGCATTTTATGCTGAAAAGATTTTTTACTCCTTCTACACCACCCTTTTCCTTAGCTTCCTTGTAGATAAAAGAAGGACAAAGACTCATATTTGTGGCAAGCAAAGGTTCCGCAACAATTCTTGGAAACACAAAATCAAAACGTCTGTCATCAATTTTTACACAGTCAATGTGAGAACTGGAACCATCTGGCATGGTGCACCACTGCTGCGCGTACCCGCTGGACTGAAACGCTTCATCTCCGGCAATCTCGTTATACCAGAAAACAAAATCATCACTAGTAACAGGTACTTTTCTGTCACTTCCGTACCAGGTCCAGAACAACCCTTCTCTAAGAGTATAATGAACTGTTAATGTATCAGCTTTTTCGTCAGTTTCAATTTCAAAATATGCAAGGCGTGGCTCCCACTTGCGCAAAACGGCATCATAATATACAAGATAATCCAGAGTCTTTGAAATCAGTTCAGAACTGGAACCATCTCTTTCCGCAATAATCTGATTAAAGGTTTTTGGATCAGAAAGAATTGTTGTCTGCCATACACCGCCTATTTTACCGGGAACAGGTTTTTCTCCAGTCCATGGACGAGAAACAGTTTTATTTACAAGAATAGAATCTCCTGCAGCAGTAAGCTCTGCAATTTCTGCAAGTGTCATTTCTGGAGTTTTAGTACACCCGGCAAAAAGCAACATTCCCACGATAAAATAAAAAAAACGCTTAATCATGCTTATATTTTACAATAGCTAAGCACATAATTGCAACTTTCTTTTTTAAATCGTCTTGCATGAACGAATAAAAAAAGGGGCAGTCCCAAAAGTAATGAGTGTAGCGCTCATTGAGCCCTTCGACAGGTGGTTCCTGAGCCTGTCGAAGGGCTCAGAAACCACTCGTCGAAATGACTGCTACATTAAATGTGGTGGTTTCGATAAACTCAACCACCGTAATGCAACCTTATTGAACAGCCCCTTTCCAGAAATTCTACATTTTTTCAAGATAAGGAACCAGAACAAGACCCAGCGCCTTTTTCATAACAGTCAAAGTACATTCAGCAAGGAAAAGTCTTGCGCCCTTCAGCTCCTGGCTCTCTGCATTAACAATCGAACAGTTCTGATAGAACTTACTGAAATTCTTGCTCAATTCATAGATGTATGCAGTCATAACGCTAGGATCAAGATTTTCAGCAGCCTTTGCAACAACAGCAGGAAAATCGCCAAGACCTTTAATAAGTTCCCATTCATCAGCTTCCTTAAGCAAATCACAGTGATCACTGCCAGAAACAACTCCGCTAGCCTTAGCCTTAGCAAGAATAGAATTAATGCGGGCACCCATATACTGTAGATATGGACCTGTATTTCCGTTAAAACTCAAAGATTCTTCAGGATTAAAAAGCATATCCTTGATTGGAGTAGCCTGAAGCAGATAGTAATGCAAAGCCCCCAGGGCAACCTTTTCTGCAACATCGTCTGCATCAACTTCACCGTCGCGGCCACGCTCCTCAATAGCCTTAAGAGCATCTGCGTGTAAAGAATCAATAAGGTCATCCGCATCAACGATTGTACCTTCGCGGCTCTTCATACGACCGCTTGGCAGATTAACAAGCCCGTAACTCAAATGATAAAGCTTTTCAGCCCAGTCAAATCCAAGCTTTTTAAGGATGTGGAATAAAATCTTAAAGTGATAGTTCTGTTCGCTGGCAACAACATAAACCAGCTGGTTAAATGCCCAGTCGCCGTGGCGGCTGATAGCTGTACCAATATCCTGTGTAATATAAACACTTGTTCCGTCCTTACGGAGCAGAACCTTTTCGTGATTATCTTCGTCTTTTCCCTTACCAACAACGTCAGTTACATCAATACGAACCGAACCGTCATCAGCTTTAAAGAATACGCCTTTTTCAAGACCTTTAAGGATTTCATCCTTTCCCTTAAGATAAGTTTCGCTTTCAAAATAAAAACGGTCAAAACTAACTCCTGTGCGGTCGTAAGTTTCCTTAACACCCTCCAGAGTCCAGTCGTTCATTTTCTGCCACAAAGCGCGAACTTCAGGATCCCCTGCTTCCCACTTGATGAGCATATCTTCTGCCTGCTGACTAGCTTCCGGATGAGCAGTCTCAGGCTTATCCTTTTCGCCCTTAAGCCAGCGGTCAAATTCAACATAGCACTGGCCAACAAAATGGTCGCCCTTCATGCCAAGAGATTCAGGAGTATCGCCCTTTTCTTCGTGGAACCATTTATAGGCAAGCATACTCTTGCAGATATGAACACCACGGTTATTAATCAAATCAACCTTGCAAACTTCAGCACCGGCAGCTTTCAGGATACGGCTAACCGATTCACCAAGAGCGTCGTTGCGCAAATGACCAAGATGCAAAGGCTTGTTTGTGTTTGGCGAAGAAAATTCCACCATAACCTTGCGTCCTTCAAGATGAGCCTTGCCATCAGCATTCAAAGAACCATATTTTTCGCCCTGTTCCGCAATTTTCTTCAAAATAGAGCCAGCCTGGTCAGCTTTGTTCAATTTAAGATTCACATAAGGACCAACAGCAAGGAATTCACCGCACTCTTTAGCACGGTCAGCGTATTTTTCACAAATAATTTTACAAACTTCCCCTGCAATCTGAGGAGGTCCCATTCTCAAAGCTTTAGCAAAAGCAAAAAGAGGAACTCCAAGATCCCCCATTTCTGGATTTGGAGTTGTCTGAACAACAATCTTGTCAGCGGCAACAGATTCACCACCCTTAGAAGCAATAAAATCATTCAAAGCGTCGCAAACAACACCACGCATCAAGTCCTTAATTTCAGCCATTTTATTTTCCTTAAAAAAAAATCAACAAAGTATACATTTTTTTCCATAAGAATTCAAACGGGCGCAAATCCCACTGGTAAACCAGCTATTCCGTGCTACCCTCACGGTCGGTATTTTTGCTCCACTTCGTTCCACAAAAACACGGCGTCACTCCGTTCCGCCCACTCCATATCTGGCGCAAGCCGCTTTACAGCGCAAACCGCGCACCAGCTCCATTAGAAAAATAAAATTTTTCCGTTCTTCAGAAATACTCGAATAAATATTATCCAGTTTCTTTTCTTCAAGAAACTTCCGCAAACCTTCCAATTTTCCAGTATTTTCTTTGATAAGCGGTAGTTATTCATAGATTTCTTCCAAAACATTATCTCAAAAATACAAAGGAAAAGGCAAAAAAAAAGGAATGCAAATCGCATTCCTTTTAAGTGCGGCGAACAGGACTTGAACCTGCACGTCTCTCAACACATGGACCTCAACCATGCTTGTCTACCAGTTCCAACATCGCCGCATGTGATAACAACTATATAGAATCACATAATTTTAGTCAATAGAAAAATTATAAAAAAATAAAAAAACTAATATTTTTTCCACAAATCAATGAATTCAAGCATATACTGCTGCACATTACCAAACCATTTTCGCTGCATCTGGCAGGCAGGAACGCCAATATATCTGAAATGCCAGCATTCCCAGCGATACCCGGTAATATCTTCGTAATCTTTTGGAAACGACAAACTCCAACCATATTTTGAAGCATTAGCATAAAGCCATTTTCCCATCGTAGTTTCGTCAAAATCATCTGTTATGGAGCCAAAATCAATAGCACTGCCAAGCTGATGCTGGCTTGTCCCTGGTCTTGCGCTTTCCCGCTCCGCTTCCTCCAGACCGTCAATCGCAACCCATCTGGCAAAAAGCTTTTCCTGGTACGAGTAAGAACGATATGTAGAACTTACAAGCAGCTTAATTCCATCTTCAAGCGCAGCCTTTGCCATAACCTGAAGAGCCTTTTCAACATCAGATCTCAAAGACAAATCATTTCTATTCAAAGAATACAAATCGTTCTTTACAAGAGGAACCAGATTTTTTGGAACATAATCAGAGCCAACAGGGTGTTTTTTATCAATAAGATAATAAAGTTCCAGGTCATCGCTACGGTAATTTTTTTCCGCATCAAGAACAATTTTCAAATCTTTCAGGAATTGAGTCTTGTCCTCAATGAATATTTCCTTTCTGAATCTTGAACTCATCTTAGAAAATATAAAATCAACCTTTTCAAAATCATTTTTATAATTCTGCGCAAAACAGAACATGTCCAAAACCGCTAAAACAAAACAAACAAAAATCTTCTTCATATAAATCCTCAAAAAAAAAAAATCACAGATGTACCCGGATTCACACAAATAACAATGATTAGTCCAATTATCTGTGTTCATCTATATCCATTTGTAGATTATAAAAGTCACGGTTCACAGCACCTTAAAGGAATTAAAATCCGTTTCCTAATCCGCCAGCTTTAACCTGAAAGTGACTGAATTCCAGACTAAAACTTGCCATACCTTTTGTAGCAGAACGAAGATTTGTAGTAAATCCAAACATCTTAGCCATAGGTGCCTGAGCGTGAATAATTTCTTCCGCAGTATGAGAATCCTGTCCCATAATCATTCCGCCACGCTGAGTCATCTGACTCATGGCCTCTCCAACGAATTCCTTTGGACAAGAAATATCGACATTCATAACAGGTTCCAAAAGCTGAGGAGCAGCCTGGTTACAAGCCTTATCAAATGCCTGAGCCGCACAAGCTTCATAGGCAAAAGTGCTGGCAGTAAGCTCATCATATTCAATTCCAGTTACAGTAACTGCAATATCTGTACATGGATAACCGTAATTAATACCAGATTCCAGACAAGACTTAAAGCCACTTTCAACAGCTTCGTAAATTTCATCAGGAATATCATTATTTCGTACAAGGCAAGTGTAACTGTTTCCAGCTCCTGTTTCACGAGGGGCAACCTTAACAGTAATTCCAGCTTTTGCATCTTTGCCTGCAAGAACCTTTTCAAATACTTCAGAAACTTCTGCTTCCGCAGTAACAGATTCGCGGTAAGTAACCTGAGGATTTCCAACGCGGCACTGAACCTTAAAATCATCCTTCATGCGTGTTACAAGAACATCAAGATGAAGCTCACCCATACCGCTGATAATAAGCTGACCAGTTTCAGAATCATCATGATAAGTAAATGTTGGATCTTCTTTAGAAAGAATTGCAAGAACTTCATTCATCTTGTCTCTTTCGCTCATGCTTTCAGGTTCAAGAGAAACAGAAATTACTGGCTGAGGGAAAATAGGCTCTTCAAGAAGAACAGGATATCCTTCTGAACCAATAGAATCCCCTGTCTGAGCAAGCTTTAGACCAACGAATACAGCAATGTCACCGGCTTCAATAGAATTTACCTGTTCAGATTTATCTGCATGCATACGAAGAATGCGGTTTACACGTTCCCTTTTCTTTTTGTTGATATTCAAAATCTGGGCACCAGACTGAATCTTTCCAGAATACATTCGCACGTAGCACAAAGAACCCATTTCCTTGTCATACTGAATTTTAAACACAAGACCAAGAGCCTGTTTAGAAACATCACAAGGAATCTGAACTTCTTCAGTTTCGTTTTTCTTTACATGAAGTCCCTTTGCAGGAGGAATATCTGTTGGGCAAGGAAGATAATCAACAACAGCATCAATCAAAAGCTGAACACCAGTGTTTTTGCGGGATGAACCACATACAACCGGAACAATCTGACGGGCAATAGTTGCCTTTCTGATTGCATTCTTAAGCTGTTCAGATGTAATTTCACCGCCATCAAGATAAATTTCAGCGAGAGCATCATCAGTAGACGCAACCTGATCAATCATCTTTTCGCGCCATTCGTTAGCCATATCAATGCGGCTTGCATCAATATCGCTCTCCACAACTTTTTCGCCTTCATCACCTTCAAAGCGGAATTCTTTCATTTTCAAAAGGTCAATACAACCTTCAAATTCTGAACCCTGACCAATCGGAAGCTGCAAAACAACGCATTCAACACCAAATTTAGAATGAATACCATTTACAGCGGCAAAAAAATCAGCGCCAACACGATCCATTTTGTTGATATACGCAATTCTAGGAACATTGAATTTATCAGCCTGCCGCCAAACAGTTTCTGTCTGTGGCTGAACACCGCCAACCGCACAGATTACAGCAACTGCACCGTCAAGAACACGCAGAGAGCGTTCAACTTCTGCAGTAAAGTCAACGTGACCCGGAGTATCAATAATATTTATCTGATGATTTTTCCATGTAGTAGTTGTGGCAGCCGAACAGATTGTAATTCCACGTTCCTGTTCCTGCTGCATCCAGTCCATAGTCGCCTGACCGTCATCAATTTCACCAATCTTATGAATTTTACCAGTATAAAACAAAATTCGTTCAGTTGTTGTAGTTTTTCCAGCATCAATGTGCGCCATAATTCCAATATTGCGCATCTTTTTCAGGTCTGTAGGCATAATTTTCCTCAATATAAAAAATGTTCTATTATTTTAATGAAAAATCATTTCTTTCTCAAGATTAGCCTAAAATTGCAGAACCGTTAAAAATGAACGCGCCAGCGTTCATTTAGGTTCATCCTTAAAACCGGCTCCGAGGTCGATTTTATCGACCGAGTCTAGTTAATTCGAAAAAATCAACAATCCCACCAGCCTAAAATTGCAGAACCGTTAAAAGGGGCTGTCCAATAAGTTTGCATTACGGTGGTTGAGTTTATCGAAACCA
>SAMEA104315435__coassemble_1285_pt1 | contig 11086 bp, 8 predicted proteins | sample SAMEA104315435__metabat2_high_PE_028 | metagenome-assembled genome bin SAMEA104315435 (sample SAMEA104315435) | gut metagenome | biome: Monkey gut; feature: monkey-associated habitat; material: faeces | place: China | collected 2013 | reverse complement strand
AAGTCAATTGATTGTTGAAACAATCTTCCTGACTTTTTATGGGAGTGTAAGATGAAGAAGACAGGCGCACAGATTATTGTTGAATTGTTGCAGCGGCAGGGAGTAGAAACTGTTGCAGGTATTCCAGGCGGATCAATTCTTCCGCTTTATGATGAACTTACAAGAAGTAAAATTAAGCATGTGCTTGTGCGTCAGGAACAGGCTGGTGGTTTTATTGCACAGGGAATGACACGTACAAACGGAATTCCTGCCGTTTGTCTTGCAACCAGCGGTCCGGGAGCAATGAATCTTCTGACTGCAGTTGCAGATGCAAGATGCGATTCCATTCCTATCATTGCAATTACAGGCCAGGTAAATACATATCTTATTGGAACTGATGCTTTCCAGGAAGCTGACACTTTTGGTCTTTCATTTCCAATCACAAAACACAGCATTATGGTAAAGTCGCCGGAAGAACTTTTAACAGCAATTCCTCTTGCATTTAAGATTGCTGTAAATGGTCGTCCTGGTCCTGTACTTATTGATGTTCCTCGTGATGTTCAGCTTGCAGAATGCGAATTTGATGCCTGGCCAGAAATCAATAAAATTTCTGATGAAAATGATGTTCGTTTCCATACAAAATCTGATGCTATGGGACCAATTTTGAACATGGCAGTGGAAATGCTTGCTGCTGCAAAGAAACCTGTTCTTTATCTTGGTGGCGGCTGTAATTCAAGAGAAGCTGCTGACCAGCTTAGAAATTTCAAGAAAAAATACAGACTTCCTGCAGTAACTTCTCTTATGGGACTTGGATGTATTCCTTCTTCTGATTCTGATTTTGCGGGAATGGTTGGTATGCACGGAAGTTATGCGGCAAACGTTGCAATGAACGAAAGAGACCTTGTTATTGCTGCAGGTGTTCGTTTTGACGACAGGGCAACTGGGGTTGTTGCAAAGTTCTGTCCAAACGCAAAAATCATTCACATTGATATTGATGCAGCTGAAATCAATAAAATCATGCCTGCTAATGCTAGTATTGTTGCAAAGGTAGAATCTGTTTTTGCTGAACTTACTCCAATGCTTGAAAACAGACTCAAAGCAGATAATTCTCTTGAATCTGATAGAAATCAGTGGGCAGACCATATAATTCAGGTAAAGAAAGAAACAGGCTCAATGACTTGTGGAACACCAAAAGCGGAAGAAAAGAATAAGAATTTTGCTGATAGTGTAAATCCAAGAGAATTTATTTCTTCTATTCCAGAACTTGCAGAAAAGGCAGGTACAAAGAAAACTGATTTAATCGTTACAACAGATGTTGGTCAGCATCAGATGTTTGCGGCTCAGTATTATCCTGTTGAAGAACCAAGAACTTTCCTCACTTCCGGCAGTCTTGGAACAATGGGTTTTGGTCTTCCTGCTGCAATTGGTGCTGCTATTGCAAATCCAGACAAGCGCATTGTTTGTTTTAGTGGTGACGGTTCAATTATGATGAATATTCAGGAGCTTGCGACACTGGCAGAGAATAATCTTGCTGTTACTGTAATAGTTCTTGAAAACGGAACATTAGGTATGGTTTATCAGCAGCAGAAATTCCTTTTTGATAAGACATATTCTGCTAGTGAATTTATGGCAAGTCCAAATCTTCTTAAAATTGCTGAAGGTTTTGGAATTGAAGCTGTTGATGCGGATGCTGATCCAGAATGGTTCAAAAAAGCTTTTGATGCAAATCGAAAAAACAAGCCTTGCTTTGTAAGGGTCAGAGTAGACCCAGAAGAAAACGTATTGCCCTTTGTTCCTGGTGGAAAAGCAAATATAGACAGTATAAGAGATTAAATGAAATAACGCAGGGCTGTCCCAAAAGTAATGACTGCTACACTCATTACTTTTGGGACAGTCCCTTTTTATGAGTTGCGAAGCATTTCTTTTTGTTCTTCTTCTGAAATGACAACACCTTTTGAAAGACTTTCCATGTTCTGCTGTCGTCAGTTCAGTTCTGTTTGAATGTCTTCAAATTCTTTTGCAGCTACATCTTTTGAATACAGGTAGATGAGTGGCTGTATCTTTAATGCGGCATCTACGATAATCGGGTCAAATTGGGTTCCACGACCGTTTTCAAGAATGTTCATGGCTTCTGAAATATCCATTTCTTTCTTGTATGGACGGCGGCTAAGCAACGCATCTATTACATCCGCAACAGACATGATTCTGGCACATAAAGGAATTTGATTTCCCTTCATTTGATTAGGGTAACCTGTTCCGTCATAACGTTCGTGGTGGCAGTAAGCCATATCACAGGCAATTTTATTAAATGCTCCATTCCAAAGTTTTGGCATAGCTTCTATGATTTTCTTGCCTTTAGCAGGGTGCATCTTCATCATTTCATATTCCTGGGGAGTATAACGCCTTGGAGTATTCAGAATGTGGTCAGGAATAAAGATTTTTCCAATATCATGAAGGTTTGCAGCAGCAGAATAAAGTTTTATGTTTTCTTCTGTAAGAATATCAAGGAAAAGCCCCTGTGATTTTAACTGCTTGCAAATCATTTCCACGTAAGTTACTGTGTGTTCTGTATGATAACCTGTAATGATTTCATGAGTTTTAAGAATTTCAGGAATAAAACGCATGATTTCAATGTTTGTGTTTTCAATTTTAATATTTTTATCCAAAATCGTCTGCATTGATTTATGATTTCGGCGGGTCATTTTAATTGTAATGAGGAAAACAAAGAAGAATTCAATAGTGTAGCCAACTGAATATGCAATGAAATCGTGCATTACAGTTGCATCTACCATTCCTTCTTTTATTCTGTTTATTGATTTAAAATATAAGGATGTAAGCATTATTAAGTAACATAAAATTGACATTGTTAATGTTACGTGTGAATTATAATAAAGACAGCTTAAAAAAATGACTATTGCGTAAGAAATGTAAATTCCAATATGTGCATGAGTACCAAGTAAGCCAATCATCAGAGCGCCGTATATAAGGCCAAAATACATGGCTCCTTTCTGAATGGAATTGTATTGTTCCGGATATTGATTTTTAAAATCTTTTTTTCCAAAAATATAAACTAAAAAAGTCTGAATAACAGAGAAAATGAATGTACTTATGGAGGTAATCACACAGAATGTGTTATTAATCTGGAAAATACCTTTTTTTGAGAGGAAATAGAATAATGGTCCAAGCAGATTGGTAAAATAAAGTATGTTTGTTACTAGTCTGTTTACGTATGCAATATTATCGGTAAAAAACGTGTTGTCATCAAATTCCATAAGTTATACCAGATTCAATTTTGCTTCAGTTCTGTTCCCCTTCCATTCAGAACTGAAGCAAAGAATATATTATTTTACAGGAAATACTTTTTTGAATTCACCAAGAAGCAAATCTGTTTCAATGGCAGAATCAAAATTGTAAATTGTTCCTTTGTCTGTATAGAATTTGATTAATGGTTCTGTCTGTTCACGATATACATCCATACGGTGAAGAATAGATTCCTGTTTATCATCATCGCGCTGATAGATTTCTCCGCCACACTTGTCACATACGCCTTCTACTTTTGGTGGAAGTGTAAGAACGTTGTAGTTTGCACCACATCCACGGCAAACACGGCGTGTGCTAAGACGTTTAATTACAAGTTCATCTGCTGCCTGAAAGTTTACAACTGCAACATCTGGACAGATAGAAACAAACATTTCTGCCTGTGGGATTGTGCGTGGAAATCCATCAAGAATGAATCCGTTTTTGCAGTCAGCCTGAGAGATGCGGTCTTTTACAAGTTCACATGTAAGGTCATCGCTAACGAGAGAACCTGAATCAATTATTGCCTTTACTTTGATTCCAAGTGGTGTCTGATTTTTAATATTTGCGCGGAAAATGTCGCCTGTTGATATATGTGGAATTTTATAATCTTCTGCAACTTTTACAGCAAGTGAGCCTTTTCCAGCTCCTGGTGGTCCTAAAAAAATGAAGTTCATTCTTTGTTCTCCTAAATATAATAATAAAGTCTTGCGCTTATTATTCTACTATATAAATTGGGAATTTGCAAAATTTTTCATGTTAAATAAAATTATAATTATAATGCGTTTTTTTAGAATTAGATTAGTTCTGTAAGTTTATAAACGTCCTGCACGCTGGTTACGAGGATTCCGCCCATGCCCATTTGAATTGGCAAAGCTATATCCATGTCGTAACGGTCACCTATAGCAAGACATTCTTCTGGCTTTGAGTCTGTGATTTTACATGCCAGCTGAAAAGGTTCCAGAGCAGGTTTTGATTTTCCGCAGGTATCAAGCCCGATGATGTCGGGAATTAAACTGGCAATTCCAATTGCTTCAAGAGTTTTACGGGCAGGAAGTACAGGATTATTCGTTACGCAAATCAATTTGTAATTCTGCTTAAGCGTCTTAATCGTTTTTATAAGCTTTTCATCTCTTTTGAGGAAATTTTTAGGTTCTAAAAGAGTTCTACGCATCTCAATGCTTTCTTCTATTGAAACACCAAAGTGAGTAAAAGCGTTTCCAAGACTGATTTTCTTTCCGCCATTTTGTTTTGACCAGTTTTTTCTAAATTCACTGATTTTATTTCTGGCTTGAGCTTCTGAAATTCCCTGTTTTTTTGCCCAGTGACGAATTTGGGTATCAACCTGTTCAAAAGCATAAGCGGAACTAGTGTATAAAGTAGAGTCAATATCAAAAATTATGGTTCTGAGTTTTTTTGGAATACTGTAAATTTTAAGACTTTTTTTCAGTTCTTTTTCAGGGGCATAAATTTGAACTGTGTGCACGATTTTGTCAGCAGCTTCTGAAATACTTTTGTATTTTCCAAGTCCGTAAAGGGCGATTACCGCATTTCCTGTAAGTTCAGAATCAGGAGAGTTGCATACTGCGATTTTTATGTCTGCTGCATTTGATTTTTCCTGAAGCCAGCGTGAATTTTTTGCCTGACCGCCAGTAATTGTCATTGTATCTGAAATTTCTATGTTGTTTTTTGCACAAAGTTTATGTATTTTTGAAAGGCCTTCTTTTACATCAGACTTTAATTTTGAGAGAATTCTCCAGCCTTCGCTGTTTTTGTCGTTAAATGCGTAATCAATTATTTCGCTATATGAAATTTCATTGCCTTCAAGAGCGCTTATTTCGTTTTTAAATTCATTGATAAGGCTGCCGCTTTCTGGAATAATTGCGGAAATGTTCCATAGACCGGGAATTACAGAGGGAAGAGTTCTTAATCCTTCTGCAAAAATCTGTTTGTTTGAACAGAAATTTATTCCTTCGCTGCTTCCTGCCCTGTCGCAGATTTTTCCGCTTTGCAAGGTATTTGTTCCAATCAATGCGGCTATAAAATCTGGCCCCCCGCAGAAAACTGGTGTTTTAGCAGAAAGAGAAATGGTAGCTGCGATTTCTGGAATAAGTGTTCCTGCGTTGTGAGCTACAGGGACAAATGGCGGAATTTTATTTTTTTCAATGCCGCATAGCTCCAGAAGGGAATCGTTCCAATAAGCTGGTTCAAATCGTTTTCCGGTAGAACTGTTACGGCAGAACCAGTAAGTTTCCATATCAGAAACTCAGGTCCAGAAAATATAAATCTGGAGTCATTCCATTCGTCCTGATAATTTTTTTTGAAAGCAACAAGCTGTGGCATAAAAAGTGAATTAGTTTGTGGAATTGAATCTTTTAATTCTTTTGAAAGACTGTTATTCCAGAGTAAAGTTCTGCCGTTTTGGGAAACAATTGTTGGACCATTTCCAGAAATGCTGATTGCACAGATGTCTGCGGAAGAAATATTTTGTGCTGACTTTAAAAGTTCTGAGGTTCCTTTTATAAAGGATTGAAACCATTGGTTTGCCAGATAATCAGTTTTGAAAACATTCAGATTCTGTGTAGAAAAGGCAACGACATTTCCAGTGTCTGAAATAAGACTCATTTTTAAAGAAGTAGTTCCAATATCAACGCAAAGAATAGTTTTCATTGTTATGGATTTTACAATTTAAAAGAAAAAAAAACTATCCGTTATGACGGATAGTTTTTTTATAATAAACACTATTCAGCTTTGGCAGCTTTTTCGCCGCTTTCCTGCTGTGCTTTTACAATCTTTTCAATGATTGTACGGTTATCAAGCAAATCACCGATTGACTGGTTGTGATGAATGCGAGTGATAACGTTTGCGAACAAGCCGGAAACGTCTGTGCTGATGTACCATTCCTTCTTAAGAAGTTCTTCGTGGTAAACAGCATTTGTACCGATTACGCGGTAGAAAAGTCCCTGTTTGTAAGCTTCATCAAAGAGCTCAATAGCGTTTCCTGTGAAGAATGGAAGGCTGATTGCTGCGATAACTTTTGTTGCGCCATTATCTTTAAGGAATGACATGACTTTAAGCAAAGTTCCGCCTGTACCAAGCATATCATCTGCAAGGAAAGCAACCTTTCCTTTTACATCGCCAAGAAGCTTAACAGATTTGATGTTTGTATCTTTAGCGTTCTGTGTGACAACAGAATAATCACGTTCTTTATATATCATTGCCAAAGGAAGTTTAAGTCCAGAAGCATAGAACTTGTTGCGGTCAATGGCACCTGTATCTGGTGAAACAACAACCATATCTTCTGTCTGACCTGTAAGGTCAACGATTTTACCAAGTTCACGGATAATCTGGTAAGAAGCGTGAAGATTTTCAAGATTAATTGAATTGAATGCGTTTACGATTTCGCGGCTGTGGATATCAAGAGTGATGATACGGCTTACACCAAGCATTTCGTAAACGTGGCCAAGCATTGCAGCTGTAAGACCTTCGCGGCCCTTTTTCTTATGCTGGCGGCTATATGGGTAAACTGGAACGACAAGAGTAATGTTAGCAGCACCTGCCTGACGAGTTGCATCAATTGTGTTCAAAAGACACATAAGATGGTCGTTTACAGAAAGTGAAAGCTTGTTCTTACCGCCGTTCAAGTTCAGAACTTCATGGTTTTCAACGTCCTGGAAAATAAAGATGTCTTTTCCACGAATAGATTCGTTAACTTCTGTCTTGAATTCACCATTTGCAAAGTATGTAAATGTTGTGTCTACTTTGAAAACTGGAGCACGATACTTGTCTGTTGCGCCTCTGATAACAAGATCAGATGTTTCAAGATCATTCTTAAGGTTGATGTCTTTAATCAATTCCTCTTTTGAAAGATCATAGCGCTTTGAAATGGCATCGTTTTTAAGTGTAAAACGATGTTTGTACATGTGTTTTAAATGTGTGATTACAGCATCTGCAAAGGCTTCTCCGCCAGGGCATGCAATAATCGCAAGATCAGTTGGTTCTGAATATGGCATTTTCCAAAAACCCCTTTAATTGTGGAAGGTACGCTAATTATATCATTATTTTTAAATTGAATTCAATGGAATTTGCGGAATGATGAAGGGGGAATTTCTAAGCAAGTATGAATTCACAAAATCAGCGGGCAAAAATATAAAAATCGTACGCAATGTAAAGCAGAACCATTACAATTCCGGCAAATCTTCCCAGCTTTAATCTTGGGCGAGCCATGAGCCACACAAGTGAGCTGCATCCAATAAGAATCAGAATGTCGAAAATTCCGCAGCCTTCAATTGTCAAAGGTCTTATTACTGATGATACGCCAAGAATGAAAAGTATGTTGAAAATATTTGAGCCGACTACGTTTCCAATGGCAATGTCATTTTCGCCTTTGCGGGCTGCAACAATACTGGTCACAAGTTCAGGAAGGCTTGTGCCGAATGCGATTACAGTAAGGCCAATCAGCGTGTCGCTCATTCCTGCTGCCTTTGCAATGTAAGTGGCACTTTTTACAACAGCCTGTCCACCGGAAATTACACCTGCAAGTCCAAGAATGGTAATTATAGTGCTTTTCCATACTGGAGCTGCAGGTTTTTCAGATTTATCTTCGCATTCTCCCTGCTGAGAAGAAATTGTGTAAGAAACGGTAGAATACATAAAAATACAGAAGAATAGCAGAAGAATTATACCGTCTGCCCGGGAAATAAAATCAGTTTCTGCACCAGTAAAAAAAGTGTCGGCTAAAAGCATTAAGAGGACTGCAGCAACTAAGATTGAAAAAGGAAAATCCTTTTGCATAAGGGATTTTTCAAGTTTCATAGGGCTTATTATAGCTGTGAGTCCCGCAACAAGCATAAGGTTTACGATGTTGGAGCCGACAACGTTACCAAAAGATATTCCGTCTAAACCTTGCAATGCTGATGTAACGCTGACTGCAAGTTCAGGAAGGCTTGTTCCAAAAGAAACGATTGTTAGTCCGATTACTACAGAAGGAATTTTAAATGCTTTTGCAATTGCAGAGCTTCCGTCTACAAAAAAATCTGCACCTTTTACAAGAAAAATAAAACCTGCGATTAAAATTCCAATCTGTGCGAACAACATGATAATACCTCTGTATTTATAATACTAAAAAATTACGGATGGTGGCAATAAAAATATTTTATAAAAAAAAGAGGTTGTCCCAAAAGTAATGAGTGTAGCGCTCATTGAGCCCGTCGAAATGACTGCTACACTAAATGTGGTGGTTTCGATAAACTCAACCACCGTAATGCGAACTTATTGAACAGCCCTATGTTGTTCTATGCATCAATGCTGAATAATGCTCCCGGCTCTGCCTTAGCGCCTGACATAATGTAAGGTGCGTTTTCTGCAGCTTTCATTGCCTGCTTTATCTGTGTCTGATAGTTGTCTATTAATGAGTCAATCTGCTCAGGGCTTGCGTTCTTTACTGCTGCCGGCTGTTTTCCGCTTTTTACGGAAGAAAGATGGTCAATAAGTGCATTGAGAATCTGAATTTTTGAAACTGATACTCCGTTCTGACCTTTATTTGCAACAAATCCTGAAACGTGTTCAAAATGAGAATAGAGAAGCGATGATTTCTGTACAGGTACATAAATTTTGTTTGTGCCTGCATTGTTGATTGCTGGATTAAGTGAAACTGACATACGCTCCTCCGTTATTAAGTGTTTCTACTAATAACATCGGAGATTGAAAAAAAAAGTTTAGAAAATAAATTAGTTTGTAATGTTTTTTAAATCTGCTTAGTAGCCAAGTTTCTTGAATTCAGAGTAGCGTTCTTCTATGGAAGGATTTTTCTTTCCAGGAACTGCGGTTATGGAATCTTTTATATAAGGAATTATAATTCTTGCTTTCATAGTTTCCCAGTTTGCCGGTCTTTTTTCTGAAATGGAAAAAGTACCAGCCTGAGGAATGTTAGTAAGCAAAGGTTTGTAATAAACAGGAAGAATATAATCATTGATATCTTTGATTGTTGAAAAGCCGCCTGCAATTCCAAAAGGAGAATTATCAAGATTCATTCTGGCTTTTTTATCAAGAATCAATCTCTGAGTTTCTGATTTAAAGAACCAGGAAATGAAATCTACAGCTTCTGCCTGATGAAGGGAATTTTTTGAAATACCCATCATATTCAGGGAATCTTCTACAGGAATCAATCCGTCATTTTCAAGCCAGCGGAATTCCAGCTTTGAAATCTGTTCCTTAGGCAGCTGAAAAAGCCTGTCACTTGTGATGTAGGCAAATAGTGTTTTTCCCCCGGTAACTTTTTTTTCATCTTTTACGGTAAGGTACTTATAAACGAAATCGCTTTCAGTCTGAGCAGATGTATTAACCTCTGAAATCCATTGGTTCAAAAAAGCTATAGCTCTTTGCAGCTTGTCCTGATTCCATGTAAAGTTTCCGTTTTTTTCTTCTGTATAGCCGGCACCTTTCATTTTTGTAACAACATAAAGGAAGTTGTCATTGCTTTGAGGAGCAAAGCCAATAGAAGTGTACACGCCTTTCTTGTTTTTTTTATTGAAAGCAGCTCCCTGTGTTTTCAGCTGATCCAATGAAATAGAATAAGAGCCGTCAACAAGAGCTTTGTTTTGCTTTGAGTAAATTACAGCAGGAATATTAAAACTTACAGGCAAAAGATACTGACTATATTTTGCTTTACCTGCAGAAAGCAAAGTTTCATAAAAATCAGAAGATGAGAGATAGTTTCTTTCAAAAAGGAAGTCGATAGGTTCAAAATTTTTCTTAATTTTAGAATTTCTAAGCCAGGTTCCAACAATTAAATCTGGATGAAGTTCATCCCGCATTGGAGGCAGACTGGCTGCCAGATTATCTTTGTAAATCAGGACAGCCTTGTTTTTATGATATTCGTTGTAGATTTCTATGTAAGATGCAAACTCACTGTTATCAGTCCAGATTACAAGACGTTTTTCCTGTTTTTTTGAACAGCCTGAAAAAATCAGACCACAAATTGCTGTTACTAATAACAGTGAATTTTTTATTTTATGCACGCTTCATTTCCTCTGCAGTATTATAGATTTCTGTGTAAACCTTTTCAATTAGGTTTTCTTCTATACTACTGAAAGCAACGCGTAATGTCTGTGGGTCAATCTGAATTGTTCCGATTCCTTTTTCGTTCAAGAGCTTAACGCGAAGTGCTTCTGCGTCTATTCCGATTGTTCTAAAGCTCATGAAGTAACCAGAGTTGAAAGGAAGTGCTTCAAGCCCTGAACATTTGTGTGTATCAACAAAGTTGCGGACAACCTTGTAGCGTCCTTCAAGAACCTTGCGGAATGCAGCTTTTTCTGCTTCATTGTTTGGATCCTGGAAAGATTTAAGGATGAGAGTCTGACTAGGTGTTGCGGCACAAGAAACTGAAGAACGGATGACACCCATCAACTTCTTAACAAGGTTTTCGTACTGTGTTTCTGTAAAGCCTTTGCAACCGAATGTAAGGAAGCCGCAGCGAAGTCCCCATGCAAAATCTTCTTTTGTTGGACCGTCAGCCTTTACAGCCAGTACATTTTCGTGAAGGTCACAGATGTGTGCGAAAAGTGATTCTGGTTCGATTGTGTCTTCGTAGTTTAATCCGAAGTAAGCGTCATCGCTGATAACAAGTGCCTTTGCTCCGGATTCACCAACTTCCTTAAGAATGCGGCAGAGTTCCTTTACTTCTGCTGATGTTGGAGAATATCCTGATGGGTTCTGCGGGAAGTTCAAGATAAGGCGAACTGAACCGTATTTTTTAGCTTCAGTTTTTACTGCTTCTTCAAGACCAGCAATGTTGAATTTTCCATCCTTG
>SAMEA104315435__coassemble_1270_pt1 | contig 11216 bp, 10 predicted proteins | sample SAMEA104315435__metabat2_high_PE_028 | metagenome-assembled genome bin SAMEA104315435 (sample SAMEA104315435) | gut metagenome | biome: Monkey gut; feature: monkey-associated habitat; material: faeces | place: China | collected 2013 | reverse complement strand
TTTTTCTAAAAATACAAAGGGGAAAGCCTTCCCGCCGTTCAGCCCTTCGGGCTTCACTACTCAGAAAAGCCTGCAATGCAGTCTTTTCTGACTCAGTACCAAGGGGAAAGCCTTCCCCTCGGCCCCACTACGTTGCGGCCTACCCCTTCCAACGGGGACACAAACAAGTTTGTTTCCCCGTAACGCCCCTTCAAAGGGCAATACAAGTATTTTATAACAAATTATATAACAGCTTGTAAATAGTAATTTGTTCAAATTTTATAAGATTTTATAAAATTTGAACAAATTTTACTAAAAAACCTTATTTTTTTCGTGTAAATTACAAATTCTGCACATTTTTTGAACAATTTCCTTTTATTTTTATTCAAATCAGCAGTTCAAAAAACTAAAAAAAAACACGTTATTGAACATAACAAATCTATTTTCTATAATTGTTAAATGCTTCAGGAAAAAGAATTTGATATCCTTTCAAATATAGAATCATCACAAAAAATACCAACTCAACGGGTACTAGCCAGACTTACCGGTTATTCAATCGGAACCGTAAATTCCACGTTGTCACTGCTGGAAGAAAAAGGTTTTATGGAATCTGGACGCATCACAAGTGCAGGTTTAGATGCACTTGAGCCATTCAGGGTTAAACGAATCATTTTTATCGCAGCTGGCTTTGGAACCCGCCTAGTTCCAATTACATTGAACACACCAAAACCTCTTGTAAGGGTTCACGGCGAACGTATTATTGATTCTATGCTTGACGCGGCTAATCACGCAGGAATTCAGGAAATTTATATTGTACGAGGTTATCTAAGCGAACAGTTCGACCAGCTTCTGTATAAATATCCAAACATCAAGTTCATAGAAAACCCTGCATATAATGAAGCCAACAACATAAGTTCTGCAATGTGTGCCCGCTACAATTTTGGAAATTCTTATATCTGCGAAGCAGACCTCATCATAAAAAATCCAAAATTAATTACAAAGTATCAGTATCATTCCAATTATTGCGGTGTTAAATGCGAAAGAACTGATGACTGGTGTCTTTTTGTAAACAAGGGAAGAATTACTGGTGTAAGTGTTGGAGGATTAAATGCCTACAGAATGGTAGGTATCTCATACTGGACAGAGGAAGACGGCCGAAAGCTTGCGGATTGCATTCAGAAAGTTTATGAAATGCCAGGCGGAAAAGAAAAATACTGGGACAGTGTTCCTCTTGATGTATGCAAAACAGAATTCAACCTGAGCGTACGGGAATGCAGCTTTGACGATTTCACAGAAATTGATACTTTTAACGAATTAAAGGCTTTGGATCCAAGTTACAGCGTATAAAAAATTTAAAAAAAATTAAAATTGCTATTGACCTTTTTTTCGTAATTTTGTATATTATAAACATCAACACGCGGCAGTCATATAACGGCTCATTATCTCAGCCTTCCAAGCTGATGACGAGGGTTCGACTCCCTTCTGCCGCTCTAAAGCGAACCAGTTTTGGTTCGCTTTTTTATTTTAATGACATTGATGACACAAATCCTCAAAAAATATATAATTAAAAAATCATGAAGAGATTTATTTTTGCACTACTTATTATTATCAGCTCATCTTTCTTATTTTCACAGGAAGCATTAAAATCAATTGAAGAAAATTATTATGATTTCCTCTCATTAAAAGGAACAGTAAAACGACCAACACTTGGGTACAGAACTTTAAGCGACAGTGAATGGATTTATACAGAACAATTCATTTCAGATGAAGACGAAGAAGATTTCGAAGAAATTTCAATTCCTGAAAAATCAAAAAAAATAATTGATCCCTGGAAAAATAATTTGCTTGGTGTGAAAAAATCCATCAATGGCTCTAAAAGACTGGCTTTCAAATTGTACGGATTAGAATGGTATAATAGCATTAACTCAGAAACACCTTTTGGTCAGAATGACGGAGCATTATGGCAGGGCAAAGGATACAATTTAAAATTAACAACAGGAATTCGCTTTCAGGCATCTATTCTAGAACTTACGCTTAAGCCAGAATTCAGCTTTTCTCAGAACAAAGAATTTGACACAATTGGTGATGTAGACAATTATTCCTGGTGTAACAAGAGTTCTTTTATAAACAAAGAAATCTATGGAACTGATTACGATATACTCAATTATGCAGGTGGAAACATTGATCTTGTTCAACGTTTCGGTGACGGTCATGTAAAAACCTTTGATTGGGGAGATTCAGAAATCCGTCTAACTTTTAAGAACATTACTCTTGGTTTTGGTACTCAAAAACCGTGGATTGGACCTGCAATGCTAAATCCTATGCTGGGAAGCAATAATTCTGGTTCCTATCCAAAATTTGATATTGGTTTACGCAGAACTCAATTACGAATTCCAGGTCTTAAGTGGTATTTAGGAGATATAGAAGGTCGTCTTTGGACAGGAACTTTATACGAATCTGATTATTTTGATGATGATTCTGATAATGATAAACGTATGATTCATGGTCTTTCTGTCAGCTACGCACCATCGTTTATTCCAGGTCTTTCAATTGGTGCCAACAGAATTTATATGACTTCATGGAAAACTTCTAATTTTAAATTCCTGGGAAAACTTTTTCTTATAAATAACGATAATGGTACTGACTCCGGAAATGATGAAGATCAAAAGGTATCTCTTTATGCTGACTGGATATTTCAAAAAATCGGTTTTGAAATATATGGAGAATATGGTTTTGATGATTTTTCTCAAAATAAAAAAACAGAGCCGTTTCATACAGGTATTTATACTGTTGGCGTAAAACAATATATTCCTCTTCCGATAAACAAGCTTTTCCCAAAATTAAAAAAAGAACTGGATTTGCATAGTCAACTCATAATCGAAATTAATAATTTTGAAATGAGTCAGGATTATCAACTGCAGTTTCCATATCTAGGCTATTATTCTCATGGAGCTGTATCTCAAGGTTACACTAACCGAGGTCAAATATTAGGTGCAGGTTCTGGCTATTTTGGAAACAGCCAGTTCATCGAATATAAAGTTTATTATCCAAAAGGCTCTACATCTTTCCACTTTCATAGATATTGCCCAAACAACAATATAATTTTAAGTCAGGCAGTATATACTGCCGCAGAACAAGGAAGTAAATTTCAGGCAGCTTATTATCAAAACTACGAATCATATTACGACTTTGGAATTTCTACAAATATTTTTGTAACAAAAGCGCTTAACATAAGTGCTGGCTTTGATTGGGTTGAAATATACAACTGGAGATATTACCAGGGAAGAGAAAAAAGAAATCTCCAGTTGAGTTTTGGAGCAAAATACAACTTTTTCTAAAAAACTAATTAGACAGATGCTTTGGCTGCGGATTCCGCAAAGTATACTGCAGCCACCACAATCTGGTAAAATATTTCATAGCAAAATATTTTAAATTAGTGACCTGAAGCTGTCTGGAAAGCTTTTTAAATTCATCGAAATTTCTATGAGTAATGCAGAGATTTACGTACCAGATTATTTTTTTCTGATCAAATTCTTTTCTAGAAATTTTTCCTAAACCGTATTTTGAAATTACATACTCGTGAATATCCATTACTGATTTTGCAAAACTATAAGCCTTTTCAAAATTTCCAGAATTACTGATTGAAGAAGAAATAACACGATAAGCAGCAAGTTGTTCATGAAAATAATGACATTTGCAATGCTTTGCGATTGAAAGCCACACTCCTCTATCAAATGTCTGAAATTTCAAATTAATAAAATCATCAATGTTACAATATTTATCATATTCAGATTTTCTAAAAATGATAGTTAATGCACCAATGGATGCAAAACCCATAAGTGCATCATACCATTCATCATTTTGATTTTTATCAAAATCCTTAATAACATCTGACTGTTTTACACCATTTTCATCAATTGTATAGTAATCACTGCAAACTAAACCGTAATCGTCATGTTCTTCAAGAAATGAAATCTGAATTTGAAGCTTATTTTCATTAGACCAGACATCATCGCTTTCTAAAACGGCAATATACTTACCCTGAGCCTGCTGCAAAAGATACTTGTAGCTTTTTAATAAACCCTGATTTTTTTCATGGGTAAACACCTTTATTTTATCTGGGTACCGTTCCTCATATTCTTTTGCAATTTTAAGAGTATTATCCGTGGAGCAATCATCATTAATCAATAATTCATAACTATAATCACATTTTTGACTTAGTGCAGACTCAATCGCCTGTTTAATAAACCGTTCATGATTATAAGTTGGCATAAGAATAGAAACTAATGGATTCAGAATAACACTCCACAAAAAAATTAAAATCTATCTTGTTTCGATAGTTGCAACACCTTTATCAAATTTAATCTTAAAATCACAATTTTCAAGTGTTGAAAGCCTATGTGCAATTGCAATGATGGTTATTGAACCTTTTAACTTTAAGATTGTTTCTGTAATACTCTTTTCAGTCTCATTGTCAAGAGCAGAAGTTGCTTCGTCAAGTACAAGAACAGTAGGATCCTGATACAACGCCCTTGCAATACCAATTCGCTGTCTCTGGCCACCAGAAAGACGGGCACCACGATCACCAACATTTGTATTTTCTTTATCGGGAAGAGCATCAACAAAATCTTTTAACTCAGCCATTTCAATAACTTTCTTGATTTTTTCGTCATCTACACAATCAGCAGGAACACCAAAAGCTATATTTTCCCTGATTGTTCCGTCAATCAAATATATTGTTTGAGGAACATATGAAACATTATTAAGCCAACCAGAAAGATTGGAATAGATATCAACACCATCAACATAGATACTTCCTTCAACAGGAGGCAACAAACCAAGAAGAATGTCAACAAAAGTAGTTTTACCGGCACCAGATGGTCCTACAATACCAACAAATCCACCTTTCGGAATTTCAAAAGCAACTTTATTTAATACTAGCTCTTCTTTAGAAGGATAATGGAATGATAAATCCTTCACAGAAATATTTTCATTAAACATAAGATTTTCTTTTGCTTTATCATAGATTTTTCGTTCGTCTTTATCTTTATTTTTCTTAACGGCAATGAGATCAGTGTAAATTTCTTCAAAAAGAGGCATCTTAAATTTATTTGTATTATAAAGACCGACAATTTTATTGATACTTGGCATTAATCGTACCGCAGCAAGAGCCAGAACTCCTAACGTTGGTATCAATGATTTTGGATCAACATTCATGAAAATTTTTACCGCAACAAGTACAATAATGCCACCTATACATAACATTTCAATTACGGTCTTAGGGATTTTATTGGCAAACAAAAACTTTGCTAAACTGTTAGCAAATTTTTCATAGCTTAATGCAAATTGGTCGGTAAAATATGCTTCTGTCTGCATAACTTTTGTTTCTTTTAAAGAGAAAAATCCCTGATTAACCCATTTTCCAATTTCAGCAGTATATTTATTCTGAATCTGTCCTTCTCTTACAACAATATGCCTGAAATGATTAAGAATGAGAATAATTACTGGACCTAAAATAAAGGCAATCACAACTGCGAGAAACCAGTCCATAATCATTATCAAAATCCAGATAATAAAAATTGTAATAATTTCCGTAATTATTCCCAATGTATTTATGAGAATATCTGAAAACACAATACTAGCACCTGTAGTAATATTTCTTGCTATTATGGAAATGTTTGTATTTACATGATATAAATAAGGCTTATTCATGTAATAGGCATATAGACGTTTACAATAATCTTTCTGATTTGTTGTAGAAAACTTAATCTGAATTTTATTCTGAAAAAGAATGAGAGCATTTTTTATAATATAAAAAATCACAATCAAAACAGAAAAATACAAAATCAAATCTCTATGAGTTTTTATTCCTAATTTTTCCAGCAACAAAGAAAGTTTAGGAACTTTTTCTACAACAGCAGGACTGTTAATAACAGCAATAAGCGGATAAAGAAGACCAATTCCTACTGCTTCCATAAAGGCACAAACTAACATCAAAACTATTAAACCAGCTGCAAAACGCATTTGTTTTGGAGTTAAAATCGTAAATATCTTAAAAAATGACTTCATAATAAGACCTATATTCTAAAACATTTTTTTCAAAAAAACCACATTTATTGAAAAAAAACAAATTAAAAACAAATAACTATAAATCTTCTATAAAATTGAATATATTCAAGACACTTTCCTGCCATGAAATATATTTGATTCCATCAGATTTTGGATAATTTCCAGCTTTATACAAAGAAATCCATTCTTCTATTTTTTCAGCCAGATTTTCAGGAGAATTTCCTTCAAAATAGAAAGCATTATCCTGAGCAACTTCACGGAAAATCGGAATATCACGGATAATCAAAGGTTTTTTATAAATTGCGGCTTCTATAAGGGCAAGACCAAAACCCTCTGTTCTGGAGGCAAAAATTACACAATCGCACTTCTGATACTGTTCAGCAAGTTCTTTGTCGCTTATTCCCTGATTGTACCAGAAAAGCTTTTTTCCAAGCTGTTCATTATTTTCAATTAAAGCCTTAGCTTTTTCAGCTTTCCAGCCGTATTTTCCTACAATTGAAAGTGTAATATTCAACTGTTTTTTCCATAAAATATCAAACGCCTGAACTGCAAGATCATACATTTTGCGAACTTCAACCGTACTCACCATAAGGAAACCGATTGTCTCAGAATCCCTTACATTCTCTGTGAAACTAACAGGTTTAAAATCAACTCCAAGATGAGTATATGACATTTTAAGATTTTTATTTGTCTTTATTTTTTTCTCATCAATATATTTTTTAAAATCTTTTAATACAGAATTAGAATTGCAGATGACTCCATCAGCTTTGGCAAGCTGGGCAAGATATTTTTCGTAATATTTGTAAAATTTCATTGAACCGTTAAATTCAGGAAAAAGAACAGGTATCAAATCATGAAGGAAGAAAACCAGTTTACATCCTCTTTTCTGAATCTTTCTAAAAAAACGGTTATTAGAATCTGCGATTCCCTGAGTTACTTCCGCAGATAAAAATACGTCATTTTCAGAAGGAACAACGATTTTTTTAGTATTAAGCTCATAAAACCCAAGAAACTGTTTACCTGTAACAGGAACAATTTCATATTCATTCTGAACAACAGGAAGAAATTCTTGAATTTTAGAAACAACGCGGCAGATTCCAGCAAACCGTTCACATTTTGAAAGATAAGTTACATCCAGATACAAATATTTTTTTTCATCAGAACTGCACTTTGCTCCAAAAACATAATATCTGATAAAACTCAAAAAATCTTTTGGTTTATATCCGTTGAATCTATAGAAACGCACAACAGGATGATAAATAAAACCAAATGTTTTTTCAAAAAGTGAATACAATTTTTTCATGTTATTCATCTACCTTATTTTCAAATTTTGTATAGTCCGGAAAGAAATACATTTCAACTTCGCCGGTAGCACCATTACGCTGCTTTGCAACAATACATTTTGCATCCTGTACAGGATTTTTTTCATCAGAAATTTTTCTATCGCGGTGAAGAAACAGAACAACATCAGCATCCTGTTCAATGGAACCAGAACCACGAAGCTGAGCAAGATTAGGAGCTTCTCCTTCTGCATCTCGTGAAACCTGACAAAGAGTAACAATCGGAATATCAAGCTCACGAGCAAGAGCTTTTAAGGATTTTGAAATTTCAGAAATATTTTCCCATGTATTTGGACTAGGCTTTTCAACTGAAATGAGACCAATGTAATCAATAAAAATAATCTGAACGTGATTATCTTCAACCATTCTTCTGGCACTGGCACGTATATCAAGCAAAGGCATGTTAGGAACATCACAAATCCATAAAGGTGAACTGTAACATTTTCCTGCAGCATCCTGAATTTTCTGCAAATCCTGCATAGAAAGCATACCTTTACGGAGTTTTCCACTAGGAACTTTAGAAACCTGAGAAATTAAACGCTGACCAATAGACTGTTTTCCCATTTCAAGAGAAAAGAAACCGCAAGGAATATGTTTTTCTACAGCAATTTCCTGCATCATTGAAAGCGCAAATGCAGTTTTACCGATAGAAGGTCTGGCACCAATAATAATAAGCTCCGATTTCTGAAATCCGCTTGTCATGGAATCAAGCTTAGAAATTCCAGATGGGATTCCTGTAAGCTGACTGTTATTCTGGAAACGCTGTTCAATAAGGGTAACTGTTTCATTTACAACTTGTGGCATTGTCCAAATTTTAGAAGATTCACTATTATTTGTAAGCGCAAAAATCTTCTGGCTTGCCTTTTCCATGATGTCTTTGGCATTATTCGTTTCATCAAAGGCTAAAGTGCGCAATTCCGCAGAAAGCTTGATCAAATCTCTGCGTGAAGCACATTCTAAGACAATGCCAACGTAATAATCAATGTTTGCACTGGAAGGAACAAGACCTGTAAGAGTTGCAATATAGGCAGCTCCACCCGCCTGTTCCAGTTTATTCAATTTTGTAAGTTCATTAATGACAGTAAGAGTATCACCACGGACATTCTGCTTAAAAAGAGAAAGAAGACCTTCATAAATCAACTGGTTCTGGAGGCTGTAAAATCTGTCTGGACGTAACCGAGTTATGATATCAGACATGGCATCCCAATCCAGTAAAATCGCGCCAAGAACAGCCTGTTCCGCATCCAGATTATGAGGCGGTACTTTATCTTTCAATGATATATCCATAAAAGTTTACTCCCGTACATTAATTATAGCATACTTTATGTCATAAGACGACAAAGGCGACAAATCAATAAAGAGATCCGTCGCCTAAGTTTAAATATTCAGATTAAAAAAGAAAAATTATTCAGCTTTTGCTTCTTCTTTCTTTTCTTCAGCTGGAGCATCTTTCTTTTCAACAGATTCACCAGCACCACTCTGTGCTTTTACAGCAATCTTGATTTCAGCTACAGCAGCTTCGTAAAGCTTTACTGTTGCATGGTAGTTACCTACAGACTTGATTGCAAGACCAGGAATTTCAATGCGTTTACGTTCAATTTCATAACCCTGTTTAGCCAAAGCTTCTGAAATAACTGTAGAAGTAACAGCACCGTAAAGTTTTCCATTTGCACCAGCTGGCATTTCGAGAACCAATTCCAAAGCTTCAAGCTTTTCTTTAAGGCTCTTAGCGTTCTGGCGTTTAACTTCCTTACGAGCTTCAATTTCTGCTTTTCTTGCTTCGAACATAGCAGCAGTTGTTTCGTTGTATACTACAACAAGATTTCTTGGAAGAAGATAGTTGCGTGCATAACCATTAGCAACGTTCTTTACATCACCTTCTTCACCAAGGTGTTTTACATCTACGTTAAGAATAACTTTCATTTTTCAAGCTCCTCTTGATTTTTCTTTGCCGGCGTCACCAGGAGTTGGATCGCCGGACATTCTATAAAATTTACTGAAATTATTCAGCTACGAATGGCAACAAACAGATTGCACGTGCACGTTTGATAGCACCAGAAAGTTCACGCTGGTGTTTTGCACAAGTACCAGTGATGCGGCGTGGAAGAATCTTACCACGTTCTGTTGTAAAGCGACGAAGACCATCAGAATCCTTATAGTCAATCTTTGCTTTATTTGCACAGAAACGACAAACCTTCTTGCGGAAGAAAGTCTTGTTCTTTGCACGTCCACCGTCACGAGCTTCGTCTTCACGACCTTCATTTTCTACAGAAGCAGCTTTCTGTTCTACTTCTTTTTCTACATACATATCTTTGTTTTCTTCTGACATAGTTTACTCCAGATTAGAAAGGAATATCTTCAGGGAAATCTCCACCTGACATTCCAAAGGAATCATTACCAAAATCCGGCATTGAATTAGCTGCTGGCTGACCAAAATCATTTCTTGGCTGGAATCCACCTGATGCACCCCCGGCAAAGCTGTTACTGCTCTGACCGCCATCAGTTCTTCCGCCTAAAAGCTGAACGCTGTTTGCTACGATAGAAATTCTACTGAACTTCTGTCCGTCTTTTTCCCAACGATCCTGCTTCAAATAACCATCAACAGCAATCTGTTTTCCTTTAGTCAAATAAGGCTTAAGGTTTTCTGCCTGTTTTCCCCAAATGGTAACATCAAAGAAGTTAGCTTCTTCTACCCAGTTACCGCTTGCAGCATCTTTTCTACTGCGATTTACGGCGATGCTTACATTTGCTCTAGCCTGTCCGTTAGAAACATACCCAAACGAACGTTCGTCGTTTCCAACATCTCTTGTTAATCTTCCAACTAAAACAACATGGTTCAAGTCTGTCGCCATAAATTACCTCTTTTAAAATTATTTTTCTTCGAGTTTTACGAAGAGGTATTTAAGAAGGTTCATCTGAATCTTAAATGCCTTATCAATTTCTGTGATTTTGCTTGGATTAAGCTTAAGTGTAAACAATACAAAACGACCACGTTTTTCCTTGTTTACTTCGTAAGTAAGGTCACGGTCACCGAAAAGTTTTTCTTCTTCGATTTCTGCACCAAAAGATGTAAGTGTGCTGCGTACTTCTTCAGCAGCTTTCTTTGACTTTTCTTCATCTAAAGGGAAGATAGTCATCAATTCATACTTTCTCATTAGTATCTCCTTATGGACTTATGGAAGCTCTACGAGCCTCAAGGGGTGTTTTATTACTATACTTATTTGTGGGATAAAGGTCAATATAATAAATTCATTTGTAAGACGGTTTTAATTTTCTCTCTACAGATTTTGATTTCTGAAAAAAATACATATACGATACTAAAAAAAACATGACAATTCCGTCCTTGACCCCTCTAAATACAGATTGTATAATAGAAAGTATGTTTAATTTAAGAAAACTTTTTGCCTTTTTGATTTTCGTCTTAACAATTCAAAACATCTATTCAATTTCCAAAGAAAAGAAATACGATGAACTTCTTAAAACAGGAACACCAGCAGAAATTTCAGAAGTTTTATCAACAGATAATGATTTTTATCGTACAACATTCGGAAAAAAACGAAATTCTATTCTTATGCAGGCACTGGAATATGACAGACCTTATGAGGTTATCAGACTCCTGTCTCAGTCTGGTGTAAAAATGAATGAAAGAAACAAAGATAAGATGGATGCGGTCATGTTTGCCTGCGCATACTCTACTCAGGAAAAGGTAATAAAATATGTTATTCGCAGAGCCACAAAACCAGAAGACATTAAAAACAGACTCTTAAAAACCTCTGCTACAGGGAAATCCCCGGCTGATTATGCCCGGGAAAATCCAGATAAAACAGC
>SAMEA104315435__coassemble_1269_pt1 | contig 11229 bp, 6 predicted proteins | sample SAMEA104315435__metabat2_high_PE_028 | metagenome-assembled genome bin SAMEA104315435 (sample SAMEA104315435) | gut metagenome | biome: Monkey gut; feature: monkey-associated habitat; material: faeces | place: China | collected 2013 | reverse complement strand
AATGTGGAAAGCTGGAATCACAAACGTCTGTGAAGATAATGAAGCGCTTACAGATATTATACGTCAGATAAATGAACTAAAAGCTTTAGGATGTGATATTCTTCGTTTTGCAGTTCCTGATATGAAAAGTGCCGCAAGTCTTGTAAAAATTCAGGAAAATACAGATATGCCTCTTGTGGCAGATATTCATTTTGATTATAGATTAGCTCTTGAGTGTCTAAAAGGTAATGTAGCTGCAATTCGAATCAATCCAGGCAATATTGGTAGCCGTGACAGAGTTGAAAAGGTTGTTGCCGCCTGCAGAGAAAAAGGTGCTGCAATTCGTATTGGAGTTAATACAGGAAGTTTACCAAAAGATCTTGCGGAAAAGGTAGAAAAAGGTGAAATGACTCGGGCAGTTGCCTTAGCAGAAACTGCTGCCATAGAAGCAGAAGTGTTTGAAGAACTAAAATTTGATCAATACGTTGTAAGTATGAAAGCATCAAGTGTACAGGAAACCATTGATGCAAATGAAGCTTTTGCCCGAAAATATAACATTCCGCTTCATGTTGGCGTTACAGAAGCTGGACCGCTTATTACAGGCGTAGTTAAATCTACAATGGCATTTACTCATTTGTTGAATGAAGGCATAGGAAGTACTATTCGCGTAAGCTTGTCATCTGCACCTGCAAATGAAGTCATAACCGGTCGTGAAATTCTGCATGAATGTGGATTGCGTAAAGGCGGTGTAACATTAATTAGCTGTCCTAGATGTGGTCGAGAAGGTTTTGATGTACATTCTTTTGTAGACAGATGGCAGAATAAACTGTTAGGAATGGATAAAGACATAACTATAGCTGTTATGGGATGTATTGTAAATGGTCCTGGAGAAGGAAAACATGCAGATATTGGTATTGCTGGTGCAGGTGATAAAGCTATAATTTTTAAGAAAGGTGAAATAATACGAACAATTCAGGCCATAGATGCCGATAAAGTATTTGAGGAAGAATTAAAATCTTTATGAAATTATCAGTAAAAATTGCAGTATTTATCTTTTTTACTTTACACATCTCAGCGTTGTTTGCAGAAGCCGATTACAATGTTTTTTGCCGAGATAAAAAAACATTAAATTCTGCGCAAATTGCATTTGAAAATCAAAATTATGGTGAAGCTTTGAAACTTGCCGAAGAAGCGAAACAGATAAGAAAAGAACGAAATCGTTATGAGATTTCTCTTCTTGAAAATTCTTTTAAACCAGCAGAAGTAAAATACGCGGGTGATTCACTTGCAGATACTTTGAAGGTTCTTGCTGATAGACAGGATTATGATGCAATTGAAATTATTGATTGGTATAGTAAAATTGTTCGAAATTTTGATTTTAATGATTCAAAAAATAAGTTTATGGATTATTTGAGAGGAATTTCAGAATATCCTGAAGCGGATTATTTAATTGCAAGTATATACAAGCTGGAAGGCGAATATGAATTTGCTGTCAGATATTATAATCAATGTTTAAAAAATAGTGATGTATTAGATAATATTAATGATAAATATGACATTTTGTACGATTTAGCTGATATAAGTTACACACTAAAAAATTATGAACAATATGAAAAAGATCTTCTTTTAATTCTTGCTCAAGATAAAACATTTAAAGATAAAATTTTAATTGATGCAATGAAAAATACTATATCAAGCAACAAAAAGAATTGTCTTGAAAAATTCTTTCAATTATACAGAAATGAGAATGCAAATACATTAAAAGCTTATTATAAAATATCTGAATTTTACAGAAAGTTTGATATTAATAAGGCATTGGATACAAGTATGATTTGTGTAATCACTGCATTTACAAAGATTAACTCTGTAATTCAGAAAAGAAATCCTGAATATTCTTATAAGAATATTCAGGATTTCTTTCAAGAACTTCAATTATATCCAGACATTATTGAATGGGGAATTGAAAATGACGTTTGGAGATGTTTTTATAATTTAGCTGATGATGCTTATTCTGTTCACTATAATACATTTGCCATACAGCTTTTTAATGTAGTAAAGAATTATTCTCCAGAACCGTATTGGAGCGAGAAAAGTTCTTATTTTTTAAGTGAATTGAATAATAATTAGTAATGTAAACCGATACCAATAGAAAGTTCGTAACTTTTTACAGTGGAATCTCGCCAATCCTGATTGAATTTCCCTTTTAAATACGGCATTTTACGACTTAAATCAACACCAAGACTGGCTCTAACTTGAAGACCCCGCATTTTTAAAGGGAAAATGATTCCTTCTATACCGCCAGACAAAAAACCGTCAGCAGGATTAAAGAATGATCCTGTTACTTTGTTATGACATAATGCAAAATCTATAAAAGGAGAAACCTGGACTTCCATATCAAAATATCTTGCGAACTTTATATGTTTTATTATAGGAACATATTCCCAATATATTTGTCCAAGCTTAATCGGAACATCAACATTAACAACAAGTCCGGCCCGGGATGAACATGCTTTACTTGAAACGATATTAAAGTAATCTTCTACAAATTGTTCGTCTCCAAGTTGTTCTACTGTTATTGTTTCATTCCATGCAAATTTCTGGTCAGAAACAATACCTCGTAATCTGTCTCCAAAATCAGTGTAACCTTTTAAATTTGCAAATCCATATATTCTAGAGTTAATACCAAAGTTAAAACTATGATTTTTTATAGGAATTTCAATTGCTTTATAAAGCATAATTTCACATTGTAAAGCACTTGAAATAGCGTTATTTGTAAATGCATAGGAAACTGATTGACCAATAGAAATTGCAAGACCATTTCTAAAGTTTTCAATCCAGTTTGCACGAGCAGTAGAAAGTGTCTGTAAAAAAACAATACCTTGGGAAACGATTGAATCTCTGACAGTGTCATTTATATCATCACAGGTCCAGTTAGCAGCAAAAGTAACGGCTGGTGTGTAAAGAACTTTTCCCCAGTTATCAATATCTTGAACAGTTATAGGCACAGCAAACATATAACTTTCTGTAAAATAAGTAAGTTCATCAATATTTTCAATTTTTCCGTCTGTTGTTGTATAATCATAATCTACTTTTCTAACTGAGTATTGATTGAACTGATTTACAATTGAAAATTTTTTGAAGTTTTTTGTAAGTTTTAATCCCGTCATAAAATTCCATGAAGGCGATTTTTGAGAAACTTCATATTCAATGTCATAGCTGTTTAACCATACAGCATCAAAAGCTTTTAGCTTAAATGGTACATCAAAATTGAATCCAAAACCCATAACAGGGTTTGGGTTTGATCCACACATTTCAATTTTAACTTCAGATGACATTGTTTCAAGAAAACCTAGAAAATTTGTATCCCTGGCTTTTAATTTGATATTTAAACCACTTGTTGAACTGTATTTTGGATATGGTACTATAAGCATATGATGACTATCATCCGTAATTACAAATAGTTCTACAGGTAAAATATCATTTTCATCTGCTTCATGTACTTTAAAATCTACAGAAATATTTTCAAAAGCACGTATATTATTCAATCGTATTTTATAATCTTCAATATATTTTATTAGTTCATCTTCATTTTTAAAAATTCTGTTCTTGTCAATTTCAACTTTAGTATCAAGTGCATATTTTCTAGTTTGACCATGTAATTCATAATTCACATTAGAAATTTTATAATTATTAGCACATAAAACCGTAAAAATAGAGAAGAATGTAAAGAACGAGAGAACTTTTTTCATTAATATGCACCTTTGCCGTTAATAACAACCCAAACAGTTTTAATAAGAATCCATAAATCAAGCCATATAGACCAGTTTTGAATATAAAAAGAGTCAAGTTGAACTCTCTCTTCATAACCTGTATCAGAACGTCCAGAAATTTGCCACATACCGCTTAATCCTGGTGTAACAGACAGAACGTAGTCCGCATCATTTCCATATTTAATCAGTTCGCTTTTTGTAACAGGTCTTGGACCAATAAAACTCATTTCACCTATAAAAATGTTCCATAATTGAGGAAGTTCATCAAGACTTGTTTTTCGCAAAAATTTTCCAAAAGGAGTAACTCTCGGATCATCTACAAATTTACGGTCTTTTTCCCATTCTTCCCGACGAACAGGATCTGTTGCTAAAATCTGTTCAAGCATTTCCTGACTGTTGCTGAACATTGAACGGAATTTCCAGCATTTAATTGTTTTTCCATTTTTTCCAACTCGTTCATGTCCGTAAAAAACTGTTCCTTTAGATGTAGCTTTTATAATAACAGCAATTACGATAGAAACAGGTATAACAAAAATTGCAAGAATAAAGCACATTATCAAATCCAAAAGACGTTTAATGAAAAGGTTTCCAGCTTTTGTAAGGTTATGGGTAGATGCAGCAGCAAGAATACCACCAATATCTTTTACGCTCATAGAACTTGCAAAAAAATCCTGCTGACTCGATACATTCATTGTATAGCGATAAGTGGAGATGATTGGACGTATCTGTCCTTTGTAATCACACATGATTGCAACTTTTATATTTAAATGTTTTATCGCTTCCAGTATTTCATTGCTTTCTGGGAATACTGGAATATCTCCGTTCATAGAACATTCAGAAGCTGAACTGTCAATAATAACTGCAGGTTTGTAACCAAGATACTTTCTTGATGTTAATCGTTCTATTACAGCGTTTCCACTGTTTCCTGTTACGTATATTACAGCAGGTACACCCCAGAATGAAAATCTACCTAAAAAATGTCTGGCAACTTCCCGAAGACCTGGTAATAGTATCGCAGAGATAGGGGTAGCTATTAAAAATGCACTTATAATACCAATGCTTGAACTGTCCTGTACAACGTAGTCCCTTGTAAAACTGTTCTGGGTGGAATAAAAGTATTCAAGCTGTTCAGGTAATCTGATGAGAAAGAATATACTTACAGAAATACCAAAATAACAGAAAAAAGAGCATAAACACAATTTTTTTACTTCTTCAGAAGGACTTACCATAATTCCTGGGTAAAGCTTTGCTGCATAAAATACGATAAGAATCAACGGAAAATAAAATGAATAATTTATAAAAGATCTGAAATTAATCGAAGGAGGAGAAATAAGGTTCACAAAAAGAAATGCTATACCAATACAGCAGAAAAGACCAATTATGTCTGAAATCATAATCATAACTCCAGACAAAAAAGAACTTGTACCGTTTTTATATGTTTTCTTAAAATAAGTAATAAAATCTTTAGAAGTCATAACTTATTCATTTTAATCTAAAATGTAATAACTGTCTATATATGTGCTATTTCATTAAATTTTATCATATTTTAAACAATTTTAATTTTTTCAATTGTATCTTCTACAGCCTTTTTAAATTCTGTCTGGAATCTTTCTTCTGTAAATGATCTTGCATGAGTTACAATTTCTTCTTTTTTGAAAATTCCTTCTGAATCTAGTTTTTCAAAACGTATGATTGCGTCTGCAAGAGAGTCTGTTTCCTGTTTTTCAAAGAAAAGACCTGTTTTCTCGTTTACAACAGTTTCAAGTGCACCGCCACGGCCAAAAGCAATTACAGGACTCCCGCATGCTTGTGCTTCAAGCGGAACAAAGCCAAAATCTTCTTCTGCACAGAAAAGCAATGCTTTGCAGCGCTGAAGATGATCCTGAAGAACTTCATCAGAGGCTCTTCCAAGGAAAGTGATGTTTTTGTCGTTTCCGGCAAGTTTTTTCAGATTGTCCATTTCTGAACCGCCACCAATGACAACAAGTTTTTTTCCAAGTTTTTTGCAGGCAGAAATAGCAAGGTCAATACGTTTATATGGAACAAGACGGCTGAAAGCTACGTAAAAATCCTCTCGTTCCTTATCGTTTGGATTGAATCTGCTTACATCAACAGGAAGATAGATTACCTGTGCCTCTCGGTTCCAGAATTTTTTAATTCTTCTGGCAATGAATTTTGAATTTGCGATGATAGTGTCAATTCGCTGGCTGGAAACGTAATCCCACAAGCGCAAGGAAGGAATCCATCTGTTCATAAAGAACCGGGTAAGTTTTCCGCTTCGCTTTCTGTAGTCAAAGAACAGGTCCCATGCATATCTCATTGGAGAATGAATGAATGCAACGTGAGGTACATAAGGTGGTGTTATTACACCTTTTGCGCAGGAAGATGATGATGAAATTACAAGGTCGTAACCTGTAAAGTCAAAGGCTTCAAAAGCTTGTGGCATGAATTTCAATAGTTTTGTATAGAGCTTGCTTGCCATTGGAAGTCTCTGAACGTTTGAAGTATGAATCTTACAGTTTGTGAAGTGATTTCCTATTCTTTTTTTGTCGTATACCAGAGTGAAAATTTCGGCATCTGGATAAATATTCAAAAGATATTCAACAAAAAGTTCTGCTCCACCATAATTTACAAGCCAGTCATGTACAATTGCAACTTTCATCATTTCTCCAATTAAAAGTTTTTTATGTTTTCGTTAATAATATTAAATGTTTTTTCAAAGGAATATATTTCTGGAAAGAAAACATTTTGTAATTTTTCTGAATCAATGGAAAGCAGTTTTTTGCACAAGTCCTCAGAATCTCCTGTTTTAAAATATATTACAGGGAATTTATCATAGATTTCCTTGAAAACTGGAATATCTGAAATAATTGCTTTTGTGCCAAGACTCATAGCTTCCATAGGAGGCATTCCAAAGCCTTCGTAAAATGATGGCTGGATTAGACATTTTGTTGTTCGGTAAAGAATTTTTAGTTCTTCATCACTTATTCTGCCTGTAAAAAAAATGGAATTTTCTGGAGCAGTTTGAATTTTCTGGAAAATTGATTCGTCTGCAGTACGGAAATTTTCAGAATTTCCTACAATTTTTAACTGTGCAGAAAAACCTTGCTTTTTAGCGGCAATAAAAGCATCAACAAGAACAGACAGGCCTTTGTGTTTTTTTATATTACCTACAAATAAAATTGAATTTTCTTTTTCAATTTGAATATTCTGAGATTGGCTGGAATAAAACCAGTCTGGAACCGCATTGTAAGTAACAACGATGTTTTTTTTGCAATGCAGGTTACTTATGATTCTTTGTTTAGAAAATTCAGAAACTGTAAAAATCAATTTTGAACGCAAAACAGCATATTGATAGAAAAGTTTTCGTATAATACAACCTGTTTTTGAAGCAAGTCCAGGAACATCAAGAAAAACAACGTCATGGATTGTAGAGTAGACAGGAATTGTTATTCCAGAAGGAATATTGCAGTACGGAGTGTAATAAATATCACACTCATTAATTTTACGGGAAAAAAACTTTGGGAATGCAAACAGTTCTTTAAGAGAAAAAGTTTTTACAGAACATTCAACAATTTCTGTCTTATCATTTTTGAATTTTTCCAGATTTTCCGGGTTTCCAAAAAGAATGCACTGATGATTTTCCGTAAAAAAAGGCAGAAGGGCGGTTATGTAAGAACCGATTCCTCCTGAACCAATCATTCTGCAGTCGATAGCAATCTTCATTTTTTATTTACTCTGTTTTTCTACTGTTGAAATCATATAATCAGCTATCTTTTCGCCTGCTTTACCAATGTTCATCCATGCTGTTTCTTTTGCAATTTTGCGCTGTTCTGCAAGTTCTGGACTGTCACTGGCATTCTGAATAACTTCTTTGATGTTTGCAAAGTCTTTTTCTTCAAGCTTGATGCCCATTTTTTCAAGAACACTGAACTGCCAGAGCTGCTTGTTAAGGTCATAAGCATCATAAGGGCGTAAATCCATGTCTGTGTTAACATACATAACTGGTTTATTGCAAAGGAATGTATAGTCAAAAACAATACCTGAAAAATCAGAAATCATGATGTCTGCTTTTTTCATGGAGTAAATGTTATCCCGGTTGTAATCCCATTCAACGTTGGCATTATCCTTGTAGCGTTCTTCCAGTCGTTTAAGCATGTCTGCTTCTGATTTTTTTGACTGTGGGTGAGGGCGAACAATAATTTTCCAGCCTGTTGCTACCAGGGGGTCAAGAAGCCTTCCTCCAAAACGTTTAAGAACACCAACTTCACCCCATGAAGGCGATACGAGAACTGTGAATACGTGGTTTTCCTCTGCAGGAATAGAATTAATTTTTTCAGAAAGTACATCAAGATATGAACATCCGACAGTAACTAAATCTTTTGAATTTATTCCGCGGTTCTTTTCCAGTGTGCGGATATCATCCTTCTGATAGTCACCTGTAAGGAGAACTGAATCAAAGTAGTCAAGACCAAAAAGTCTGTAGGTAGTTGCATCATTTGGCATATGAAGAACATGAGAGTAGTGCTTTACGCTTTTAGAACGTTTTAACTGATAAACCTGAAGACCTGGTGTTGTCATAAGTACAAAACCTGCGCTGAGCATATTGAGTTTTGCAAAAGCAGTGTTACCTTCGCCAATATATTCTGATGTTACAAATTCATATTTCTGGTCAAAAATTGGATCAGTTTTTGAAGATGTGTAATACATGAGAGGAATTTTTCGTTTTTCAAACTCATCTGCAACTGGCTTAAATACGTTCCAGTACTGATTTCCTTCATTATAAATAACGTAAGTTTTATATGATGCGTCTACAACGCCACTACCATCTTTTGTTCCTGAAAGAAGAATCTTGAGCTTAATCCATGCAGCTTTCGCAACAAAGAAAAGAGTTGCTGCTGCACCAATCAAGATAGAAAAAAGCATACTTCCTGTGCCTGGATCGATATATAATAAAAAGTTGTTCATTTTAAACTCCTTAATAAAGTAAAATTATTTAATTCCCTGTTCCCAGTTATTAATATCAAAAATATTTTCTTTGATTGTATACCAGTCCTGTTCAGGAACTTTGAATGTATAAAGTCCGTTTCCACCAGGACGCCAGTTGTGTGTAATGACAACACCGGAAGCTTTCTTTTCTTTTGGGTTTATAGTCGTAATTTTTTTATTTGTAAATGGATTTACTGGATTATCAATAATGCCATTTACAGCCATTGAAGGAACATCTGCATTAGTCATAAAATCGTTGTTGATTTTAAGTTTTCCATGAGAGTTAAAATCTTTCATGAACAGAATCGGATTATTGTGGTCAGGATTGTAATAGCCTGCAATTCCCCCGTTGTAATTGCTTAATGAGTAACCTTCTGGATTACCGATTCCATGATCACTTACAAAAATGATGCGTGAATTATCATAACAACCATTTTCTTTAAGATAATCAAGCCATTCACCGATTCTTTTGTACATTGCAATATTTGCGTCAGAACTGCTTAATTCAAGAGGATTTTTCTGAGTAATTTTCATTGCCGGGTCAAAATCTGGAGCCTGAAGCTTCTGTCCTGAGTGAGTTGTATCGTTTACAATAGTAAAATATGAATCAGTTTCAGCAGTAAAATCCGTAAGACGTTTCATAAATGCCAATGCAGAATAGTAATCAAGGTATTCCATTATGTCTGTAGTCTGGTTGTCGCTTGACCACCACATTCCGTCATCATAAACGCTGTCTCTTGCAAATAATGGTACAAATTTGAATAAACTGAACCATACAAGATTTCTTTTTATTGAACTGCTTGTGATATTTGCCTTTACCTTATCAGGATTTTCTTTAACCCAAAGACCTGTGTATTTGCGTTCAACGTTATAGCCTGTTATTTTTTTATATGGCTCTGTAATAGTCATATCTGGAATCCAGCTGTAGTTTGCCCAGCTTAAATCAGAAACAGTGGCTGTAAAATCAGATTGTTCTGTAAAAAGGCGAGGGAGCATAAGAAGAGCTTCATTATGTTTATCAACAAGCTTTTCTGTATTTCGTTTGTTCATTTCTGCCGGAGTATATTCATAGCCACCAAAAAGCGCAGGAGAACCTAACAATGTTCCCTGATTATAAGAAACTGTATTTTTGTAGAAAGTGAAACCATCATAGGAATTGTAAAGTTCCGGGAATGTTTCAAAAATTGGTTCAACGTAGGCGCTTTGAGCACGGTCAAACATGAATACAAATACATTTTTTCCAGTTTTTGTAAGATGATAAACAGGTGTAACAGATTCTGCTTCTTTGACATTAGATGCAAGTTCTTTTTTGTAGTGACTGTAAGCTGAATTAATCTGACCTGCATGAACTGCTGTGATGGCAAATTCTGCGAGAGTTACAATTGTTATTAAGGTACTGAGTATCTTAATTTTATTGAACTTTAAAATTACTACAGGAACTGCAATTACAACCAGAATAACAAAAATGTTCAGAAGAACCTGAGGCAAAGGTGCTGCTGTAATTGAGGAATCAAAAGTAATAAGTCTGGAAAGATTTCCGTAGTCACCGTTAAAACAGAACGCATTTGTCATTGCAATAAGCAGTACTGTTGCAAAAAATACAGAAATCAAAGTCTGAATTCTCTGATGGAAAAGAAAATAAATACAGCAAGGCCAGAAAACAAGAAGTCCTGTCATCTGGATTGTTGAGTTATACAAAAATCCAAGAGGGTTACCACATCCGTCGATGTCTGCAAATTCAACTGCAGAAGAATTAATTACAAAGGAAGGAACAACAAATCCTGCAAGAAGTGCAAGCGCAACTGCTGATGTAAGAAACAGAGATAGTCTTGCTTTTGAATTTGTCATCAAAGGCTGGAAAGCTGTTTTCACAAGGTAATTAATAAATTTAACGGCAAGTGGAGTAAGAAGGAAAATAGAGAAAACTGCAGCCATTAAGAGCCGTTTGTGCAGGAATCCATTGTGCACGAACAGAAGATAGCCGTCTAATCCGATGATTGCTGCCACAAGAATAATATAAAGCACTCTGAGAGGATTTTTTATTTTGTAGAAAATATTTTTTACAAGAGAAAAAATATTGTTCATAGTCCAGTAGACAACAAGACCAGCTGGAGAATTATAAAGAATTACAAGGAAAATTAAGGCCATTCCGTAAATCGTTATTTTATCTTTGAATTTGAATCCCTTTGTGTAAATTGCTCCTGCGACCCAGTTGATTAACGTCATGGCAATAGGAAGAACATTAATAGGGAATGAACCGATCTGGAAAAGAGCATCCTGCTGCCCCATATCTTTTATGAAAAAGAACGAACGTCCTTGCAAAACCGGCAAATTTGAAAGAAAACTGTAAGCTGCCATAAAGAATGGAATCTGGATTAAAAGACCAAAAGAAGAGCGTAAAGCCATAAGTGGATGATAATGATTCTGTCTGTAGAAAGTTGTAAGAATCATATACTGTTCATCGCCCTTGAATACTGATTTTATGCGTTGT
>SAMEA104315435__coassemble_1257_pt1 | contig 11301 bp, 9 predicted proteins | sample SAMEA104315435__metabat2_high_PE_028 | metagenome-assembled genome bin SAMEA104315435 (sample SAMEA104315435) | gut metagenome | biome: Monkey gut; feature: monkey-associated habitat; material: faeces | place: China | collected 2013 | reverse complement strand
TGGTTTCGATAAACTCAACCACCGTAATGCAAACTTATTGGACAGCCTCTTCAAGTATTGATGTATAACTTTGAATTCCTTCGCCAAAATTGAATACAACTTCGCCGCCAATAAAATCAGCTACTACAGTGCCACCACGACTTAAAGCCCCGAACAGAACTTCATCTACTAAAGGACTTGCAATTTTTTCATCAACCGTACGGGCAAGATTTCTTGCTCCCATCTCCCGGGAATAGCCGGAATCAAGAAGATATTCCTCACACTTTTCTGTAACAAATAGACGAACTTTCTTTGAAGCAAAACGTGCAGCAAGTTTTTTCCATTCTTTGCGCACAACATTCAATACAATATCTTTTTCCAGATGAGCAAAAGGAACGATTGCATCAAGACGGTTACGAAATTCAGGAGTAAATTCCTTTTCAACAGCTTCTTTCAGTTCAATACTGTCTGTCTGATAACTAGATTCTGAATCTTCAATCTCAAAACCAAGAGTTGCACGTTCAAGATCACGGGCTCCAGCATTACTTGTCATTATGATTATGCAGTTTCTAAAGTCGGATTTTCTTCCCTGATTATCTGTAAGAAATCCGTAATCCATTACCTGAAGGAAAACATTGAAAATATCCGGATGAGCTTTTTCAATTTCGTCAAAAAGAATTACTGCATGAGGATTTTTTCGAACATCATCAGTAAGAAGCCCCCCGCTTTCGTAGCCAACGTAACCAGCAGGAGAACCAATAAGACGGCTTACTGTATGCCGCTCCTGATATTCACTCATATCATAACGGAGCAAAGGAACACCAAGAGAATTTGCAAGAGAACGGGCCAGCTCAGTTTTTCCTACGCCAGTAGGTCCCACAAAAAGAAAACTTGCATCAGGCTTATCAGGATTCTTAAGCCCTGCACGGGAACGCTTTACTGCTTTTACAACCAGTTCCACTGCCTTATTCTGACCAAAAATTTGTGATTTAAGATTTGCTTCCAAAGTCAGAAGATTTTCTTTTTCACCACCTGTTACAGTTTCCAGAGGAACATGTGCCATTTTTGAAACAATTTTTCGAATGACAGAAGAATTCACAGTTGCAACTTCAGAAATTTCATCATTCTTGTTTGACTCGCCTTGAAAACCGCCGTTTCTCTTTATTTTTGCAAGAGCACCGGCTTCATCAATAATATCTATCGCTTTGTCTGGCAATCTGCGGTCTGCAAGATACTGAATAGACAAATCAACTGCAGCCTCTACAGCCGACTTCTGATATTTAACATTGTGATAAGATTCATATTTAGAAAGCAACCCGTTCACAATTTTTACAGTTTCATCACGAGTTGGCTCCACAATATCAATTTTTTGAAAACGTCTTGCAAGGGCGCGGTCTTTTTCAAAATTCTTAGAATATTCATCAAAAGTTGTTGAACCAATTACTCTGATTTTTCCTGCTGAAAGCATTGGCTTTAAGAGATTTGCAGCATCCATGCTGGAATTTCCATTTGTGCCAGCGCCAATAATCATGTGAATTTCGTCAATAAACAAGATTACATATTTCTTTTTTGTAAGTTCATCTATAACGGCATGAAGACGTTCTTCAAAATCTCCACGGAATTTTGCACCTGCCATCAACAAACCTAAATCCAGCGAATAAACCTTACTGCCTTTTAAATCTGACGGAACCTTACCCGCAATTATACGCTGGGCAAGCCCCTGAGTTACTGCCGTTTTTCCAACACCGGCATCCCCTACATGAAGCGGATTATTTTTTACGCGGCGGCAAAGCACCTGAATTGTTCGCTCAATTTCGTCGTTTCTGCCAATCAAGGAATCATAACTGCCTTTTTCTGCTTCTGCTGTCATATCTACAGTAAAACGCTCAAGAACATTCTTTTTATTTGCGCCAGGAACAGGACCGCCTTCCATCATCATGGCTCCGTTCATCATATTCCCTGCAGCTTTTCCGTTATCTCCATTCTGCTGGCGAATTCTTGAAATTACTTCCAGCAGCTGCATTCTGTCCAGGCCGTTAAGCTTAAGATAATAAGAACAATAATTCTTTTTCTCATCCAGCATACTTACAAGCACATCTGTAATATCTACGACTGCCCGCTCACTGGAAACGCAATGAAAAACTGCTCTGTTCATAACTGACTGAAACCCGATTGTTTCCTGGGGATTTGAATTATCTTTTTCAGCATCTGTCTTTAAAGGAATTCTTGTTTCAATGTAGCTTTGTAAATCATCCCTCAAACGCTCAACATTAACACCACTCATTGCTAATATTTCACATACTAAATCCGCATTAAGAGCTACAAACAACAAGTGTTCAGGTGTAAAAAATTCGTGACCTGATTTTTTTGCGAATTCAACACCGTCTGAGAGAATTTTTCCTAAAATTGGGCTAATTTTCATCTGCAACCTCATTTACTCCTGACTTACTTCCACTCTTAATGGAAAACCGTTTTTCTTTGCTCTGACCGTTGTCATATTTGCTCTTGTTACCGCTATATCATAAGTATAAACACCCACAACAGCTTTTCCTGCGGTATGAACAAGTTCCATCAAATCAACGGCCTCTGCTTCTGACTTATGAAATATAGACATTAAAACTTCAACTACAAATTCTTTTGTTGTAAAATCATCATTAAAAAAAATAACACTGCATTCTGGTGGAATATCAAAACTGATTTCTTCTGTTACGTCTGCACCATGCTGAATATTTGTTTTTGTTTCTGCCATATATTAAATATAACACAAATTTCTTCCGATACAAAACTATGGCTAAAAAGAATTTTTTTTCTAAAATACGAGTTTCTTACAATGCTCCGGCGACTTTAACTTTTGCGATTTTATCTGCGTTGATTTTATTTTTTAATCAACTGCTTTCTGGCAATCTAATTCCTGCTCTTTTTACGGCTCCTGGAAGTGCCACCTGCAAAGTTCCCTTCAATTTCAGTTCATTTCTTGATTATGTGCGGCTGTTCACCCACGTTCTTGGACACTCTGACTGGAATCATTTTTTATCTAACATGGCATTTATTCTGCTTCTTGGTCCTGTTATAGAAGAACGTTACGGTTCACCTATAGTCGTACTTATGATGAGCATAACTGCACTTGTTACAGGTGTTTTAAATGCCTGTTTTAGTCCAACTCAGCTTTTAGGCAGCAGCGATATTGCCTTTATGATGATACTTCTGACTTCTTTTACTTCTATTACTAAGAAAGAAATTCCTCTTTCATTTATTCTTGTGCTTGTATTGTACATCGGGCGGGAAATTTTAAATTCTGGTATAAATCAGAATATTTCTACTCTTGCTCACATTGCAGGAGGAATTTGCGGAAGCCTTTTTGCTTTTCTTGCAACACCACGTCCTAAAACTGCAAAAGACGGAAAGGAAATTAAAGAAACAAAGACTGGCAAATCTTACAATAAAAAAAATGATGACCCTGACAAAACCATGCAGCCTGAAGCTTTGCAAAAACGACTGGAAGAAATTGACAGTCAAAGTCCTAGATTTGCGAAAAAGCGCAAAGGCAGTTACGAAGATGATACTACTGTAATTGGTTCTATTGAACTTTAATCTTTACGCGAAAGGGGCGTTGCGGGGAAAACAGGATGTTTGCCCCGCTGGAAGGGGTAGCGGAAAATGAAAAGGAGGCTGTCCAATAAGCTTGCATTACGGTGGTTGAGCTTGTCGAAACCACCACATTTAGTGTGATAGTCATTTCGACAGGTGGTTCCTGAGCCTGTCGAAGGGCTCAATGACCACTACAATTTATACTTTTGGGACAGCCTCTTTTATGGGAGGTAAAAATGATACGCATTAAAAAATGCTGTTATATCAAATAATAAAAATTCTATAAAAAGATTACAGATTACTATCAGCTAAATTCTGTGCAAAATCATCATTTAAAGTTGCAGCTTCAATCATAAATCTAATATTTATTCCTGTTTTATCTTCCATTGTCTTTTCGATAACAAAAACAAGATTTCTACCAGATTCATCACAAACTATTCTTTCAATTTTATAAGCTTTTACACCTTTTCGCACAACATTTGGCGAACCAATTTGCTGAGATGCAAGAACTTTTCCAGCAGCATCCTTCTTTTCAAGATTGATAAAAAAAGAAGACTTAACATTCACCCCGTTACCAGAAATTTCCGGCAAAAGAGTAACATGGTACATAGCCTGATCATCACTTACTGAACTTGTAAAATCCTTGAAAACAATTTCATCTGTACCAGACTTTTTTTCTTCTTCCCGAATATAAAGAATCTGTTCTGGTTTGCAAGGTTTACAATTATATTTTGCAGTGTCTTTACTGCTTTTTTCTGCAAGTGTTTCATAAACTTCTTTTCCTGTTTTTTTTGCAGTAGAAGCAGATGGTTTTACTCGGTAAAATTCATTTTCAACATAATCATTTTTTTCAATATCAACTGTAAAAATTTCTGCCCATGACTGAAAATTTTTATCAGTTCGACCATATTGTCCAAAAATGTAATAATTTCCATCTGAAGAAAATCCATTATCAACAAGAACAGCAGAATCTCCTGCGTATGCTCCAAAAATTGCAGAAATAATAAATAATCCACCAACTAAATGTTTTTTCATAGTTCCCCCTAAAAAAACTCTACACTATGTTTTTCGGTTATTTATCTTCAAACTTTATATTTTTTTTATTTATAACTTGGAAAACAGAGTTTTCTTCATATATTGTTTACTTTTATTTATCAAAGGTTTATCCTAAAAAGGATGAAAATCAAAACTCGCAACAATATAATTACTTTTTTCATGTTTATTTCTCTTGCAGTATTTCTTACACTTGGAATATTATGTGGAATCCAGATTTATTCAGGAAATTTTCATATTCCAGAAAACAATCCGTATATGATAATGCAAAAATCTTTTTTAACCCGCATGAATTTTCAGGCAGTTGTAATTTCTATATTCATCTTAATTTTATATTCTTTTGCTTTCTTCCTTTATCTGAACATCTCGTTTGAAAAAACTCAATCAACAGAAATAATATATTTTTCTTTATTTCTTACAGGTTGCCTGGTAGAAGGTATACGAATTCTATTTCCACTTATGAATCTATGGACTTCCAGCTCTATCAGTATGATTTTCATCACAAAAATTCTTTTACTGGCAAGATTTTTTTCTCCTCTGTGCCTTCTTTTTCTGGTGATATACAGTAGTTATGAAAGTCGTCAATATGTTGAACAGAATGTAGTAATTCTCTTTTTTTCCGCTGCAGGAGGAGCCATTTGTTGTCCTTTAAACACGAATTCTGTACTGCCAATCGGTTATATTCAGACAGGACTTCAAAATCAGTTTTTCTTTTTAAGAATAATAATACTTCTCATAGCCTTAATATCGCTTATTATAAAAACAAATCAAGCTCATTTGAACCATAAATATACAATCGGATTTGCTTTTCTGATTATAGGCTATCTGATGCTTATTCAGACATACAATTTTGCTTTACTCTTTTCTGGAACAGCATTCCTTATTTCAGGTACAATTTTATTCTTAAAAGATTTACATAGCCAATATCTTTGGAATTAGAAAAGAAGAAACTGAGCTATTCCACCTATAAGTATAGGAATCACTATATTGTCAAAATCAGTAAGAGGAATTACTTCTACGACAGTTGCTATTACAGCCAGAATTAATGCTACACTGGCATTCTGGCAAACACAGAAAGAAGATATGAACACAGCAATAAAACAGGAAAGACTTCCCGCTGCAGTTTTTCCATTTGTAAAAGGAATATGAACTCTTCCTATCATTTTACCAACAAGACTTGCAAACCCATCGCCAAAAGATAATGCATATATGCCTATTCGAGCAGCTTCCAGATTCCATAAGAGAGCTGCACTGATAATACCAATTACAAGTGTTATTGGACCAAAAACAACTTTATTTTCATCTCTCTTTCTTGCAGCAATCGTAGTAATTTTTGATATGACAGGTACTTCAATTCCTTTAAAACGAACATATTCAGATAAACAGTAACCAAATAAAGCAAATACAAGTAAGCCAATTACAGGCCAATATGCAATAGCAAGTAAGGTTGGTACCATAGCACTGCATAAATGGATTGTTTTTCTGAATATTTCTTTGAATAATACAATTCTATATTGTTTTAACGCTATTCCAGCTGAAGAGTCTGAATATTTCATTTAATAAAATCCTCCTCACATGAAAGAGTTCCAGGAATTTCAGTATATATTGCAGGTTCATATTCTGGTGTAGGGTGAATCACATATTTAATATTCTGTTCAGCAAGATTACTGCCACCAAGTCTTGTCATAGACTGCTGATTTCTTGTCATAGAATCCCACGCTCTAAGAGAATTCTGAAAATTTACCATGGCCTGTGCATTCATTGCACTATTTCCAGTTCGTCTTGCCAGTCTGTATAAAGTAACACCTAAGTTATTAGTAACTTTAAGGAATTTATCAACAACTTCTGCTTCATCTTTTCTGACCTGTGGGAAAAGAATTCCTTTCTGTTCTTTTTCCGCATTCAACTGATTCAAAAGACGCTGATAATAACTTTGTGCAACATAATTATCATTTTTAAGAGAAAGAGTATTTCCCATTGCCAGAAGGAGATTTGGATCATCAGAAAAATCTTCACTGGCTTTCATAAAAGAACCAATCGCATCACTATAATTCTTTTTGCCATACTGAATAAAGCCTATTTTGTATCGAATTTCACCCTTGTCATAATCATTATCAATAGCATCCTGATAGCTTTCCAGAGCCCCATCCATATTTCCTGCAACAAAATATTCAATATCGCCATAATCCGAGTAAAGCTTTCCAATATCACTGTTGCCTTCAAGACCTCTGCCAATATTTTCATTTGTAAAAAGAGAAATTCCACTTGTATAAGATTCCATTGCTTTCAGATAATCTGCTTCCTGTGTATATTCTTCACCAAGAAGTCTGTAAGAATCAATAAATCTATATATATCCTTTCTTTTATGGGATTCGGTATTCTAAAAAGCATTTATTGCATTATTTAAAGAAGATTTTGCATAAAATGAATTATTTGTATTGATATAATATTTTGCAATATTATAGTGTGCCACAGGATTAGAAGAATCTGCTTTTACTGCTGTAACAAGCATGTCTTTTACATCTTCAATTTTTGAACGCAAATATTCATCAGCTGGAGCAAGTGGTCCGTAGAGTTTCTCCAGCAAGTAACCACTTAAATCTGTCCAATCTTCTGCACTCAAAGACTTTTTTCTAGGATAAAAACGTTCCTTTAAAGTAAGAACTTCAAGCAAATTATCTGTTCGAATAAAGTAGCGCATCATTCTGGATGAAAACAGATCCATTTTAGAAGAATTATTACCATAAAGCTGAATTAAATCTGAGTAACATCTTCTTGCATCATCAAATTTTGACGAATCTTTTTCAGTTGCCCATTCCAGATAGTTATCACCAAGCAAAAGAATTCCATCCTGATCATTTACATGAAAATCAAGAACCTGCCGTAAAAGTATATTTTCAACCTTTTCATAATTTGCCAGGTCATTTAATTCCATCGCAGCATATTCCAGACCACCAGTTTTATCATGATTAAAACAATACAGGATATTTTTATACATCTGTTCTGCACGTATATACTGCTTATGATTTCTATATCCGCGTGCATAATTAAAAAACCATTTTCTCTGAAGAGAATATTTTGTAGCCTCATTGAATTTTGTTTCTGACTGAGGAAAATCTTCTGATTCCAAGAGTGCATAGCCCTGTTTATAGAGCATAGAAGCTCTTGCCGGCTTATAAATAAAGTTCTTTGCAAACTCAAACAAGAAGAAACAAACAATTACAGCCGCAACAGATACAATGGCACCTGGAATAATTTTATTTTTAAGCTGATACTGGAATGACTGTTTATAAGCTTCATACTCTTCTGCAGTTCTTCGTTCAAAATCACGAGGAACGGGAATAGAAATATCCAGCATTTTTTCAAGTTCTGCAGCAAGCTGACGAGCAGAAACTTTTTTTAATACTTTTTTGATAATTTCAAATTCTGCTTCATCTGTAAATTCATTTTTAACAACCAGTTCTTCAACAGCTATACGAACATTCAACGGATAAGAAGAAAGATTCTTTATGAATTTTGCATACTGTTCATCAGAAAGAGTGTTTGGAGGAAGATTATTATTATCTTCTTCGTCTTGCTCCTTCTTTTCTGCTACAGGAACTTTTATTTTTCCGTTTTTATTTACTTCTACTGTATCAACATCTGAGAAACCTGGAATTTCAAAATCACCATTTTCCATTCCAAATTCATCTGAAGAACCTAATTCAAAGCCACCTGCTCCATTAAGCTGACTATCAGTATCAGGAAATTCCATTCCATCCATTTCAGATATATCAAATGACTCTATTGGTCCTGCATCTTCTATATTTTCAGAAGTTGAACCACCATCTAAATCATTTAAATCGAAATTCGGGAAATCATCACCAAGACCTGTTTCCGATGAAGAACTGCTGACACTATCCATATTTAATGAATCAAGTCCAAAGTCATCACCACTTGATTCCATGTTCAAATCATCTGCGCTGAATGAATCGCCCGGCATCGCTTCATCCATGCCGCCCATGCCAAAGTCATCACCACTTGATTCCATGTTCAAATCATCTGCGCTGAATGAATCTCCCGGCATCGCTTCATCCATGCCGCCCTTGCCGGTCATGTCGCCCATGCCAAAGTCATCACCGCCTGATTCCATGTTCAAATCATCTGCGCTGAATGAATCTCCCGGCATCGCTTCATCCATGCCGCCCTTGTCGGTCATGTTACTCATGCCAAAGTCATCACCGCCTGATTCCGCTGAATCATCAGAAGAATCTGCTATTTCTGGCAAATCCAGATCATCTAAACTAAAAGAATCTCCTGCAAAGTTATCAAGAGACAAATCATCATCCATGGAAGGAATTTCAGAATTTTCAACATTCTTACTTTCATCAGCAGGGAATTCTACATCCTCAATACTTATTCCTTCGCCAAAAGGATTCTCTTCTGAAGACAAATCAACAGGCTCTTGAGCTTCATCCTTATTTTCAGATAAATCTACTTTTCCATCCCCAAGATTAATATCATCAAGATTAAATCCTTCAAACGGAGGAAATTCAAATTTTTCTGAATGATTTTCTTCGGCACCACCTTCATCTTTTATGGAAGGATTTTCTTCAATATCATCAAGACTAATTTCATCGAAGCCATCATTATCTTTTTTTGCAGAAACAGGAACAAATGATTCAGGAACTTCCGTCATTTCTTCAGGAAGACCATCTGCCATATCAATTTCCTGACCATCAAAAGCAAATTCTTCATCAGCTGCAACGGCTTCTGGTGATTTTTTTACGTCACTATTAAAATCATTTTCAGTAAAATCAGGGTTCTCTTCAACAACTTCCTCATTTTCAATTTCAGGTAAATCAGAGATTTGTTCAGCAGCTTCTGAATCAACAATTTCAGAAACTTCTGCCAGATCAGAATCATTTACATCAGAAAAATCATCACCTTCAGAAGTCAAAGCATCAATATCTGAACCAATATCATCTAGTTCAGAACCGTCAATTTCTCCAAAATTACCATCTTTTATAGATTCATTGCCATCACCAAAAGAAAAATCATCAGCCGCAAAATCATCCTTTGCAACTTCATCAGAAAACTGATTGTTCTCTGCATTTTGTTTAGATTGTGCCAGCAGCGCATCAAACTCATCTGCATCTTCCAAATCTTCAGTTTCACTGGCAGCTTGCTGAGCCTGAGAAATTATATCATCAACATTTACTTCTTCCCCATGGGAATCATCATCCGGAATATTGTATGAATCTTCTTCTGAATCTTCCTTATTCTCTTCAGTTCCTTCAGAACCATCAAATCCCATACCGCCAAGAAGATCTTCAAGACTCAAATCAGAAATTTCAGGTTCTTCCGGCTCTGGCTCAGGTTCTGGCTCTGTTTCTTCTATTGGGTCTGCAAACATGGAAAGGTCTGGCCCCATCATATCAGAATTTTCATTACCAGAATCCGCAAAAGCCCCCAAATCAGCCAATGAACTTAAATCAGGAACATTTAATGTACTTTCAGGCTGAACAGTATTTGAAGGAACAGGGGCAGAAGAAGTTCCCATAATATCAGAAAAATCTTCCTCTACATTCACTGCCTTTTCAGGTTTTACATCATATTCAACGGGTTCTGGCATACCTGTGATAAAATCATCAGAATCATCAACATCTTCAATGCCTTTAGGAATAGGAACAGTTACAGGCTTTTCGCCACGGGATGCGCGCAGTCCAGGCTCATTTCCAAGAGAAAGAATATCTGCATTAAATTTTTTAAGCTGACTTAAACCTGGCATATTAAGATTTTACCCCTTTTTCCTTTTATTTTGGAAACCCACTTATATATCTTAACGGAAATTTTGAGAATATACTTTATCAATATATTTTACCATATTATAAACTTTTTGACTTAATTCCAACAGTAAAAAAACCGATATTCAGAACATGAAAAGATTCTCACTGATTATTGCAGGTATACTACTGTGCTGCGTTTTATATGCACAGGATTATTACAAAGAAATTGAAACTTATGAATACAACAATTTAATCAATAGCATCAATAAGGTGCAGGAACCGATTGTTACGGACAAATATATCGTCTTTACTGCAGAAACCGGTCCAAGATTCGTAGGAATTGCTTTTGATTTTGAAAATTACCAGACAATTCATCCTTTCAAAATCAAGAACAGCCGTGATTTTAATGACGAAATCATTTCTTCAATCATGTTTTTTTCACTGGAAAGACCTGCTGACTTAACAGAAATCTCTTACCGTCTTGTAATCGATGGTTTATGGACTCCTGACCCTGTAAACACAAATAATTATTACGATGCAGAAACAGGAGTATCCCTTTCAAAAGTAGAAATTGGTTCAACTCTGCCTGTCGTAACTGGAACAAACAGCGAAAGTATTACAAGATTCATTTACAACGGAGAATCAGGAAAAACAGTAAGAATCGGCGGAACCTTTACAAACTGGGACAGCTGGATTTACGAGCTGGAAGAAACAAGCCCTGGATTCTACGAGATTTCAATTCCTTTACCACAGGGTAAATACTACTACAATTATTTTCTTGGAATGAAAGCAATTACAGATAAAACAAATCCAGAAAAAGCATACACTGAAGACGGAAGAATTTCTTCTGTGATTACAGTTCAATAAGTTTGCATTACGGTGGTTGAGTTTATCGAAACCACCACATTTAGTG
>SAMEA104315435__coassemble_1243_pt1 | contig 11425 bp, 15 predicted proteins | sample SAMEA104315435__metabat2_high_PE_028 | metagenome-assembled genome bin SAMEA104315435 (sample SAMEA104315435) | gut metagenome | biome: Monkey gut; feature: monkey-associated habitat; material: faeces | place: China | collected 2013 | reverse complement strand
TTTGACGCTAAATCCACGTTTTTACAAACTGGATGGCACTACATATTGTCTATCTATTCTTAAAGAGCAATACAAAATGATATAAAGGGTAAAAATACACCTCATACCATTTTAAACCGACAAATCTTTCTAACAGTATTGGTTTAGCAACCCAATACACACTAATAGAATATATCAAAACTACAAGAACATAGACCAAAATTTGCTTCCAGAATACCTGGATAATACGCCTAATAGTTGCTTTTATACTTGGAATCTTTCTTAAGGCAGGAAGATGACATGCAGCAACTTCAATTCCTGTATAAACAAGTGACACGACCGGGAACTGCTGGTAAACATAGTTTTCTATACCAGTAGAAACACTCCTGGAAGTTACAATATTCTTCCCGATAGCAAGCGTTGTTCTTCCGTAATTTTGTAAAAACTTTATCATTTTGAAAGTGAAGAAAACACAAGAAGTAAAAAAGAATAATGCAGCTACATATTTCGAAACAACTATTCCAAAAGGATTGAAAAGAGCAACCAGCATACCTGCAATATTCAATCCAAGAGTTATAATGGAATTCATGATTGTAGATTTATACATTTCATGTAACTTCTCATTTATAACGCTGCAAGCTTTTTCTATAGCAGCTTCAACAGCAACTGGAATTGTCATATCAAGGAGTACTTCTGAAAGTCCTTTCAGTCTTTTACCTATTCCACTCAAATAAGCTTTTGTGGACTCTCTCATTTTGCTAACTCTTATCTCCATCAAACCGCTTATTAAATTTGCTGAACTTCTTGTGGGTTTCAATTGCAAGCTTTACAGCATCAGAAAACTCCTTATGAATGATTGCCTTGCCATTGCAGTTCCTGACCTTGTACGAACCATCTTTGCAGTGCTCAATCATTGGTACATGTTCTATGTCTGCGACACTAAACCACTTCCCTTCAATCAGTTCTTTATGCCATTTTATTGTGCTTCTCATTTTTCCGTCCTTTTCAGCAAATCATAAAGATGTATTATGCCGAAAGTTGCTTTCGACTTTTCTTATATTCTTCTACATCAAATCTTGTGAAATTCAAGCAAACGGCAAGCATTGCTGCATCATCAAGATATCCAACAACAGGAATGAAATCTGAAATTAAATCAACTGGTGACAAAACATACAAAAGTGTACCTACTATGGCTGCAATTGTGCCAACAGGAAGCTTTTTATATTTACCTGTAAAAACATCACCAAGCATCTGGAAATAAAGTTTGATATCATTCAGATACTTATGAAGAGTTTCAAATCGTATTTAGAATTTGTCATACTGTTGCCTCCCCTACACCTACTTCTTCTTAAACAGCTTTTTCAAGATTCCACCACCAAAAGACAACCCAAAAGTTCTTTTTCCGCAATGAGGGCACACAGGTGGCGGTCCTGCAAAACAACCAATAATACTCTTGCAGTTAGGACACAGCATAGTGTCTGTAGCAATTGGCATTCCTTCAACCCCTGGAATTTTTATACAACCTATATTTTTTTCTTTTTTTGCTTCATCCTTTTCAGTTTTCTTCATTTTCATCCTCCCATACAAATTAACAACAAGCCTCTTTTTCAAAATTCTTTGCCACTATCCACCCTATTCCTTCTGTAACAGTACTTGCCGTACTTGCGTTAATAATATTTCCTATTCCTGGTATCCAACCAACTAAAGCCTGAGAAATTCCTCTTCCAACAAGGGTGGCCGATGCTGTTGCTACTGATGATTTTGCTGCCGATTTTGTAAGATTAATATTAAACACTGCACCCAGTGATAAAACCATAGAAACCTGAATAGGAACCAGAATTGCATTGTCTGAACAAGGAAACTGAGCAAGCCCAGCACCAACAGCTGCAGCAGCAACCGAAGCCGAATGAATAATAGCGTTACATTTAATTACCTGATCTTTTGTCATAATAGTCTCCTTTGAAACCGCGTTTGCGGTAACTTAAAATAATGATTTAATATTTAAAACCATTATTTCTGTTTTTCCTTACACTTATTACTACATGCAAAAATCAAGTAATTTACACTTTTTGAAAAATTTTTATATTGTTTCTAAATATTTTACCTGACAAATTTTCTGTGATTTTGAAATCTGTCTTATTTCAACCTTTAGTCTACAATTTATATATTGAATAGGATTCTCCCCTTCTGGAATAACCAAAGGAATATCATAATTATATCCACCGAGGTGGACAATTTTTTTATCTACACAATTTACGGTAACCACATCTCCGACTTTCAGATCAGTAGAAAAAATACAAACTTCTGGTTCTGCTTCGGTCTTTTTTTTCTTATTATCAAAATCTGGAATAAAAGCATAGGCTGCCAGTTCAAGATTCTTTTTAATTATTTCCAAAGAATTATCATCAAAATTAAAACCATATTTTTTTAATAATTCTTTATGTTCATCAGAAAGATTTTCTTCAGCAGAAGCATGATTACTCTGATTTCTTACGGCTTTTACATAAGCATAACTGTAGAGCATAAAAATGATTTTTTCTTTTTTTATTAAAAAGCTAAAACCAGACGGAATAAATGAATTCTCAAGATTTTTGATTCCAAGAAATTTTGAATTAAAGTTTTCTTCCCTTTTCTTCTCAGAATTCTTTTCAGTAAAATCTAGTCCTAAAAGACTGAAAACAACTTTTGGGTTTGTGAAACATAAATCATTCTGAAAAGCCTGATTATTCTTATAATTCTTTTTGAATAAATCCTCCAAACATTTGTATTCATCTTCAAAGTGTGTCGGTGGATTATGAACATCAATTGTTTTTATATATGCAACCCTTTTCTGAATTAACGGATTTTTTGAAGGCTTATCTTTAAGTACAGCATCCTTAAATTCAGCAATCATAGGATTTTCTTCTTTTTCAACAGACAAAAGATGATTCCACATCGCTACATATTCCCAGTCAAATGTAGTATTCGATTCAATGCAAGCCTTACGTTCCTCATCTGTTACTTTTATATAACCTTTGTTAAACAAGTAACGAGGCATTTTCTCGTTAAAAACAGTAAGAGCCTGCTGAATAAGTCCATTTTCTATACACCACTGTGTGATCTTCAGATAATCTGGGCCTTCCTGCATATCACCTATGAGTTTATTTTCTATTGTTTCAAGAAACTGTTTAAGAATGATAATACCTATATTGTCTGCATTTTCCACAGAGCAAGATTTACAATCATCCAGTGCCTGTTTTAATTTCTCTACAGTAGAATCCAGTGAATCAACGACTCCAAGGCGGATTTTATCTGAAAATTCAGTTATTATTTTCAACAGTTTTTTATACTGATCAGGAAGATTCTTATCTTTAAAAATATTATTAAGCTGTTCCGCCTTTCCCGAGGTCATAAATTCATTCATGGCATCGGCAATTTCTGTCATTTCCATAAAAGACGAAACATCATAAATGCGGGCCTGATTATTCTGAATATCTGAATATAAATTATAAGGATTTTTTATGCCTTTATACTTTAACAGTTTTGCAAGCAATTGAATTAAGCTGCTTGTTGTTCTGGCCCCGCCTGCATTATCTATATAAACCACATCCGAGGGAACAATTTGAGAACAAATCTGATTAAGGATCTGAGCCTCTGGAATCGGTTTATTTTCGGCAGTTTCGATATTTATTTTTTTAATTTCAATATCACCACAACATTCTTTTACTTTTTCAGAATAATAATCAAAAGCTGTTTTATTAAAAACTTCAGAAATCTGATTATCTGCAATAGAAGAAACAAGCGCTATTATTTTATTTATTCCACCGTTACCGTTTACCGATTTCAAATGCGAAATACATTTAAGGATACTTTCGTTTGTGTGAACCGCAAGAATTGGAACTCCATCATAGTCATTCAAGTCAACCAAATAGTTTTTTTCCTCTTTATGTAATGGAAGTTTACTGATGTTTGTTACTAAAATGTTCATAATATATCCTTAAATTTTTTCTATTAAAACTTGCCCTAATCCAAAATTAGTTAATTTTCCGGCTCCAAATAATACCGCTGCATCTAATAAGCTTTCTTCAAAAGCAGAGATTTGTCCATCTAAAATAAATGAACCTTGTATTCCACCAAGATTCTGTACCGTTTTCTGCCGTGCTGACCATCTGTTCATTTTTTCATAATGAAGCTGAATGTCAGACAGCGTAATTTCCGAAAATGTATATGGCTTTTCTCCGCTACTTTCACCATATAAGGAAACCAAAGCTCTTATCCTTCTGTTAATGCATGGAAAAAATTGTCCTGCTTCAAGCCGTTTACAGTTTTTTCCATCTTTTGTAATTCGTAAAGGCGTAACAAGATTAACTTTGCATCTAACCTCTGCCTTGGTATTACAGTCTTCATTAAGTTCAAATTCTTCAAGCGGAACGGATGCAACATAATTGCCGTCATCAGAAATCAGATTTTCTCCTTTACAAAAAGGCCCTTCAACGATATATGGTATTCTGTCTTTTCCTATACCTTTCTGCTCACCTCTTTTAAGGGCTGCATAAATATATGGTAAATAATCATTAGCTTTTCCACAAAGAGTAAGTATAAAATCCAGATGCTTTTCATCAGAATCTATTAACTGTAAAGCCCAAGGATGAATACCTCTTTCACGTCCCGGAAGCGAAGTATTCTGCTTATCTAAAATTGTTTCAAAAATCCAAGAATAAGCACAGGTCTGATTATACAAACATGAATCACATTGATTTTGATGAGAAATACAGCATAAACTCCTTAATTCTTTACCAAGAATACTTCGTACCATAAACAACGGAAATATTTCAAAATTTACTTCCCTTTCGAAATTAAGGACAAATCTATATTGATTATAGGTCATTCGCATAAATTACTGTATTTCCTCAAAAGTACATTTGCACCAGCCCATTGGTAAATAATCACCATCAGCATTAAATACAGTTCTTGTACCACCATACCCAAGAGGCTTCCCTCTTACGATTCTTGTTTTTGGCGTTCTAAAGTCACCCCCAAATGTTACAAATTCTACCTGACTCCAACGTCCAATCCGGATTATGCAGCTATTTGAATTAGATTTTACAATATCGTTTAATTTTTCTTTCAGTTCTGCAATTTTATCACATTTTAAATCATCTGTATTGTTATAGAATTTTTCATTTTCATTATTAAATTGAGTCATATAGAATTCATTACAGCTTTCAATAATCTTTTTAATTGATATTTTCATAGAAACACTATCATTGATATTCTGTAGCCCTTCATTAATCCGAACTTTAGAAACAGCCTTAACCTCTGCTCCATCCATAGAAGCTTTTATAGTTTCTGCCATCATCTGCATTTTATCTAAAGCCGTAATTCTATTATTTTTTGAAGAAATATTTTTAAGAACTCCAACCTGCTGAGTTCCCTTACCTTCAAAAGTACAATCTAAAATTTCAATGCTTCTAAAAGGATCTCTTTTTGCATCACTATAATCATTCATAAGTTTTTTCTGAAGAATAGAATCAAACTTTTTCTTGTCCTTTGTGTATATAAAATTGTCTTTTAGTTTTTCATAATTTTCATCAGAAACATCATACAAAAGTTTATTGATTACTGCTGTTCTTATTGAACCTTTTATAGCACTGCCGGGAATTACAGGATTTTTTGTTCCTGCAGGTCTATATATCTGCAATACTTTTGCAGCATTTTCGTATGGATCTTTCTGTAGATTCTTTTCAAAAATATTAGAAAACTCTTTTGTAACTTCTGCTAAATATACAATATCCTCTGCTTTCATATTTTTATGAAAAAAATTCTGAAGTGCTTTCATATTACCACTTGAAGAAGCATTTTCGAATAAAGACATCTTCGCAGAATCATCAAGGATATGATTTAAGATTTTATCTGTTGAGAATACTACATAACGAACACCTTGCTTAGCTTCTACCAGATTATAATCAAGAGGTGTTAGTTCATTACCATTTCCAATATGAACAGGAGTCAAAGTCTCTAGAGTAAATTTATATTGTTTTTTCATTGTTACCTCAGACAATTGGAATAACAGGAGCGAAACCAGAATTACAAATTCTTTTATCAACATGTACATCTGATATCAGTTCACCAACAAACAGTATTTTTTTATCAGATTCAAAAACAGCACCTTCATCATACATAACAACTGTTTTTTTCCATGGAACATGATCTGAAGAAAATGCTCCCCCAACTTTTCCAGATCTTACAAAGGTATCCGCATGTAAATTATTTAAAGGAATCTTTTCAACAAATGGACCTAAAGCCATATATTTATTGCCTGTTTTGGCAGTATGAATTTCCTCTGCCTTTGCTGAAACTGTTATATAGCCTTTTCCTGTACTGGCATCTGCACCAAAACCATTTTCAAAAGCCCATTCTGTAAGTTCTGTTACATGTTCTGCTGTATAGGAACTTAAAATATATAAATCAAATTCCTTGTTGCTACTCCACATTTCTTCGTTGGTAAACAGACCGCCATCCAGAACATTATCAGTTAACCTATTAATTCTATTATGGGTAACCGAGTTTTTTTTAAATGAAATATCAGTAGACTCTGTTTGTGCAATATTATCAAAAAAATCTGTAGCAGCAATATATTTACATTTTTTGTTCTTTTTTATCTGTGAATATGTTGCTTTTGTAAGAGTATTTTCTCTTGGCTGAACCTCTGGAATATTTTTGCAAAGATACCCCTTTGGAAATGCAGAAGAAACAATAAGAGAAGGTTCTTCGGTTTTACACTGTTCTAAAAAATTCTGAACAGCTTTTTCCCCTTCATGATTTGCAATTCCCCATACATAGCACCCCCAGATAGTATCACCTTTTAATGGAGTAATAAGTGAAGAATTAAGTTTTAATGTAATTCGGTAAAGCTTCATTTTTCCACCTATAGAATTACTTCGTTTCCATTTTCATCTTTTAAGTCTTTAAACAAAACCTGACCATTTCCGCGGGTTCCACCACCACCAAGATAGTCATTCTGAATCATTTTTAAACCTTCAAGTACAATTTCCTTAAAGTTCTTTTCGTCGATAGATCCATTATCACCTGTATCAATAACTCTGTAAGAGATTTCAAAATCAAATTCTACACCAGGAACTACACGTTCCATAGATCGAGGAGTTGCCTCGGCAGTAATTCTGTTTATGATATTTTCAGCTTTTTCTTCAGTAAGTAATCCGCCATTCATATATGTCAGTTTTGATTTTTCAGAAAGAACTGCATCACGAACAATAATTCTTGTTGGTCCACGAGTTTCAGACTTGGAAGAACCGTTACCACAACCAAAAACCCTGCATACAGGACATTCATCCTTTCCGCAATCACAAGGTTCTCCTAATTTTTTACCCATTTTATCCAGCTTCCATTCTACAAGGGAACGCATTTTACCTTTTATAGAACTTCCTGGAATATAAGGTTCATTTGTTAAAGGATTTTTAATTACAGAACTGTCTATTCCGCCAATCTGAACTGTATCTGAACTGCCACCAATATGTAAACCTGTTTTTACTTCTATCTTTCCACTTAATTTCTTAGTACATAACTGTTTCATTTTTATTCTCCCTTAACCTGACTTTCACTATTCATCAACATTCTCTATTTTTTTCTCATTAGCCATCTGATAATAAAAACCATAAGCGGCTTCGAACAAAGAACTGAATACTTTGTAATCTGCTTCAGTCTTTATTAAATCAATGGAAGAAGCAATAAAAGTATTAAGATTTGCATACAATCCCTTTAAGCTTTTATCTTTTTTTCCTGCTCGGGTCAATGTATATGCAGCCTTTGATTTTATCAATTTTATATATGCATACTGTTTTTCCCACTGATTAGAACCAGGCACAAGCAACAGCTCAAAACGTTTTACTTCATCATAAACACGACGAAGCTGAGAAGAAGTTACTCCTATCGCTTTTCCATCTTTAGATCCAATCCATGAAGACGCAATTTTCTGTGCCTCAGAATCAAATAAATCAGCTTTTAAAGTTCCATCCGCATTATAAAATCCTGTAACTTTTACTGCAGCTGGAACAATAACTTCGCTGTTAAACTTTTTTGAATTATCAAAGTTTTTATTATATCTTGAATTATCGTTGTATCCCATTTTTTACTCCTGCCATTTTTAGTTTTTACGCTGTGTATATAATGAATAAGTTACGGCAATTCGACTTTTTACCATACTTACTGGATCAGTTCCAAATCCAATTAAAATACTTTTTGCTTTTTCATTTTTGACATTACGTTCAACCGTATATATTAAATTACTTTTCCACAATGCATTTTTACTTTGTGAAAGAATTTCTTTAATATTTCCTTTCTGAATCTGTTCTGCTCTGCCTGCAAATTCAAGCATTTTATAAACAGGACCTACCGAAAGATTATTCTCCAAAAGCTGTTCCAACTCTCTTCCATACAAATACATTTTTTCAAAGTCTCTCCAAGAAACTGTTGTATTGAACAAAGTTATGGAATTTTTCTGTGGCTCAGATTTAGATAAATCCAGAAGTTCTTCTGCTTGTGAAGCAATAATTGCTACAGGAGTATTTTTTGAAGCCAATGAGATTCCGCCAGAAACAGTTATAGATGGATTATGATTCGTAAATTTTTCCAGTTCTTTTTGGAAATCAATGGCAAATTTTATTACAGAATCCCAGGCTCCGAGAATACACAAATCATCGCCACCAGAGAAAACTGTATAAATTTTGTCTTTATACAAATCTCCATTTTGATCCTTATTATTCTTAACAAACCACGCAAAAAAAGTACTGAAAAAATAGTGAATCATATGACTTAAATCTGCATAGCTGGCAACCGAAATATTCTTTCCAATCGAAGAAGAAAAAACAAGTCCCAGATTATCAATATCAGACTTGAACATTGCGAGTTTTTTATTTCCTTTTGATTTTTCTGCAATTTCTTCAAAAGTAAGAAGTTCTTTTCCATTGTCTTTATATGGAGCTGTGTATGGCAAGAACATAACAGGTTTGCCAGGAACATAGTGATTAATACTATATCCGTAAGATTCAGCCTTTCGTGAAACTTTTACCATCTTTCCAAATTCCTGCAATATGGAGGAATCAAGAGAAACTACAGCACCTTTTACTAAATCTCTACCTATATCAATTAAATCCTGGCAGTTTTTGCAAGGCTCTGTTTCGTCAGAACTTTCAGAAGCAAAAATACCACATTTTGGACATTCTCCGTTAAGTTGCAATTTTTCATAAATCTTATTTAGAACATGTCCTTCTGCTCTTAAGACTTTCTGCATCTTGAACTGCTTACATTCATCACCCTTAGTTCCAATACGATTAAACAAAACTTGAGAATTATCGCTCAATAAATCTTTCTGGCTTGCAGCTACACCATCAGAAATAATGACAGCAAGTTTTCCTGCAAAGTTATCCAAGAAATAGCGCTCAATTTCAAGCTGAAGTTTTTCAAGTTTCTCTTTTGCACTGGCAGTATTAGGAACCATAAGTATAAATTTACCGCCGGCAGAAGTTATAATATTTGCATTAGTAACTTCAAATTCTTTTACTATATACTGTGAAAGAATTTCGCTTAATGCCCACAGCTGAAAACTCTTTGCTCTAAGTAGTTTTGCACTGAATTCATTTTGTTTCAGTTCAAAAATATATTTTTGAATACCAGAAATATCACCATTTATAAAATAGAATTTCTTTTCTTCATTAGACTCTGCAATTTCTGGTTGTTCTTCTGCAAAACGGTACAAAACACTAACAATAGCTACAGTGTTTTTAACATGCTGAAAAAAACCGGTATCTATCTTATCTGACACAATATAGGGAACACTCCAAAAATAATGTTCCAGCATTGTTCTTAAAGCTTCTGTATACTTTTCAAAATCAAGTCCCTTTAATGCTGAAAAGTCTTTACAAAAACCATCTATAAGTTTTTCATAATCTTTAGCAGTGACTTGGCTATTTTCTTGAGAAAGAATTGCATCCTCGTCTAAAACATTAAGCTTGTAGTAACCAGGTTTTCCTGCAGGCATTTCTTCAAGTTTAAGTGTAGAAAGAATATGTTTCATAGAACAAGCCTTTCTATTAACCGGTAACTCTACGTCAGAAGAATATCCCGCAGCAAGATTTGCCGCAATGAACAAAAGCCTGTCTTCCAATGTTTTTTTTGATTTATAAGAACAGATTAATGATAATAAATTATCAACATTCACATCTGACGGAAAATGTGCTTTATTTGCATCAAAGAAGTTTTTATAGAATAAGTTTATATCTTGAATACCATTATAGTCAGAAATTACAGCTATATTTCCAAGAGAATGTAAATAGGCTGAAATAACGACTTCATTAAATGAAAAATTCATTTTAACCCTCTTTATATAATATTATTATTTTAACACACAAACCATAAAAATCAACAAACCCGCAGTAAAAACCACGGGCACAAACTAATTCTACCTATTCATTTTTTTCAATTTTCTCGCTTATTTTTTTTCCAACAATTCCACCTCCAGTGGCCCCGGCAATCATTCCAACACCCCAACAAAGAGCCGCACCAACCGGACCACCAACTAAAAATCCCAAAGCAGCACCACCACTGCAACCTGCAAGACCACCAACTACACCAGAACCAGTTCCAACCACAGCTTTTTGAGCTACTTTCATAATTTCATTATTTGCCATATTCGGCCTCCTTTATTTTCTATTAATAACTATTATTTTTATTTAGAAATTTCACACTTTTCAGAAAAATACTCGTATTTTCTGAAACAACAATGCTCAAAGATATATTTACGGGTAACAATTTCTCCTTCCCGCATTTCTGTGGCCACTCTTTTTGTTACTGCATGAACCGGTACAAGTCCATTTTTTAATGAATAATCCACAATACAAAAAGTTGAACCATATTCTCCCTGAACAACAATAACATCTTCTTTTTCGGCCCCTGCCAGCCAGGAACATACTTCATAAATCAAGCCATAATCCAGAGTGTTTTCTGGGGCAATTTGTGACCATTTTACTGAAAGCTGTTCCTGAGGATATATGATTTCCTGAATTCCCCATTTTTCATTCAATTCTTTTACTTGGTTTTCAGTTAATGTATGGTTCAATAGACAATAGGCTTTTTTCATAAAGTAATTCTCTCTCACAAAAAATATATGGGGATAATTGTGCTCCCCCAAAACACCTTTTTATAAAACTATTCATCTTCCGATTTCTGACTGCCCCCTGTTTTTTCAAATACTGTTTCCATACCTTCAGCGATTGTCTTCTCGCCTTTAAGAACCTCTAAACCTGTTTCAAACCCAATTTCTAAAACTTCTAAAATACTCATAACGAGCCTCCTTATTTCCAATTTCTATATATAACTACATCCATAAAATGAGAAATTTACACTTTTCAAAGAATTTAAATCACAACCACCCGTCAAACGGGTGGTTTGC
>SAMEA104315435__coassemble_1235_pt1 | contig 11510 bp, 4 predicted proteins | sample SAMEA104315435__metabat2_high_PE_028 | metagenome-assembled genome bin SAMEA104315435 (sample SAMEA104315435) | gut metagenome | biome: Monkey gut; feature: monkey-associated habitat; material: faeces | place: China | collected 2013 | reverse complement strand
TTCCTGTTTTTTATCTCACCCAACAGTTTACCAACACCAGGTGTATGAACTTCTATACCGATATAGTTAATATCAGGATTATTTTCCGCAATTATCGCAGTTGCCGCACCCATCCCAAAACCAATTTCTACAACTACAGGATTTGTATTTCCAAAAACATCAAGAAAATTTATTTTTTGATTAACAAAAGGTATACACCATATCGGAGAAAGTTCTTCATAATCTCTCTGCTGAGCAGCAGTCATTCTGCCCTGTCGTAAAACATAAGTTTTTACAGCACGATAAAATGAATTACCGGACCCCACACCTTCCGATTCAGATTCTGATTTGTTTTCTAATTCGTTACTCATATTTTCCTTATCACTATAAATTATTTATTTTCTTTGTTTTCTTTATTTTTATACACAGGAGGCATCATCAAAACCAGAGAATTTACTTTTGAAACATAACACACTCTATAACTGGCAGCACCTCTGTTTGATGAAAAAATTGAAGAATCATTACGCCAGTTATTTTTTCTCATTCCATAAAACAAAAGTGTTCCACTTTCACTATAAACTGCAATTTCTTCTCTAAAGTCTTTTTTTTCTGCAAGAGCAGCTTGATTTCCTGTCATTTTCAAAAAATCCATATCATAATTTAGATTTATGATTCTGGATACAACGTTTTCCTGAGCATCAATATAATTCAATTCATACATACCGGATTTTACATTTTCAGAAACCGGAACATAAAAATCTGTATAACCAGCCCATTGTTTTTTTTCATTACCAAAAATCAGCGGATCAGAACAAATCCATTTGTGTTTATTAGCAACACATTCCAATTGAATTCTATCCACTCTATGAACATCACTTTTAGTTTCTGCAAAAACAGAAATTCTTGCAGATGGAGTGCCCGACTCGGAAAAATAATCAAGGACAACATACCCGACAGAATCTGTTATTTCAGGCTCTGACTCAGAACAAGAAGTAAAAAACATTCCTGCAAAAAAAAGTATAAAAGAGAAGATTGTAATTTTTACTAAACCGCCAGAACCCATATTAAAAATTAAAGATAAGATTAATGACTGTAAGATCGCTGGCAGAGAATTGATTTACCAAAGATTCAAATTTTACATCAACTTTTTTACAAGCATCATCAAGATAAGAAAGATAATAAAGACCTAAATCAGTTCCACCATCAGGAACATCTCGATAAAAATCAATAAGAGTTTTTTTGTTTGTATCGGCAGTTGCTTTTGTTTCAATATTTTCCTTTACTTCCTGAAATTCATCATCTTTGTTATAAAGAGTAATCTGAAGACGCCCCTGCTTACCAATAGAAGTTGAACCACCACCAAGTTTCCATGAAACTGATACAAGAACTCGCTTTCGCTGCAATTCTTTTACAATCTTAGAACGAGCATCCGGATCAACAATCAGAGAATTTACGTCGTCTACAGCAGGGTACAAATTTTTTGCCTCTTTTCTGATGTTTGTATTTTCATTATTTAACGCCAGTTCCATGACCATTACAGAAATATATTCAGCAACTCTGGATTTTTCCATATATTGCCCAAGAAGATTTCGAATGGTATTTATCATTTCGTTAAAATTTTCAGACTTATGAAAAAGTGTAATAATATACCAGTTCATCAAGCTCATTCTGTTCATGAACTTTTCAGTCATCAGCATATATATATTTTTTTCTTCGATTGAATATTCTTTATTTTCGCGAATAGATGTCCAGACAGGATCAAGTATATCCTTTCTAACCTGCCCGATTATCTGATCTTTAGAAACAAGAATTGAACGAAGCTGTTTCTCGCTCATCTTTGTTTTTTCATCAATAAGGTGAGATGGATTAGCCCGGTTATGTTTACGCACACATTCACATTGAATTATAGAAGCATAAATATCACGGTCAAACTGCTTGTACAAAAGAGAAAATACAACAATCTTGGAAAGATCCATAACTTCCTGTCTGGAAGAAACAAACTCTGGCATTGAAATTTCAATTTTTGAAATATAATCCAAGAGAAGCATACTTTGAATAGACTGAGGAGAAAATTTATTCAGGGAAATTCCGTATTCATCAATGTTATCAGCAAGTCTGAATCGGTTTAACTTTTTTTTGTTGCGAATAAAGCTTGACGCTCCATCTTCTGTTAAAATTACTTTCAGAGGAAGTTCAAGTACATTTCTTTTTCCTGAAGAACCCATGTTTTTTCACGTCTCCTGTGTAATGCATAATTATATATGACGACTCTTGCATTGTAAACACTATTCATTATAAACTAAATAAATGAAGAAAAATAGTTTTTTTTTCATATTTTATATATTTTTCCTCTTATTTTTTTCAGGTTATAATTTATTTGCAACCGAAAGCAAAGGAATTGAACGCTGTAGAAAACTGGAAATTCTATTAAAGAAAAACGGGTTCGCTCCCAAAGCTTTGCCTATTATCGCTAACGACACAGAATCTTATGCATACAATATTCTTATCGACATAAATGACCTTTCTTATAAAGAATACATCAAACATCTTTATTTTGTATTCGAACTAGAATCCGCAATGGAAAATTTTAATTTTATTTCAAAAATAATGAATTCTTTTTCCATTTCAAATTTTGAATCTGAAATTCATTTTCTTTTCTGCTATGGTGATGATGTTCAATATTTTCAGGAAACCACACTTACAGGAACAAAAAGCTTTGTTAATAGCATCTCAAATGAAGAAAATTCAGCCGTCATCTGTGTTGGTTTTGCAGATTCATTTAATTCCATCATAACAGGAAGTAATGGACGTACATCGCCAGCATGGCTTATGAAACTGGTTACCGATGCCTTCTTTTATAATAAATTGTTCTATCTTTCCCAGGGAGGATTTACAAACGCATTTTACAGATTAAATCTACTGAAAAATGATTATCAGACAGGACTTTTTTTGTCCGCAAACATACCTGCGGCAGGGATAAAACTGGCAAAAAATGTGAACAAAGATACTGAAACAAAGTTTGCAGATTTCTTTGATTATATCAGCACTAATTTTGATGTAATTACAGAATTTGAATGGGATAATCACGCCCAGCCTATTCAAATTGCAAACAAGACATATATTATTCCTGAAAAAATCACTCTGATAATCACACTTATAACAGCGGCAATAAGCCTTTTTATCCTTTGTGAATTTTCTTTTTTAATCAGATTTTCTCATAGCAGCATTTCAAAAGAGATTCTTCAGTCCTGGCCATTAATTTTTATCTTATTAATTATAACAGCAGCAGGCTTTATGACAGGTCAGTTTTTTGCCTGGATTTTTCATACTCTTGTTAATATTGATTTTTTTATGCAGTTTGCCATAAAAGTTTTTACAGGCTTTGCAGTCATTTCATATTTTTATTTTTTTATTCTTAGATTCTCAAAAAATAATTCAACAAAAACCTACGATTTCATGCTGTCAGTCATAAGCATTGCAAATATTCTGATTTTCAGTTCTGTAGATCTTTCTTTCTTTTATTTTTTTGTAATTGAATATCTTTTGATTCATATTTTCCGGCCGATGAAAAAAACATTTTCTCTTTCTGTTGCATTTATCTGTTTATCGATTCCATATATTCCAGTTTTCATACAGCTGATTCTTTATATTGACCCTGATAAAATTAAAACATTAGTTCTCTGCAAGCCATTGGAAAATCTTTTAATTTCAAGCGCTTTTCTTCCCTTTGAATTCATCTGGTTCAGAATTCTTATTTACCTTAATAATATGTGGCTTAAAGTTGAAAAAACAAAAAGAAATTTCATAAAGCAGAATCTGATTGCGATTTCTTCTGCTGTAGGAATTTTTGCTATCACAACTCTTCTTATTGCAATTTTTATTCCATCTAAATATAAAATTAAAACTTCCACAGATAGTAAAAAAGTATTTGAATCCCGTACAAACGACATGATAAACATAACAAGTCATGATGAAAATTATTTTGGAAACATAATCAGATATGTAACAATAGAATTGTCTAATCAGGCAAAAAATTTACAAGTTTATATTTCAGGAACCTCCTCAAATTCTGTTTTATATTCAGAGTACAACTATGTTTCTGACTTTATAAATCACATTGACTATTTTAACATGCCTTTATGGCCACCAAAAAGAATTGAACTGCATTACATAATTTCAAGCAATCAGGATTCTTCAATTACAGTTTACGCAAATTTTCCAGAAAACAATGAAAATGTGCTGATAAAAAGGACAATGGAACTTAAACAGCGTTCAGGCGAGGCAGAATGAAATATCACAAATGCTTTTTACACGTTGATATGGATGCTTTTTTTGCCTCTGTTGAACAAAACGATAATCCAGAATTAAAAGGAAAACCTGTTATTATTGGCGGTCTACCAGGAGAATTACGAAGTGTTGTTTCCACTGCTTCGTATGAAGCAAGAAAATTTGGAGTTCATTCTGCAATGCCTGTTTCACAGGCATTCAAGCTGTGTCCTCAGGGAATTTATATGCACGGAAATTACAAACGCTATTCCCAGGTATCAGACCAAATCATGGAAATTTTAAGAAAATATTCTCCAGACGTAAAACAGCTTTCAATTGACGAAGCCAGCGTTGAAATAACAGGAACAGAACTTCTTTTTGGGCCTCCGGAGCAGCTTGCAAAAAAAATACAGAAAAACATACTGGATGATACAGGACTAACAGTTTCTATAGGACTTGCCTCTACTGCATATCTGGCAAAGCTTTCCAGTGAAATTAATAAACCTAACGGATTTTATCAGATTCTTCCAGGAGATGAAGAAAATTTTATGCTCAAACTTCCATTGGAAAAAGTATGGGGAATCGGAAAAAAATTCATTGAAAAACTGCATAACGCTGGATTCTACACAACGGAACAAATTTACAAACAGCCTCGGGAAAAATTATGCAATTTAATGGGAGAAGCTAACGGAGACTTTTTATATAACGTTGTAAGAGGAAGTTACAAAGAATTATGGACTGAAAACAGTCATTCTATAAGTGCAGAAACAACATTTCCCGTTGATATAACAACAACTTACGAAGCAGAAACAAAACTCATGGAGCTGGCTCAATCTGTTTTATTCAGAATGAAAAATGAAAATTGCTGTAGTAAAACAGTCGCGGTAAAACTCCGCTACAATGATTTTTCAACGTATACGATGCAATATACAAGCGATGATTATGTTTCCACATTAGAAGATTTCTTTAATATTGCAAAAGATTTATTTGAAAAAAAATATGAAAAAGGCAGAGGTATAAGACTTTTAGGAATAAAACTTGATAATGTAGTGAGTCAGGAAAATCAAAAACAGGAAGTTCTTTTTGACTTTGGTTCCAAAAAAAAACAGGCTGTTGAAAATGCAATAATGAAAATGGCAAAAAAACATCCTGACGTTACAATTCAGAAAGCCAGACTTTTTACACATCCAAAAGATTTGCTGTTACTTATATTTTTCATACTTGTTTTGTTTTCAGGCAATAAAAATCTATATGCAGAAACAGAAGGCACAGTTATAGAATCTGATGGAGCTGGAACAATTAATACGCCTTTACAGCTTATACCACTCCCGCAGGAGGATTCCAAAACAATATTGGAACGTAAAATAAAAAATCATACTATTGACTTTGTGGCTTCTGGCTGGGGGCAAGGGGATTTTTATGGACAGGCATCCATTATAAAAGAAAAAAATTCCGATTTTGAACTTTCAGATATTTCGCCTGTTTTTAAACAGCAGGTAGATATGTCGTTATGGTTCTTTCTGGACAAACAATACTATTTTAATGCTTCTTTTGCAGATGAGTTCAATAAAAATACAGTCGCAGCGGGATTTTACGGAAAAGATTCAAATCCCTTGAAAGAATTCAAAATTGCAAACAGAGGTATTATTTTTCCCAAAATATATTCAATTCATAAATTCAATAGAGATATAGGAGGTGGTGATACACAATCCCCCGGTATTTATACCCATTTTGAAGACCCGGAAAAGCAAAGATGGACTGGTGACATTGCAATACGTTATGACATGGTTCAGCAGCATAGTTCAACTTTTTACGGGAAAAATTCAGTTTCTTCAAAAATCATCGACCTTAAGAATTATATAACAGGTCAGTTTTTTGTTTTACCTGCTGATTCAAATCTTATTGAAAACATTAAATACATTTATGTTGAAAATTCAAAAGGAACCTATAAAGACAAGTATGGAAGAAAATTCAGTAAGATTTCTTCAGATGAGTACATTACCGTACAATCAAAAAATCTTATAGTTATTTCAAAGGATTCTGGCATCTCTGTAAAAAACAGTAAAAAACCTGCAATCATCGTTGAATTCAATAAAATTCCTGTCCCTGAGGAATTTGGCTCTTACGACAATACTGATTCCTTTCTTGGTGAAATTCAAAAATATTTTTCTGAAACAATTAATCTGGAAAAATTCAGTTATAATTTTTTCACGGAAATCAATGGAAAAACCGCTATATTAATTCAAGAATCCACAGGATTTTCTCCATTTGCTGTTTCAAAATATTATGACTGTGGAATATCTGCATCTTTAGACGTATCATTAGGAAGTCCTTCTTCTGCTGAAAAAATGCCGGATTATAATGCAGAAGAAACGGATGATTTTAACACTTTGATTTCTTCTGCCTTTTACAACGACACTCATAAATTTGCTCAGATTTATCCAGAAAAAACTTTTGCTTCTACACAACCTTTATCACCTGCAGAACGTTATCCTCTTGCGGACATTCTTCCAGGAATATACCTTGGCTACCAGGAATCAACAGATATTGCACTCATTGTTCAAACTTATAATCCTGTTTCCAACATAGAAATTGGAACAAATGCAGAAGAAAATTCAGTAAGAGTATACAGAAATGGAATACTAGATTCTGATGCCAAATACAATAAGGAAAACGGTTCAATTTCTTTATCACAATCAATAAATGATTCAGACAAAATATACATAACATGGAGCGAAGAATCTGGAACAATAGAAAAAGGTACTATTGCTGCGCAAGCGTCTTACCTTTACAGAATAACCCCAAAACTGCAGGCAGATTTTTCAGCAGCAGCGTACTGGCCATTAAATCCATATATTAAATATGCAGAACAAAATGAATCCGCCAATGGCTATGCAACTGTAGAAACAGGACTTTCATATAACTCTGATAATATTCAGCTCTCAGATGCCTTTGCAGTAACATTTGAAAATCAAAATATAAATGGACTTTACCGAATAGATGGAATGGAAAATTCAGTTCCATCAACATATTATTTAAACAAAGATTCTGGATTTATTTTAAAAAACAATATTATTCCGCAACCAGATGGAATCGTTCTTGATGTGGAAAATCAGGGAACCTTAAATGATGATAATTCAGAAGGAATAAAGGATCCTTTTATTACTGGTTATAAAATTCCATTAGAATGGAATTTTATAAATCCACAAAAAAATAACTGGGCAGCAATAAATATAAAACTTTCTGCTGGATATCTTTTATCCTCTGGTACGGAATTTCGGCTGGCAATAAAAAATGAAAGACCTGACGTAAATAATTTCCACTTGTATCTTCAGCTTGGAATTGATGCCAGCGATGAGCCAGTACCAGAAAACTCTGAAAAAATAACTACCTGGAAATTAACTGACCATACAGATAAATCAATTAAATCTGGATTTTATACAGAAAAAAGCGGATGGCAAATCATTCAGATTAATCTTTCAGAAGAAAATCTAAGTGCTTTACAAAGTTATCATGATGCACGCCTTATTGTAGTTTCGGATTTTTCTTCAAAAGGAATGATTTCTGCAGGACCTTACGAAATAATAACTCAAAGTATCTTTACAAAAGGCAGCAGAAAGCTTTTCATTTCTTCTGAACAAATGGAAGACAATACAATTCCTAAAAAAGATACTTTCAACAAAGATAAAAACTACATTCAGAAAATCACCTGGAATAATGAAAACTCAGCTATTGATAATTCAGAAACATTTATCACAGCTGGAAAATATTTTCCTAAGACAAATCTTGAAAGATATAAAAACCTTGAATTTTTCTTTAAATACGATACATTTGAAACAAATCCTGTCAGTCAACCTGTATCCTTTTCTGATACAGCAATGATAATAACTTTAGATAGTGAAGCCACTACCCTTGATTCAGATGGAAAACCCGCTGTAAAAATTCAACTTGATGGAAATGCAATAAAGCTTATGCAGCTAAATAAAAAATTATGGCATACATTCAGAGTTGACCTGTACGAAAAAAAAGTTGAAATTGACAACATTATTTTGCCATCAGAAAACTATATTCTGTATGAGAACAGGAATATTTCTCCTACACGACTTAAAATATTTTTTCCAACTATTGATTATAACAAGGGCTATAATACCAGCGGTTCTTTTCAGATAGACGAATTTGTTCTGCGTGATACTTCGCCTTATTTTTTACTGCAAAACATTACAGACTTAAACGCTGAAAAATCAGGTCCCGTACTAACTGCTGGCAAACTACCTTTGCTTGAAGATGCACATTTTAAAACAAGACAAACTGTTTCTGCTGTACTAGAATCTGATAATAACCTGAATAATGACATTATTCTGGCAAATTCCACAGAAGCTGGAATTGTATTAGCAGGAATAAACCTTCATGCAGACCTTGCAACATCTACGAAAGAATACAAAGGAATTTCTTCTGCCGGACATGAAATTTCAACTAAAAAAAGCATATTAAATTTTTTAAGTTTTTCAGATATTTATATTTTTAATCATGCAGAAAAAAATCTTGAAAAATTTTCAAATATTCAAATTGATTTAAGAAAAAACAAAATTCCACTTTTAGTCACAGGAGAAGTAAAAAGTTCCAGTTCGACAAGAATATTTTCAAGTAGTTTTAATTCCAATGCATTATTTTCCTTTAGTGAAAAGCTTAAAAATCTGAAAATTCAAATTGAAACTTCTGCAAACCAAAAATCAACACCTGATTCAGACCTTATTGATTCAATTGAAGAATATAATTACTTTTCAGGCTATAAATTTGCAACAGCAGAAACCTTCAATCACGGAAAATCAGATGCTAATCTAAGAGATGTAAAAGCAACAGTATCATTGGAAACATATTTCACAAAAAATGATTTTTCACCAAAATTTTCTATTGAAAATCTTGAAAAATATTCTTCATCTGCTAACACAAAGTATAATAACATAATCAGTATAAAAACAGAATTTCCATTCACCATTTATAAACAGAATTTTTCATTCTCTTACATCCGTAAAGGAAGTGTTCAGGAAATTACAGAAAAAGGAGGAACATACGGTAACGACTTTGACAGGCTTTTTTCTGATTTTTATGATCATCGTTTTATATTCAATTCAATTCCTTTTTATGAGCTGTTTGACAAAAATTTAAGTGAAAGTCTTTCTGAACAGAAAAGTGAATCTAAAGATTTTGAAAATCTGTTTTTTTCTGGAGAATACGAAATAAACTGGAAGCATCAGATTTTTTCCGATATAAGAGATTTAATTATTCCTTCAAATTTTTCATTTAATATACAGCGCAACCTTACAATATCTTCTGATGAAAGTGATGTATATATAATGAAAGCATCTATTTTAAATACCCCCTTCAATCTGTTGCAAAAGATTAATAAAAACTGGTATAAATCTGACGAACACGCAATATCTGTCATAGGAACTGCAAAGCTTTCTGTTAATGAACCAGAAAAATCAATTTTTACATTTTCCACCTATGCACAGTCAGGTTTCTATTTCAATGAAAATGATTGTATTCGCAGTGGAATTGACTATCAGATACATACAGATGGAAACTGGACTTCTCAACTTACAATAAATTACAAAAGAGACACTAATTTCAGTCCATTGCTTTCTCTGAGCAGATTAATTTTAAAAAAATACGACTACAGTAAAATCCATTTAAGCAGAACAAACGGAATAAACGTAAAACTTTCTCTACAGGAAGAAAAATTATCTCAATTTTATGAAGTAAACCACAAGCTTACAATAGATTTTTCAAAATATATTACATTGAACACAACTGCTGCAATAAACGCAGAATACGACCACCAGGAAATATTTAAACTGAACATAACAGGTTCTATTGGCGGTAAAATAAAATTCTAGCGATAATTATTGCAACGGCGCAAAATAACCGGTTTCATCTCGACCACTACGATTTAACAAACGAACTTCCACCTCTACTGGTAAATATTTTTCTCCAAAATTCGTTGTTAATGCGGATACATACCTGAACGTATACAATGAATTAGGAATATCAATTATATCTTCAATCACAGAACCTAAACCTTCGGGTCTGAACATATAGTATTCCTTTCCAGGTGTAGTTCGTATAATATAACTGATTTCTTCATCACAGGCTTCCTGAACAAGCAAAATAGAGGAAACGGCAACATGATTGTTATTAATATATGCAGAAGTTTCAGCAAGACTATATTTATCAAAAGCATTCAGACCAGCTTTTCCCGCAGAAATTAATACAACAGCTCTCTTTTTTTCACCGTTTATTAAATCATTAACAGCGAGCCTTAAAGCCAAATCCCACGCAACATTTTTAGTAACAGGAGTTTTCAGACCATTTACATTAAACTGAAGCGCCCCGGACGGATTTCCGATATATTCAACAACAGGAATTTTTCCAGCAGAAAGAATACGAAGTGTTCCCCTTTGCCCCATTGATGCAGAAAGCTCTCTTACAACAAGATTAATCTGTTCATCATACATTCCTTCACTTAAACTGCGGTCAATAACAACTGTTATATCTGCATAATCATTTTCAGAGGATGCCCCTACAAAATTTAATTTTGATACGGGACGCTTTTGTTCTGTTACATAAAAATTATTATCTCTAAGACCGACTATTGGACCTCTGTGTCGATTTTCAACTCGAAAATCTACAGTAATTTCTGGAAATTTAGATGCATTAACCCTTTCAATCTGAACAAAAAGACCACCAACAACTTCCTGCATCTTTGACATTATATAAACTTCATTAGTTTTTATATCTGTAACTATAATATTTCCATTTACATCTGGAACAGCACAGGTAATACGCTGCGGAGAATTACCAGCATGAATATTTTCAAAAGTTGCCCCAGATTCAGTATCTATGGAAATTACCTTATTTGAATCACAGACAACAAGAAAATCATTCCATACCTTCATTGATTCTGGACGATGAAATGTTTTTTCTTCGCAAAGAATACGTCTGAAATTTCCAGCCTGATCAAATTCATAAACACAGCCTTTTATATCATCTGCAACATAAATGCCGTCACCTAAAGATGCTATACCAACAGGTCCTCTCAAACCTTCAAAATCCTTTTGTGGACCTCCAAAATAAAAGAGTCCATTTCCATCTTTATCAAAGACATCAATTCTGCTGTTACCATAATCAGAAACATAAATATTCTGGCGAGAATCCTGAGTCATATACTGAGGACCTACCATTTCGCCTGTTCCCCGGCCTTTTTT
>SAMEA104315435__coassemble_1208_pt1 | contig 11780 bp, 10 predicted proteins | sample SAMEA104315435__metabat2_high_PE_028 | metagenome-assembled genome bin SAMEA104315435 (sample SAMEA104315435) | gut metagenome | biome: Monkey gut; feature: monkey-associated habitat; material: faeces | place: China | collected 2013 | reverse complement strand
CGATAAACTCAACCACCGTAATGCAAACTTATCAGGAAGCCTCTTCTGTTATGGCAAAAACAGCGGAATTCCACTCTACTGGCACGCTTAATTCAGACTTGGCGGTCATTTTTTTCTTGTTAAAAAAAACATCTACTTTTATAATAAAAGCAGGATGGTAATTAATGAAAAATAATTTTTATAAAATTTGTTCAATCTGTTCTCTTTTTATTGTATTTTTTATGGTAATTTCTTGTTCTAATGATGCGGAAACAAAGTATATGGTAGTGCAGGTTCCGGCGGAAGAGCAGGAAAAAACTTATTCTGTAAATGTATTGAATAATATAATTTGCAAAGAGACTCTTCAGGGAAAGGCCAGAGCTTATTTTAAGGAAGGCGCTGAAGATATTCCGTATGTAAATATTACAGAGCTGTGTAATTATTTTACTGTGGAATATCCTGAAAAATACAAGGTTTTAATTACTTCAAATAATAATAATTACACTTCAACAGCTCTGATTGATTTAACCAAACGTAAAATTTATTTTTCAAATTATGATCATTATATGTCTAAGTTTAGGAGCAGAAGTTCAAAAACTTTTTTTGATTTCGCTGCAGTACAGGAAAATGATTTTATTAAAATAGAAAAAAGTTTTAATTCCTGGGGCGCTCCTATTGAAGTGAATTTTTCGGGTTTTGAAGATTTTGTATTGTGTGCAGAAATCGATGGTGAATTGAACTATTATGTTTCTCTTAATACATTTGGAAATTTGTTTACTAATAATCAATATGTATATAATGGAAAAGAAGTGTACAGTGTAAATATTGTAAATTATTTAAATGAATTTGATAATGCAAAAGAATTTTACAGATTTGATGAAGGCACAGGCAAAAAAATGCGTAGTTCAGCTCTTACTGATTTTACGTACAAAGAATTGTGCATAAATCTTGATTTGAATTATGGATTAAAAGAATTACACGGTAATAAGTTTGATTGTTTTGACAGTTATTTTGAATATGTTGGATTAAAATCTAAGCTCTTAGATCCTGATCCAGAGATTTTCTGCAAGGCAATATGGGATTTGTGCGAGGCATATTTTTCAGATAATCATTCTACTTTTGAGTTAGCTTCCTATTACTGTGGCTACGATATTGCGAAAAAATTCAAAGAAAGAGTTGAAACAGGCGATGAAAACTTGCTTATAGGCAATTCAATTTATGAAAAGATGGTACTTTATAAAACAGCAAGACAAAATGAATATGGTAAAGAAGTTCCAGGGCTTGAATTTTCTGATGATGGAAAAACTGCAATAGTGCGGTTTGATGAATACACCGCTTCTGAAGATTCATATTATGCTAATTTGAATGCTATTATAAATGAAACAAATAAAAAATTAAGAAAAACAACTGAAGAAATTTGTGAATTGATAAAAACGGATTACACAGCAATTCAAAAGGATATTGTTACGGAATATTATTTGTATTGTGTTAACAAAATGATTAAGGAAAATCCAGAAGTAGAAAATGTAATTCTTGATATGAGTAATAATGGCGGTGGTGCATGTAGAACTGCCGTTGCAACACTTGCCTGGATGTTAGGAGAAGTGCAAACTAATATTACAAATTCCATTACTGGTGCAAAGTGCAGTTCTGTTTATGTGTGTGATATTAATGCTGATGGCAAATTTGATGAGAATGATACCATTAAAGATAAAAAATTATTCTGTTTGATTTCACCAGCAAGTTTTTCTTGTGGAAACATGGTTTCAGCAATGCTTAAAAGTTCTGACAGAGTTGTACTGCTTGGGGAAACTTCTGGAGGTGGAAGTGCCTGTGTTTATCCTACCATGGCAGCGGATTCAACAATTTTTCAAATTTCCAGTAGATATGTAATGTCAGAAAACAAAAACGGTTCAAACTATGACATTGATAAAGGTATTGAACCTCATGTAAGATTGCAGCCGGAAACTCTTTATGATAGAGAAAAGATTTGCAGCATTGTGGCTAATATGAATTAAAAAACTGACATGTTTAACAAGCAGCTAGCATCGAGGCCACTGAAAAAATCTGTTAAAGACTGAATTTACAAACACCATTTGAATAGAGTAAAATTTATTCAGGTGGTGTTTTTTTTATGCTCAAGTTACAGCAAGAATTAAAGTTCAGTCAATACACAGATTTATCATTTTTATTTTTTTATTCTTTCAACAAGCATGCATAAAAGGAATGCGATGAGGTTTGCAGTTACGATGCTGGCACCTGCTGGTGTTGAAAGGGCAAAAGAAGCGGTGATTCCTGCAATAAAGCAGATTATGGAAAGTATGATTGCGCAGAGAATTACTTTGAAAAAACTGCGGAAAATGCGCATTGCTGATAGTGCCGGGAAAACTATTAGACTGGAAATCATCATGGCTCCCATAAGGCGCATTCCTATGACTATTGTAAGGGCGGTAAGAACGGCGATGAGGGCGTTGTAGTAGTCAGAACGAATTCCGCTAGCAGTGGCAAAATGTTCGTCAAAAGTTACAAGAAAGATTTTGTTGTAAAAAATAATGTAAAATCCAAGAATTAAAATTCCCAGAATTACGCTGATGATTACGTCTGTGGGGCTGATTGCAAGAATGCTTCCGAACATGAATGACGTTACGTCGGTGTTTAAGCCAGATGTTAGGGAAGTTACAAGGATACCGATTGCAAGGGCGCTGCTGGAAATTAAGGCAATGGCGGCATCACCTTTAATATTTGAGTTTGAACTTACCCGTAGCAGCAAAAATGCGGCAATAACGCAGACTGGAATAGAAACTGCAAGAGGTGCGCAATTGAAGGCCATTGCGATGGCCATTGTGCCAAAACCTACATGGCTAAGTCCGTCGCCAATCATTGAAAAGCGCTTTAATACTAGTGTAACGCCTAAAAGCGAGGCGCAGATGGAAATCATAATTCCTGCAACAAGTGCGCGTGTTAAAAATCCATAAGTGAATATTGCCTGTAAAAAATTAATCATGTTTGAACTTTCCTGGTAAATGAATGTGGGTAGCGTTACAGTCTGTTCCGCAGTGTGTACAAAGGTGTGTTTCGCAGACTTCTATGTTACTCATTGTGCTGTAGAACTGGCTCTTCTGGTATTCGCTGGCACTGCCAAAAAAAAGCGGCTCATTGTTCATGTGCAGAATATGGGTGGCGTTCTGAAGCGCGCGGTGTACATCGTGGCTTACCATAAGAACAGCAATATGCTCTTCTTTGTTTAGTTTGCGGATTATTGAATACAGTTCGTCGGTAACAACAGGGTCAAGGCCTGTAACAGGTTCGTCCAGTACAAGAAGCTGTTTTGCAGCGCAAAGGGCGCGTGCAAGAAGGACTCGCTGTTGCTGGCCGCCGCTTAAATCGCTGAAAGGGCGGTTTTCGATTGAATCAAGACCAAGCCGCGCCATCTGTTTTTTTGCGTTTTCCCGGTCATTTTTACTGAAAAATATTTTTCCGTTGGCAGTGCAACCAGAAAGTACGACTTCCTTTACGGTTGCTGGAAAATCCCGGGAAATAATATTTTTTTGCGGAAGATATCCGATTCCGATTTTGTTGCGCAAAATTGAGCCGCTTTTTATTTTTGTAAGTCCAAGGGTTGCCTGCACTAATGTTGATTTACCGGAGCCGTTTGCACCAACTACGCAAAGATAATCTCCCTGATTAATCTGAAAAGTTACGTTTTTGCAGGCTTCAAAGGAGCCGTAATTTACGCATACATTCTTGCATTCTAGTAATGCCATTATTTATTTCCTTTTTTTTAAAGTTTCTAAAATATTCGGTATGGGTGGGTGGTTTCGACAGGCTCAACCACCGCTAATTTCTGCTCAACCACCGCTAAAGTCCTTTTTTCAAAGTTTCTGCATTTCTGCTCAACCACCGCTAAAGTCCTTTTTTCAAAGTTTTTGCATTTCTGCTCATCAACGAAACCCATGTTTCGCCGTTTATAAAATCATCTTTTGTTACATTTTGAATTGATTCAAGGCAATAAGCTTTTGTTCCTGTTTCTTCGGCAATGATATCGGCAATTTTGTGATTGCCTAATTCAATGTAAAAAACGCTGGAAAGCTTTTTTTCTTGTACTGTTTTTACAAGATTTTCAATTGTTGCAAAGCTGGTTTCTACCGCTGTGCTGCAGCCTGAAAAGGCGGCAGAGTAGCCAAGCTTGTAATAGTCTGCAAAATAGGCAAAAGGGAAACGGTCTGCCATTACAATGAATTTGTGGTTATGGCTATTGAGTGCTTGATTTAGGAGTTCGGCTGTAGCGTTAATTTGCGAAATGTAGTCAGCTGCATTTTTTTCAAAAACTGGAATAAGAGAAGAAAGCTGTTTTTTTTCTGCAATGGTTTTAAGTCTGGAGAAAATTTCGCTTACAATAATTATTTCATTTGCCGGTGACGTCCAGATGTGCTCGTCTGCCTCAAAATCATTTGCTTCATGATGGCTTTTTTCATCTTTTTCGTTTTCTTCTGGATTAAATTCTTCCAGAGTGTTTACAAAATTAATCAAAGCAAGATTTTTTTGAGAATCATAGTTTTTATTGGCGTAAAGCAGTTCTTCAATCCATTCATCACTTTCGCCGCCAATGTAGACAAATAAATCAGCATTCTGTATGTCTATTAAGTCCTGAGGGGTTGGGTCGTAGGAATGAACTTCTGTACCAGGTTTAATCAATAGTTTTAATCTGATGCTATATGTATCTGGAGTATCGCCTAAAATTGCTCTTGTGGCGTCATAACATGGAAAATTTGCTGCAACAATTGAAATATCAAAATTTTCAGATTTTTTACTGCATGATACAAAAAGAGAAAATGATAAGAAAAATATAGTAAAGTACAGGTGCTTTTTTAAAGTCATCTATATAAACAATATAAAATTTATTGTTAAGTTTCAACAAAAATCATAAATATGCATTATAATAGAATGAATGAAAGTTGAAGATATTACAGCAGAAAAGGTTGTATTTTTTTTCAATAAATATAAGCATAATACGGAACAGATTATTCATCTTGAACGCCGAATTTTAAGTGAATCATACGATTTTGAAAAATGGCAGGAGATGCTTGCTGCAAATTCGGAACTTACTCGTAAGCTTTTTGTTGAAAATGAGAAATTAATAAATGAATATATTGAACCTGTTATAAAGCATCCGGAAAGGCTTTCAAAGGATGCGATTCATGCTTTTCTGCTTCATGTTACTTTTTTCTTATTTGAGAACAATATTGATTTTCATGTTACTGATGATCTAGTTACAGCAATTTTGGAAAAATGTCCTCAAATTGATGAAGTTGACCGTTTTGAAGGCTTAATGAATCTTGGAATTTGTAATACAGTTTCAACTTACGGTGGATTTGATAAAAGCAAAAAATATTTTGACGAAGCGAAGAAGATTTATCCTGATTTTGCTTCTGCCCCAAATGATGATATTTGCATCCACTTAGTTTTTTGCCGAACTTTTGAACTTTTGAGTTACGCACTTTACAAAAAAAACGATTATGTTGCCATTGTGAATATTATTGAAGAAATTGACAGTATGGTGCGGGGTGGAAATACAAGGCTTTACAAAAAGATGTGGGGTGAAAACAGTGATTTTCCGATGCACATTGCATTGTTAAAGCGATATTTTAAAATTTACGCGATTTTTACCGCTGGTCAATGCAATTTTGAAATTAAGGATGATGACGAAGCTCAGAAAAAGGCTCTGAATGAAATCCAGCATTGGCTTACTGAAGAATATGCTGCTGAAGGCATAGAACAAAATATAAATCCAATGATTTATACATTTTTCAAAAAAAATCAGTTTCAAAATAATAAAATTAATAAGTCTGAATATCTTGAAGACTTAAAAGGAACATTTGAAAATTTTTTTGGTAAATCCTTCATATTTGCAGATTGTCCGTTCCCTGTGGATGATGACCCTGTTGAGCCAAAATTTGCATTAATGCTGGATAGAATGAAAATTTTTAACTGGTCATTCTGCTACGTAAATATACTTATTCCTGAACTTTACAGAATTTGCGAAGCAAAAGATTTTAAGAAGCGTCTTACAAACGAACTTATCAGATATTATGAAAACAGCGTCTATGCAGAAAAAGGTTTTATGACGGATGATTTTATTTTTTATAATGTTCGTCTTGTTGCAGGAAATCTTAACGATGTAAATGAATTCCTTAAATTTACCCAGACAATTTTTGTTCATAGAGAAATTAATTCTGCTATTCATTTTTCAATGGTCGGAAATCTTGCTGGAATGTGTCTTTCTCATTTTATAGAGCGCAAACCAGAACTTTTTGTGACAAAGAAATTTCCAACCGCTGAAGATGTGCGACAAAATCGCACAGAACTATTGTCTTTTATAAAACATGCGGGCGTTCTTCATGATATTGGAAAGCTTTCTCGAACAAATCTAGTAAATCTTCATTTAAGAAAAATAACGGATGATGAATATTCAAAAATTAAAGAACATACCGTAATGGGCGAAAAACTTATAGAAGGCATTGATTATCTGGCTCCCTTTCATGACATAATTGTTGGACATCACAAGTATTTTAATGGAAATGGCGGTTATCCAGACGAATTTAATGTAATTTCTTCTGAAATCAAGGTTTTTATCAATTTGATTTCTATTTGTGACACAATTGATACTTCTACCGATCATAAAGGACGAAATTACGCAAAGAAAAAGAATTTCGACGAGATTCTTGTTGAATTGAAAAAAATGACAGAACGTTATTCTCCAGAATTGGTTAAAATTATTGATGATGATGAGGCATTAAAGGAAGAGCTTCGCTATATGACAAGTACAGGAAGAAAAAACACTTCTTACGAAACCTACTGTCATTTTATTCAGCCAAATACATTTTTCTCTGAAGAAGATGAAAGAACAATTTCAATGTACTGCGATAAATTTGAAACCAAACTTTTTGATTTCTACAAAAAAACGTATCCTGACTGCTCAGATGAAGAAATTAAAGAACATATTTTTGAAATACGCGATGGCAGCCTTTCTATGATTTACATTCTTCATGACAAAAAAGATGATATATATGGACTAATGTCGGGGCGAATTATTTCTTCCCTTGAGCATCGGACTAAAAGCTGCATAATAACAGATCTTGTTATTAGCCCTGAATATAGACGACGAGGTTTTGGAACAGAACTTTTGGCAAAAGTATCACAGGAACTGAAAGAAAAAAACATTCATCACATAAAAGTTAATGTTAAGAATGATTTTACAATGGAACGTTTTTTTTGGATTGAAGGTTTTTCGCAGTCAAAAACAATATTTATGGATAAAGAAATATGATAAAAAGTACCGGGCATGCGGATTTGCCTTTGCACATAGGTACTGTTCCCCGTTGGCTTGCAGACCGTATGCGGGATTTAGGTACTTTAATCGTTGAATCCCTTATTTTAAATTACGATAAAAAAGAAGTGCTTTCTAGACTTAGTGATCCATTATGGTTTCAGTCTTTGGGAAGTGTTTTGGGAATGGACTGGCATTCTTCTGGTATAACTACAAGCGTAATGTATGCACTAAAAAGAGGTTTAAATCCCCGAGCAGGCGAGCTTGGCATATACATTTGTGGCGGTCGCGGAAAATATTCCCGCCGCACTCCGGAAGAACTTTTGATGCTTTCTGAAGGCACAACGTTAGATGGAGAAGCTCTTGTCCGTTCCAGCAAATTGTGTGCAAAAGTTGATAATACTGCTGTTCAGGATGGTTTTCAGCTTTATCAGCATAATTTTATTCTTACAAATGAAGGCGATTGGGCAGTTGTTCAGCAGGGAATGAATCCAGAAACAAAAACCGCCCGGCGATATCACTGGTGTTCGTCAGATTTGCGTTCGTTTGTAGAAAAGCCTCATTCTGGGGTTACAGGCGAAAATCAGGGAAAAATTTTGAACCTTACTGCTACTGAAGCAGATAAAACCAGGGCTTCAATTGTTGAATTTTCCAAGGAAAATCCTGACCGTGTGCTTGGCGAAATACGAAAAATAGCTCAGCCGGAAGATACAGTGACTTTTGGTTATGGTGGCTCAAGTAAAAGCGTAATCTGCAATAACAGTGATCAGGCTTTATTGTTTCCGGAATTTTCTGATTCTGTGGAAATTATTCAGGCGGGGCGAAACATTGTTTTGCCGGCTCATCATGAAGTTCGCAAAGAAGATGTTGATTTAAAGCGATTGGGTGGTGTTCTTGCAACTGCCTATGAAAGTCAGCCAGAAGATTTTGAATCTCTTTTGCTTACACCCGGGCTTGGACCTCGCACTTTGCAAAGTCTTACACTTGTTAGCGAAGTGATTCATGGAACTCCAAGTCGTTTTACGGATCCTGCCAGATTCAGTTTTGCTCACGGTGGTAAAGATGGTCATCCTTTTCCCGTTCCGCTTAAAATTTATGACGAATCCATTCGTGTTCTTCAGGATAGCATTGAAAAATCAAAACTTGGCTATAATGACAAATCTGACTGTCTGAACCGATTGCATCGTACAGCTTTGAATATTGAACGTCAATGTGCACCTCAAGCCGATTTTGAAGCAACATTAGCTCGTGAACATAAGCATTCAAAGGAATGGGGCGGTCGAACAGTTGCAGATTAAGCTTGTTGAAAACTCATTACTAGTAAACCTTGAATTTCAATTTAATATATAGTAATCTAGTAGGAAATAGGGGGAATATATTATGAAGATTTCAACTCGCGGTAGATATGCTTTGCGCTTTATGATTGATTTGGCTCAGAATGGTAAGGATTCGTATGTGCCATTAAAGGATATTTCTGATAGACAAGGTGTTTCAATAAAATATTTAGAACAGATAACTTCGCTTCTAAGTAAATTCGGACTTCTTCTTAGTATTCGTGGTCCTCAGGGAGGATATCGTCTTGCCAGAGATGCGTCTTCATATACAGTTGGAGAGATTTTACGCACAACAGAAGGGAATATGGCACCTGTAGCTTGTCTTGAAACTCCCCAGAATATTTGCGACCGCAAAAATGTTTGTCCTACCTTAAAAGTCTGGGAAGGACTTTACAAGGTAGTGAATGATTATCTTGATTCGATTACCTTGGATCAGCTTGTTTTTGAAAATGGCGTAAATAATTACGTGATTTAACAAAATTTTGCGTTAATTACATAAAATATTTCTGCATATTGCAAACGTCTTGTGGTACATGTGGGGATTGAATTTTTTCAAAATCACCACAAATTGCGCACTTATTTACTTAATTCGTACAATACAATTGAAGCTGCCTGTGCAACATTCAGGCTGTCTACCGGCGAATTCTTTGCGCCACTAGTCATTCCCGCAAACGGAATAATTACCAGTTCATCACAGTTTTTTCGTGATTCATCAGAAATTCCGTGTTCTTCGTTTCCTAAAACAACAATGGCAGGCTTTCCTTTGCACAGATTTTTTATGTCGCGGCTGGATTTGCTTCTTTCTGCTAAATCTGTTCCAATTCTGACCATGCTTCCTTTTAATGCTTCCAGAAGCTTTCCGATTGAACGTACAGAATAAATGTTTACAAATTCCATTCCGCCTTCTGCTATGCGGTAAGAGCTTGTTGTGATTGCACTTGTTGCGTCGTCTTCTGGGATAACAATATTTTTAATACCAAAAAAAGCTGCACTACGAACAATTGCACCAAAATTATTTGCATTTCCAATGTGGTCTAAAAGAATTGCATTCTCGCCATTTTCAATCCATTCGTCTGTGATGTCAGAATCCAAAGGAATAATTTCTGGCATATAAATCATGGCAACAACACCCTGATGATGCACTGTTCCGCTCAGTTTTTCAAGTTCAACAGGATCTTTTACTTTGTTATAAATACCTTTGCGAGCTGCCAGCTTTTTACAAAGTCCTCCAAAAAGAGGTGCAGTTTCTTCTGTAAAATAAAGCCGTCTTATTTTATCACCATGCAATTTTTCAAGTTTTTTTACAGCCGAAAATCCACACACGGCCAATTCATTATTTTGTTTGTTGCGCATAGGATGATTATAACAAAAAAAATAATAAACAGAAATGGTACATGAAAAATTTATCTTATAAAGGGGGGAAAGCCTTCCCCTCGGCCGCACTCCGTTGCGTCCTACCCCTTCTAACGGGGGAGTCCCCCGTAACGCCCCCTTAAAAGTATTATTCCTTAAATCTTAAGTAATTTTTTTATACATTTGGAAACCAAAGAGAGTAAAATCGAGAACGGAATAATAAGAAACACAATAAAAATGTAAATCATAAGATTGTCTGCTGCAATAATATTTTTAGTTACAAGTTTTTCATATAAATCAAATAAAAACAGATGAGTAAGAAAAACTTCAAATGTATAATTTCCAAGCCATGAAAAAAATCTGTTTAACTTATTGAATATAAAAAAATTATCAAAATATCTGGCAATAAGTGATAGGGTAATACACCCACCAGGAACAGCAAATATAAATGGGTACCATAGTAATCCTGTTTTTAATGCAATGCCTTTAAATTTAGCTTTTACTAGTTCAAGGAAAAAAAGACCAGCAACAAATAGAAAAATAAAAAATAAGGAATTTTTATAAGAAAATTCGCTGTTTTCAGAAAAATATTTTGCTGTAACCATACCAATAAAAAATATAGGTAAACGAGAAAAAGTAATAAGAAAGTTTGATTTAATAAATGGAATGGAAAATAAGAAACTGGTAAAAATAAGCAATAATATTTGATATTTTTTAGAGCATCTATTCAATAAAGAATAAAAATATGGACTCAACAGGTAAAAAAGCCACATAGCGGAAATGTACCAGTTAATGCTTTTTCCGTTTCCTGTAAAATCTTGTATTGAAAGTAAATTGCCTATAGCACTAGTAATATAAAAATCATTAAATAAAAATTTGTATAATAACCATATAATGCAAAATGGAAGATAAACTGGAATAATTCTATTGAAGCGTTTAGTAATAAATGTAAAATAAAAATCTGCTGCCATGGAATTTTGCGAATTAGATTCTTTTATAAGTTTATTAAGGGAAAACCAGCATCCGATTCCTGATGCGAATAAGAAAATATCAGTTCCTCCATAAGAAAAGGTTTTCAATTCTTTTAAAACAGAAACAAAAATATTTGAATGAATATCTTTAAAGAAAGTTATAAAAAAATATGAATGAAAATAAACAACCATGAGAATTGCGATGCCCATCCACAAACTGCGGAATTTAAGAATTTCGTTTGATTTCATAAGAATATTCCTTTGTATGAAATGAAAATTGAACAGTAAAACTTTTCGAGCGAAGCGAAGAAAAGTTTTATGGGGTTTAAAATCAACCCCATAAGGATATATCCTTATGGCGAAAAAGGAGAAATCGATGCCTTCTCCGCCTTGTCGTATACTGCTAGCTGGAAGACGGCACTTCCATAGACCTGGAAATGCAGGTTGGCAGCGAAAACGATGACAAGGTTAAGTGGACCGTATTCTTCAATTATCAGGATGAAACAGAAATCATCTCAAAACTATTACCTATCCCAAGATTCAAGGAGATCGCAGCTATGGTAGAAATATTGACAGAAAGCATCATCCAGACAAAAGACGAATGGATTCAGCAGTACCTCCTTAACAAAGTCCTCAACGACTACAACTGCTACGCACCGCCCACAGCATCGTAATAAGTGTTTTTTGAATGATTACGAGACAGATTAATCTGCCGAGTCAAAAAAAAGCCACTCCCCTAATAATAAGGAAGTGGCTTTCATTCCAGGAGGCTGTCCAATAAGTTTGCATTACGGTGGTTGAGTTTATCGAAACCAC
>SAMEA104315435__coassemble_1196_pt1 | contig 11933 bp, 11 predicted proteins | sample SAMEA104315435__metabat2_high_PE_028 | metagenome-assembled genome bin SAMEA104315435 (sample SAMEA104315435) | gut metagenome | biome: Monkey gut; feature: monkey-associated habitat; material: faeces | place: China | collected 2013 | reverse complement strand
GTGGTTTCGATAAACTCAACCACCGTAATGCAAACTTATTGGACAGTCCCTTTTTTTTAATATATTCAAAATGAATGTGAAGAAACTTTTTGATTCAATCTATTATATTCCTGGACCTTCAAACACAGGCTTAGTTATCAGTAAAAATGACATATATCTCATCGAATCTGGAATGGACCGAAAAGATGCCGAACGTATTCACAACGAAATCAAATCCTTTTTTAATAGCCAGAACAAAGAATTCAGAATTAAAGCAATAATAAACACTCATTCTCATACAGATCACGCTGGTGGCAACGCTTATTTCAAAGAACAATATAAGGATTGTGAAATCTGGTGCAGCAAAATTGAAGCAGGAGGCCTGCAAAATCCATATATAAACGGATCAGTTTTTTGCGGAGGACTTTTATACCCGGAAATAAGAATTCCATACTTTTGCGCAGAACCATCAGAAGCAACAAATTACATAAATAAAAATACTATTGTAACTACAGACGATGATATTACATTCACCTTCATGGAACTTCCAGGTCATACTTTTGATATGCATGGCGTTATTGTAAAAAATTCAAAAGGACAAACCGCTATGTTTACAGGGGACGCATTATTCGGTCATCATCATATACTTAAGTATTGGATTCCATATTTATATGATGTAAGAAAATACAAAGATACTTTAGATAAACTGGCAGAAACAGAATTTGATGTTTATATACCAGCTCATGGCGAAATTTCATCGGTTATAGCAGAACTGGCAGAATTAAACAAAATTGCAATTATTTCAACAGAACAGAGTATTTTAAACGCCCTTAAAAACGGTCCTCAAATCCATGAGGATATTTTGGCTTCGGTAGCAAATCAAAACCAAATAAAACTAAAGATTGCACAATACGTTCTGATTGGTTGTACACTTAGAGCTTATCTTATTTATCTTTGGGAAGAAAAAAAAATTGTCTACAAATTAGTAGACAATCGAATGGAGTGGAGTCTTAATAACAAAAGTTGATTTTTTTCGTTAGTAAAAAAAATTATTTATCATCGTAACCAGGGATAATAACACTTTCATCCCAAGTATTCAGAATCATTATTCCGCTTGAAGTTCCAATCCTGTTTGCACCAGCCATAAGCATATCAACAGTTTTGCGGGCAGTTCTGATTCCTCCGGATGCTTTTACACCAAAATCAGGGCCAACCACTTTTCGCATGAGTTCCACACAATGAACAGAAGCTCCGTTAGGAAGAAGATTTCCATCTGATCCTTTTGGAGTAGCAAAACCTGTAGAAGTCTTTACAAAATCCGCACCAGCTCTTTTAGCACATAAACAGCACGTATCAATAATATTATCTGTTAAATAACAGGTTTCCAGAATTACCTTTACAATAATCTTTTTTCCCAGCTTAGAACCTGTAAAGTGAGCCTCTTCTGTAATAGCAGCAATATCAAGCTCTACCTCACCAAAACGACAGTCATTAACAGCACCAAGGTTAATCACCATATCAATTTCATCCGCACCGTTTATCACAGCGTTAACAGTTTCAGAAACTTTATCCTGGGTTGTAATTGCCCCCAATGGAAAACCAACCACCGTACAGATTTTTACATTCGAATATTCCAGTTCTTTTTTACATACAGCTACATAACTTGGATTTACGCAAACTGCTCCAAAACCAAATTTTTTCGCTTCCTGACAAAGTCTTACAATCTCACGAACACCTGCCACAGGAGAAAGCAACGTATGATCAATCATTGACGCAATAACTTCTTTTTTCATAAGGTTCATTTTATAATGAACCATTAAAAATTGCAATTTTTGTGTGTAACTTAAAAAACACGATTGAAAAGTTAAATAGTCTAGGTTAGAATGTAAATAGATTTTACCTTAATAGGAGATTACTATGGCTTACAAAGTAAACGAAGATCAGTGTGTAAACTGTGGTGCTTGCGAAGCTGATTGTCCAGTTGGAGCAATTTCTGAAAAAAACGACAAACGCACAATTGATGCAGATACATGTATCAGCTGCGGTTCTTGTGCTTCATCATGTCCTGCTGAAGCTATTTCAGAATAAGCATCTTTCTAAAAAGAGGCTGTCAGAATTGTTATTGACATCTGGCAGCCTTCTTTTTCTTCATTAAAGTAAAACAGGAATTAAAAGATGAACAGAATTTTGTCTGCTTTAAGAGATAACATATCAAACATCGGTAAAATTATTTTACTAGTTATTTTTTGCATTTTCATAGGTTTAATAATATCTTATCCATTATGGAAATTTGCAACAGTTTCTCCAGAATTATACACAATAATCTGTCTGTTTCTTATAGGATTATTAATACTCTTCTTTACAATAAAATTTATTCGAAAAAATACAATTAAAAAAAATGTCAGATTTTTTCTGAAGGTAATAATTTTCCTTGCAGGAATCTCAGGCAGTATAATGCTAGTTCTTTCTGAACATAGATTTTTTGCATTACTTTGTTTTTTGATGATGCTGATTCTATTTTTTATCTGCAATCTTTGTTTATATGAAAAAGAAGCAGATTAATTTATTCCTTTATCTGATTTTTCTCCAGTCATTTGTTTTTTCACAACAGCGTAATGTAAATAAAATAATTCATAAATCACTTCCTGAAATAAAAAAGTTTTCAACCAGAGAAGACATTATTTTTAAACAATTTCAGGGAGCTGTTAATTATAATTCAAAATTAATTAACTCAGACAACAGTAATGATTATCTTCTGGAATTTTACATATACAAAACAAAACCTGATGAAGATATCTTATCCATTCATGCTGAAACAGGAATTCCTTACGATACAATCGTTACATTAAATTCAATATCAAGCAAAAATGAAAACATTGAAAATCGAAATATAATCTTGCCAACGGTAAAAGGACTGTTCATAGCAGAAAATCCAGTTTCTTTCCTTGAAATAATTATTTCAGAAGAAAACAAAAATTCTTTAGAAAAATCAGATTTTAAATGTTATAATATAAATGATAGAAATTTTTATTTTTATCCAGGAAAACAGTTCAGTCCAACTCAAAGAGCTCTTTTCCTTGATAATTCTTTTAAATTACCGTTGGATAAAATAATTGTTTCTTCTGAATACGGATTACGAAACAGTCCTGTCTATAACCGAATGAAATTTCACAAAGGTATAGATTTAGCTGCAAAAGAAGGTACATCCGTATATTCATGTAAAAGTGGCAGAATAAAAGAAATACTGAACAATGATTCAATATTTGGAAACTGTATTATTATCGAACATGAAAATGGATTAAGCAGTGTTTATGCTCATCTTTCTGAAATATTTGTCAGAAAAAATGAAAAAATAAACAGTGGGAAAATAATAGGGAAAACTGGAAAAACAGGAATGGTTACAGGTCCTCATCTGCATTTTGAAATCAGAGAATATGGAAAAGCAACTAATCCAATGGATTTTTTCAAAAACTCAAAACAAAAATAAAAAGGGATTACAATGGTGTGCTTCCGGAAAACATTTATTTTTTTTATTTTCTTAATTGCAATAAGTATACAGCTATATGGAGAAACTTTCCGAGTCCATGAATTAATTCCACTTAAAATAAATGAAAATACAGAAATTGGAATTAACGATAGTATTGCAGTTAGACTACCAGAAGACAGAACTTTCATTGAAGGTCTTGAATTTATAATTCAGATTCCTAAAATTCTAACAGAATGGCGGGACTCTGTGGCAATGACAGTTTACAACAATGTTTCACCTGCCCCAGAAAAAGGAATTATAGATTTTTACGGAACAAAACAATACGTATCTACACTTCCTTCAAAAATGACCTGGCTGGTTCACATACCTTTACGGGAATCAACATCCATAAAAAATGACGGATATGTTACAAAAATAGAAATTCCTGTAAATGAAAACCAGGAATTTCTTTTTTTACGATTTCAACCAGCTATGAAGGGAGTTCCTGATGATGTTTATTCAGAAAAATTAAAGATATCAGTAAAACCAATACTGATTAATAAAGGAATGCTCAATTTAACTGTAAAAGACACTGACAACAACGATGTTTCAGCAGAAATAACAATTGACGATCAGAACACAATTTTAAACAACGGAAAGATTTTACTTTCCCCTGGTAATCATAGCATAACCATTCATAATGACAATTACAGAAATGAAACTCATTCAATAATCATTGAGCAGGCAAAGATAACAGATATAAATATAGTTCTTAAAAGTTCCGAACCAACAATATGCATAACTGCACCAAACAACGCTCAAATTTTCCTTGATAATGCAAATTTTATTGACTTAGACAAAGAAAAAGTTATATCAGAAGGTGAACATCAGATAAAAATGCAGATTGGCGGTTATGAAGTAATACGAACAATCAATATTCAAAAAGGAAAATCTTATAAAGTAAATCTTGCAATTGAACTTGATATTACTGAAGAATGATAAAGAACTCCATGTTCCACGAATAAAAATAAAAAAAACATTAAAGATTTTTCATGTATAGGGCGATAATAATAATACCGGGAACATTTTCCCCTCCCACCCGTGTTCCCGGTTGCCTGATGGGCATGGCGCTGCTTGCAAGCAGCGCCTTTTTTTTACTTATCATCATCTATTTATTTTTGCATATATTGAAGAAAATTGACAAAACAGTGCAAATTTCATAATCTATTAGAATGAATAAAATTCGAAAATCTACTATTTTCTGGTTCTCAGCACTATTTTTTGCAGCTATAGTTTTCGGTTCATTGCTTGGTCTGGGACTTTCTGAAACTGTTAATATAAAAAATACAGAATACATCACATCTTTTGACACTGCGTTACCTACAAAACTTCTGGATATAAATGGTGAACTCATTACAGAATTCGCTTCAGATGAAAAGCGTGAAATCATCAGCCTGAACAGATTGCCTCAGCATATGATTGATGCGCTTTTGACTCGGGAAGACCGCATATTTTACAAACATCATGGATTCAGTTTTAAAGCTGTAATGCGTGCAGTTATAGGAAAACTGACAGGCCGTTCTCTCGGTGGTGGTTCAACCCTTACACAGCAGATTGCAGGAACTCTTTACTGCGACCGTTCAGATATGTCAATCTTGCGTAAAATCAAGGAATTGTGGTGGGCCATTCAGATGGAACGTCACCTTTCTAAAAACGAAATTCTAGAACTTTACCTTAATAAAATTTATTTTGGAGGCGGAACTTATGGTGTTAATGCCGCTTCAAAATACTATTTTGGTCACTCTGCAGAAGAAATCACTCCTGCAGAAGCCGCAATTCTTGTAATTCAACTTTCAAACCCGGCTTTTTACAATCCTTTTGATCATCCTAACCGCGCCATGGACCGACAAAAAGATGTTTTAAATTTCATGGTAAAAGCAGGATATATTTCTAAGGAAAATGCTGATGATTCCTTTGAAGATTTCTGGAGCAATTTTGACTACACAAGAACAAGCACTTCTGCTTATATGATGAGAGATGACAAGGCTCCCTGGTTCAGCGAATATGTAAGACGTGAACTTGGAAACATGATTTATGGTTCACAAAGCATTTATACAAGCGGATTTACCGTAAACACAACATTAAATTTAAAACATCAGCAGCACGCACAGAGAATAATGGAAAAATACATACGGATTGCAAATGAACGTTATCAGGCGGAACATAGCTCCCGTTCAGGAATGGCATTCACAACTTATATTCCAATGACGGAACTTCTTTCCCTTGTGTTTAACCTTCCTGCCATAAAAGTAAGTGAACAGCGTGCAGAAGCAATTGCAAACGCAGCTTACATGTCTCAAATCAACCCTATTCTTGATGTTGTTACAATGATGACTGGATGTAACAATCTTAAAGTCAGCATAATCAACAGGGCAAATTCTGAAACAAAAAAAGAAAGCGAAAAAACGACAATTGAAGGAACAATGGTTTCCCTTGAAAATGATACAGGTTACATTACAGCTCTTGTTGGTGGAAGCAAATTCGATCAGGAAAATCAGTTTATACGCGCTGTACAGGCACGAGTACAGCCTGGTTCAACCTTTAAGCCGTTATATTACACAGAAGCAATTGATTCTAGAAAATTTACGCCTGTCACTCCGATTTCAGATACTCCGGTTGTATTCCACACTGCAGACGGCAAACCTTATATTCCTTTAAACTTTAAAGGTGAATGGGAAGGCGACGTAGAAGTATGGTACGCACTTTGCCGCTCAATGAATATTCCATCTCTTAAAGTTCTTGACGGAATTGGCTTTGATGCTGCAATCAATAGAGCTGTTTCGCTGCTTGGGATTTCAAAGGAAGAACTTCCTTCCAGAGCTTTTGTTCCCGGCTACCCTCTTGGACTTGGAGTATGTTCTGTTCGTCCTATTGAAATGGCGCGGGCATTCAGCATTATTGCCAGCGGTGGAAAAGAAATTACACCAATGGCAATCAGAACTGTAGAAGACAGAAACGGCAACATCATCATGAATCCAGAACGGGAAATACGAGAAGCTCAAAGAGCTAAGGGTGAAGCAATTCAGATACTTTCACCTCAAACAGCTTTTGTAATGTCAAAACTTCTGGAAAACACTGTAAACGGACCTGGTACTCTTAGTACTCAGAGCTGGAAATTTGATTACAAAACAGATAAAGGGCAAAAATATTCAATCCATGCCGGCGGTAAAACCGGTACAACACAGAACTGGGCGGATGCATGGACAGTCGGATTTACACCTTACAACACAGCAGCCTTCTGGTTTGGCTTTGATAAACCAGGTCAGTCTCTTGGTCTTAAAATAACTGGTGCAACTCTTGCAGGTTTTGCATGGGGTGACTACATGCGTGAAATTCATCGGGGAATGCTTTCTAAAGATTTTAATAAACCTGCTGAAGGTGTAATAGAAGTAACCGTTTGTTCAGTATCCGGTAAAATTCCAACCCCAGAATGCAGAAAAACTACAACCCAATGGGTTCTGGCACGAACACAGCCGACAGACATCTGTCCTGTTCACGGCGGAAAAGCTTCTTCAACATCCTCTGTTTCTATCGCACGTCTTAAGGGTGAAATGATTCAGTCTGGTATCAGAATCCGCAGCGATTTTGATTTTGTTCCATTAAAATTAAATCTTGACTTTTTGAACGGAATTGAAGTAAATTCCAACATAGAAGAACCAGAAGCATCTCCAGAATCAAATGACGCTTCCAATCGTTTACCAGATTACAATTATCTTATGGAATAGTATTTAAAATATGCTGATAAATATTGAAGACATCAAAATAAAAAAAAGAGTCCGCAAAGATTTAGGTGACCTGGAAGCCTTAAAAAACAGTCTGCGGATTTATGGTCTTCTGAATCCTATTACACTGAATTCAAAATACGAACTTATTGCCGGTGAAAGACGATTGCAGGCGGCAAAACAGCTTGGCTGGACTAATATAAATGCCGTAATTTTAAGTAACATAAGCGATGTAGATGAACTTGAAATGGAGCTGGAAGAAAATAACCAGCGCAAGGAATTTACAGATCAGGAACTTCTTGAAGGCTACAGAAGACTTGAAAAACTGAGAAATCCTAGTTTCTGGCGACGTCTATGGAAGTTAATTCAAAAACTTTTCAGCGGCCTTAAAAATCTTATTTTTAAAAATAAATAAACCCCGACAAAATCATCGGGGCTTATCTGGTTATCTGTAAAGCGTTATTTACTGAACTTCGCCAATAAAATATTTCTTTTTACCACGTCTGAAGATTAAAATCTGGCCTTCTATTGCCATTGCTTTTGTAATCATCTGATTTTCATCGGTGATGACTTCTCCATTTACAAAAACAGCTTTTGCAGCAAGAAATTCTCGGGCTTCACGGCGAGACTGAGCAAGCTTATTGTTTACGAGTACATCAATAACAGGTTCTTCTTTTTCAAACTTAAATGTTGGAACAGATTTCATTCCAGATTTAATGTCCTTTACAGAAAGCCCCTTAAAGTCACCTGCAAAAAGCTTCTGGCTTACAGTTACGGCGTTATCTGCTTCTTCTGCTCCATGAAGATCCTTTACAACTTCCCAGGCAAGTGTTTTCTGAGCAATCCGAGTTTCTGGATGAGCCTGCTGCTCTGCATATACTTCTTCGATTTTTTCTTTTGGAAGGAAAGTGAAAACCTTAAGATATTCAAGAACTTTTGCATCATCAGTGTTGATAAGATACTGATAGATTTCGTATGCAGAAGTTTTATCTTTATTGAGCCAGAGAGCATTTCCTTCTGACTTACCGAATTTTTTACCAGTTGAATCAAGAATCAAAGGCATTGTAAATGCGTAAGCAGGTTTATCAAGCATTTTACGGATAAGGTCTACACCAGTTGTAATGTTACCCCACTGGTCAGAACCGGCAACTTCCATGATACAGTTCTTTTCCTGGTAAAGATGAACAAAATCATAGCCCTGCATAAGCATGTAAGAGAATTCTGCGTAAGTGATACCTGTATCAAGACGACGGCGGATAATATCTTTATCAAGCATATAATTTACGTTGATATATTTACCGATGTCGCGAAGGAAATTAAGGAATGTATAATCCTTGAGCCAGTCGTAGTTGTCTACAAGCTCTGCAGTAGGAACGATTGCGCTAACCTGAGCGCGAATTCCTTTGATGTTATTGTTTACTGTGTCTTCAGAAATAATTTCACGTTCTGCAGTTGGACGAGGGTCACCAATACGTCCTGTAGCGCCACCGCACAAAAGAACAGGATGATGACCTGCATTTGCAAGTCGCTTTGCCATACAAAGTGAAGAATAATGGCCAAGATGAAGGCTGTCTGCTGTTGGGTCAGTTCCCCAGTAAAAACTGAATGGATTTCCATCAAGAATTTTCTGCAAATCGCTTTCTTCGCCAACCACATCCTTAATGAGTCCGCGCCATTTCAAATCTTCATATAATGTCATTTAAATTTCCTCTATAATTTGATAGAATGATTATAATTTATTTACAGAATTTATTAAAGATGGGATATAAAATTGAAAATTCTACGGTTCCTAAAAATACGCAGCGTTTTAACTATAATCTTTTTTGCTTTCTGCATGAAAACTTACGCATTAGGAATCGGACCTCAGATTGAAATTAATACTGGAGTTAATTTTTACAATGATTTTTTGATGCAGACAGGCGCTGCCTGTTCAATAAAATTTGACAATGAACCAGTGGTAATTACAGTTTCAACAGATTATGACATTCTGATGAACCGATTTGATGCACTTTGTACAGTTGATTACTGGCTGATAAATCCACCGATAAATGACTACTGCAACTTTTTTGGGGGAATTGGCGCAGGATACGGAATAGAAGCCTGGAAAACAGATTTTACGTTAAATTCTGTAAAAAGAATTGTTTTTGGCTTTAACTGGATTTATTTAGACGGATTCATGGAACCTTTTATACAGCTGGCAATCCAGCAGAACAGTTTTGTAAATGCAAATTTTAATACTGATACAACCTTTACATTTCCTGTAAGCAGTGGAATTCGTTTTTATTTTTAGAGCAGCTCCACTTTATAAGAGCCGTTTCCGTCTTTTCCTAAAAGCTCTGCCAGATACGGAAGGATTCCTATTAAATGTTCACATAAACCCCAGCTGGGATTTACCACAAACATTCCGCTGCCGTAAAGACGAGGTTTTGCTGAACCGATAGCATCCTGCAGGCTAGTTTCCTTGTGGCTGTCTTCAGAATCAATGCAAAGCTGAGCATCAAGAACTTCCGTATGGATATCACGATTTTTTACAGTAGAAAGAATATGCTGCTTCATGCTGTCTATTTCATCTGACTTATTTGCAAGAAGAGGATACCACAACATGAGCGTTGAACCACTCCACTTTTTATGAACTTCGGAAAGAGATTTTGCAGCATTATGATAATCAGAAAGCTCTTCATAACTTGGGTCGCAAAGAACCGCCCCTCTCTTTAATGCCGGGGGAATCAGTTTTTTTAAAATATCCCAGCCCGATTCATTTAAAATACGCACAACTGAAGAATTCTGATTTTCCCGGATAATAGAAATATTGCTTTCAAGTTTCTTATATTCCTTTGGATGAAGTTCTGTAAGAAATACGCTGGAATCCTCCAGAGCTTTTAGCACTTCGATTGCAGGACTACCGGGATAATATTTTTTTAAAAGACATTCTTTCACAAAAGAAACGTATGAATGAAGTTCTGACGGAATATTGTTCTGGAAAAGCAGTTTTTGAATTCCGCGGGCAGCCTCTCCAGTCTTTAATGCTTTCTCTGAATCAAGTTCATAAAGCCCTGCCCCAGCATGAGTATCAAAAAAAGAGTAAGGCTTGTTTTTCTTATTCAGATATTCAAGCACATACAAAAGAGTCACGTGCTTTAAGATGTCTGCGTGATTACCGGCATGAAATTCGTGTAAATATGAAAGCATCTATTTTAACCTGTCAATTTCTTCAAGCCAGACAGAGGCACTGGCATCGCTAGGCATTCGCCAGTCACCACGAGGTGAAAGATTTACTGTACCAACCTTTGCACCGTCAGGCATGCAGCTGCGCTTAAACTGCTGGGTAAAAAATCTTCTGTAAAAAGTTCTGAGCCATTTAAGCTTAAAGTCATGGTCAAAAGGAAGCTCTGAACAGTCTGCAAGGAACAGAAGCTTTGACGGACTAAAACCAAAACGAAGAAGATAATAAAGATAAAAATCATGAAGTTCGTAAGGACCAACAAGATCTTCCGTTTTCTGCGCAATCTGACCGTCCTTAGGAGGAAGCAGTTCAGGAGACACAGGTGTATCAAGAATGTCCTTAAGAACAGCCGAAAGCTTTTCGTCGTCAGAATCTTCTGCAAACCAGTCAACAAGATAGCGGACAAGAGTTTTTGGAATGGAACTGTTCACGCCGTACATACTCATCTGGTCTCCGTTGTAAGTACACCAGCCAAGAGCAAGCTCACTTAAATCGCCGGTTCCGATAACAATTCCGTTTGTCTTATTTGCAATATCCATAAGAACTTGAGTTCGTTCCCTGGCCTGACAGTTTTCGTAAGTTACATCGTGAACATTTTCATCCTGACCGATATCCTTAAAATGCTGGCGCACACTATCTGCAATGGGCACTTCAATCAGTTCTGTTCCACACTGACGGGCAAGTGTGCAGGCATTATTATAGGTTCTGTCTGTAGTGCCAAAACAAGGCATTGTTACAGTTCTGATTCCCTTTCGGTCAATGCCGCACAAATCAAAAGCACGGCAAGTTACCAGCAGCGCCAGTGTAGAATCAAGTCCTCCGCTAAGCCCAATAACCGCAGACTGACAATGAATATGACGCAAACGTTTTGCAAGTCCTTCGGCCTGAAGCTGAACAACAGACGAACAACGCTCTGCTCTGGCCTGTTTTCCGCGTGGAACAAAAGGATGGGCATCTACAAAGCGTTTCAATTCATTTGTTTTATGATTTTTTTCTTTTAAAGAAATGAATATTTTTCGATATGAAGAAGAACCGCCTTCCAATTCGGCGCACTGCGCAAAAGTTGTAGAGCGACGGCGTTCCTGCATAAGACGCTCCAGATCAATATCTGCGTAAATGATTCCATTTTCAAACAGCTTAGATTCTGCCAGAATAGAACCGTTTTCAGAAATAATATTGTGAGCGGCAAACACTAAATCCTGAGTAGATTCGTCATGCCCGGAATCTGCATACAGATAAGCGCATACAGAATGACCAGACTGCATTTTTACAAGATTACGGCGATATTCCGCCTTTCCAATAATTTCATTTGATGCACTAAGATTTGCAATCACCGTAGCACCTGCAAGAGCGGCTCTGGTAGAAGGCGGAAGCGTTACCCACAAATCTTCACAAAGCTCAACACCAAGAACAAAATCAGGATTGTTTTCATCACAAACCAATATATCTGTTCCAACTGGAACCGAAGGATTCCTTTCTGACA
>SAMEA104315435__coassemble_1186_pt1 | contig 12039 bp, 13 predicted proteins | sample SAMEA104315435__metabat2_high_PE_028 | metagenome-assembled genome bin SAMEA104315435 (sample SAMEA104315435) | gut metagenome | biome: Monkey gut; feature: monkey-associated habitat; material: faeces | place: China | collected 2013 | reverse complement strand
GCGCTGGTCTAAAACAATAGTTTTTTTTGCCCACCTTGCGCAGTTAGTAACACTAGCTGGCAGTTTTGGCAGGCTCTTTCTGACTGAAAGTAAAATCATTTTTATACAGTGCAAATTTAACTGCATATTTTATTCATTGTATAAAATTCACATTTCTTCTATAATAAAAAGTATGAGTACTCACAAAACTATTGACGAGGAGACATTGAACAATCTCCTTTATCTTTCACGTCTTTCACCAGAAAGCACGAATCTTGAAACGCTTAAAAAACAGGTTGATGAAATCGTTGGCTATTTTGACATTCTTTCAAAATATGATGACAGCGAAAATCCTTATGACGCATACCCATCAACTGTTGCCGAAAATCTTCGTGACGACACTGTAGTTCCAGGTCTCGAAATTAACGACGTAAAAAAAGTAACAGAAGAATTCATGGACGGCTACTTCCAGGTACCAAAGGTCATTGGAGAAGGAGCATAAAAATCGAAGAAAAAGCCACAGATTACACAGATGTAAAGGATTTACACAGATTTATATTATGTATATCTGTGCTAATCTGTGTTCATCTGTGGATAAATAAAATTTCAGGATAGTTATTTTTATGTATACAATCAACGAAACAATCGAAGCCCTTAAGTCTGGAACAACTTCCAGCGTGGCTCTTGTAAAAAAATCATTTGAAACTTTCGAAGCAGATAAGGCTTCTGAAAAGCCATTGAACGCATTTCTTGAACTTTACGAAGATGCCCTTACAAAAGCAGAAATCGCAGACAAAGAAATTGCAGAAGCAAAGGCAAACGGCAGCCTGGATGCTCTTTTTGCAGAAAAACCACTTCTTGGCGTTCCTTTTGCAAACAAAGACAATATTTCTTCAAAAGGACACAAGCTAACTTGTGGTTCAAAAATCCTTACTGGCTACGTTGCTCCATACAATGCAACTGTAATTGACCGTCTTGAAAAGGCTGGAGCTATTCCCCTTGGCCGCTGTAATCAGGACGAATTTGCCATGGGTTCTTCAACAGAATATTCTTCTTACGGCGCAACCCGTAACCCTATCAACCGGGAATACGTTTCAGGCGGTTCTTCCGGTGGTTCGGCTGCAGCTGTTTCTGGAAATCAGGCATTGTTCAGCATCGGTACAGAAACTGGTGGTTCAGTTCGTCTTCCAGCTTCATACTGTGGTATTTACGGTCTTAAACCAACTTACGGCGTTCTTAGCCGCTGGGGTGTTGTTGCTTACGGTTCATCCCTTGATCAGGTTGGAATCATGGGACACAGTCCTTCTGATATTGCAGCACCTTTGGCTTGCATGGCTGGCGTTGATTTCTATGATGACACATCTGCTGACCTTCCAGGCGTAGAACAGCTTAAAGAACTTAAACCTTATGCAGATATGTCTTCTTTAAAGATTGCAATTCCAAAGCAGTTCCTTGAAACAAAAGGTCTTGATTCTGACGTTCAGGCTGCTTTTAACGAAACCCGCGCATGGTTTGAATCAAAGGGCGCAAAAATTGACGAAGTTGATCTTCCAGTATTAGACGCTTCCATTGCTTCTTATTATGTAATCGCTCTTTCAGAAGCTGCTTCCAACCTTAGCCGCTTTGATGGTATCCGTTATGGTAACCGCGTAGACAACGGCAAAGGCTACGATGAACTTTATGTAGACACACGTTCAGACGGATTTGGTCCTGAAGTTAAGCGCCGTATTGTAATCGGTAACTACGTTCTTTCTGAACAGTTCTCTGGAGACACTTACAAAAAAGGTATGACTGTTCGTGCCCGCATTCAGCGGGAAATGGCAAAACTTTTTGAAAGCTACGACATTGTTCTGGCACCAACTTGTCCAACTCCGGCATTCAAGCTTGGCCAGAAAGTTGACGACCCATTGGAAATGTACCTTAGCGACATGTACACAGTATTCGTAAATCTTGCCCGCATTCCTTCAATCAATGTTCCGGCTGGAAACGCAAAAGGAACAGACAACATGCCAATCGGTATGCAGTTTGCTGGCCCAATGTTCAGCGAAGCAAAGCTGCTGGAAATCGCCCAGGTTTGGGAAGAAGATCATCCACGATGTGGATGTCCGATTTTAAGTTAATAGAGAATATTGAACAGTTAATTAGGAGTGAATTTGCCTTCGATAGTTGGTGAAAAAAGCGAAAAATTTGCACTACGAATCATAGAATTATACAAGTATTTAAGAGAAGAAAAGCATGAATACATAATGAGCAAACAGGTTATGAGGAGCGGAACCAGCGTTGGTGCTAATCTTGCGGAATCTGAATATGCTCAGAGTAATGCAGATTTTGTTTCAAAGCTTAGTATTGCCCTTAAAGAGGCAAATGAAACCAGTTACTGGTTAAGATTGTTAAAACATTCTGGGTATGTTTCAGAAGAACAGACAAAATCCCTGGAATCAGAATGTTTGGAAATAATAAAAATGCTTATAGCAAGCATTAAGAAATGTAAATTGAAATAGCGTAACTGTTATCTGTTAATTGCTAACTGTTACCTATAAAAAGCGGAGCTTTTTATGATTGATAAATACGAAATCGTAATCGGATGTGAAATCCATACTCAACTCCTTACAAAAACAAAGGCTTTCTGTGCCTGCGAAAACCGTTACGGCGGTATGCCAGACACACGCGTTTGTCCTGTTTGTCTTGGACTTCCTGGAGCTATGCCTCGCATTTCTAAAGGCTATGTTGAACTTGGTGCTGTTGCAGGTCTTGCCTTGAACTGTGACATTGCTTCTTATACAAAATTTGACCGCAAGCACTATTTCTATCCTGATTTGGCAAAGGGTTATCAGATTACTCAGTACGATCTTCCTCTTTGTACAGACGGATTCGTTGATCTTCCGTTGGTTCACTATCCAAAAGATCAGCAGCCAGGCGGAGAAAAATGCCGCACAAAGAACTTTATTGGCGAAGACTGTATCATCGACGGAAAATACCGCCGTGTTCGTGTAGAACGCATTCACCTTGAAGAAGACGTAGGTAAGTCACTTCATCTTCAGGGCGCTCACTCTTACATCGACTACAACCGCTGTGGTACACCTCTTATCGAAATTGTAACAAAACCAGATATGACCAGTCCAGAAGAAGCAGCGTTGTTCATGCAGACAGTTCAGGAAATCCTCCGCTATGTAAAAGTTACAAAGGGTAACCTTGAAGAGGGTAACATGCGTTGTGATGCCAACATCAACCTGAACGTTTGGGAAGACGGAAAGCTTTACCACACTCCAATTTCTGAAATCAAGAACCTGAACTCATTCCGTGCAATCAAGGAAGCCTGTACATACGAAGCACAGCGCCAGCTTAAAGAATTTATAGAAGACCGTCAGGAATTTAACCCAGGCTTTAAGAACACAATGGGCTGGGACGAAGAAAAAGGTGTTACAAATATTCTCCGTACAAAGAACAGCTTTGTAGACTATCGCTTTACAACTGAACCAGACATCAAGCCTTTTACAGTTTCAACAGAACTTGTAGAAGCTGCTGCCGAAAAAGTTGGTGAACTTCCAGAACAGAAGCGCATACGGTTCCAGGAAGAATTTGGTCTTACTCAGTTTGACTCAGAAGTTCTTACTGGAACCCGCGATCTTTCATTGTGGTTTGAAGAAGCTGCCGCAGAATCAAAATCCGCAAAAAAAGTTGCAAATCTTATAATTGCAGAACTTCTTGCTGTATTGAACGAAAAGAAACAGACAATTAACGATGTAACAATCACTCCAAAGCATATTGCAGAACTTGCAGATGCGCTTGAAGAAAAGAAAATCACTTCAAAGCAGGGAAAAGAAGTTTTTGCAGAAATGCTAAGTTCTAACAAACTTCCTTCTGTAATAATCAAAGAAAAGGGTATGGAAGTTGTAAGCGATGCCGGCGCAATCGAAAAAATCGTAGATGAAGTTATTGCTGCAAATCCAAAAGCAATTGAAGACTTTAAGAGCGGAAAGACTAACGTTGTTGGCTGGCTTATGGGTCAGGTAATGAAAGCTAGTCAGGGTAAGGCAAATCCTGGTCAGGCAACAAAAATGATCAGTGAAAAGCTTGCAAAACTGTAATTTATAGTAAATCAGCCAGCGCATAAAATATGTCGAACATAGAATATTTAGCAAAAGAAATAAATTCTCGGTATGGAAATATTAAGCGGGCACGAAACTGTTTTCTATATACAGCAAGAGGTGTTCGTCTTACTGATATGTATCAGGAAGGTGGACGTGCGATTCTTGGATGGGGCGGCGGTTCTGCTTTTACAATGTTCAAAAATGTAATGAACCGTGGTATAACAGGAAGTTTCTCAACTGATTATGAAAAACAGACTGTTCGCGCAGTTCAAAGGCTTTTTGACTCCTGCAGAGAATTATTTTACTTTAATTCTTATGAATCTGCATTAAAAGCCGCAGTTCAGTTTTCTGCAGCTGGAACAACCGTATATAAGCCGTGGAATCCTGTTTATATCGAATGGAAAGAGCAGGAATCAATTGTTTTTGCGCCAGCTTTACCATGGTCCCAGTCAATTTATATTGTTGCAGTAAAGCCAGCTGTTGTTCAAAAAGCACTTGAAGATGGCAAACTTATTTCTTCAAATCAGAATATTCCGGCTCCTTTACATGCTGCAATTGCCCGTTCTATTTATGATTTAATAGCAGCTCTTTCTGAACGTCAGGAAAAGCATTGGTTTATTTATGACAAAATTCTTACAAAATACTGGGAGCGAAAAGGGCCTTATCTTTTTCCAAAAGTTGCAAAAGAAAAATACAGTGATTTTATGTTGCATTGTCTTAATCTTGGAATTGTCATAAGTCCAGATTATTCAGTTCCTTCAATAGTTCCGTTTGGTGCAGATACAGGGGTATTTACTGCATTAAAAAATAATCCTTTTGAATTGTAGGTGAGAGAATGTCACAGAGCGAAATGATTCTTTATGCAGTTAAACTGATTCTTGGAGGAATAACAGCTCTTTCGGCTGCGATGTTATTTTCTAAAACAAAAGATCCAGCCTGGATTAGTTTGATAGCAGGGTTTGTAACAATGTACGCAAGTTATGTTTATGATCTTCTGTTAACTCTTGGAATTGTAATTTCGCAGGATATTTTTATTGCAGGAATACCTTTGACAAATCTTATTTTTACAGCCTTGCCAAGCATTTTTTTTATTCTGGCATTTGCAATAATGCTATTTCGTAAATAGGAAATAATATGGAACTTTCTCCAGCAGATAAATTTTGGAATGATTTTTTAGTTTCTACAAACCGTGATTCTGAGGACAGGTGCGCCGGGGATATCAATTTTGAATCGAAAGGTTTTTCAAATGATGTTCAGATTTCAATGATTTTGAGTGGTGCGAAAACTGCTGTTTTTACAAGTTTTGCTTCTTACGCTATAGACGGTGAACCTTTGCCCGTAACAGGCGAATTATATATGGTTTTCGATCGTTCCGATAATCCTCGTGCAATAATTCAGCTTGAAAGCGTAAATATCGTTCCTTTTAATGAAGTTACCTGGTTAATGGCCAGTCAAGACGGGGAAGATTCCAATCTGGATGAATGGAAATCTAAGATGCAGGAAAATCTTGAGCTGGAAGGTTCTATAGTTGGTTTTGATTTTACACCTGACATGAAGCTGGTTTATCAAACTTTTTCTGTAGTATACAAATAATTGTTTTATTGTTAGATGCATCTTTTGGAGTTATAATATTGACATAATATTTTTTCCGGAGGATAAAATGGGAAAATCTATAAAAAATGCATCTATTGGTAAACTTATTTTGCAGCTTGCTATTGGTGCTCTTCTTGTTGTTGCTGGCATCTGGGTATTTTCCAATACTCAAAGTGGTGGTGATGAAGCAGTAAAGGCTATCAGAAAAATCTTTGACAATAAAGATTTTGGAAAGATGATTGGAATTGTATTTGGCGCTATTGAACTTGTTGCAGGTGCTTTTCTTATCCTTGAACCATTTGTAGGAATTATTCGAAATTACACATCGCTTGTGATTATTGCAGTTCTTGCAATTTGGATTGTTGCTACTATCCTTATTGATTTCTGTGGTACTGGTTCTGGTGGATTGTTAAAACCTTCAATTGCTATTGGTGATATTGAAAAAACAGAAGATTTTCTTAAATGGCTTTATCAGTTTGCAGGACATCTTACTGTGATTGGTGCATTACTTTATCTTCGTGACTAGAATCAGTATACAGTTTGATTGAAAAAAAAGCAGAAATTCATCAAATATTTGCTGGATTTCTGCTTTTTTTATTTAAAAATACCGATAATTATTATATGAAAAAATTATTGATTTTATTTGCATTTTTATTTGCTTCAATTAGTGTCTGGTCAGAGCAAGATAAAATTTTAAAATATGATTTTGGAATTTCAACAGGAATTCCAGTATATAGCAGAAATGATGAATCAGTTTTTACTGAAGAATCTAGAGTTATTGTTGGAACTACTGCAGATGTTTCTTTGCAGCTTATTAAACCTTTAAGATTTCTTGTTGGAACTGATGTTTGTGCCGATTTTATGTGGAATTCAGATGAGCATAATTATCATTTAGATTATTCATTTTGGAGCGGAATAAAATTTTTTCCAGGATTTGGCGGATTAAATCTTTCAATTGCTTATGCATTAGGCAGTCGAACTGATTTTATAAAAACGTGTGATAAATCTATAGAATCTTTTGAATATAATGGAAATTTATATCATTATATTAATAAAGAAACTGATTCTTATATTGAATCAACTGCTTGGGGTAATGGATTTAGAATTAGTATTGATTATGATTTTTCGTATGAAAACAAGTTAATGTTTTTACCTGCTTTAGGTGGTTATTATAGATGTATGCCTCGTGGTAATAATAACTGGGATAATATTTTTGCAGTGTACGTTTCATTTAGTTTTTAATATATTTGCTTATAACGAAAAAAGGCTGCCCTGAAAATTCACAGGACAGCCTTTTTTGTAAAAATCAGAATTATCGAGCGTATTCAATAATTCGTGTTTCACGAATCATTGTAATACGGATTCTTCCAGGATATTTAAGATCGTTTTCAATCTGTTTAGCAATATCGCTGGCAAGCTGTTTTACTTCATTGTCTGCAACTTTTTCGTTGTTAACAAGAATACGAAGTTCTCGACCTGCCTGAATTGCATAAGCTTTTTCAACACCTTCAAAGTTTTCTGCAATTGCTTCCAGATTTTCAAGACGCTTAACGTAGTTGTCCACAGTTTCTCGTCTTGCTCCAGGGCGGGCAGCAGAAATAGCATCTGCAATTTGAACGATGATTGCTTCCAGTGTATTTGCTTCTACATCGTTATGGTGAGCTGCAATAGCATTGATAACTTTTGCATCTTCACCCATTTTTCTAGCCATCTCAGCACCAACTTCTGCGTGGTTCTGATCGCTGTCGTTTTCTGCACCCTTACCAATATCGTGGAGAATAGCAGCACGTTTAGCAAGGTCTCTGTTTGCACCAACTTCTGCAGCAATCATGCTGGCAACAGTTGCAACTTCTTTTGAGTGAACAAGAACGTTCTGTCCGTAACTTGTGCGGAAGTAAAGACGTCCAAGTGCGCGGATACCTTCTGTAGGCATATTGTGAATGCCAAGATCGAATAAAGCCTTTTCACCTTCTTCGTAGATTTTGTTCTGAATTTCACGAGTAACTTTCTGAACAACTTCTTCAATGCGAGCCGGGTGGATTCGTCCATCTGAAATAAGGCGTTCCAAAGATTGTTTTGCAATTTCTTTTCTGACTGGATCAAAACATGAAATTACAACAGCTTCTGGTGTGTCATCAATAATGATGTCTACACCAGTAAGAGTTTCAAGGGCTCGAATATTACGTCCTTCACGGCCAATAATACGACCTTTCATTTCATCGCTAGGAAGGGAAACTGTTGTAACTGTAATATCACTTGTTGTTTCCGGTGCGATTCTCTGAATGGCAGAAACTAAAATTTCACGAGCCTTTTTTTCTGCGGAAAGCTGAGCATCCTGCTCAATCTTATTAAGAAGAGCCTGTGCATCATGACGGGCGTCATTTTCAAGGTTCTTGATAATAAGTTCTTTTGCTTCCTGTGCAGAAAGTCCAGAAATACGTTCAAGTTCACGTCTGTAAACTTCTTCCTGTTCTGCAACAGCGGCTTCTCGTTTTTTCATTGCAACCTGACGGTCTGCAAATTCTTTTTCTTTCTTTTCGAATTCAGCAGTTTTCTGATCAACAAGTTCTTCTTTCTTGTTTACTCTTGCTTCGTAACGCTGTACTTCAGCACGGCGTTCACGGTTCTCTCGCTCTTGCTGGTTTCGTTCACGAATGAGTTCATCTTTTGCATTTAGCAAAATTTCTTTTTTCTGAGCTTCAGCTTCTTTTATTGCATCCTGTTTTACACGTTCTGCTTTTTGCTCCGACGCAGATAGTTGAAATCTGGCATACAGCCAGCGAATAATCCATCCAAGAACAATTCCAACAACAGGGAGAATGAACAACAACAAAGTGTTCATATTCATTATCTTCTCCTTGTGATTATTATAGAATAATTCAATTTTAATTCTACAACAGTAAAATTAGAATGTCAAATAAAGTGTTTTATATATATGAAGAAAAGTATTGATTTTTTATTCTGTTAAAAATTATTAATGATGTTTAAAATAATTTATTTGTGCGGAAAGTTGAATACCCCGACCTTCAGGTCGTATGAGTGGTATTAGATTCAACTGCGATGCCCTTATGAAAACTAACAGTACCCCTATGCTTGCGTCGGGGGGCGTTTTATTCATTTACAAAAAAAATCTGGTGTAGTATTCTCTTTCTTATCTTTTTATTTTATGACATTAATTTCTGGGAATATTAAAATGATTCAGATATTTGGTACACTTAAAAACTTTGATGTTAAGACTGCGCAGCGCTGGTTTTCTGAGCGAAGAATTTCTGTTCAGTTTGTTGATCTGAAAGAAAAGTTGATGAGTAGAGGTGAATTTGATTCTGTTGTTGATGCAATTGCAAGAACTTGCGGCAGCAGAGCGGATGCGATTGAGGAATTAATTGATAAAAAATCTAAAGAATATGCCAGCATTGCATATTTGGATGATAGTGAAAAAGCTGATAAATTGTTTGAAAATCAGCTTAAGCTTTTGAAGCAGCCTGTATGTCGAAACGGAAAACAGACAGCGACCGTTGGGCTCCAGCAGAAAGTTTGGGAAAACTGGAGTTAATAATTTTTATTTCAAGATATCTAATAAGTGCGAATTTGCGAGGGTGTTTTTTTATATGGGGCTGTCCCAAAAGTATAAATTGCAGTGGTCATTGAGCCTGTCGAAATGACCATCACACTAAATGTGGTGGTGTCGATAAACTCAACCACCGTAATGCAAACTTATTGGACAGCCTCATATTTATCAAAGCTATTTAACTGCTGCGCCGGCTGGCAGTTATGATTTTTTTGCCTTGCAGGTAATTTTTTTGCATAGCGAGTATTTTTTTATAGGAAAAACTTCTGAACGAAGTTTTCCATATTTATCAAAGCCATTTAACTGCTGCGCCGGCTCGCAGTTATGATTTTTTTTGCCTTGCAGGTAATATTTTTGCATAGTGGGTGTTTTTTTATAGGAAAAACTTCTGAACGAAGTTTTCCGTATTTATCAAAGCCATTTAACTGCTGCGCCAGCTCGCAGTTAAATGAGCTTTCTCACATTGCGAAGTCTTTGCCTAGGTAGATTTCTCGGGCTAGTTCGCTGTTTAGGATTTCGTCTTTTGTACCGCTGATTGTAATCTGGCCGGAACTTACAATTAGGGCTCGGTCTGTGATTTCCAGGGTATCGCGGACGTTGTGGTCGGTGATAAGGATTCCGATTCCTCGCTTTGCTAAAAGTCGTATCATGTGTTTGATGTCGGCAACGGCGATAGGGTCAATTCCTGCAAATGGTTCATCCAGCAGTAAGAATTTTGGTTCGATGGCAAGAGAGCGGGCGATTTCTGTTCTTCGGCGTTCACCCCCAGAAAGAGTGAATGCATATTGTTTTCTGATACGCCCAATCGCGAACTCTTCAAGACGCTGTTTTTTTTCAGCTTTTGATAAATCTTTTCGTGTTTCAAGAATGGACCAGATGTTTTCTTCTACGGTAAGCTTTTTGAAAACGCTAGGTTCCTGCGGAAGGTAAGAAATTCCTTTTCTAGCCCGTTTATACATTGGAAGCGGTGTAATCTGTTCATCATCCAGAAAAATATCGCCGGCAGTTGGCTGATGGAATCCAACAATCATGTAAAAAGTCGTTGTTTTGCCAGCTCCGTTTGGTCCAAGAAGTCCTAGAACTTCCCCTGTCTGCATCTGGAATTCAATTCCTTTTACAACATTTTTATGACCAAAGCTTTTAAATAGGCTGGAAACTCTTAGAGTGTGGATGGAATCATTCTGTTTATGTGCTGTTTCAGAGATATTTATATCGTCACTCATATCTGGTTTCCTTTTATATATTTCTATTTTTTTTCTTCTGTTTTTTCGTTAGTCTGCTCTTGAATTGTGTTGATGTCAGTGTTTTCTGAAGATTCAGTTTCTTTTGCTGTAACATCATTATTTTCAGGTTGAACTTCTGGTTTTTCTTCTTCTTTTGATGATTTTCGCTCATCTACAACAGAACCTTTTACACGACCGTCAAGAGTAATTTCCTGTGAATCCATATCCAGTGTAATTTCTTGAGCTCGGAATGTATCTTCGCCTTGCTTAATCTGAGCGTTACCAGAAAGCTCAAGTTTTTTTTCTTTCTTACGATAAATTGCGTATGCTCCTTTACAGACATTGTCTTTTTGCTGAAGTTCAATATCAATCTGAATCATTGCAATATCAGTGTTCTGGTTGTATTCTATGCGCTGAGCCTTAGCATTAACATCATTTTTTTCGTCTATCAAATTAACATTTTCGCTAAGCCGCGCGATTTTGGTTTCTCTGTCATAATGCATTTTTTCGCAGGTGAATTCCAGTTCTGACTCCATGTTTTTGCCCTTTATGGAGCCTTCTGCTTCTATATAACGGAAATCTTTGCCAGACATGGTAATTCTTCCTGCAGAAATTTCCATTGATTCCGTAAGAACGTAGGCTTCTCCGATTAAACTTGTTGAATCAGATTTATCACCAATGGTACCTGTCATTGAATTTGCCGAAAAAGTGATTTTTTCTGCAAAAATCAAAGTTGAGAAAAAAATATTTATTGTAAAAAAAATCAGAGTTTTTTTCATTTTTTATTTTTCAGATTCAACAGAAACCGAAACTTCTTCTTTACTATTATTGTCGGAATCTTCGTTTTTTTCAAATTCTCCGGTGATTACACCTGTAAAGGCAAATTTTTTACTTATTGCGCTGGCAGAAAAACCAGAGCCCTGCATGGTTGTGTCGCCCTTTTTTATTGTTACCATGTCATTACGGCTGCTAGTCAATTGTTCTGATTTTCCGTTCCATCGAATAGAACCGGCAGTTACTTCCAGATTTTCATCAAAGTTTTTAATTTTAATGTCATCATATAAAGTGTATTTTTCTTCATCAGAATTTGCCGAAAGCAGTTTGCAAGAGCCTTCTGTTTCAATTTCTCCAGTTTTTTTTAAGAGCTGAAAACTAACATCTCGGGCATACATGGAATTTCCTTCCTTGTATTGCTCAAGAACACCAGCAGAAAGAGAAAGCTTTTTTGCATCGTCTTCATATTTTGTGTAAACGGCATCCGTAAAAATAAATTCCGGCACGTTGGATTCATCCTGATAGCTCTGACTGTACTTAAGAGAACAGCCGAGAAAAATGAACAGAGAAGAAATTGTGATTGCCAGAATTCGTTTTTTCATTATTTATCTAAAGCTGCTCCAATGAATGCAGTGAACAACGGATGAGGTTTTGTTGGTCTTGAAACAAATTCAGGGTGATACTGAACTCCAACTCCCCATTTATGATTTTCCCATTCAAAGGCTTCTGTTCGCTTGTCCAATTCAGAAATTGCGCATGGAATAAGTCCATGTTCTGTCATGTCTTTTGAATATTTGCGGTCGAATGTGTA
>SAMEA104315435__coassemble_1173_pt1 | contig 12278 bp, 12 predicted proteins | sample SAMEA104315435__metabat2_high_PE_028 | metagenome-assembled genome bin SAMEA104315435 (sample SAMEA104315435) | gut metagenome | biome: Monkey gut; feature: monkey-associated habitat; material: faeces | place: China | collected 2013 | reverse complement strand
GAAGGAATTACTTTGAAACGCCCGGACAATACGCTTGATGACGTAATTCCAGAAGTAACTTTGAACATTCATGAAAAAACTGAAAAAACAGCCACTATTTCTGTAAAACCAGACACAGAAGCTGCAAAGGACGCATTGATTGAATTTGTTGGAAAATACAACCAGGCACTTTCTGAACTGAATATTCTTTCACAAAATAAACCAGAAATAGTTGAGGAACTTGATTATCTTACCGAAGATGAAAAGAAGGAATATAGAGAAAAATTAGGAATGTTCACTGCTGATTCATCAATTTCAAACCTTAAGAATTCAATGATTTCAACAGCAGCTGCACCTTATAAATTCTCTGATTCTGCGGAAATTTCCATGCTCTCCCAGATTGGAATTGCAACAAACGCCACAAACTATTCTGGCTACACTCCAAGTAAGCTGAGAGGTTACCTGGAAATTGACGAAAAAAAGCTTGATGCAGAACTGGAAAAAAATCTTGAAGATATAAAGAATATCTTCGGTTTTGATTCTGACGGAGACCTTATCATTGACAGGGGAATAGGATATCAACTTGATAAACAGCTGACTTCCTATGTTCAGTCGGGGGGAATTTTTTCTATGAAAACCAGCAGCCTTGATTCAAAAATCAAAGCTTCTGAGCAGAAAATTTCAAGATTGGAAAACCAGATGAATGACAAGGAAGCTGATTTGAAAAACAAATACGGAAGAATGCAGGGTGCGTTAAACAGTCTGGAAAATCAGCAGACTACAATCAAAAATTTCTCTAACAGAGGAAACAATAACTAATAAGGCAGGAAAATAAAATGGAATTCTACATGAACGATGAAAAAATCGATGTTACTCTGGAAAATGAAAAAACAGTCGGTGATGTATTGAAATCCTTTGAAATCACCTGCGAAGAAAACAATGCAGCTGTAATTGGAATAAAAATCAACAAGGAAAACATTACAGCAGATATCTTTGACGAAGTTTCAAAAAAAGAACTTGCAGATGATACAATATTTGAATTTTCTGTTATTACAAAGCAGAACATAAAAGATGCATTTTCAAAGCTATCCACCCTTTTTACTGAACTGGCAGAAAAAATGCACCAGATTCCTGTTGAACTGCAGAGCGGAAAATCAAAAGAAGCACACGAATCTATCAAAAATCTTGCAGACAATATTGATGAATTTTGCCACGTTGCAGCTCTTGCCAGCGTTTTTCAGGAATATACAAAAATTAAGATTGAAGAAAAGCCTTTCAATGAATTTTTTGGTGATTTTTCACCTGTCCTCAGTGATTTTGAACAGGCATTAATTTCAAATGATACAGTTAGCATTGGCGACCTGGCAGAATATGAAATCTGTCCTCGTCTTGAATCCATAGCTCAAACTCTGGCAGGTATTGCATGAATTTAGATTTTCAGGCAGGAGGCTCACCGTTAGCCTCGCGACAAAATCCATTGATATATGCAGCAATCCTTCTTGCAGGAATCATAATTGCTGTTTTTTTTCTCATATACATAATTCAAAAGAAACTGAAAGAACACCACTCAACACCAGAATGGATTAAACACGAATCTGAACGAAACACAAATAAAAAAGATATAATCGAATTTGCAGATAAATACGTGCTGTCACAGGCAGAATCTTTGCTTTTATGGCGTATTTGCAAAAAGTATGAAATCAGGAACATTCTTTTCTCTATCAAACATTTTGCAGACATTGACGGTTACTTTAAGATGTATTACGACGAACTTTCGTTGCAAAAAAACAAAGAACATGAAATAAACCTGATGTTTACGCTCAAATTCAAGCTTGAAAAAATCTTTGCTTCCAGCGAAATTGTATCTTCCACCCGTTATTTAGTAAAGGACCAGCGAATTTCTGAAATTTTCCCTGACGGAACTAAACAGCCCTTCAAGGTTTTTGAAAATCAAAAAGAATTCATTGAAATTCAAATAACGGAAGATTTTTTTAACAGTTCTGAAAAACCGGCTCCAATGGATAAAGTCGCATTCACTTTTCATTCAAGCACAGGAATGCGCTATGCATTTGTTTCCAGACTTATAAGATATGAAAATGGAGCAAACGGCATAAGAAAAATGCTTATTTCCCATTCTTCTGATTTAATAGTTAAACAGGCACGAAATTATAAACGTGTAAACACAAATGAAAGCTGCAAAATATGCTCTGTCAAAGTAGAAACTGATAAAAAAGGGCGAAAAAGCGTTGTTTATGGTGAAAAGAAATACGATTGCGCCCTGCTTAATATATCTGGCGGCGGATGTTGTATTTCTACAAACCTTCCTGTAAAAGAAGGTCAGCTTATCTGCTCAGAAATTACCGTACCGAATGGAACAGTTTCTGTTATTGGGAAAATTATCAAGACAAGAAAATCAAAGACAGAAGGTTTATATAACCTGCATATTCAATTTACTAGAATTTCTATTGAATCACAAAATAAACTGCTTGCAAAGGTTTACAATTACTTTTAATAACGGTTTTTCTTGCAAATACTGCAATGTTGGAGTATCTTTAAAGGTATGAGAATTTTAGAACTGCGAGATTTGAATCGAGAGGAAGGCTACATTTACTACAGACGCAATTTTACTGGAACTGCAGTTATTGAAATTCCAGGTTCAACTTTAGAGGCGCCTGTTGCTTTTTGTATAGAAATGGATCCTTTTGGTGTAAAAACTATTGAAATCGATATCGAAAATACATTAAATTATCCTGTACTTCCTGTTAAGAAAGCATTAAAGGAATACATTTTATTACGAGATTCAGAAGGTATATTACCTTGATTACATTAAAAACAAATACTGCCGAAGAAACAATCGAACTTGGCAGAAAAATCGGTCGCCTACTGACTAAAGGTGATGTAATAGCTATGCAGGGAACACTTGCTGCTGGAAAAACAACTATAACCAAAGGAATTGCAGAATCCCTTGGTGTTACAGACACTATAACCAGTCCTACATTCTGCCTTATCAGCGAGTATTCTGGAAAAATGCCACTTTATCATATGGATGTTTACAGACTTGATAGTGGCGAGGATTTTATTAATCTTGGCACAGATGACATGATTTACGGTGACGGTGTTTCCATTATTGAATGGAGCGAAAAAATCATGGATGAACTTCCTAAAAAAACAATCATTCTTAAGCTTGAACCACAGGAAGACGGTTCCCGCATAATAACAATCGAAAACTGGCCTCATGGAGAAATTGCATAAATGAAAGCTCTTGCAGTTGATTTAGCTGTTTCAAAACTTACAGTTGCAGCAAAAAATGACGATTACACAGTTACAGCAGTTTACAACATTGGAATGAAACAGTCAGAAACTCTTGTTCCTGCCATTGATTATGTACTTACAAAAGCTGGTCTTAAAAAAAATGAGCTTGATTACCTTGCTATTACATCTGGTCCAGGAAGCTTTACAGGTCTACGACTTGCTTTTGCAGCCCTTAAGGCTATTGAAATGGCATTTAACATTCCTCTTTGCGGAATTTCATCCCTTGACTGTTACGCAGAGCATTACAGAAAGCTGCCCTTTACAGTTGTTTCCTGCATTGACGCAAAAAAAGATAAATTCTATGCAAAGGCTTACGAAGATGAACAGCTCCTTTTTGATGAAGGAGATTATGAAATTTCTGAAATAGCAGAAAAAATTTCTTCTGCAAAAAAAGACATTCTCATCTGTGGCTCTGATGCAGAAATCTTAAAGGAACAGCTTAAGGATAAAATTAGCGGAAAAAATATCTTTACTGTTGATTTTAGTGTAAATACTGCAGAACAGCTTTTTTTGATTGCAGAAAAAATGCAGGCTGAAGGAAAAGAACCTTTAAATGATTACGATGGTCCTGTTTATCTTAGGGCCAGCGAAGCAGAAGTAAAGCACAACAGCTGACGGGGCGTTGTGGGGTGTCCCCGCTGGAATGGGTAGCCGGCAACGTAGTGCCGGCGTAGGGAAAGGCTTTTCCCTCCCAGAATTTATTTATTAAGAATCTTTGAAAGATCAAGAATTTTATCAGTATTAACGGACGCAGCTGCTGTATTTTCAGTTTTGATTGCGTTAAAAACTTCCTGACGGAAAACCTTTACGTCTCTGGGCGCATCAACACCGATTTTTACCTGGTCGCCGTGAATGTCGATGATTGTAATGGTAATGTCATCGCCGATTTTTATTGCCTGATCTGTTTTTCGGGAAAGAATTAACATATTACTCCCCCTTCTTCTTTAATGAAGCTACGATGTCAAATTTTGTTGTCCAGCGGTTATCGTTTAGAACTACCTGTACACATTTTTTGTTTTTGCGATTGATTACAATCGGTCCAAGAAAATTTGCAGTTATTGCAGTTCCGTCTGAAGGGATTGTAACGATTGTCATTACAACCAGGTCTTCTGGAGATTCAATGCCGATATATTTTAAAGTTGCATCGTCAATATCTGCTTCATATTCGCTGCAGATTAAAAACGGATCAACAATAAGAAATGCAAGATTGCTGTCTTCCAGCGACTGAAGCCAGATAAATGGTTCATATTCGGAATTAATAAGGGCATATTTTTTATACTGTTCAAATCCCATAATTCCGTCTGGAAAAGTAACAATCTGTTTTTCTTCAACTTCAACACGTCCTTTTGTTTTTGTAAGAACTTCCATGTATTACCTCTATGTTGTTTATATTATTAGCGCATATAATTAAGCAATGTGTTGCTGTACAGCTTTCCGGCATTGCTTAAAGTTGCCTGATAAGCGTAATCAAGCATTTTCATGTCTGTTACTGCCTTTGTAAAATCAAGATCACCTTCGCTTACCTGCTGAGTTACTGCAAGAGCTGTTGCAGAGTTTCGCTGAACATTAAGCTGTGCCCTTTCATATTCAGAGCCAGATTTTGCAATTCTTGTAACAAGATTGCTTATTCCGCTGTCCAAAGAACCAAGAACACGGCCTCCAATTGTTTCGTGATCGCCTTTTAAAAGTGCATTTCGGAATGCAATCACAGAATCAAACATAGAACCACCGCTTACTCGTACACTGTTTCCAATATTGTATGGAGGCTTCTGGCTTGAATCCTTTATAATTCCCAGCTCATTCAATGAACCGCCTTTTACATCCTGAAGCCAAAGCTGGCGGGCATCTGTTGTTTCCAGATTAAGACCTTTTGTTACAGGATCAATGGAAGCCCGGACTGCAGCTCCACTATCATTTATTTTTGAAGCAAGAGCGTAAACATTGTCTCCAGCATTAACTGAAATTTCTACGCCATCAACGCTTATGATACCGTCTGCTCCTGCCTGCCAGCTTGTAGCATCTCGTCCGCCAAAAATACTCTGCTGCTCTGCCCAGAATGTTCTGTTTCCTGCATTATCAACAGACATATATTTGTTTTCATCAACTTCGATTTTGTTTACATCAACGTTTCCGTTGTAACGAACTGTTTCAATCAGAGGAACTCCCGAACCTTCAACAGTTCCCATTTCTACTTCAAATGCTGTAGATTTTGTGTTTGTACCGCCAAAAATTGAATTTCCGTCAGAAGAAATTGCATTGGCATTCTGAACAAGTTCTTTTAAAAGTTCATCTACTTCTGCAGCCATGTTATGCATATCATCATCAGTATATACGCCGTTTGCGCCTGCAATTGCAAGTTCGCGGACTCTCTGCATGATTTCAAGAGAATTGTTCATGTAGCCTTCTCTGAGGGCGAACTGGTCTGTAAGGGTTGCAGCATTTTTTTCAAATGTATTAACCCGGTCAAGATAAGACTGATAGCGGACAAGATGACCGGCTGCAAGAGGATCATCTCTTAGCTGCTGAATTTTTCTCTGGCTTCCAATCTGATTGTTTGCCCTGTTCAGACGGCTTTCCTGCAGGCGCAGATTGCTCTGTGTATCCATGTTATTCATTCTTGAACTGATTCTATGCATATCCTACCTCACTGAAGACAATACGAGACTTCTCTTTTGTTATCGGTATAAGAAAAATTTAGTTTAGTGATTTTTTGAAAAAAAAACGCAGCAATCAATCTGATTACTGCGCCATTAGTATTTTATAGCCCCTGTGAATTAAACTCCAAGTCTGTTGATTACCGTATCAAGAAGACTGTCCCATACAGTTACAAATTTTGCAGCCGCATTGTAACCGTGCTGAAATTTTATGATATCTGCAAGCTCCTCATCAATGTTTACTCCGCTTATAGAATCCCGCAGACTTCTAAGGTCATTCATCATTGCCATGTGACTATTAAGATTTGTTTCTGCCTGTTCACCTTTAAGACCTGCATTTGTAACAGAATCAGCAAAATAGTCATCAAGAGTGCGCTGGTGACCAATCATGACTTTTGTGTTGCGAATAGAAGCAATCTCTACAGCAGCTCGGCCGTCTCCATTATTTACATTGCCGGAATTATCTTTAAAGGCAGCCGCAACGCTCATAACGTCATTTCTGATAGTTCCGTTTACTTCTATATAGCCGGCAGGATTAAGAACAGGACTCACTGCAAACTGAGCACCGTTCAAAGCATTCACAGCATCGGCAGCAGCATAATCGTATGCACCAGCAGCTCCACTTTCTGCAAGAATTCCAGAATAACCAGTAAGGAAGAATCCAGAATCCTCTACATGGCGGATAACAAAATCAGGATTTTCAATATTTTTTGCAGTTGTAGCTTTTAAAACAAGGTTATTGTTTCTGTCAAGGTAAGCCTTAACTTCACCATTAGAATCATTGATGCGGTTGATTACAGCTTCTACAGTATCAGTTGGATGATAAGCAACCTGAACATTGCCGTTTGGCCCGCTCAAAGTCATAACACCTTCAAGACCAATCTGTTCCTGAGGATTAAGCTTTGTAGTACCAGTAAAACGGAAAATATAGGAATGATCCATCTGTCCGTCACCATTACGGTCAAAGTTTCCGTTAATATTTTCTACAAATGAGCGCTGAGTAAAGAAATCAAGACCTGTAACATTGTTGGCACCATAAGCATTGCGGTGAACATCGTTTACAAGGTCCGCAAAATTCATAGTCATTGTATTCAAAGACTGAACTTCGTTGCGGACATCAACATCTCTAAGCTCAATCAAAGCACCAAGCTTACCGCCAGAAACAAAAGCGTCATTTCCAGTATCTTTCCAGATAAGCTTATCATAACCATTATTATCAACAGGAATAACAAGATCAAAATTGCGGGCAACAGCTCCCTGAACAAGCACATGACCGTCAATATGAACCATAAATTCATCAGAATCACGGCGGTCAGAAGTAATATTTGCAAGCTTAGAAAGCTTATCAACAAGAAGATCCCGACGGTCAAGCAAATCATTAGGATTATCACCCATTGCCTTAGAACGCACAATCTCACTATTTATTGCGGCAATCTGATTTGCATAATCATTAACCTGCTTTACAGTAGCTTCAATATCGCTGTTGATAAGGTTTCCTACCCCCATAAGACTTTCCCATTTAGTCTTAATGGAATCAGTAAGAGATTCACCACGGCTTACAACAGCCTGTCTGGCAGCCTGACTTTCCGGATGAACAGACAGTTCCTGCCAGCTCTGCCAGAACTTATCCATGTTTGAACGAACAGAAACTTCATCAGGTTCATTGTAAATCTGTTCAATCATTGAGTAATAATCGCTGCGAGTCTGCCAGTAAGTTTCTGTATTCTGATTTTCCGTAATACGCTGATCCAGCATTTCATCACGCACACGATTCACAGACTGAACATCAATTCCCTGACCAATCATACCAGGACGTTCAGGCCGTTCAAGTCCAGGATTATACAAAGGATCAAATTCCTTAAGCTGAACCCGCTGACGAGAATAACCTTCTGTATTTGCATTAGAAATATTATGACCTGCAGTAGTGATGGCATCTGTATGAGCCATAATACTGCGCTTTCCTAATTCAATTCCCGAAAATGTTGAACCCATAATCCTATCCTCTAAAAAATAACCTTACAATTTCAATCAAAATTAAGACGACTAAAAAAGCTGATTCAAAACAACGCTGTGAGGCTGTTCCTGAACCATACTTCCGTTTCTTGAATAAACCTTTGCTCTGCTCTGTGGAAGAGCAGTATCAATAATTCCACGAACAAAATTTCTAGTAATATTAATGTAATCACCAAGAGCCTTGTTTTCAGTTCTGCACCGAACAAGTTTTCCCCTCACTTCAGTCAAAAGAGAAGAAACATCAGCCTCATCCGTCCTGGCTTCAACAGCAAGCTTTTCCCTCATTTCATCAAGATGATTAAATTTATCCATATTCAGATTAATTTCAGAAATCACGTGCATCAATTCAGTCCAATCCTTGCCATTAACCGCACTTTTCAAACCAGTCTGCAAATCTAAAACTTCAGACAAAATTTTGTTTTCTTCTTCAAGAATATTCTTATAATTTGATTTGATTTCTGCCATATTCAACTCCAAATATTAGTTTCAGGATAAAACCTACCCTAATTTCTTTATCGGAGTCTGATTTTTTTACTTAAGAAATATTTTCTTTTTTTATGAATATTTATAGAAGAATTTGATTTTTTGGGGGAAATTCCATCTGCAACTCGCCTTCCGCAGCCCGCTAACGCTCGGTCTTTGCCTTCCGCCTGCGCTGCAGGCTCCAGTCAAATCCTGCCTTCGGCACTGCTCCAGCCTCGCCCCGGCTTTGTTTGCAGAAATTTCAGTTATCTGGAAAGTATAAAAAAAGGCATCTGAATTAATTCAGATGCCTTTGAGTTTGAGCCATGCAGGGATCGAACCTGCGACCCACAGATTAAGAGTCTGTTGCTCTACCAGCTGAGCTAATGGCCCATATTTTTTTATTTTTTTGCGTCCGACAGGATTCGAACCTGCTACAACCGGATTCGAAGTCCGGGACTCTATCCAGATGAGCTACGGGCGCAATTTCCGTAACCCATAAGAGTTATCGGATCGGGTGCCTGATGGGGCTTGAACCCACGACAACCAGATCCACAATCTGGCGCTCTACCACTGAACTACAGGCACCAAGTTTTGATGTGAGAACAATATACGATTAACATAAAAAATAGTCAATAGCAAAAAATAAAAAAAAATCATTTTTTTTTAATTATTCATAAGGGACTGTCCCAAAAGTAATGAGTGTAGCGCTCATTGAGCTGGTCGAAATGACTGCTACACTAAATGCGGTGGTTTCGATAAACTCAACCACCGTAATGCAAACTTATTGGACAACCCCATTAAATTATGAAAATACAATTTTAAAAAGAATTTTATGCATTACCAGTTAAATTTGAAATTCAGACTGATTTTAAAGCTTAAAATTCCCTAAAAAAAATTGCTTAAAATAAAATAATTTCTATTGACATTTTTTCCGGCATTATATATAGTTCTAAACATCGCCGAACGATGTTTCCTATCAAAAGGAATACAGGTTCGAAGCTAGCGAGAGTGGTGAAATTGGCAGACACGCTAGACTTAGGATCTAGTGCTTCGGCGTGAGGGTTCAAGTCCCTCCTTTCGCAATCGTAAAAAAAACTTTTATGCGGAAATAGCTCAGTGGTAGAGCGCCACCTTGCCAAGGTGGATGTCGCGGGTCCGACTCCCGTTTTCCGCTCTAATTCAAAAAGCGATTAAGGCAACTTAATCGCTTTTTTATTTTTGTTTTAAGGAGCTCAAAGTGAAACTCACAACAGAATTCACTAATCTTGAAAAATCAGCTGTTAAATTGACAGTAACAATCGCTAAGAAAGATGTTCAGGAATCTTACAACAGCATCGTTGCAAAATATGTAAAAAGCGCTCAGATTCCAGGTTTCCGCAAAGGTCACGTACCTGCAAATGTATTGGAACGAAAATATGGTGATGCAATTAAAGCTGACGCTTTGAGCGAAATCATTGACAAATCACTTAATGAAATTTTCGAAAAAGAAACAGAAAACCGCCCGCTTCCATATCAGCAGCCTGTTATGGATCAGGTTCCAGAATTCGACGTTTCAAAAGATCTTACTTATACAGTAACTTTTGATGTATTCCCAAAAGTAGAAGTAAAGGATTTCGCTGGAATCGAAGTAAAAGAACCACAGGTAACTGTTGGCGACAAAGAACTTGAAGACGAACTTAAAGCTATTCAGGAACGCAACGCTGTAGTAATGGACAAAAAAGCTGATGAAACAGCAGAAAAAGATAACATCGTTACAATTGACTATAAAGAAGAAAACGGTGAAAACCGTAACGGTTACGTATTCACAGTTGGTTCTGCAGATGACATCTACAAAATCAGCGATGACGTTATCGGCATGAAAAAAGACGAAACTAAAGAAGTTTCAAAAGATGATAAAAAAATCACTTTGACTGTAAAAGCAATCAAAACAAGACAGCTTCCTGCTCTTGATGATGATCTTGCTCAGGATGTAAGCGAAAAATTCAAGACACTTGATGACCTTAAAGCAGACATCAAACGCAATCTTGAAGTTGCAAAAACAAGAAAAATCGCAGAAATCAAGAGCCAGTCTCTTCTTGAACAGCTTGTTGAAAAGAATGCATTTGACATTCCAGCATCTATGCTTGCAGCAGAACTTGATGGCCGCTGGAGAATGATGGCTCAGCAGTTCCAGACAAGTCCAGAACAGCTTGAAAAAATGATTGCTGCTTCCGGTCAGACAAAAGAAGCTATGCTTGAACAGTGGACAGGCGACAGTGAAAAAATGCTTAAGAGCCGTATCATTGTAGACAGTCTTCTTCGTTCAAAAAACATCTCTGTAACTCCAGAAGAAATCGAAGCTCAGTATGCAAAGATTGCAGAAGATGGCGGTATGACTGTAGAAGAAGTAAAGAACCACTACTCTGACCCACGTTCAAAAGAATGGCTTATCGAAGATACAAAAGAACAGAAACTCTACGAAGAACTTTATAAGGAAGTAAAAGTTTCAAAGGGCGACAAAGTATCTTTCGCAGATCTTTTTGCAGCAAAATAATATGATTTTCATATAAAAAATAAAGGGAATGTGCTGTTGTGCATTCCCTTTTTTATTGTCATTTTATGCGATTACATATTATATTATACACTGAGCATATTTTGAAAAAGGAAAAATAAATGAACGAACAAATGAACTCCCTTGTTCCATACGTAATTGAACGCAGCGGAAACGGTGAAAGATCTTATGATATTTTTTCAAGACTTTTAAAAGACAGAATTATTTTTGTTGATGGAGAAATAACTGATGCAACTGCAGACCTTATTGTTGCCCAGATTTTGTATCTTGAATCAGAAAACCCGGAAAAAGACATAAGCATTTACATCAATTCTCCAGGAGGCTCTGTAACAGCAGGTCTGGCAATCTACGATACAATGCAGTACGTAAAATGCCCTATTCAGACTATTTGTCTTGGACAGGCAGCAAGCATGGGTGCATTCCTTCTTGCAGGCGGTTCAAAAGGAAAGCGCTATTCTCTTCCTTCTGCCCGTGTAATGATTCATCAGCCATGGGGCGGTGTTGAAGGTCAGGAAACAGACATTGCAATTCACGCAAAAGAAATCATCCGTCTTAAGGAACTTACAATCAAACATTTTGCAGAACACACTGGAAAATCTTACGATGAAGTAGCAAAAGACATGGAAAGAGATTTTTTTATGACAGCTGATGATGCATTGGCTTACGGAATCGTTGACAAAGTTATGAACGGGAGAAAGAAATAATGCGTAGATTCGGAAGCGATACACCATACTTCTCTTTCTGCGGAAAACCAGCTGATCAGTCTCGCCATCTTGTTGCAGCTCCTTCTGGAAACATCAATATCTGCAACAACTGTATTTCAGTTTGTCAGGATATTCTCCGTCAGGAAGAAGACAATCTTGCACCAATTGAAATTTCAGAAGTTCCAACTCCAAAAGAATTCAAGGAATATCTTGATCAGTATGTAATTGGTCAGGACGAAGCAAAAAAAGTTCTTTCTGTTGCTGTTTACAACCACTACAAAAGAATGTCAATTTCAAAGCTTCAGCAGAAAACTAATCAAGCGCGCATTGAAAAATCAAATATTCTTCTTATTGGACCATCATGTTCCGGAAAAACTTTACTTGCTAAAACTCTTGCAGAAAAATTAAAGGTTCCTTTTGCCATTGCTGATGCAACAACTTTAACAGAAGCAGGTTACGTTGGCGAAGACGTAGAAAATGTTCTTCTTAAACTTATCAATGCAGCTGACGGTGACGTTGCAGCAGCTGAACGCGGAATTATTTTTATTGACGAAATCGATAAAATCGCCCGCAAAAGCGAAAACACTTCTATCACACGAG
>SAMEA104315435__coassemble_1152_pt1 | contig 12449 bp, 11 predicted proteins | sample SAMEA104315435__metabat2_high_PE_028 | metagenome-assembled genome bin SAMEA104315435 (sample SAMEA104315435) | gut metagenome | biome: Monkey gut; feature: monkey-associated habitat; material: faeces | place: China | collected 2013 | reverse complement strand
TTGCAGGTATCAGTCATGATATGTGTAAAGCATTGTCGTCCGAACTTCTTATTTCAATTGCATCTAGAGATGGAAAACCTATTATTGGGATTGAAAAAAATAAACCTGCTTTATTGCATGGACGTGCGGCTGCTGTAAAGTTAAAGGAAGAATTTGATGTTGATGATCCTGATTTGATAGAAGCTGTTGCTAATCATACATTTGGTTTAAAAGGTATGTGTAATCTTTCCAAGGTTTTGTATGTAGCAGATAAAATTGAACCTGGTCGCGAACATATTACAGAAAGTTATTTGAAAAAATTAAAAGAACTTGATTTGAACGAGCTTGCTGCTACAGTTCTTCAGGAAAATATTGATTTTCTAAAAAAGAAAGGTAAAACCGTAGCTTCTGAAAGTGAAGAATTACTGAAATGGCTTAGAGAGGAATGTAATGAGAAGTCATAAATTGCGTGATGAACAAAAAGGAACTTTTTTCTTATTGATTATACTTTTTATTATTATAGCAGTCTCTATTTTTATGATTATCGCATTGCGTACTGATGCAATTGGTGAAAAACTTGCAGGAGATCAGGTAATTCGAGTTTTAAATGTGATGGATGACAAAGAAGGAAATGTTGTTTTTGCGAATGTATTAATTTATTATCCTGTATCAAAGAAAGCCGCTTCTGTTAATATTCCGGGGAATACAGGTGCTATTTATCAAAGTTTAGGTAGAGTAGATAGAATTGATGTTGTATATAAAGAGAAGGGAATTGAAGCTTTCAGAAAAGAAGTGGAAAAGCTGTTGGGGTGTAATATTCCATTTTATATGATATACAATATGGAAAAATTTGTTTACCTTACAGATTTATTGAATGGTTTGCGAATTTTTATTCCTTCCCCTGTTGATACAGTCTCTGAGAATGGCGAAAGGTGGCTTCTTCCATCAGGAGCTGTAAATCTTGACGGGGATAAAATTTCTGCATATCTGAGTTATCATATAGAAGATGAAACGGCTGCAGATGTTCAGGATAGATATCAGAATGTTATAACAGCATTTTATTCAACATTGCATGATAAGCGGGGAATTATATTCTCTCGAAAAAAGTTTTTTAATAAAATCAGTAGTCTTATTAAAGTTAATCTTGATAAAGATGATGTGTATCGAATGCTTAATATGATTTCTGAAATGGATGCAGAAACCATAATACGTCAAACAATTACAGGTGGAATTCGTGTGGTTGATGCAAAAAGGCTTCTTTTTCCATTGAATAACGGAGATTTTATTAAGGAAGCTGTAAAACAAAGTACAAATATGCTCATTTCTACCAGTGGAACTTATGCAAGTCGTGTTTATGTTCTTGAGATAAAAAATGGAACTACTGTTCAAGGTTTGGCTCATAATACTTCTATTCTGTTTCAGAATGCCAGTTATGATGTTTTGAGTGCTGTAAATGCAGATTCAAATGATTATGAAAAAACTGTTATAATTGATCATATTGGTAATAAAGAAATTGCTGGTATGGTAGGTGAGTTTATTCACTGTACAAACATAGTTGAAGAGGAAGTTGACTTATCTGGTCCTGAAAATGATACCGCGGCAGATGTAGATTTTACTATCATTCTGGGAAAAGATTTTGACGGGCGATATGTTCGTGCATCTAGAAATAACTGATATTACGGAGGTAAAATTATGAAAACTATAGAACAGAAGGCACTTGAAATAGCGCAGCTTCTTGAAGATGGAAAAGGAAGAGATGTAAAAGTAATTGATGTTTCTGAATTAAACAGCTGGACTGATTACTTTGTAATTACAACAATAACAAGTTCTGCTCACTGGCAGGGATTGTATAAGCAGGTAAAAGATTATGTAAAAGCTAATGATTTGCAGCTTCATTTAACAAATCGAAAATCTCCTGATGGAGATGACTGGAATCTTATTGATATCGGACCAATCGTGGTTCACTTGATGTCTGAAACTGCGAGAGGATTCTATGATTTGGAAAAATTGTGGCATGCAGGTAAATTGCTTGACTACAAGGTTTCTGATTAGCAGCTTGAATAAAAAAAACGGCTGTTCTGAATTACATCCAAATAATTGGACTCTTTAACCAGGCTGATTTTAAGGACTGATTCCTGAACTGTAAAGGGGTCAGTCCTTTTAATTTAACCTTAATTCTCTTTTCATTGTACCATTCAAGGTATTCAACCAATTCTTTCTTAAACTGTTCAACGGATTCAAAAGTTTGTAAGTACAAAAGTTCTGATTTTAATAATCCAAAAAAGTTTTCCATTACTGAATTCAAGAGTAATCCTTCTGCATCCGTCAATTCAAATTAGGCTATCCATTGCTCAATTTGACTGTGATGAACACCATATTTTCTTTGTAGACTTTCTGCACCTATATGGGTTTCTTTATGTTCTTTTACAATTTTTAATTTAAACTCTTCTGAGTATTTAGACATAAAAAATGCACCTCCCAAAATTGAACTTTATTTGTTCAGCTTTAGGGGTGCACTTCAAACAGCTGAAGCCGTTTTTTTTATTTATTCTTCGTCATCGTAATAGTTTTCGTCTGCATCCAGCAAGTCATCGCTGTCATCATACTTATACATGTTAGTGTAACCGTCTTCAGGTTCTACATCATCAAATGGTTCGTAATCATCGTCGTATGCATCCTGAAAGGCTTCTTCGTAACTTTCTGCATCTTCATCATAATCATCCAGAATTTCATCTGAATCATCATCATTGAAATTATCCTCAAATTCATCATCAAATGAATAAGGTCCATCGTAAATTTCGTCTATATCTTTTAAAGACATAAAAAGACTCCTGAAAAAAAGTAAAACTCTAACAAGAATATAAAATAGTCTTTTTTTTAAATCAACAGGTTTTATATTAATTTATAGAAATTTATAGCAGGTGTTCTATATAATTTTTAAATTTTATATCTGGTTAAAATTGAGGTAATATTTTTGTTTTTTGTGAGTAAAACTTGAAAATGATGATTGTACTTCAGACTTAAAATTGAATCTTTATAATTAATTAATGCAAAGACAACACAACATAAAATTGACAATAGGAATGAATTAAGTGTATAATGAAGAAGTCTTATGTTTGATGAAATTCATGAATATGCATCTGCGAAAATTAATCTTAATTTGAAGGTTTATCCTCGCAGATTAGATGGGTTTCATGCTATTGAAAGTATTTTTCAGACTGTTAATTTACAGGATGAACTGATTGTAAGCCCTGCTGAAGGAAAAATGAATTGTATCGTAAATTGTTCCAGCATGGTTTTACCAGAATTAAATACTTTAAATTTGGCTTATAAGGCTTTTGCCGAAACGACGGGGATTGAGATTGATTCAGTTGTTGTTGAGTTGATTAAAAAAATTCCTTCTGGTGGTGGTTTAGGAGGAGGTTCTTCCGATGCTGCTGCTCTCGTTAGGGCTTTGGAGAAAATATACAGTATAAAACTGACTTATGAGCAGCTTGACAAAATTGCTTCTAAGGTTGGTAGTGACGTTTTTTTCTTCATGCATTGCGATTCTGCGTCTTCCAGCGGTTGTGCGGTTGTAACTGGTCGTGGTGAAAATGTTTTTGAAATCTGTAGACGTTCGGATTTAAACATTGTTTTGGTGTTTCCGGATGTTCATAGTTCAACAAAAGAGGCTTATGCCTTGATTGATGAACAGTTTGCTTCGGCAAATGAAGATTCTGAATTTTGGAAAATCCAGAATTCAGGCGCTGATCTTTGCGATTTAGAAAAGGTTTATAAACTTCCAGTATGGGAATGGAAGTTTGTTAATACTTTTACTACGGTCTTATCCAGAAAGTATTCAGATATACAGGAGGCTATAACTGAATTAAAGGCATTTAATGCTGATTTCTGTGATATGTCTGGTTCGGGGTCTACAGTATTTGGTATTTTTAGCGCAAGGGAAGCTGCTGAAAATGCTGTTGCTGGTTTAAAGGCAAGAAACATGAATTGTGTTCTTGTGAATTAAATTTTGTGCGACGAAAACGGAGGACACTATGCAGATTACAGAATTACGCATCCGTAAGGTAGAGGATGAAGGTAAGCTTAGAGCTTATGTAACAGTTACTTTTGATAACTGTTTTGTTGTGCACAATGTAAAAATAATTGAAGGTCAAAACGGACTTTTTATAGCTATGCCAAGCAGAAAAACTGCAAATGGCGAATATAAGGATGTGGCTCATCCTATAAGTCCAGATTTTCGTTCTGAATTGCAGAATAAAATTCTGGAAGAATACAATGCAGGTCATGTAGAAACAGGTTCTTCAGAAGACTAATTTCTACTGATAATAATTGGGACGTCGTCAAGCGGTAAGACAACGGCTTTTGGTGCCGTCATTCCACAGGTTCGAATCCTGTCGTCCCAGTGAAAGGTACTTCAAAAGCGAAGTACCTTTTTTTTGTTTAAAAATAGTTAAATGTAAAAAAAATAAAGACAGGATTCGAAGCGGAGCGAACGCCCACCGAAAGGGAGAAAAAGGTGGCAAGGATGATGCCGGCAGTTTACATTTGTTTATAAAAATGTTAATGTTAAATTCCAAATTTATAAGGATATAAGGAGCTTTAAGAAAATGACTGTTAATGCAAAAGTTCGCACAACAACAGGAAAGTCAGCTGCAAAGAATCTTCGCAAAGTAGGTAGTATCCCAGCTGTTATGTACAATGACAAGGGTGAAGTTACAATGCTTGAAATCAATGCTGTTGAATTCAACAAAGCATGGAGAACTGTTACTGCAACAACTCCAGTAGATCTCACTGTAGACGGAAAAACTGTAAAGGCTTTGATTAAGGATGTTGAATACAATATTCGTAATGATCAGGTTCTTCACGCTGATTTCTTTGTACCTGCAGCAGATCAGAAACTTGTTTACAAGTACAAAGTTCAGCTTACTGGAAATGCTGCCGGTGTATTGAAAGGTGGATTCATGGTAAAACGTGTTCCAGAAATCAAAGTTCAGGCTACAATTGCTAACCTTCCAGAAAGAGTTGTTGTTGATGTTTCTGCATTGAATGTTGGTGACTGTATCAAAGTTAAAGATATCAATATTGGAAAGGATGTTACAATTCTTACTGATCCAGAAGCTATGCTCGTAAGTATTGCACCAGCTCGCTAATTTGTAATCAATTAGTATGCAGAAGGGTTGTCTTTTTATGGACAGCCCTTTTTTGTTTTTAAATATCTGATTAAAATACAATTTATCTATGAATAACGAATTATCTTTAATACAAAAATTTGAGCAGCATGTATATGAAAATATAATTAGGTGCGGATTGTTTTTATCTCAGAAAGATACTGCAGGTGTAGCTGTAAGTGGAGGGGCTGATTCTGTTTCTCTGCTGATTAGCCTTGCTGAACTTGGCAAAGTATATGGATTTTCAATAAAAGTTGTAACTGTAAATCATAATATACGGGAAGAAAATGAAACTTTTGGAGATGCGTTATTTGTAGAACGACTTTGTAAAGATTTAAATAAGAATGGTTGTAATGTAACCTGTAGAATTTTTACTATTCCGAAAGGAAAAGTTCTTGGTATTGCAGAAGAAAATGCTTTAAGTATTGAAGAAAGCGCAAGAAACCTTCGATATGAAATTTTTGAATCATTTATAAAAGAAGAATCTTTAAGTTTTCTTGCTTTGGCTCACAATAAAAACGATCAGATAGAGACTCTTTTAATGAGATTTTTACAGGGAAGTAATACTGCAGGAATGTCTGGAATTAGAATGTCTAGAGGTTGTTATATAAGACCGTTGCTGGATGTAAGTCGAAGCGAAATTGAAGAGTATTTGAGATTGAAAGATGTTACCTGGCGCACTGATAGTACAAATTTTGATTGTCGTTATTTAAGAAACCGCATTCGTAATAAATTAATTCCATTCTTATATGAAAATTTTTGCGGATTTGAAACGGCATTGCTTTCTGGGGCTCAGAAAGCTTTATACGATGAAGAATGTCTTTCAAAATTTGTAGACAAAAAACTCTGGCATTATGAAAATAATAAGCTTGTGTGTGAGCGAGACAGTTTTTTTAAGCCAGAAAAGGCTGTTCAATTAAGAAATCTTCAAAATGGATTGATTTTGTTCGGAAAAAAAATACGATTTCCTTTTTCATTATTAAATGATTTTATTACTAATGGAATTGAGAAATCTTCATATTCTGTTGAATTTTCGGATTTAAAAATTATAGCAGATCAGAACACTATTTGTATTAAAAATAAAGAATTAGTAGCGACTGATTTGATTTTTTTCGCTATAATAAAAGAAGATTGTAATCTATGTTTTCCCTTTGGAACTGTTCATTGCAGTGTTGATGATGGGGTGGCTAGGATTATTTTGGAATGGGAGAATAATTCATTTGAAATGGAAAAAATTCCTGTTCCATTTTGTATTCGCAGCATACAGTCAGATGACAAGGTTCTGTGCAGTAATGGGGAAATGAAATCTGTCCTGGATGTTTTTTCGGCCTGGCATGTTGGAAGTGAAAAAAAGAAACTTATTCCTGTTATTCAGGAACTTGCCAGTTGTAAGCAGGATATAATTGCTGTTGCCGGGTGTGTATGCGGTTTTGATAACTGGATTGTTAGAGGTTAGATAATGGACAAAAAAAAACTGACTGGCATTTTTGTTTTTTTTATATCTTCATTTTTTATGTTTTCTCAGTCATTTAGTGTTGATTCTGTAAATCGAAGAACGGCTGTAAGATGTTTAAAACTTGCTGAATCATATCTTTCTTCTGGTGATTTCGGAAATGCTTTGGCACAGTCAGAATTAGGTTTGAATTATGATGATTCTGTCGCTGATTTGTGGTATGTAAAAGCAGCTGCAAAAAGCGGATTAGGGGAATCAAAGGCTGATGTTCTTCCTCTTGTTATGAAATCTATTACAGAAGGTGAATGGGTTGACTATAACAGAGATGGTGCCAGAGTTCTTTATGCAGATTTACTTTGTGATACAGGAAATTATGTTCAGGCTATTGCAATATTAGATTCAAAACCGTTTGTTTATTCTGCTGATGCGGAATTTATACGGGTAAAATCCTATTATTGTATGAGAACGGAGGAATCAATTATTAAAGCAAGGGATAAGGTTAATTCTGCAAGAAAAATTTACCCTTCTGATGTCAGGTTTCCTCATATTTTTTTTAAGTATGAATATGATTTGCATAGATTAAATAATGCGGAAAACATTGAAATAGAAAATTCAAATGAAGTTCTTGTAAAAAAAATTATTGAATCTTTTATAGCAAAAATGCCGGAGTATGATAATCCTGATGCAGAACTTGAAATTTATGCTGCGTATTTTGCTGAGGGAGAAAGACGTAAGAGAATGATTCAGGCTTTTGCAGCTCATGGTATGAAGCATCCTTTGTATGCAATTGTTGCTTTGCAATGCAATTTGATAAGTCAGCTGGAAGCTTCTGATTACTTCTGTTCATTTGCGGATAATGCAGTTTCTTCTACAATGCTGGAAGATTTTATTTCGCTTCTTACTGACGATATTGCTGTAAAGGCGATGAGAGAGCATCTTAATGTTTATAGCGGTGTTTTGTCTATTGATACGGATTACGATTGCAATGGGAATCTGTTTGTAAAGTATTCACGGGGACGACCTGAACACTTTTTTTTGGATGCAAATAATGATGGAATAAATGAATGGGATGTTAAATGTGATTTTGGTGTTCCAGAAGAGCTGAATCTGACTCAAGGAAATCTACAGCTTACGTATGGAAAATATCCTTCGATTGTAAAGGCTGTTTATAAATCTGAACGATTATCTGAAGGGCTTGCCGTTTTTAATCTTATGGATGAGGTTCTAGACTGGACGCCGGTAAATATTGTTCCTTTTGAAGCGGCAAAAAAATCGCTGGATATTGATTTTTTTGTTCCTCTTGTAAAGACAGATATAGAAACTCTGAATGAAAATATGATTTTATATAATTGTTCAAGTTATGAAATTGCATCTTCAGAAAGAGAGGGTGCTAAGATTGTTTTCAAAGTTTTAAATGGTTTTCCACAATCAGCAGTTTATTATTCTTATGATAAAATTTATGCTCATGCTTTTTTTGAAGATGGTTTTCCATCTGTTCGTTCTGTAGATAATGATGATGATGGAATTTTTGAAATTCTTGAAACTTTTGGATATGATCCTGAAAATTCAATGAATCGAAATATTGTTGAGCAGGAACAGGTGATGACAAATCTTTTTGGACTTCCTGTTGCCGGCAGTGGAATTTATTTAAAAATGATTCAAATTGATTATAATGGAGATACTGTTCCAGATTTTACGGAAGAATACCTGGCTAACGAAGGAAAAATTTCAAGCTGGGATTACGATGGTGACAGAGTATGGAATGTGCGTTATAAAAAATATCCTCGGGAAAATCCAGAGGAGCCTCTCATAGAAGATTCTCAGTTTTTTATGGGCTTGGAAAAAAGTATTGTAACCGTTACTTCCTGGAATAAGATTCCTGTAAAAGTTCAGATAGATGATAATTTTTTACCTGTAACCCAAGGTGAAAATAAATGTTTTTACTGGATAGGACAAGCGGGCGTTAAAGATGATGAAACTTACATTCTTGAGAATTTTGATTTAAATATGGAACAAGGATGTTCGGTTTTGATTGAAAATTCAAGGCATAGAATTCAAGTTGTTCGAATTGAACATAATATTTTTGGATATATTTTGCCGACATCAAATGAATTGGATGTATTAGAAGTTTTAGAAGATAATGTTGAAGAATAATTTATTTTTGAAAGTAATTTTTTTGAATTTTCTCTTTTTAGCATCAAGTTGTTCAACAATTAAACAACCTGCAGAAGTTTTTACAATTCCTGATTTCAACGAAAAAGATGTTAAGGAAAATGAAATCAGACGTATTTCTGAATTGAGTGAAAAATATCCTGTAAAAGCTCTATGGCGCTCGTTGATTTTGAACGATGAAAAAACTATTTCTGAATATGAAGAGAATCTGGTTCAGCTTTATAATAAGGCTTATGATAATAAAAATTATTTTGATGCAAAAAAATATTATGTTTCTCTTGTAAACATTGGTTCAAAAAAGATAAATTCCTCAAAAGCATACGAAACTGAATTATTTAATAAAAGTCTTGAATCTGTTCCTGGACTTTCTTCTAATAAAAATTCGATTCCAAAAACAATGCAGGATTGTGTAAATGCAACTGTAACAATTTGGGTAGATAAAGGAATTGCTATTCATAATGGAATGGGATTTGCCGACAGGGTGTTAGGTTCTGGATTTTTTATTGATAGAAAAGGCTACATAGTTACAAATCATCATGTAATTTCAGATATGGTTGATCCTAAATATGAAGGTTATTCACGATTATATGTAAAGCTTGCTGCAGATCAAGATACCAGAATACCTGCAAAGGTTATTGGTTTTGATAAGATTCATGATTTGGCTTTGCTTAAATGTGAAATAGAGCCTCCATTTGTTTTAGAGTTGGGGTCAAGTGAAAACCTTAATATTGGTGATAAAGTAAATTGTATTGGAACTCCATTAGGGCTTCATGGAACTGTTACAAGTGGTATAGTTTCTGCCGTTGATAGAAAATTGTTTACTACTGGCGATGTTTTTCAAATTGATGCTGCTGTAAATTCAGGAAATTCTGGCGGACCTTGCATTGATACTCAGTACAAGGTGCAGGCAATTGTATTTGCTGGAATTATGCAATATCAGGGGTTGAATTTTGCAATACCTGTTGAATATTTAAGGCAGGATTTACCGTTTTTATATCATGGCGGAAACAGGAAGCTTGTCTGGGTTGGTGGATACGGCCATACTAAAAAAGATGGTCAGAAAAATATAGGCCTTGAAATTCAGTATGTTATGCCTGGTGGAGTTTTGTCTAGAGCTGGATTAAAAGAAAATGATGTTATAACTTTTATAAATGGTTTTAGAGTTTATAATCTGGAGCAAGTTCAGGATATTTTTAGAAATTTTGGGCCGGAAACGATTTTATCCTGTAGTTATACTCGTGATGGTGAAAATATTGATACTATCATATATCTTGATGAACGACCGGAACAGCCTGGTTATGAAATTTTTAAAAGTGATATTTTAAGTTCATCCTTAATTCCTGTGTTTGGAATGGGATTAGCTTCTAGTTCTACGATTTTTAAAAGACAATATACTATTGTAAAAATTATAAAAGGCTCTATTGCAGATGAAAATGGATTCAGTGAAATGGATCCTGTTTATATAACTGATGTTGATTTTAATGAAGATAACTCTGCGATAAGTATTCAGATGAATACTCGCAAAAGAAAAAAAGGTTATCTTGATATAACCATGAGAATAGGTTCAGGACTAGACAGTCCTTATTATTTTTAGGATATTACAAAAAAGGAATATATATGGATATGAAATTTAAGCGCAATTTTTGTATTGTTGCGCATATTGACCACGGTAAATCAACGCTGTCTGACAGACTTATTCAGAAATCCAAGATTATTGATGATCGAAAAATGAAAAATCAAATTCTTGATAGTATGGATATTGAAAGAGAACGTGGAATTACAATTAAAAGTCAGGCTGTAACAATTCCATACCATGCAAAAGATGGTAATGATTATGAGCTGAACTTTGTAGATACGCCGGGTCATGTTGACTTTTCTTATGAAGTAAGTCGAGCCATTGCATCTTGTGAAGGTGCTCTTCTTTTGATTGATGCTAGTCAGGGTGTAGAAAGTCAGACAGTTTCAAATATGTATATGGCTTTGGAACAGGATCTTGAGATTGTTCCTGTAATTAATAAGATTGATCTTCCTTCTGCTGATATTCCTTCTTGTCGTGCTCAGATAGATAAGGAACTTGGGCTTGACGACTCATTGACTCAGCTTGTTTCTGCAAAAAGCGGAGAAGGTGTAGATGAACTTCTTGAGGCTATTGTAAATTATTTTCCAGCTCCAACAGGAGATCCAAAAGCTCCATTACAGGCTTTGATTTTTGACTGTCATTATGATGTTTACCGCGGTGTTGTTGTTCATGTACGTGTAAAAGAAGGCACTCTTAAGACGGGCGATGTAATCAAAATGATGAGTACTGGGCTTGAATATAAGGTTGAGCAGTGCGGTATCTTTAAGATTGATTATGAAGAAACAGGTAAGCTTGAAGCTGGTGATGTTGGTTATATTATTTCTGGATTGAAAACTGTAAGTGATGTAAATGTGGGTGATACAGTTACAAGTACAGTAAATCCTGCAGCAGCACCTCTTGCTGGATTCAAGGAAGTAAAACCTGTCGTTTATTCTTCGATCTATCCAATGGATTCTAATGATTATGAAGAACTTAAATCTTCTATAGAAAAGCTTAAGCTTAATGATGCAAGTCTTGTTTACGAAAAGGATAATTCTTTAGCGCTGGGAAATGGTTTCCGCTGTGGTTTTCTAGGGCTTCTGCATCTTGAGATTATTCAGGAACGTCTTGAACGGGATTATGATCAGGCAATTATCTTTACTGCTCCAAGTGTACGCTATCATGTTGTTTTAACAGATGGCAGCGAAATTTATGTTGATAATCCAAGTGAATATCCTCAAGGACGAATTCAAACTGCAGAAGAACCGTATATAAAGGCAACTATTATTACACCTGCTGCATATCTGGGTTCTCTTATGGAATTGTGTAAGATGAAGCGTGGAACTCAGACAAATATGCAGTATCTGGATGAAAAGCGCGTAGAACTTACCTATGAAATGCCACTGGCAGAAGTTCTGTTTGATTTTTATGATAAGCTTAAGAGTTACAGTCGCGGTTATGCATCTTTTGATTACGAAATTATTGGATATCGTCTTACAGATCTTGCTAAAGTTGATATGCTTTTGAACAGTAAGCCGGTTGATGCACTTTCTTTTTTGTGTTATAAGCCAAGTGCAGCTGACCGTGCTCGTAAAGTGTGCGAACGTCTTAAAAATGAAATTAGTCATCAGCAATTCAAAGTTGCAATTCAGGGGGCTATCGGTGGACAGATTATTGCCCGCGAAACAGTCAGTGCGTACCGTAAGGATGTTCTTGCAAAATGTTATGGTGGTGATATTACACGTAAACGTAAACTTCTTGAAAAACAGAAAGAAGGTAAGAAGCGCATGAAGATGTTTGGAGACGTTGAACTTCCTCAGAGCGCATTCCTTGCAGTATTAAAAGACAACGAAGCTGATAATTAACAGAAAAAAACGGCTGTTCAGTTAGGCTTATCGTTTTTTTACTTTAAAATTTTCAAAAAAAAGTCAATCTGAACTCTTATCCTGTTTAAGAAATCCTGGGAAAGATTCGGTTGATAGCCATCTGGAAAATGAAGAAAAAGATACTCTCGTTTTTTCAGTAGTTTGATGATTTCTTCTTTCCGGCTGTCTTCGTTCAATACAATTTTCCCTGTAAAAATGTCTTTTAATCTTAATAGAGCATTCTTTTCCTG
>SAMEA104315435__coassemble_1151_pt1 | contig 12464 bp, 5 predicted proteins | sample SAMEA104315435__metabat2_high_PE_028 | metagenome-assembled genome bin SAMEA104315435 (sample SAMEA104315435) | gut metagenome | biome: Monkey gut; feature: monkey-associated habitat; material: faeces | place: China | collected 2013 | reverse complement strand
AAAATTAACTTTGTATCTTGGACAATGATTGGTGTTCAGGGAAATTACATCACAAGAACTCCTTCGGATTATCTTGTCGATGAAGAAAATTCCGAAAAAATTGGTGATACAGAATTTACAATAAAAAGTAAATCAGGAATTGAAAAAGGTCTTGATCTTGAATCAGTAACAATTGGTATGAAGTCATATAACAAATTTGTTGGTAACTTCCTTCCAAACTGCCCTCTCTACATCGAAATTGCTTTGGCAGAAACAGAAATGGAAGATTATGCTGGAAACAAGACAGAATCACTTAATTATCTTTTCCGTCAAGACAGATATGGTAACGATATCGTATCAGTAGAAGATGGTATTAAAAACCTTATTTCTGGTATTGTAGGTAACCCTGTTTCTTATTTAGCTAAAACAACAAACAACAACTCTGACAAGAGTGCTGGTGAAGTACAAGGAACAGCATTCGGTGCAATTCCAGGACCAGGTTCAAATCCATTCCTCGGTCATCTTAAATTCGGTTTCAATACTCCATATGTAAATTATCTTACAGGTTTCAATTATGCTAAACCATCTCTTCGTAATGCAATTACTTGGACTACAGTATCTGGTACATGTTGGGATGCTGGCTACCAGCATATTGGTGGTTTCAACCAGTTCAGTCTCGGTGAAAAAGCAGTAGCTTTCCTTGAAGAAAAGACTGGTTTGACATTCGATATCGGTTTTGCTCCTAACAAAACAGCAGATCGCAAAGGTTCTAAATACGGCTATTGGGGATGGGCTGGATTTAAGAAAGATAACCTCGTAGTTGACTTCCAGACAAACGGTATGTACAACGGCGATTGGATTTTCTACAAACCAGTTGAACATGACTTCATTCTTGGTGCAAAAGATGAGTTCGAATTTGATGCTGGCAAACTTTCAGTTTCTGCTGAAGGTTTAATTGCAACTCACCAGAGATCTTCAAAAGAACTCGTAGAAGAAGGTGCTTCTAATACTACTGATTATTTTGGATATTCAACTGATGTTTTCTATCGTTCTGGTGATTTTGATGGCATTAAAAATATGGCTGGTAACATTTCTGTAGGCTTCAAGGGTGAAAAATATGAAGTAAAAGGTGAATACCGATTCCGTGGTTCCCAGGCTTCTATGCTCTACGTACGTGAAAACCATGACGATGCAACATTCGATCTTTCTAGTCAGCTTGGTGTATTGAATGAACAGCGTGTTTCTTTGGATGCATCAGTTGCTCCAATCGAAGGTCTTTCAATCGGACTTTCTACAAAAGCTAAAATGGCTTTACAGAAGCTTCATACAACAAGAAGAGTTTACAATACTGATGGTACATACGAACTCATAGAAGATAATGCAGAAGCTTATGCATATTCTAATTCTGCTACAGAAGGTCGTCAGTCATGGTATGATGGTCGTTTTGATGACAATCGCGCTCTTTATGATATTGACGGTGGTGCTTTGTGGACTTTCAAACCAACAGTATCTTATGATTTTGCTGATCTTGGTCTTAAGATTGGTGCATATACATCTATGAATTATAGAGATTATGATTTTGCTGATGATGTAGGTAAGTACCTTGTATCTTCAAATGATTACGCTTCATCAGAAAGTAAATTCCGCCTTTCAAAAATTGGTGTTACAGCAAGCAAAAAATTTGATTCTGACATCGTAAAAAATGTAGATTTTTACTATGGTATGGACAATACAAACGGTGCTCGTCTCTTTAATTCTTTGATTGGTCAGGTTAAGTTCGCAAAAAATATTACTGCTACATTAGCCTTTGGTCTTAAGACAATTAATGACAATGATGCAGCTATTGCAGCAGGTTATAAAGATAAAATTGAATATAAATGTGAAAATGGTAACTTGAAAGGTATTACTATCACACAGGGTAATTCAAGTTTGAACAACCCATTTGCTTTTGCTGTAGGTATTGCAAAACAGTTTGATAAGCTCAAGAAACCAACAGTATATGCTCAGTTCGTATACAACACAGACCCATTCAAACACTTTGGTGACGGACAGGAACAGTTGAACCTTGATGGAGCAAACATTAATGGTTCTGTTGAAAAAGAAAAGTCTGGTAACATTGATGCAGTTGACTGGTACGATGGTCGTGCAGCTGTACGTGTAGGTATCCGTTGGGATATCTAAGCAAGTCGTGCGACTTAGTGATGAAAGCGAATTTATATATTGCATGCTGATTCAGCCTGCAATATGAGTTTCTGAATCTTGTAATTGATTCAAAAATTAATAGGAGATCAAAATGAAGAAAGTAGTTTCATTTTTAGCTGCATGTTCATTAGTTTTCGGACTTTTAAGTTGTTCTGGTGACATGCATAATGATATAGACCCTGCTACTATTCCTGCTTCTCAGGCTCTTGCAAGTGCACCAAAACTCGGAAAGGGTGGTGTTCCTGGTGCTATGAATGGTTGGAATAACCAGACTGCATGGACAAGTGCAGATGACACAAATTGTACTTATGTTTATGACTTTGTAGCAACTGATACAGAACTTGAATGGAAAGTTATTTCTCAGACAGGAAATTGGAACAGTGGTGCCTGGGGTAGTGGAAGCAATGAAGTTATAAATGTTCCTGTTGGAACAAAAACTCAGCTTAGTTATGACAACAAATCAGGTTTTAACAAAAATGTTAAAACATCGGGCTTAAAAAAAGATAAGATATATACTCTTACTTTGACTTATGAATCAGGTTCTTATTTTGCTTTGATTTCAGAATCTGAAAAGGTTAAGCCAGTTCCTGTATTCCTTGATGGTTTCTTCTTCTTTGGTAGATACAAAGCAGACGATAGTGGTTGGGATCCAACAGTAAACAATCTTTTCCGTGGTGCAACAGTTGATGAACAGACAGGTGAAGTTGTATACAAGCTTTTCGTTGAAACAACAGCTGATTGTGATGAATTTGTAGTTGCATCTGTTGATGAATCTGATACTAACAAATTTGCTACAACATATACTGCAGAAGTTAAAGTTGGTGGCGATTATGTTGAACTTACGAAAGACGCCGGTTCAAATGGTAAAATCGTAGAAAACAAAGTTGCTCTTGATCCTGCTAAACCAGATGAAAAGACAACTATTAAATTTGAAAAGAACTCTAAATACAACATTTTCTTAAAATCTACTCCAGACGGAAAAGTATATATTAAGATTGATGAAGTACCACAGTTCTTAAACATTGTGGGTGTTGCTTTTGTTGGACTTGATTCTACTAAATATGTTGATGGCTCTAGAATTTGTTTTATGGGTGACTACATTACATGGGATGATCCTTGGGCTGGAACTAACAAGCAAAGTGCACAAATTGAAAATGGCGTTGCAGCGTATAAGCTCGAAAAACCTTACAAATTAGAAAAGAATAAGTCAGGTGAAACTAAATTCAAGATGGTATCTGTTGGATGTAATAAAGATGGTGCTCAGCTTGCAAATTGGGATTTAAAGCTTTGTGAAAAATATAACTTAAATTTAGGTAATAATGATAAGTATATTAAACCAACAGATGAAGAACTTGATGGCTCAAGCTATATTATTTTTGCAGATTGTGGTGGATTAAGTGCTGGCGATAAAATTACTTACAAACTTTTGAAAGTTGACGCCGATGCAGATACTATGTTTATTGTTGGTGCAACAAAACTCCCTGCATTCGCTGAAGGTGAAGATACAACACTTTATCTGACTGGTGCATTCAATGGTTGGGCTGAACCTGGAAAAGATAACAAGACTGCTGCTGTAAAAGTTGTTGGTGGACGTTGTTTCTCTGTAGGTTTCTGTAAGAAAGATACTGAAATTGAATTTAAGTTTGCTGCTAAGGCTTGGACTCGTCCTGAATTATGTCTTGCCGATAAATCTAACCTTAAAGCTACATTCGGTAAAAAGACTTCTTTTGTTGGTACTTATGAAAAGAAAGCCGACCATCCTGAAGGTGGAACAATTTACGTTTGTAAGTGGGAACTTAAATAAATAGTCAATATTGTTATTAATTTTTGGAGAGAGTTTAATTTTTAAAGGAGATTCTATGAAAAAGTTAGGAAAACTTCTTGCAGGCTTAATTGTCGGTTCAGCAACAATTTGTCTTATGTCGTGTGTAGACTCAGCTAGTTCTGGACCTTTATTTAATTTGACAACACCTGCTGCTACTTCACCTGTAAGCGAAGGATATTTAAGAATTAATTATAAAGGTTCTGAAGGAAACTGTGTTTGGATTTTTGGTGATGGTGTAGATCAGTCTGAAAAAGATAAGTGTTCATCATGGCCAGATGGTATTAAGTTCACAGGAACTAACGGTGATTTTAAATATCTTGATGTAAAACTTTCTGGTACAAATCAGTCTGTTGGAATGATTATCCTTGAAGGTTCAACAAAAGTTTGTGGCGATGCAGATATTAATTTCTTGTTCCCTGCAAAATATAATGAAATATACTTGAAGAAAGGAGATGGAACAATTTATGTTTCTAGTGACCTTTCTTCAAAATGTGCAGGTCTTATTGGTGCAACAGTAAAGAGTAGCAATACTGTCGCTCTTAATCTTGATGGTGTTCTTCCAAAAGAAGATAGAGCTGCAAAAGTTGCTGCGCTTAAAGATGCTATTAAAGTAACAATTGGGGGAACAGAAACAACTGTTACTCAAGTTGCTGATGTTAACAAAGTTCCAACTGCTACAATTTCTGGAAATTTCTCTGCTGATGTAACTAAAGAAATTGTAGTTACATATACAGAAAAGGTAGGTGAAAAGGAAGTTACTGATTCACGCTCTGCAATCTTCGATGAATCCTTAGTTGACGAATGGTTTGATGCTACTGATAATATCGAAGAGCTTGGTTACAAAGATGGAAAGTTTACAACTTGGGCTCCATTAGCATCTAAAGTTGAAGTTTTGCTTTATGCTGATATGAATAATGCTATTAAAGGTACAGTTGCAAAAACTGAGGCTCTTGAAAAAGGTGAAAAAGGTCTATGGTCTAAAGCTATTGATGCAGGTGCAAACAAGTATTATAAGTACAGAATTACAACTGCTTCTGGAGTAAAAGAAGTTTGTGACCTTTGGGCAAAAGTAGCTGCTAAAGATTCTATTGCTACACAGATCGTTAATATTGACGATTCATCAGCTAAACCAGCAGGATGGGATAGCGATGCATTCGAATTCTCAGGTTCTTATACAGATGCAGTAATTTATGAAATGCATATTACAGACTGGTCACAGGCTTTCCGTGGTAGTATTCAGAAGGAAACTCCAGGTACTTTTAAAGAAATTGCTGATGCAGTAGATGGTAAGTTTGGTGAATATCTTGTAGATTTAGGTGTAACACATGTTCAGATTCTTCCAATGTTTGAATATGCAAAAGTTAATAAATCTGCTGATAATAAAGCTGAGGATGCTGCATATAACTGGGGTTACAATCCATATAACTGGAATACACCAGAATCTCGTTACGTAAAAGACATGAATGATGGTACAGATGCAGTAAAACAGCTTCGTGAAATGATTCTTGCATTCCATAAGAGAAATATTGCTGTAAACATGGATGTTGTTTACAACCATACAAGTGGAACTGGAGATGGTTCTATTTATGATATGACTGTACCTAAATACTTCTATCGTACTTCTGAAACTGGATATTCTAACGGTTCTGGTTGTGGAAATGAAACTGCTACAAACCACAAAATGGTTAATAAATATCTTATTGATTCATTAATGCACTGGATGAAAGATTATCATCTTGATGGTTTCCGTTTTGATTTGATGGGACTTCAGGAACAAGAAACAATGAAAGCTGTTTATCAGTCATTGTCTAATGCAAAATCTACAGTTATGGTATATGGTGAACCATGGACAGGCGGAACAGCTGCTGTAAAAAATGGTGTTGATAAGAAAAATATTGACAATTGTGGTGGCGTAGCATGTTTTAATGATGACTTCCGTGATGCAATCAAGGGTAAAGAATTTGGAGGCTTTAAGAAAGGTACTATCCAAGGAGCTTATGCAGATGAGGCAATTTGCACAGGTCTTATTGGTTCTACTGGCGAAAAAGGATTTACAAATAACCCTGGACACAGCATTAACTATGTAGAATGTCATGATAATTACACATTGTTTGATAAAATAAGTATTTCACTTTCTTCTGATAATGCAATTTCTCATATTTCAGCTATACCAAGACTTTACAAATCTTTTGCAGAGATGACTGAAACAGAAAAAGCATCTGTAAAAGCTCAGGAAAAACTTGCTGCTTCATATATCTTCCTTGCTCAGGGTGTTCCATTCATCAATGGTGGACAGGAATTTATGAGAACAAAGCAAGGTGATCCAGATAGTTATGCTGCAGATACAAAGGAAGGCGTTCATTGGTCTGCTGATAAAATTGATGAAATCAATGCTATTAATTTTGATTTTAGAAATACTTATGGAGACGTTCAGAAAGTTTACAAAGGCTTGATTGCACTCCGTAAGAATAATAAAGACGCATTTGGTGCTAATACGAGTGCAACTGCAGAAAAAATTAGTGATGGTGTTATTCGCTACGTAACTGGCGACTTCCTTGTATACTTTAATGCAAGTGATGCTGCCGCTGCTGTTGACACGGATGGCTACGACTATGAAGTAGATATTTCTTCTGGAAGTGTTGATGATGATAATCCTATTTCTTCAACATCTGTTCCTGCAAAATCATTTGTTATCTTTAAGAAAAACTAATTTTTGGTTTTGATTAAATAAAACGGGGGTGTCTATACTTATGGACTACCTCCGTTTTTTTTATAAGTAAAAATTGAAAATAATAAAAGCATATTTAGTAATTTTAGTTTGTTTTGGCTTGGGGCTGTCCCAAAAGTAATGAGTGTAGCGCTCATTGAGCCTGTCGAAATGACTGCTACACTAAATGTGGTGGTTTCGACAAGCTCAACCACCGCAATACAAACTTATGAGACAGCCTCTTTTTTTATTTTTTTTCTAATACATTGCAGAATTCACCATATTGTTCACGTTAAATATGTATAAACATTTTATACGGAGTTAACATGAACAAGGAACAAACTTTAGAAGAAAAATGGGAAAATGCAGGGCTGGAAAACAATTTTATTTTTTATCATGTTTTTCATAATAATCCTGATTTGTGCAAAATATTGCTGGAAATTTTGCTTAAAATCGAAATTGATCACATTGAAATGCACAATGAAGAAACTATCATTGTAGATTACGAAGCAAAAGGTGTTAGACTTGATGTTTATGCAAAAAATGAAACTCAAGCTTTTAATCTTGAAATGCAAGTTGCAGACACAAAAGATTTAACAAAACGCATTCGTTATTATCAAGCTTTAATTGACGTAGATTGTTTAAAATCAGGTGAACTTTATAATAACCTTAAAGATTCATATGTCATTTTTATCTGTATGAAAGATATTTTTGGTATGGGGCTGCCTGTTTACAGGTTTGAAAACTTATGTTCTGAAAATATTAATCTGTCACTAAATGATAAAACTTATAAATACTTTTTTATAGCTCCAAACTGTGATAAACTTACTGATAAGAAACAATTTGCATTTTTTAATTTTTTAACGTATAAAAAGCAAGAAGATCCATTTACGGAAAAACTTGCTCAATTAACCCAAAATGCAAAAATAAATCTGCAGGTAAGGAACAAATACATGGAATATGAACGTTTAAAAGCATATGCAAGATTAGATGGTTTGGCAGAGGGCAGAGCTGAAGGGCTCGAAGAAGGCAAAGCTGAGGGACTTAAAGAAGGCAGAGCAAAAGGACTTAAAGAAGGTCGAACTGAGGGGCTTAAAGAAGGCAAACTCGAAGCAGCCTTAAAAACTGCAATAATTGCTGTTCAGGAGTTCAATCTAGATCCGGAAACTGTTGCAGAAAAATTTGGAGTAGATTTTATTACATTAAAAAAAGCATTAGAAACGAAAGATTAAAAAATCGTCTGTTTTTTAAGTGCATTTATAAGTTATTGAGCCTGTCGAATACATCACATTAAGTGTGATTGTTATTTTGGCAGGCTCAATATATTTTTTTTTATATTCAGAACAGATTAACCTGCTAAATTTCAGAAGGAATGTCTTCTACGAAAACAGCAAAGTCATCGCCACTTACATATAACGAATAGCCAGCAGGCGCTGCAAGAACTCTTCCAAGATTTACAATAACAGTTGCATTTTTACCAAGCACTTTAGCTCTATAAATATTTCCGGCAACATTCATTAATTCAACACTGCTCAAATCAGAAATTTCTGCATTTTTCCGTAAATATATAAGCTTATCAATCATAGATTGCAAAGTTTCACCCTGTGAATTAATTGAATTTCCACCTGAATATTGAGAGCCACTATTTCCACTTTGTGAAGCCGTAAAATAATGCTGCCATGCAACACACGGAATTCCAGGATGAGTAAGTATAAAAACATAAGCTGCTGCTATATCTTCAGAATCCAATGGCCATAAACTTTGTGTACTTCCAGTGTCATGATTATCTACAAAAGTTACAGCATAACCTGGATATGCCTTATACAAATTGTAGTTACTTGCAAGGAGATTATAGTTTTCGTTTGATGTTCCATTTTTTGAACCAAAAACTGTATTCAACATTCCTTTTAAGACAAAATCAAATGCACGTGAATGATTAATATTCTTTCCATTCATACTTGTGGAAATAATCCAGTCTCGGATTTGTGTTGACCAGGAAGAAGGAGACTGACAGCTAAAATTATCAGTTGGCCAGTATTCCCCAACAGAAAAAGCAGCATCCGTTCTATTATTATACATTCCAACATAGTTACCAGAAAATCCCTTTACAAAATCATATCTGTAACCTTCAAAACCGCTGGCAATAATATAATTTTTCAGCCAGTCAACAATACCATTTTGCACTGTTCCGTTCGTATGATCCAGATCTCTTCCAGAACCATAACTTGCACCTGTATCTGCCCCACCGCGAGCCGAGCAGCCATACATATCTGCATTACTGTTAGAAAAACCTTCATCATTATTGCAGATTGTGTAATATGAAACTTTTTTTACATTTCCCCATGCAGGATTTGTAAAATCACCCCAGCTTGTAGTTCCAACACGATGATTAATTACAATGTCAGCAATTGGTTTTGTATATTCTGATTTAACAGAATTAATTGCAGCAATCAAATCAGAAGCCGAGCCATAGGCACTATTCAAATCATTTAACTGACGTGGAAGATAACCGTTATCAGAGCCACTGTCGGAAACAGGTGGAAACCATACATATTCGAATTTATCTTTAATCATAGACGAATTTGACTTTACTGTTTTCCACCAGCTTTTTCCTAATTTACAGCTGTTCCAATTGTACGCCTGGAGCATAACACCAGAACCACCTTTATCTGCTCGTGAAGTTGCAGAAAGCGCATTCTGATTCCAGTCATAATTACTTATGTAGACTTCAAAATCACTTTTACCAGTATTAGCATCACATGCTAACAAGCCAAAACAAACTAAAATTACTAAATATGCTTTTATTATTTTCATTTTTTACTTATGCAAAAAAAAAACGGAGGTAGTCCATAAGTATAGACACCCCCGCTTTATTTAATCAAAACCAGATATTATTTCTTAAAGATAACAAATGATTTTGCAGGAACAGATGTTGAAGAAATAGGATTATCATCATCAACACTTCCAGAAGAAATATCTACTTCATAGTCGTAGCCATCCGTGTCAACAGCAGCGGCAGCATCACTTGCATTAAAGTATACAAGGAAGTCGCCAGTTTCGTAGCGAGTAACACCAGCACTAACTGTAGTTGCAGTTGCATCTGTATTATCTCCAAAAGCATCTTTGTTTTCTTTTCTTAGGGCAATCAAGCCTTTGTAAACGTTATAAACATCTTCATATGTTTCTTTAAATTTGAGGTCGATAGCATTAACTTCATCAATGTTGCTCCAGAATACACCACCTTTAACATCACAAGCATAGCTATCTGGATCTCCTAATTTTGTTCTTGAGAATTCCTGACCACCGTTGATAAATGGAGTTCCTTGGGAAAGGAAAATATATGCAGCAGCTAATTTTTCTTGACTCTTAATAAGATTTATTTGAGCATCAGAAAGATTTTTTGGGAATTTATTAGCAAAATCACCAGTCAATGGTTCTGTAATTGTTGAATATGAAAGTTTATCGAATAAGGTATAATTGTCATGACATTCAACATAGTGAATTGAAAGACCTGGTTTACCTGTTTCATTACGTTTATTGCTACCACTCTTACCTGTTAATCCAGCAATAATTCCATCATCTTGGAAACTTCCCTGAATCTGACCTTTGCCAAAACCGCCAAATTCTTTTCCTTTGATTGAGTCGCGGAAATCATCATCAAATGCTCCAAATCCATAACCTTTAGAAGCTGTATTTGCTTTAACAGCGCCTCCAGAAACTGTTCCACTTCCAGTCCAAGGTTCTCCATAAACCATAACGTTAGGGTCAATATCATAAAGAGCATCATAAATATTTTTCATTGTTTGAGTCTGGAGAATACCCATTAAGTCAAAACGGAATCCATTGATATGATAATTATTCATCCAATGTTTCATACTATCGATGATATATTTTTCTACCATTTTGTTCTTAGTTTCAATAGCATTTCCACATCCTGAATAGTCTTTGTCAGTATAGAAATAGTCAGGAATCGTCATATCATAAATAGAACCGCCTTTTGTTCCACTTGTATGATTATAAACAACATCCATAATTACAGAAATTCCTGCATCATGGAATGCTTTAATCATTTCTCGTAATTGGTCAACTGAATCAGAAGCATCTTCCATTTCATTTACATAACGACTTTCTGGTGTATTATAGTTATATGGATTATAACCCCAGTTATAGCCTGTATCAGTAGCTTCTTTTTCCTGTTCTTTTACAGTACCTTCACAACTTACATATTTTTTTACAACTTCATATTCAAACATTGGGAGAATCTGAACATGTGTAATGCCTAAATCCTTAAGATGTTGACCAAGTTTTCCTGATCCATTAGTTCCAAGTGCATCTGTGATTTCCTTAAATGTACCCGGTTTATCTTTTTCAATTGATGGACGGAATGCCTGTGACCAGTCAGTGATATGCATTTCGTAAATTACAGCATCAGAATATTTACCAGTAAATGGGTTAACATAACTTGGTTCATAATTATTATCCTTAATTGTCTCAATAGCACTAGCCTTAGAATTTTTACTTGCTGTTTTTGCCCAAATATCGCAAACATCATGTGTTATTCCATCAACCTTTATACGATATTTATAATACTTATTATCAGTAACTTTAGAAGAAACATCTTCTGTTTTCCAAGTTCCATCATTACTTCTAATCATTGGAATTGTTTCTGCAATAACTCCATTTTCAACATCATTTGCATCCTTAAACAACAAAACAGAAACATCAGATGCTGTAGGTGCCCAAGTTGTAAATATGTTACTTTTGAATCCAAGTTTAGCAATTTTAGAATCATCTATATCAAACCATGTATCAATAAGATCATTACTGAATGAAGCTGCACGTGAATCATTTCCTGCATCATCAGTCCATATAACAGTTGCGGCTCCCAACTCTTTAAGATTTTCAGAAATGTTGATTTTATTTGAAGACACATCTGTAACAGTAAGTTCTGTATCTCCTTTTATTACTTTGATATTTTCTTTTGTAAGACTTACAGAACCTTCTGTTTCTACTGAAATTTCATTTTCTCCAGTAATTTTAGCTCCACTAATTCCGTAAGCAAGCAGAGAAAGTGATTTATCAAGATAAATATTACCACTTCCACTTTTCATATAAATTTGATTCCATTTATTAGGAAAGTGATAAACTACATCATCATTTCCGCTTAGTTTACCATCTTGATCCAGTGTACTACGTACAATGAAACTTAATTGTTTTGGATTTTCAGCAAGTTTTATATCAAAATATTTAAAACCATCTTTTGAACCAGTTACTGGAACAGCTCCACTGTTCCAACCAGTACATTTGCTTATTTCCTCATCAGCAAAATCATCCCAAATCCAAATATAATTTGCATTTAAGGCTTTCATATTAATGCGAATATAACCTTCTGGAACATCTGCTGAAGGACTAGGCGTTGGTGTAGGTGTTGGCTGAGGAGTTGGAGTATCTTTATTTGAACCTGTATTCCCCATTAGTGCAACAGGATTAATGGAGTTACCTCCATCAGAACAACCACATAGGAAAAACACACTGTTCAAAAATACGAAAAGTGTTATTCTTAAAATTTTTTTTAGCATTTTTTCCTCCTTAATTAGTGCTAAATAAAACTTTATTAAATCAATAAACTTCTCAAATTTGAGGCTGTCCCAAAAGTAATGAGTGTAGCGCTCATTGAGCCCTTCGTCGAAATGACTTCTACACTAAATGTGGTGGTTTCGATAAACTCAACCACCGTAATGCAAACTTATT
>SAMEA104315435__coassemble_1117_pt1 | contig 12945 bp, 11 predicted proteins | sample SAMEA104315435__metabat2_high_PE_028 | metagenome-assembled genome bin SAMEA104315435 (sample SAMEA104315435) | gut metagenome | biome: Monkey gut; feature: monkey-associated habitat; material: faeces | place: China | collected 2013 | reverse complement strand
CTCCCTTTCGGTCGCCCCTTCCCTGCCCGGGCGCAGATTAATTCGCATAAGCTTACAATTTATCCGCAATTTTCCTGATACCAAAATCTGAAGGAATAGTGTAGGTGGGAGAAGTTTTAACATTTAGAAGATTATTAAAGTTTTCCAAGAATCTATTCTTCATTTCTGAATCCGATTCATTAAAAAATGGCAACCCGAAAAGAATATATTTATCCGATTTTTCTACAATCGGTTTTGAAAATCCGTACTCTTCAGAAATTTTCATTAAGAATTTTTCTTTCCACGCATCATTATCTTCACCTTTTAGATGTTCCCCTTTTGATTCAATAAATACTTGGAAATACGCAACATTCTTGTCATTTTTTTCTTTTAATAATAAAAGAAAGTCTGGTTGAAAACCCTCACCTGTATCAAAATCGAAAATCTTATAAACTTCTTCATTTCTTAACAAGCATATTTCATCGTATTGAAATTCTAAATCACTAATTCTGTTATTTATAAAATTTATAAGATTTCGTTCTTCAGTGGTTCCCCAAAAAGAATCTAAAGCATACCACTTAAGCAATTTGCAACTTTGATCAAATTTTATGTTATCATTGTAGCCATCCTTTTCAGGATTTGCATCAATTATTCTTGTTGTTTCAAATGAAAAACAACTTTCAAATGGCACAAGTTCAAATTCGGTTGCTTTAAAGGGATGATCATATTTTTCGAGTTCTCTCTGACAATACAAGAAAAATTCTTTTAACATTTTTAAAATTTCAGAGGGTTCTTCTAAATTCTCAAAGTTATCTTCTTTGTCCAGAATTATTTTCTTGCCATCTCTAAAAATCAACTCTAAAGTTACTGGTTCAATAAAGAAGAGAAATTTCTCCATTCCATCCACATTAAATCGGTGTCTAAGATTTTCAAATGAAAAATAAGAGTTGCAGTCAGTGTTTAAACTGTGAAGTGCTTTATAAATTATATTGCTATAACTTTTAAGTAATTCTGAAATATGTACTGTGAGAGTACTGCCACCTTCCAGCGATTCAGTATCAGTCAGATTTTCTCCACTCATATTTACATTTGTTATATGAGAAGTTTTTGCTTCAAAGCTATATGAAAAGTGCAGCTTCGCAAAATCTTCTGGAAGTGTTTTCAATTTGCGATTAGGATTCTCAACTTTTTTATTGCAGAAAAGATATATTTTAGAAAAAGTCTTTCGATATTCATCTTTTATTGCAAATTTCTTTTCTATTTTTGTTGAGTAAATCAATTTCGCGTCTTCAAGACCTTTTTTTAAATCACTAATGTATCTTTCATCATTGTCACTGTGAAAGTAAAACTCTTCGAGAATCCTAAGTTCATTATTCAAATCATTATCGAACTTTCTGCGATTTTTTATTTTTTCACCATAAGCAAAAGGATAATAACGGACACCACGACCAATTAACTGAATTTCGCTTGTTGTGCCTTTTCCAAGTTTATTGTTTTTATAATCTGTATCTCGACCGTGGAAAAGGCGGACAATATCATAAAGGTTTAGAACATCCCAGCCTTCTGTAAGTCGCTGTACTGTAAAAATTGCACGAATATGATTATGAACATCTTCGAGGCTATTTAAAAGTTTATCAATTTCTGCATCAGTTTTTTCTGTCTTTGTTTTATTTGTTGCAGAGTTTGTAATGATACAGTTTCTTTCCTGAAAATTTTCTTTTATGTAATCTGCGATTACAGAATATGAAGAATTATTGTCTTTTATGAATTTGAAAATCCTGCTGAAAATTTCTTTATCAGCGGAATAGGCATTTGGAATTGAATCATCAGAAGCAATGTAGTTTTCATATGTTGAAAGAAAATCAAAATCTTCACTTTTTACATTCTGGCACAATTCAACAAATTCCTGAAAATCTAATTTTGATTCTTCTATTGTCTTGCTTCTGAAAAGAATTACTGGTTTGAAATTTGGAACGTCATTTTTGAGAGCAACCTGAAAACGATACCAGTTCAACACAAGTGCCTGCAAAATTCGTTCCTTTTTTTCAAGATTTGCACGCACAAGACGAATATGTTTTGTACAACCGGCATTTACGAATTCTTTTAAATCAAATTTTATGATGATTTTATTTTCATATTTTTTCTGAACTTCTTCTGTTTCTGGAACTGTTGCCGTAAATTCGAGAAGAACATTTTTATTCTGACTGTCTGCAGATTTTTTTCCTTTATTTAAAATATGATGACAAACAGTTGTTTCCCAGGAACGCTCCACATCTTCTGATTTTGCAGAATCCTTTAATTCTCCGATAAAACTTAAATCTTCATCAGAAAAATCTGAATCTTTTCTCTTATTTGTTGTTGCGTTCAAATGATGAGCTTCGTCACCGATTAAAACAAGATTCCGTTTCTGTAAATCAGAAAGCAAAAGCGAATTTTCATTTTCTTTGTAAATGTCGTTGTGAAGTTTCTGAATTGTCGTAAACTTAATCTGAATGTCGTCAGTTGAATTTGAAAACTGTTCAACTTCACGAATATTCACTCGTTTTTCATCAATAATGATGTTTTCTCTAAAAAGATATTTTGCGTGGGATTTATTTATAAAATTGTCCTGTGTTTTTCCTACGATTGTATTCTGATTAACAAAAAAAATGAAATTGTTTATTTTATGCTCTTTGTAGTAATAGAGAATCAAAGCAGCCATTACAAGTGTTTTTCCAGAACCTGTCGCCATATTGAACATAAGGTGATTGGTTGAAAGGACTTCACCTTTATTTATCTTTTTAGAACGCACAACTTCATTTACAAGAAAATTTTCAATTGCATCTTTTTGCCAATCATACAAAGAAAATTTTAAATTTTCTGGAATTTCTATATCAAGAACCTCTTTCTTTTCCTCAATTGATTCATAAAGCATTACTGACCGTCCTTAGAAATCTGATAGAAATCTTCTGTAGCTTTTATGTCGTTTTCAGAAAGCCCCGAATCTTTGTCATTTCTGTCATCAAAGTTTACATAAAGCTGATTCAAGTCCAGCATTCGAGCAAACATTTCTTTCTGCCGTTCAAGTGAAAGCTTTTTGAAATTATCTTCTTTGCAGATTTTATTGATGAATTCATTTACCCGCACATTGTAGTGAAGAAAATATTTTGTTGAGAGATTTTCAAAAATCGAAACAAGTTCATCATAATTTTTGCAGGCAGAAATAAGACGCATAGCTTTTTCGTTTTCTGCAAGTTCGAGATAAACGAAAGAACCTCCTCCCTGCCAGTTTACAGATTTTGAGATGCCTGTTGTGTCGCCGTTGATGACATTGGACAATCTTTCTAATTGTAAATGAATTTGACTTTCCATTTGTTCACACATAATGAACTGTCGATTCATTTTATGAGCTGTTGCTCCAGTTGTTCCTGAGCCAGCGAAAAAATCTAAAACAATATCATTTTCATTTGTTGCTATTTTTATTATTCTTTCAATCAATGCTTCTGGCTTTTGTCCACTAAAATCTTGCATCTCACTTCTATATCTATCTATTGAATATATATCCAACCAAAAATCTTCAAGTTTTTTTCCAAGAGCTTCTGCTTCCTGTTTGAAACTTTCATCAGTATCCGTGTTTCCAAAAACTTGTCCCGAATTATGTACACCACTTTTATGTTTTATATATTGAATGTGATATTCACTCTGTGAAGTCTTAGCATAATATAATATGTCATCATGTTTTCTAGGTAGAAAATTATTTGAGCCAGAAGGTCCTGTATAGCACCAAACTATATTATTTCTAAAATTTTCTTTCCCAAAAACTAAATCCATCAAAATTTTTAAATAATGAGCTTCATGAAAATCACAATGAACAAAAATACTACCAATACTTGATATTAAATCTCTTGCAACCTCTAATCTATTTTTTATAAAAGTAAGCCAAGTTGAATGATTAAAATTATCATTATATTTAAAATCATCTTTTCCAGTATTAAACGGAACATCGATATAGATCAGCTTCACCTTTCCTTCAAACTCCTTTTTCATTGAATGAAGTGCAAGAAGGTTGTTTCCTTTTATAACAAGATTGTCTGTGATTGTATCTTCGCTTAAACCACGTTTTCTGTTCACTTCTGAATTACGTTCAAATTTTGTGTAAGTTTCTTCTCCATCTTTTGTAAACTTCTTTACATTGCAAAAAGCTTTTGGAGAAAAAAGGCTGTCAATTTCATCTTTGGCAAGAGTTTCGTTAAAGAAAACTTCACGGCGTTTATCTGTTTTTTCAACATAATCACCAGTTTTTTCGTCATAAGTAAAATATGTATCAAGACCATCTTCTTTTCGCTGTCCACCTTCAAGAACACAATCTTTAAACGGAAAATTAAGCACAACTTCGCTTCTGTCTGTTAAAGCAGAATCGCCCATATACAAGCCGATTTTCTTTCCAAGATATTGAGAATAAGAATTATTACTGGAAGAATAATCAAGGAATTCCTTAAACTCTTTTGTCTTAAAAACAAAGGAATCCAAAATCGGAGTAAAAAATGCTGATTTGATTTTTTTATCTTTCATCAACGGTTCCAGAAGTTTTACATCTCCGTTTTCAGCCATTTCTTTTATTTTGTTGTAACGAAGTTCTTTTTCTTCCGTAAGAAATTCTGGAATTGATTTTAATAAAGTTTCGATTTCTGTATAAAGGGAATTGGTTTGTGGTGTCATTATTGTCATATCCTAATAAAATATATTAGACAATGGTCTAATATATTTTATTATCGACAATTTTACTAATTTCTAAAGAGTTATTAGACAATAGTCCATAGATTTAAAAAATGAGTTTTTGGGAAAATGTTGAAAACGAATTAAAATTTCAATGTAAAACAAAGAAAGAACTTTCGATAAATACTGGAATAAATTTACAGAGTTTACATAAATCTTTTGAACGTAATAGCGAAGTTTCAGCAATTAATGCAGTCAAAATTGCAAGAAACTTGGGGGTTTCCGTAGAATATCTTGTCACCGGTCAAGATTCATCCTTGCAAAAAGAAAATCTAGATTTGCATAGATATCGCGAATATTCTTCGTTCATCAATCAATTAGATTCCCTTCCAGAAAATCAAAGAGAATTAATAAAATCAATTGTTGCAAAAATGAATGGCTGGAAAAATTAATTTACTGAAAACTCGCAGATGGCAAATTTCTATTAAAATACACAAATTCCCATTTCATTTTGCTTTCATGGTTTTCGCATTTTTCTCGCTTTACTTCAACAAATTCATTTTCATTAATCTCCGGAAAAAACGCGTCCCCTTCGTATTCGCCGCAAACTTCCGTTGCATAAATATAATCTGCAAAATCCATCATCTGCTGGTAAATCTGCTGTCCACCGCAGATAAAAATTTTTTTGTAACCGGCTTTTTTTGCAATTTCAATGGCTTTTTCCGGGTTTTTCGCAATGTATGCGTCTTCAACGCAAAAATCCTTATTTCTTGTAACAACAATGTTCATTCTTTCTGGCAGCACCCGGCCAATGCTTTCAAAAGTCTTTCGTCCCATAATTATTGCGTTTCCAGTTGTTAATTCCTTAAAATGCTGCAAATCTTCCGGTAATGTCCACGGAATTCTGCCATTGTTTCCAATAATTCTGCCGTTTTTTGAGAATGCCACTATGATAATAATTTCTGGTTTCATCTATGCCCGTTTATATAATAGTATGAAATTTAAATTTTATGCATTACAAATCACTGTAAAATCGATTTTTTTAAACTGCTATACTTTTTTCTTGCCTTTTTGTTACATATTCACTATACTTAAATACGTAACGGTTGTATTGCTTTTTTTGTATTTCCAATTGTTTTAGTATTAACCATTGTTTCAAGCTTGCACGGTATGTTACCACAAAGTTTTCAGAAATTGGACTGTTGAACTTAATTTTTTTTTAAGGGGTCATTATGTCCAAATCTTTTCGTCCATATCCTACGGCTTTGTTGAATCCATGTGCGGATCCAACTTTTAAAATCCTTTTCACATCTTCCAACGATTTGTCTCAGGCTGCTCTCACAGAATTTCTGTGTGACATTCTTGGAAAATCTGTTACGGAAGTGACTTTGCAGCCAAACGAGCTTTCTGGAGAAGCTTATGATGACAAGCAGTCAGAATTTGACATCAATTGCAAAATCGATGGCGAATATGCGAATATAGAAATTCAGGGACAGAATCAATATCTTGCGTATGGAAGGCGGGCGGAATATCATGTTGCCCACTTATTAAATCATTATACGCCAAAAGGTATGGAATGGGACGAACTTCCAAATGTTTATCAGATTTCTGTTCTTAATTTCATTTTTGATAAAGAAACAAAAAGTGCCTTCAATCTGTATCAATTTCAGAACGATGAACATCGTAAGGTTGGCGAATGTATGAATATCATTTTTTTGGAGTTGCCAAAAATTGCAGATTTACCAGATGATATTGAAAAGTTGACGACTGTTGAAATGTGGGGTAAATTCTTTCTATACGCACATCAAAAAGAAAAACATGAATTTATTTCTGCACTTTGCGATAACGTAAGGGGAATAAAAATGGCAAATGATGTTTTATCATATATAAGTGAAGATGAAGCAAACTGGATTCGCGAAACCCGCTACTGGACTCATGTATCTGATACGCTTTCTGCTAGAAAATCGGCTATAAAAACTGGCCATGAAGAAGGTTTTAAACAAGGGCATGAACAAGGTTTTGAACAGGGGATGGCAGAAGGTCGTAATCAAGGAATACAACAGGGAATCCAACAAGGAATACAGCAGGGAATACAACAAGGAACAAATTCCGCAAAAAAGGAAATAGCAAAAAAGCTTCTTGAGTCTGGTGCTATTTCTGTGCAGCAAATATCAGAAACAACAGGATTGTCTATAGAAGAAATCGAAACGCTTCAATAATAAAAAAAGAGGCTGTCCAATAAGTTTGCATTACGGTGGTTGAGTTTATCGAAACCACCACATTTAGTGTAGCAGTCATTTCGACGAGTGGTTCCTGAGCCCTTCGACAGGCTCAGGAACCACCTGTCGAAGGACTCAATGAGCGCTACACTCATTACTTTTGGAACAGCCCCTTCATTTCAGTTTTAGCATTCTACAGCAACAAGTTTGCCTTCAGCTACTTTTGTAGCATATACGCTTACATTGTTTTTGTATGGATTATTAAAGTTTGCAAGCTGCTCTCGTATAACATCCATATGCTGTTTAAGCAGAATTCTATTCTTCTGATTTTGTTCAAGAACCTTGTTCTGAAGCTGATTTAATTCAAGCTGCAGATCTTCAACAGATTTTTCAGTTTTAGCATCTGTTCCTTTTACTGAATAATTGTACATTTCATTCATAGGAACGATAACTTTCTGAAGATTTGAAATACTTGCAACAACTTGCTTTTCAATTTCAGCATGGGAGAAAATTGCAGAAGGATCTTCATCTTCTATGGAAGACTGCTGTTTTTCAAGAACTTTAAGATATTCCTGAAATTTTTCCCGCTGTTTTTCAAGAAGAGTTCTGAATCTTTTAAGAATTGCAACTCTTTCGTCTAATTCTGCTTGTGTAAGCTCATTTTCCATAAACTACCCCTGAATGTTAAGTGATGTATATGACTGCATTGAGCGGGATGCAGGTGCGTTGGAAGTGCTTTCACTGGCAGTTTTCCATGCAGAAAGAAGCTCGTTCATCATGTCCATAATGAACTGAATTTTTTTGCTTGAATGATTAAAGGAAACGCTTGTAAGTTCACTGTTAAAATAAAGGTACAAAGACATAAGATTCTTTGCGATTTCGCCACCTTGTTCCATATCAAGCGAAACCTGGAGTTCATTAATGATAGACTGAGTTTTCTGAAGATATTTATTGAAATTTTCAATATTTCCCGGCTTTAATTTGTCATCAGAATCTAACAGACCAATTGCCAGTTTAAGATTTTTTACGGCAGCCTCGTAAAGAAGCACAACAAGTCTTCCCTGGCTGGCAGTAGTAACACTAGTTTTCTGATATGCATTATATGCCTGATTGAATCCCATTCTAACCTCCTGAGAATAAAAGTCATTCTCACTACTTTTTCGGCAGAACATTACTTTACTTTAGTTTTTTCTATCGACTTTTTGTTAAATAATACTTATATTTAAAAAGAGGTTTTATTTTAAAATGAATGATAAAAAAGATCCAAAAAAAGACGATTTTGATCCGTATGATTTTTTTAAGCTGGAACAGCCGGATAATAATGATAAAAAAAAGGATGATAAAAATAAGAAAGGTTTCCCATTTTGGGGAATTCTGTTGTTGGTTCTAATCGGACTTACAATCGCAGATATATTCTTTTTAGGTAAAAACAATAATCAGTTACCGTTTTCAAAATTTAAGGAAATGGTAGAGAATGGTCAGATTGTAGAAGTGGAAATCGGTGATTCATTTTATCTTGGATACGGCCCGGAAGTTATAATTGACAGTTCAAATGAAAAAGGAATATCTCTTTTCAAAACTGAACAAAAAAATCGTAAAGTTTATAAGACTTCTGGTTATCCGATGAACAGTTTTATTGAACTCCTTGATAAAAAAGGACTGACGTATAAATTCATTGAAAAACAGAATAATTATATTATTTCGTTTTTGCTGAACATGATTGTTCCGTTTGCAATTATTTTCTTTGTTTATTTTCTGATTTTCCGCAAAATGGGGGCGGCGCAGGCGGCGGAATGGGAAGTATTTTTGGTGCAGGCCAGAGCCGTGCAAAAGCCGTTGAAGAAGGCAAAGTAAAAACTCGTTTTGCAGATGTTGCAGGTGTAGATGAAGCAAAAGAAGAACTTGTAGAAGTAGTGGACTTTCTTAAAGAACCAAAAAAATACACAGATATTGGTGGTAAAATTCCAAAGGGTGTTCTTCTTGTTGGACCTCCAGGAACTGGTAAAACTTTGCTTGCCCGTGCTGTTGCAGGTGAAGCCGGTGTTCCATTCTTTAGTATTTCTGGTTCAGACTTTGTTGAAATGTTCGTTGGTGTTGGTGCAAGCCGTGTTCGGGATTTGTTCAAACAGGCGCGGGAAAAAGCGCCATGTATTGTCTTCATTGATGAAATAGATGCTCTTGGTAAAAGCCGTGTAAATGGTTTTGGCGGCGGCAATGATGAACGGGAACAGACATTAAACCAGCTTCTTGTTGAGATGGACGGTTTTGAAAACGAAAAAGGTCTTATCATTCTTGCGGCAACAAACCGTGCAGATATCCTTGATCCAGCTTTGCTTCGTCCTGGGCGTTTTGACCGCCAGGTTCCTGTTGAAAAGCCAGATGTAAAAGGCCGCGAAGAAATCCTTCGTATTCATGCAAAAAACGTAAAACTTGATTCAGATGTAGATTTTGTTTCTATTGCACATGGTACAACTGGTTTTGCTGGTGCCGATCTTGCAAACGTTGTAAACGAAGCTGCACTTCTTGCTGTTCGTAACAAGCGAAAGAAAGTCACAATGGAAGATTTTAACGAAGCCATTGATAAAGTCAGCATCGGTCTTAAGAAAAAAAGCCGCAAGGACAATAAAAAGGAAATGCGCCTCGTTTCCGTTCACGAAACAGGTCACGCTCTTGTAGCAGCCTTTACCCCTGACCATGAACCTGTAAACAAGATTACAGTTGTTCCTCGTTCCCATGGAGTTGGTGGCTTTACACAGTATCGCGAAGAAGAAGAAAAGAACTTTATGACTAAAAAAGATCTTATTCGCGAAGTTGATTCCCTGATGGGAGGACGTGCTGCTGAACAGATTCTTCTTGATGATATTTCAACAGGCGCTTCAAATGATATTGCCCGTGCTACAGATATAATCAAGAGTATGATTGTAGATTTTGGTATGAGCGATAAATTCCAGAACATGACTTTAGGCAAAGGTGTTCTTGGAAATAGAGGCGGCGAACCAAATCTCGTTCGCGAATTTTCAGAGGAAACTCAAAAATATATTGATGAAGAAATTGCCCGCATAGTAAAAGAGCGTTATGACTACGTTGTAAATCTTCTTTCTGAACACAAGGATTTGCTGGATTATATTGCGAACCGTCTTCTTGAAATTGAAACTATGGAAGGTAAGGAATTCTACGAAATTGTTAACGGCGCAAAGTATTGTGCTGAAATTGCAAGTTCATCTCCAGAAGTTGTTGAAGAGCAGGTTGTTGCAGATGAAGCATCAGATGTGTCTTTATCAGATGATGTTCATCCGAATATTGAAGAATAAACGCAAATATAATAGAATGAAAGTTATGAAAAAAATTGCAAAGCTTTTTATTGCAGGATTGTTGTCTGCTGGTATCTCAATGACAGCCTTTGCCCAGGGAATTACAACTGCAAGTGCATATTTTAAAACAGTTTCTGAATATTATGCTTCCATCAAAGATTATGAAGCAAATTTTGATATAAAAGCAGACAAACAGGAAATGTCTGGCAAACTTTCGTACAAAAAGCCTGATCTTTTGCGCATGGATTTTGATTCTCCTTCTGATCAGGTAATCTGCTATAACGGAGATATGCTTACGGTATATCTTCCTGATGCAGCAGCTGTTCTTCAACAGTCTGTAAAAACAGAAGGTAATGCCGCAACTCTCGCAACAGCCAGCGGACTTTCATTAATGTCTCGTTATTACACAGTTGCTTATGAGGTTGGACAGGATCCTGTGCCATTGGAATCTGATTCTCCTGAAAAAGTTATTAAATTAGTTTTGAACAGACGTAATACTTCTGAATCATTCAGATTTATTAAACTGGCAGTTAATGCAGAAACAAAACTTATTCGGCGAGTTGAAGCTGTAACAGTTCGCGGAGAAACGTTTATTTTCAATTTTACTGATTATAAGCTTAATCAGGATTTAACAGATCAAAGATTTATATACGATCCTCCGTCATCAGCAAATAATTATAACAATTTCTTGTTCTCGGAGTAGCAGCATGGACAGCTATGGTGAAATTTTAAAAAAAGCTCGTGAAGAAAAAAAACTTGATATTGTTACAGCTGCAAGGGAAACTTCGATATCTGAAGCTTTTATAAAAGGCTTGGAAAGCGAAGATTTGGGAGCTTTTCCTGGAGAAGCATATATGCTTGGGTTCATGCGAAATTACGCAGAATTCCTTAATGTTAGTCCTGAATGTGTTTCAAATCTGTATCGTGCAAAAAAATTGCAGGAATCACCAGTTCCCGAAGGTCTTATTGTTCATGAAAAACCCTGGTTCTTTTGGCCTGTGATTTTTACTAGTTCAGCTTTGTTTTTAGTTGCAGTTTTTGTTGTTCTTTACATTTTTGTATTTAACAAAAAAACAGACGAAATGAGTGAAGTTGTAGTAGATAAAAACGTTACTACAAAAAAATATGAATTAACTGACAAAGTTTTTAGTGGTCGTCTTTATACAGGGGATAAAATTATTTACCCGTCTAAAAACGGAAAAATTGTACTTACTGTAAATGATACTCTTTCATCATTTGGTTTGCAGTGTCCTGTTGGAACTCTTTATACAGACCTGGCAGAAGAAGCTGATCTTGATATTGATGGTGATACAATGTCTGATATGATTGTTTACGTTTCTGACATTTCATCAACAGATTCTTCCCGGGGAGCGGAAGTGCGCATTGTTAAGCGTGGGGAAGGTGTTTATATAACAACTGGTGTAACTGATACTGCTGAAATTCCCTTTGCTTCTGAATTGGGAACACAAAAACGTATTGTAATTCTTGAAGATAATCGTGCATATCCATTTACATTGAATGGAAGTTTCCGCGGTTCCTGCGAATTCCGCTATAAGGTTGACCGTCATGATGCTGTAGAAGGTTATTTTGCTTCTGGTGAAGTTGTTACAATGACAGCAAATAATGGAATTCGAGTCTGGATGTCTAACTGTAATACTGTAAAATTTTCTATTACTGCGGATTCAAAAGGCTACGATCTTGAAATTGGTAAAGCCGGTCAGGTTCTTGTAGAAGATATTAAGTGGATTAAAGATACTGACGGAAAATATAAGCTGGTGGTTATTGAACTTGACTAAGTTTTTTATTGATCAGCACGGTTGTGCTAAAAATCAGGTTGATGGCGAACTATTAATCAATCATTTTGTTAGTTTAGGAATGAATCAGACTTTCTTGCCGGAAGAAGCTGATTTTATAGTTGTAAATTCCTGTGGTTTTATAGAATCTGCAAAAAAAGAATCTCTTGATGCGGTTGTTACTGCAAAACTGGATTATCCAAAAGCGAAAATTCTTTTGACGGGCTGTCTGGCTGAACGTTATGCAGAAGTTTTGAAAGATGCCCTTCCGGAAGCGGATGGAATTTTTGGTAACGGAAATCTTTCAAAAATTGACGAATTCATAAGATTATTTCTGGATGGTGAGCGTCCTGTGCAGACTTATGAGCAGGAAGGCGTATGCTGCGGTGACCGCAAAATGCTGCTTTCGTATCCAGGGAGTGCCTTTATAAAAATTACAGAAGGCTGTTCAAATCACTGTTCTTTCTGCGCAATTCCGATTATTCGCGGTGAATTAAGAAGCCGCAAAGCTGCAGAAATTATTGAAGAAATAAAAGTGCTGCTTTCCCGTGGAATTGTGGAATTCAATCTTATTGGTCAGGATTTAGCCGCTTATGGAACTGGCGAAGGCGACGATGTTTTTGGTGACGGTCAGTATCCATTGCCAGAATTAGAAAATGGAATCAATAAGGGAACAGAAAAACAGTCTGCGCTGGCAAAGCTTTTAAACATGATTTCTGAAATTCCAGGCAATTTTATTGTTCGCCCCCTTTACATTCATCCTGACCATTTTAACCGGGATATTTTACCTGTTATGCAAAAAGATAAACGGCTTTTGCATTATTTTGACATTCCGTTCCAGAGTGGCGATACGGAAACGATTCGCCGGATGAACCGAAAGGGAAGCTTTGAAGAATATTTACGGCTTGTAAAGGATATTCGCAATGCGTTGCCAGATGCAACTTTGAG
>SAMEA104315435__coassemble_1108_pt1 | contig 13034 bp, 13 predicted proteins | sample SAMEA104315435__metabat2_high_PE_028 | metagenome-assembled genome bin SAMEA104315435 (sample SAMEA104315435) | gut metagenome | biome: Monkey gut; feature: monkey-associated habitat; material: faeces | place: China | collected 2013 | reverse complement strand
GTGTAGCAGTCATTTCGACGAGCTCAATGAGCGCTACACTCATTACTTATGGGACAGCCCCCTTTTTTTATTCTGCATAACGCCCAAAAGGATCTTCAAATACAGAACCATCTGTATACTCTATTCTGGTAGCATAAAAATAATCAGTCATATATGCATATTCCGGCATTTCTTCAAAACATTCATCAAGTGAATATGAAAAATCAATTGTTTCTCCTTCTTCTACAATCCTTTCAACATAAAATTCAATCCAATCATTTTCAAAAGCTGGTTCTCCATCTTCATTATATACACTCAAAACAAAACCGGCTTTTTTAACGGTTTTTGACGAATTATTAGTAAAGTTTAAGTAATAACTCCAGCCATTACCAGAAACATTTTCTGTCATCTCTCCTGTAAGAGTGCAGGGAGATTCATTTTTTTTTAACGAAACACAACCTGTTTGTATAAAAATAATAAATAAAATCAAATAAGCATATTTTTTCATATATATTTATTAGGTTTTAAATATAAAAAAATGTAATGTTTTGGTAAAATTTTCTGAAAATTCAATAAAATAATTAATTTTTATGCTAGACTTTATAAAATTACATTTTTATGCTAGTATCTGATGTGTCAGAAGACGTCTAATTCTTTTTCCCCAGGAGGCTTTTTATGGATAGTGGAAGTAATCCCAGTTCCTATTATCACTCCAAAATGCATATAGCACAGTCTCTGCAGGAAAACAGTCATATCTAATCTTATTTCCTGCAGCTAATCTTATTTATTGAAGGTAACAGAATGATTACTTACTGGCAGCAGGAAGACGGAAAATTCAAAAAATTAAAGGAAGAGGAACTTGATACATCTAAAAGAACGTGGATTGATGCACGGGTTGTAACTCGAGATGATGTTGAAACTCTTCAAAATGAATATAAAATTGATCCAGAACATATTCTGGATATCCTTGACCCAGATGAACAGTCACGATTGGAAGATGCAGATGAATACCTGGTTACTATTGTGCGACTGCCTATTTACGACCCTTCTGCAGATCCACAATATTTAACCTGCCCGCTTGGCATTGTCATAAAAGATAATTTCATAATTACAATCTGCTGGACAGACTGCGAAGTTCTTAGGGATTTTACAACTGGACGAATTAAGGGCGTAACCTTATCCGACTTTCCTGCATTCATAATGCGAATTTTAAGCCGTGCAGATTTTAATTATCTGCGTTACCTAAAAGAAATTAACAGACGTTCAACTGCAATTCAAAACGAAATGTCTCTTTCTATCGACAACAATGAAATTCTTCAGTTGCTTGGATTGGAAAAATCCCTGGTGTATTTCACTACTTCCCTTAAGGCAAACCAGCTTCTTCTGGAAAAATTCAGAAAGACAAAACTTATAAAACTTGACTATGATGATATTGACTGGCTTGATGACGTTGAAATTGATAACCATCAGGCTATTGAAATGGCCGACACATACAGGAATGTCCTTGTAGGTGTTATGGATGCCTTTGACTCTGTAATCAACAACAACCTTAACATGTACATGAAGCGACTTTCTATCCTGAACATCATTATGATGGTGCCGACTTTTATCACAAGCTGGTACGGAATGAACGTGGATTTGCCGCTGGTAAAATATGGTGCTATTTCCTGCTGGATAATCAGCGGAATCTGTCTTCTTTCTGTACTTGCAACACATTTTATTCTCGGGCTTTACGAAAAGAAATATCCACGCACTGATAAACGTAAAAAAATCGTTACATTAAAACGCAAAGAACGAAAAAATGCAAAACGCATGAAATCCATTGAAGCTGCGTTAAGTGAATGATAAAATGGTATTGTATGAAAAAATCTTGTTTTCTAATTGCAACTCTTCTTTTTATCTTCTCGTTTACAGCCATATCAGAAGGAAAATTTGACCCTCAAGAAATGGTTATCATTCCTAAATCTGATTATATTATTGGACAGGGCGCACAATCATACACATCAGAACGCACAGTAAACGAATTTTCCATTGCAAAATATGAAACTATTTATGCACTTTGGTTTGAAATTCTTAACAAAGCTGAAAAAGCAGGTTATATATTTCAAAACCCCGGACAGGAAGGTTCAGAAGGAAAACGAGGTTACTTTCCAATAGAAGAAAATTATGGTCAGCCTGTTACAATGATAAACTGGTATGATGCAATCGTCTGGTGCAATGCATACAGCGAAATTTCAGGTTTAACGCCTTGTTATACATACAAAAATCAGATTATAAGAGATTCTACTAATACTGCCATGTGCGATTTATCAGAATGCAATTTTTTCTGTAATGGATATAGACTTCCAACAGAAGCTGAATGGGAACTGGCCGCAAGGTGGCATCCAGACAGAGAAAATGAAAAAAACAATGTAATCGTTCCTGGTGATTCAATATCTTAATCAGATTTAAAAGAAAACAGCAATAAGTCTCTGTTTGCCTGGACAAGTGAATATACAGATCGTTCTCATAAAGCAGGAACAACAGGCACTGTGTTTAACGAAAATAATTCAATACTTCCTGGAACTGGCTACAGCAATGCCGCTGGAATATTTGACATGACTGGAAATCTTCTTGAATATTGCTGGGACTGGTATGCAAATTATGAAAAACAGGAAGAAAATAAAATTGCTTCCGGACCAGAGTACGGAAGCAAGCGAATAAGTCGCGGCGGCAGCTGGTCTCCATACACTGTATTTGACTACACTGGTGACCGCTACAGCTTTGACCCTAACGAGTGCTACAACTACATGGGATTCCGTGTGGTTCAGTCCCGCTAGAGTTTTATTAATGTTCAAAATTACAGTTTTTTAATCTGGCAGTTCTTTACAGACCATTTTCCGTCTGTCTTTTCAACTTCAAGAATACCGTAACTTCCGTTTTCACCCAGGCTACCTGCATTGATTACTGTAGTTTCGCCAATTTTTTCTATTGCTGCACCTTCATGAATATGACCAGTTACTACAGCAAGAGGCTTTTTTTCATCAATAAGTTCACGGAATTTTTCCGAGCCAGCATGCATTCCTGGCGCGAATGAATCAACCTTTTCTGCTTTTGGAGGATTATGACTGATTATGATAAGATTTGAATAATCACCCTGAAATTCTTCCTGATTAAGAATGTCAAAATCTGCGATTAAGTCATCCTCTTCCCTTTCGTTTGGAGTTTTTCCAGTAAATTTGCTTCCACCGCCAGAACCTACGATTGCAATACCATCTGTATAGTTCAAAACTCTTTCAGCATTGATTCCGGCATCTTCAAGCTCTTCAATGAATTCTGGTTCATCACAGTTGCCAAGAACTGCATAAATTTCATCATGCTTTTTTACAAGTGCATCAAGAACAGGTTTGGAAGTTTCTGTCTTAAAACATTCGCAAAAGTCCCCTGCGAAAAGAACTGCATCACAATTTTTGAATTCATCATCAAGCTTATCAAGCGACTCTACATTTCCGTGAATATCTGTAATTACAAGAAATTTCATTATTATATAGCCTCCATTGCTTTTTTAAGCGCATCCATCTGTTCTTTTGTTCCGATTGTTATGCGCACATAATCTTCAATTCCTTTTGTGCTGAAATGGCGCACAAGAATTCCTTCTTTTTTGATTTTCTGATAAACCTGTTCGCCACTGACTTTAGGATTTCTTACAAGTACAAAGTTTGTTTTGCTAGGAATATATTCCCAGCCTTTTTCAGAAAGGAAATTCTGGAATGTTTCTCTCTCCTCAGCCACTTTTTTTGCACATTCACAGTAATACGCAGGATTTTTGCAGGCAGCAACACCCGCTATCTGAGCAACTGCATCAATTGGAAAATGATTCAGACTGTTTTTTACAGTTGTAACGTAATTTATCAATTCTGGATTTGCAACTATATAACCAAGTCTCATTCCGGCACCACAAAGGCTCTTACTGAAAGTACGAACAATAAGAAGATTCTTAAATTCTTCCAGCAAAGGAATACATGATTCGCCGCCAAAATCACAGTATGCTTCGTCAACAACAAAAATTTCGTCTTTGTCAGCTTTTAAAAGCATTTCCCTTATTTCTGCACGGCTCAAACCAATTCCGCTAGGAGCATTAGGATTTGCAAAAATAAGCCCGGAACCATTTTTGCTGGCTCGGCTCAGCATTTCATTTGTATCAAGGGACCAGTCCTTTTTCATTGGAACAACATCTGTTTCAATATTATAAAAGCCTGCATAAACAGGATAAAAACTGTAAGTAAATTCAGGAAGCACAAGCTTTTTTCCACTGTCAAAAAAAGCATAGAATACAAAAGAAAGAACTTCATCGCTTCCGTTTCCGCTGTAAACCATTTCTGGAGTTACAGTAAACGGAATTTTATCTTTTTCTGAAGGTTTTACGTCTTCTCCGTCAACAACAGCATTGCACAGAACACCACCAGTTTTATTCAGCATTTCCGCAATTGCTGCATGAAGCTCAAGAGAATCTGGATCTGGATAAAGAGCCAGCTTCATCGGATTATTTTTTACAAAATCAACAACAGCATCCTGAACTTTAGTGCTTGGAGCGTATGGATTTTCGTTTGCATTCAATTTGATATACACCCTGTCCTTTGGCTGCTCACCAGGGACATAAGGGTGAAGATTTTTCATTCTGTTCGAGATCATTTTTCTTTCCTCAACACTATTTTATTCTGTATATTAAAAATACTCAATAAACCTGCAATTCAACTATTAAATTCATACCTTGAGAAATAAAGAAATTAATACTATACTTTTCAGTATGGCTACATCTGTAAATTTAAGTTCTATTCTAAGAAACTTTGCAACAAAGCAGGAATCTCCTTTTGTTTATATCAGAGATTTTTGTGATTACATAAAAAAATACGCTGCAAAAAATCTTGAACAGCAACCTAACCTTGTACAATACATTGAAATTTCTGAATCATCCTTAACAAAGGAACTTGAAGAATTAGCTTCAAAACATGAAGTTTATCTTACAACACAAGGTGGAAAGCCCGTAGTTATTGTAATAACTTATTATTCAGTATTATATGCAAATAGATTTAAAGATATTATTTCAAACATAACAGTTCCATTTCCCTGTGTAACAGATTTACCTAAGCAGCTTCCTGTTGAAGCAATTGAAAAAACTGATGCCAGCGAAATAATTCCAAAACTTCAGCAGGAACAAGATGTAAAATCTCCAGTTCTATACTGCATGATGATGCCAAGAGACATCCCTGCCATTCTTTTTCCAGCCTGCGTACCAGTTCAGTTTCTCACACGGGCTGCCATGGCTAAAATCCGCCATATGCTCAAAAAAGATGAATATCATGATTATTTTCAGAAAAAATTAAGGAATGCAAATCCAACAAAAGAAATTGGTTCTCAGACATTTTATACAAGATTCTTACAGCATCCCGATAATGCGGATCAGACCTTTGATTTTAATGGAGATGCATTCTATTTCTGGAGTCAGCTCTGCTATTTCATCAGAATAGACTTTGAAAAAATCAAAGACCGAACAATAGAAGACATAAACGTATTGCAAGCCCTTTCTATCTGTGAAATATGGATGATGAGTCTAAAGGAAAAAGCAAATGCACAGCAGGTGCGGGAAGATGCATTATGGGAATTAGAAGCAGCTTTGGCCAGACCTCCATTCTTTTATTCTATGGACAGTATATTAAAAATCCGTGATTCAAAGGGGGCGCTTTTATACGGACAATACAACGAAGACGACCTAAAAGAATTTTTACAGAAGCTTACAACAGAATCTGAAAACAACGAGCTTCCTAAAATTCTTGTATTTAAGGTAGAAACTGGCGCCCGCTATTTTATTTACAAACAGAGGGTTTTTCAGCTTGTAGTGCGACTTGCAAACGAAGCCCATGACACAATTGAAAAGGATTTAACTGACAAATGGTTTAATTCTTTAAGCGAATACAGTAAGCTTCCAGAAATGAAAGATAAAAAGGCATTTGAAACTGTTCTTAAGGATGAAGTCAGAACTCTTTCACCTGTTCTTTGGTCTCTGCTTAATGCAAACTTTTTGACTATGCTTAATTATGAGAACGATCATTCTGAAAATGCAAATAGTTTTCATATTTTTTCTAACGGAAAACTTTTACCGTATTCTGAGCTTCTTATGCTTTCCAATAGTTCTATTCTTTCTACTGCAAAAATCATGCTTCCGTTCTGGCATACAATTCCTATTCTTTCATGGATTATGAGTATGATTAATTCAAAAAAGAACGAAAAAAAGCCCCGGAAGAAAGCAATTAAAGAATTTTCTGCAGATGATATTCCTGATGATACTCCAAAGCAGTCCCCTGGCCGTTACGTAAACAAAAAGGAAGCTGTTATTGAAGCCGCCAGAAATGTTGCAGATGAATTAGTTCCTTCTGGCTCTACAATAGATAGAGAGCTGGACTCTTACTTAAAATTATGGAATAAAATGATTACAAAAGAAGCTCATGCTTCTCTTACAGAAGATGTAAACAGTCTTATCCGTGACTATACCCGTAAGGTAATGAGAACTATTTCTGCATCTACTTTTACAGTAGACAGAGTGCGAACTCTTGCAGAAACTTTAGTAAAAACTCCAAATATGCAGAAAATTAAAGAAAATGATGCGCTGACAATGTATGTTGAATTATATATTTTGCGCCTCCTAAGCAATTCCTGATTTTTTTTCAATTTTTTTTCAAAAACATTGCATTTTTTTCAACTTATTCACTTTATATATAGTGACGGTTTTATTACGCCGTCACTTTTCTTTTTTTTGGCCGAAAAAAAGTAATTAAGGGCATCTCTAAAAATTGCAATTTTTAGAGATTACATTTAAAAGAGGTATTTATTTATGAATCAGTTGAACTCCCTTATTATTGAAGGAAACATTACAAGAAAACCAGAAGAAAAAGTAACAGCAAACGGATATAAAGTCTGTATCATCCCGATTGCAGTAAACCGTTTTTACAAAAACATTAAAGGTGACGGAGTAAGCGAAGTTTCTTATTTTGATATTGAAGTGTTCGGAAAAATGGCAGAAAACTGTCTGGAAAAATGTGAAATAGGCCGGGGATTAAGAGTTGTTGGTCGTCTTAAACAAAACAGATGGAAGAATAACGACGGCAAAAGTCATTCAAAAATTTCAATCATTGCAGAGCACATTGAATTTAAGAAGATGCTGACACATACAGAAAACGAAAAAGACGCTAAAGAAACTGTTGCAGAACCAAATACTTGCGAGGAAAAAGAAATGCAGGCAGCAAACCTTGCCGCCTGCACTCAGGAAATTTCTCTAGAAGAAAAAGTTGAGGTTCCAGTGGAAGCTGTAGTGTTCTAAACTATCGTCCACCTTTACGACCTTTTCCATTGCCATGGTTAGGAGCACCTTTAGAAGAACTAAAATTCTTCTTTCCTGCTCTTAACTGTCCGCCACGAGGAGCTGCTGCCCTGCCACGATTTTTTTGTGCCATTCTGGCGGCAGCGGCTCTTTCATTGCTGGCCTTATATTCTTCAATCTGCTGAGGATTATAAAAGCCATCCTTCCAGTTGAATCTGGAAACTTCAGGCAGAATCTGCTTTTTATAAAGAGAATTCATAATATTTTTCAGCTGACCTTTTGTAATGCTGATTTTAGAAAAATCAATGAGCATTCTCTTAAAGCCTGCCTGCGAAAGAAATTCAGTTTTATCAAGAAGTGAAAATGGAAGTTCTGGTAATACGAAAGAGCCGTCCTTTGAAGAGGCAACCTTAAATTCAGTTCCTTCTTTATCTGAGAAGAAAGTAAAACCGTATTCTTCCGGCAGCTGAAATCTCATGCGGAACAAAGACGGATATGCAAAAACAGGAACAAGAACACGGTCACGTACGTTTTCATCAAAAGTTGCTTCAAGATTTCTGCGGGAATTTTCATAAGGCATTACAAATGCGCCAATATTCTGGTTTTCAAACCAGGAAACAGCCCATCTGTTAAAGGTATACAGATAAGGACCGGCTACCATTTTAACTTTTTTGTCTTTCAACATCTGAATATGGGCAATATTATTTACAACAAAATTGTTATAACCCAGCTCAATAAGCTGATTCAATTCATTTTCCAGCTGCTCTTCAATTGCGGCAGGACAGTAAGGATCAAGAGAAAGGAAAGTAGCCTTTTTTGAGATTGGAAGAACTGTCCTGGATTTTAGAAGATCTTCTTTTGTATCATTTGTATATTCAAGAATAAGACGAACTGGATGCAATGCCTGTGCCTGGAAAACATCTGGAATTGTAGAAACCTGTACATAAATGCCTTCCGGAAAATATGCAAGTTCTCTGTTTTCAACTGGAGTCAAATCAAGAATCGGAAGCTCTTCATCAAGAGGCTGTCGTCTGAAACGACTTAAATCACCAGGCAAAACTCTCGGATAGCGCTTAGACATAGATTTAATCTGAAGCAGATAGACACTGTCGCCAGGCTTAAATCCAGCCGGAATATCAATCCATCGCTTTCCATCGGCATCAATTTCTACGCTGCGAACCTTGTGGCTTGCTCGTCCGGTATCAGTTTTTGTATGAAGCCTGATAGAATCACCAGGATCCGGGTCATAGGAACCACCTGTAAGATTTGCAAGAACAATTCTTGTACTTGCAGGATCTGCATCAGGAGCAGCATTCTTTTTAACTTCTTCCACCAGTTCATCTGGCGCTTTTTTTGTATTGTTGATTGTTCCAAGATAAATTCCAGTTCCACCAGCCTGATCTGGATTAAGAATTTTTGCACCAGCATTTTTAATTCCTTCGCCGATTTCCTTAAATCCGTACCAGTAATCTGTTTTTGAACGGGCAAAGTCAGAAGCAAGCATACGTTTTCCCGCAGCAACTGCACCTTTTTTGTCTTCTTTATAATGATCAATTACATAGCGGTATGCAGCAACTACGCTTCCAACGTATTCGGCACTCTTCATTCGTCCTTCAATCTTAAACGAATCTACACCCATTTCGCACAATTCTGGTATATGCTCAATAAGCTGCATATCGCAAGGAGAAAAATAATCCCCCTGTTTAATTCCTTCTGCATATTCAGCGGTATAATAACGGCGGCAGGCTTGTGTACACATACCGCGGTTTGCTGATTTTCCACCCAAAAAGCTGGAAAAAAGACAAAGTCCGGATTCACTTACACAAAGTGCACCATGCACGAACATTTCTATCTGAGCCTGAGTATGTTCCTTAATATATCTGATTTCTTCAAGACCTAATTCCCTGGCAACAACAACACGACTCAGGCCTTCTTTATGAAGAAGATTTGCAGCTGCAGCACTTTCTACGTTCATTTGAGTTGATGCATGCAATTCCAGTTTTGGAAAAAACTGCTGGCACATTCGTACAATCGCCATATCCTGAACAATTAAGCCATCTGGACCAACCTTTTCAAGATACGAAAGAAATCTATAGAGACGTTCTGTTTCCCGCTCTTCACAGACAGTATTGACCGTTACATATATTTTTTTACCCTGTCTGTGAACAGCGCTAACGGCTGCTTCAAATTGATTCCAAGCAAAAGCTCTTTAATCCAAGATATACAGCATCAGCTCCTTCGCCGATTGCAGCATCAAGAGATTCAATATTACCCGCAGGTGCTAAAAGTTCTACCATGTCTATATTTTAGCATATTGCAGTTAAAAGTTCTATTATAAGCTGGAAATTCATATTGTCACAATTTTACTGTTTCAATATTATTTAAATATGACAGGAATTGTAGATTACAACGCTGGAAATATAACCAGTGTGGAACGGGCTTTAAATTCTATTGGTGCACCTTATGTGCTTTCTAAAAATCCAGAAGATTTAAAAAATTGTGACAGGATAATTTTTCCTGGAGTCGGTGACGCAGCTTTTGCAATGGAACAACTGAAAAAAACAGGTTTTGATGATTTTTTGAAGAACTGGGCAAAAAGCGGAAAAAAACTTGCAGGAATCTGTTTAGGTTCTCAGATTGTTTTTGACTTTTCAGAAGAAGGAAATATTCCATGTCTTGGGCTGATTCCAGGTAAAATCAGACATTTCACAAAACTTTGGAAAGAAGCTGATGTAAACACCTGTGGAGAATTAAAATCTCCTCACATGGGCTGGTCAGACCTTGCTTATACTAACGGCGGAACTAAGCTTCTTGATGGCATTCCTGAACATTCAGATTTCTATTTTGTACATTCCTATGTAATTTGTCCGGAAGATAGAACAGTTATCAAAGCTACTGCTGATTACGGAATTGAAGTTCCAGCCTTAATTGAAAAAGATAACATTACAGTTTTCCAGTTTCATCCTGAAAAATCTGGCAAATGGGGTCTGCAGATTTTAAAAAACTTTGTAAAAGAGGATCTGACATGCTAAAAAAAAGAATCATTGTTTGTCTTGATGTAAAAGACGGCCGAACAACAAAAGGTGTAAAATTCTTAAATAATGTTGATATTGGCGATCCTGTTGAAATGGCAGCTGAATATTATCGTCAGGGTGTAGATGAACTTGTATTCTACGATATTATAGCAAGTGCAAGAGGACGCGGTCCTATCCTGGATTTAATTTCAAAAGTTGCAAGTCAGGTATTTATTCCTTTTACTGTTGGCGGAGGAATCAATACAATAGATGACATTCGTTCTACAATTTTAGCAGGAGCTGAAAAAGTCAGTTTAAATAGTCCTGCTGTTAAAAATCCAGATTTAATTAGTGAAGGTGCCCGCATTTTTGGAAACCAGTGCATCGTTCTAGGAATGGATGTGCGTAAAGATTCTTCAAAACCAAGCGGTTACGGAACAACAATTCATGGCGGTCGTGTTGACACAGGGCTTGATGCCGTAGAATGGGCTAAAAAGGCTGTTGGACTTGGTGCCGGGGAAATTGTTCTTAATTCAATGGATGCTGACGGGACTAAAAACGGTTACGATGTTGAACTTACACGCATGATTGCAGAAGCAGTCTCTGTACCTGTAATTGCATCAGGTGGAGCTGGCACTCCAGAGCACATGGCAACAGTTTTAAAGGAAGGAAAAGCTGATGCTGCTCTAATCGCAACAATGGTTCATTCAGGCAAATACACTGTAAATGGTATAAAGGAAGAACTCTCTAAAGCTGCCGTTCCAGTTAGACTTTAGAAACTAAACTTGCGCGGAATTGGAAGGGGCGCGAAGCGCGTACGGAACGAAGTGAAGTACCGGCCGTGAGGGTAAGCCCTGGAAAGTCCGTTGCGAAAAATATTTGCGCCCAAAAAAGGAAAAAAAAATGATTGAATATAAACAATGGCATGAAAATTTGCAGGATTTTATTTATTTTAATTCAGAATGTGCAGTAAGCTTTTGTCAATGCGACAAAAATCATAAGCTAAGTCTTTTTGAATTGCTTCGTCTTGTAACCGACGCTGCCGTTGAAGATTTTAATCAGCGTCTAATGGGTTATGAAAAGCTGACAGAAAATAATGTTGGCATACTTTTAAGCAGACAGTCCTTTAGATTTCATAAAATGCCCGTAGTCGACCAGAAAATATGCATAAAAACCTGGGAAGAAAAGCCAGAGCCGCTGCAGTTTGTTCGTGCTTATGAAATTTTTGATAAGGAAACAGGCGAAAAATTAGTTTCTGGGATTTCAAACTGGCTTTTAGTAGATTTGCAAAAAAGACGGCTTATGCCTATCAAAAATTTTACCATGCGCAAAGCTCCAGAAAAAACTTCAGCACATGACTGCATTCCTCTTACAAAAATCCTGGTTCCTGACAATCTGGAAAAGCTGGGAGAACGAAAAATTCTGTACAGCGACATTGACGGAAACGGTCACATGAACAATGCCCGTTACGGTGCTTTTGTCATTGATGCATTACCAGAAGAATTTCAAAATATAAGTTTTACAGATTTTAAAATCTATTACAATAAAGAAGCTGTACAGGGACAGATGCTGGAAATTTTCGGCAGCATTGATTCTGAACACAGAAAAGTTTTTATCTTGGGAAAACAGGGAAATGTAAACTGTTTTGAAAGCGAATTGTATTATTAAAATTCTATTTTTATTTTTTTATGATATAATTTAGTTATGTTGAATAATTTGTTTCTTAAAAAAATCATTGCATTTATTTTTATATTTTTTACAACCATTTTCTTCTGCGTTTCCCAGACAAAACAAGCTCCAAAGAATTACGCGCCTCGAATGGAAGAATTTGAAAACATTGATAGAGATGTAAATTTTTCCTCCGTCAAAAGCGGCGTGTCAAATAGTCTTGAAGAAACACTTGAACAATTCATTAAATCTTCTAAAATTTTGACTGATGCAGGAATGGACAATTCTGAATTAAGAAAACTTTTAAAAGCACTGGCCTCAGAACTTGACGACTCAGCAGCAAGAAAAGATTCTGAAAAAAAATCGGAAAATAAAGACTATAAAAAAAATCTATCACCAAATAAAAATATTGCCCGTCAAAAAGCAGAAGACAATAAGAATTCTATACATTCAAAAACAAATTTAAATAATCAGTCTTTTAAAAAAGCAATTGCAATACGAAAAGAATTTGTAGAATACAGTCTTTCATTAAGAGGAATTCCTTATAAATCAGGATGTGCCTCTCCTGAAAGCGGATTTGACTGCAGTGGCTTTGTTCAGTATGCGGTAAAAAACAGTCTGCACAGAAAAATGCCAAGAACTGCCAATGAAATGTATACTGCCATGGAAAAAGCGGAAAAATTAATCGCTGACTCTGACCGAGAGCCTGGTGATCTTGTTTTCTTTAAAGAAAATCCATTTGGAAAAATCACACATGTTGGAATTTATTTAGGAAAATATAGAGGCTCTGGTCGTCTTCATGGACGTGAAATATTTGTAAATGCGGCAAGCGCAGGACCAAGAACCGGCGTTGTTATAAGTGCACTTGATGAACCTTATTGGAAAAGAACGTATTATAAATCCGGCAGATTTTTACCTCAAACAAAACCAATTCTTAAAGCCGCAAATTCAAATAACATAAAACGCTAAAAAAAGGGGCTGTCCAATAAGTTTGCATTACGGTGGTTGAGTTTATCGAA